>JAABUS010000671.1_pt1 | contig 84494 bp, 71 predicted proteins | sample 5560161 | NCBI WGS metagenome assembly JAABUS01 (sample SAMN10711885, study PRJNA513376) | rock metagenome | isolation source: Antarctica rocks | place: Antarctica: Victoria Land, Trio Nunatak nord | collected 2016-01-04
ACAGCTCATCCACCACGCCCAACTTCTTCGCACGCACTATCTGTGCCGCATCAATACCATCGTCCTTATCATCCTCAAATGAGTAAAAACTTAGTATCCCCAACATCTCGAGTCGCGGAAATGCGTGAAAGCGCGGGAGGGTGAGGAAAGGGGAGGCGTTTTTGAACGAGGGGATGGGTACGATGACATGACTGATGCGCTGCAATGCAATGTTTTGATCAGAAGCGCTCATACCTTTCGCCTTTCCTGCCCGCAGAGCAGCTAGGAACTCTGGCCTGATTATAAACACCTTCTCGCGGTAGAAAATTTCTTTACCCCAGTAGCGGAAGCGGAAGCAGGTACGGTTGATAAGGAGCCAGTCGAGGTAGGCTTCGTGCTCTTGGGATGGGAGGGAGGCGATGAATGCTTCCTTCGCGGCGATTTTGGTGGGATGTTGGGATGGTTGACCTGCTTTTTGTAGGTTTTGTTCTGTTATGCGCCAGTCTCTGAGGAAGGAGTCGGGGCGGCCTTCTAGGGCTGTGAACCATTCGAGGTCGAGGGGGATGGTACTGTGCATGCTACACGAGAAGATTTGGGTGATGATTGCGGTGGGGATGCCTGACATTGTTGGCGAGGGGCTTGATAACTCGTCATGAGATTTTTAAGTTTTGACATGATGGATGAAGGTGAAGAGATGGTAATGGATATTGCAGAGAGAACGGCAAAAGTCGGGTATATAATCTGATTTTGTGTAACAATGCGCTCCAAAAGATCGTGTAATGGTATCGAAAACAGCTGAAACCGAGTCCACATTGCACAGGAGACAGGGGCCAGTTGAGGATATGTTTGATTGGCTAAAGCATGTTGATGCCAATACCAAATTGTAAGCCCTTCCTCCCATCTTCCCCCTTCCTTAGCACGAGCGGCAGCGAGAAATTCAACTCAAACCTTGCCACAGGATGCGCATACACCAACCCGAATCCAGCAGCCATACTAGGTAATCCATTACCCAGCTCAGCGATGGTCGATGACAATGTTTGCCTTATTTTCTGGCTTTCGGTACCGTCTTTCTCTGCCTTCTTCAGCGCGAGTAATCGCCCGCCATTCACGAAAGCTTGAAATCGAAACGGCTTGTCAATACTGACGCGTGGGATTGGTAATAGGATATTGGCGCTGCCTGCTGCGTATACGTCGCCGCCTACTGCGTCGCTGCCGTCGTGGGGGCCGAGGCCTGAAAGGCGGAAACCTCGAACGTCGGTTGGCCCACCGAGTGAGAAGCGGTCGTTGATGCGTGAAGGCTTGGACTCGGATTCGAGGCCAAGGGGTAATGGGTAGAGAAGGCCAGCTCGTAGACCAGTCGTGAGAGAAACTCCGCTTTCGCCTTTTATTCCTGGTATGGGGATGGGTGTGGCACCTTGACCTTCCACTTCTGCTTTCCCGAAAGCGACATCGCCCTGAAGCGGACCCCATCCGGCTAATTCTAACGTTGTCTTGTTAAAGTAACCTCGGGTCGGTAGCATGGGATTATCTCGTCGATCCTTGATCCAAGTATGGCTGATACTACTCTTCGCACTATCACCTGCATCGTTACGTACCGTAGGCGATGCGCCCCTAGCAAGGCCCGTGATCTGTCTCCAGACACCGTTGTATCCCAGCTCATGCCTGCCTCCTCCCTGTGCCAGCCATCGTAGCTTTGTATAACCGCCTCGGAGCACCTCCTCATGACTCGACCATATCTTCTGCGTCGAGCTGGCAAGTCCACCAATCTCCCACCGCAAGTCGGGATTGCTTAGTATCGGGCTTTCGAAGCTGGCTTGGTACGCTGATCTCGTTCGTGTTCCTAGCGATGCGTTGACGTTCAGGCTCTCGGCACCGCCGAAGACGTTTCGCAGCAATACATTCGCAAATGCGTCACCTTCCCCGTTCCCAGCATTCGTCCCAGTCTTCAGAAGGAGGCGTGATTTTTCTTTCACGGAGAGGTAGATATCGATGTCCGTGGGTGTTGATGAAGGGTCTGACTTGTCTGGTCGGTCTATATATAGGGATATGGGATCCTGGAAGACTTCTGCGATATATGTGAGCATGATCTATCGAACACTGCCCATTTGAAATTACCTAACCGGCGGAGCTTGTCCGCCCCAATGGAGACTTCCCTTATTGCTTCTGCCAGGGTATAAGGGCGATCTTGGTTGGCACTGAGGATCGGGTTGAAGATACGGTCTAGGAAACTCTTCCTAGTATGGGGTGCCCCTAGGATACGTATAGATGATATAGTAGCAGGTAGGGTGGAATTTGTCTCGATCTATGCCGGCATAAGCCTTCGTTGTTTTTGATCCGCTTGTTTCCCGACTTGGGCGACTTCATAGAGCGACTGACCAATTCGCCCAGCCGCTGCTGAGCTTTTGCGTACTGTGCATATTCTCTCTCCCTCGCTAATCTATTCTTCTCCTCTTGCAGGTTTGGATCCACTCCCCTTTGGAGGGTTTCGAAGATCTGAAATCGCCAATTGGGTCAGCTAGAGGATGGCATGTGAAGCCTGAATGAGCGAGAGCTGCTATAGCTACTTACACCATCTCCGCGGTCCAATGGGTCCGACATTGAAGCTCAAATAGTGCCGGTTGAGCTTTCTAGAAGTTGGTCAATATTGCGGCAACGCGCCAAGATCGGCGCTTACAACCGCCGATATCAGCCTTGTGTTATTACAAACGAACAATGGCAACTTGTCAATTCGATACATCACATCTTATAAAACGCTTTTCAACCCCCTAACAATCTTTTGACCTCGTTCCCGAGAACTATCAAACACCTTCGGTCACAAATCCAACACACCGAAGACCACCTATTGCTGACGCAACCAAACCTCGCCATCATGGCAACCCGAGCAGCCAACAAACGAGTAAGTAACCCCCACCCCGACCTTACTCAATTGCCCTTTCTAATCGCTCCAGCTCACCCGCGAATATGCCACCATAACCACCAACCCACCTCCGTACATAACCGCCCACCCTTCCGAAACCAACATCCTAGAATGGCACTACATCCTCACGGGGCCGCCCCAAACCCCCTACCAAAATGGACAATACTGGGGCACACTCCTCTTCCCACCCAACTATCCATTTGCTCCACCAGCCATACGCATGCATACGCCCTCTGGCCGTTTTCAACCCTCGACGCGTCTTTGTTTAAGCATAAGTGATTTCCACCCCAAGAGCTTCAACCCAGCGTGGGAGGTTAGCACGATATTGATTGGTCTGATGAGTTTTATGACAAGCGATGAGATGACTACGGGGAGTCTAGGAACGGGCGACTCAGAGCGGAAATGGCTGGCTGCTCGGTCGAGGTGGTGGAATAGCACAGGGGGCGGCTCCTCCACAAACCCAGTCAAAGGCAACACAGCATCCATCAAAGGCGTCGGTGCCGTCAAAGCCGGAGACGGAGGCGTAAAATTCAGAGCCGAGTGGCCAGAGCTAGATGAAGAGAATTGGAAGTGGATGAGGGATAATAGAGTTGATGCTGCGACGGGGAAAGTCCTGCCGCCGCCTGAAGGTGAGGCTGAAGCAGCGAATACTGCCTGCTCACCTGAAGTGGCTGCGTTGAAGAGAGGGCCGGGTGGTACGGTGGCGGGGTTGGGAGATGCAGGCAGAGCTGCCAGGCAGGCGGGACAGGGGTGGATCAGAAGGCATCCTTTGCTTACTGGATCTTTGGTGCTAGTGGGATGGGTGTTGCTGACGCGGACGGGCTTATTTGGAGACGGAGTTACGGGAGATTTGTGAGCGGAATGCGGTTCCGTTTATGCATTGCACGCGCTGAGTCGGTAGCGGATTATGGCGGACTTGCGTGCTCGACATGAGGAGCGTTCTGATGTGATAGCGGATGTGTTCGAGATTCAGCCTTTGATGCTCACGATGTGATACCATAGGCGTTCTAGATGGTGATTGAAACGCTTGCATTGACCTTATCCACTGTTAGCAGACAGCAAAACATGTTGATTTATTCGTAAACTTTTCAGACTACATTTTGGTCTAACAAGATTTAGGCATGAGCTATCGATGTCCAAGACACGAGGGCAGGGTCTTGAAGTTATCGGTCGTATTCATTATATGTTTGATTAATTTTCTTTGAGTTCTTTCCCATCAAGCTGTCCATTGTCAATCTCCACGTGTCCTACCCTCCTTGACGTAAGTCCTAGTTGGCCAACATCACTACTCCCCGTATTCTCGGCATAGTACCGGATGCCAGGCTGCATGTAAAGCTCTCTAGACAGCTATCCGTTTGTGTAAGCGCACGTTTCCTTCCCAGCACCTCTCTCGTTGCTTCTGATAAGTCTGTCGGAGCACTGAAATGCCCACGTACCTTTCGATCATTGCGGCAGAAAGTGCTGTTGATATTGGCGTCGAAACAGACGACATACATGCCGAAGGACCAGGCGATCTGGAGGGAGATGACGATGTAGACGAGTAGGGATGAGAAACCCCAGACAAAGTAGGGATTTGGGGAGACATTTGGCTAGAGTGGGTAGGCCTTGTATGATTGTGTTGTTGTAGCGATACCATCCTTCATAAGCCAAGTCGACGTCGTAGTTGTGGAAAATGTACGTGTGGTTGTTGACTGTAATGTTATTGTGTCGGGTGTAACAACATTATCATCCGGAATTCCATAACTAGGGGATGGGGTCGACGTGCTGGTGGCTTCTCCCCCAACGACTAGGGTCGTCGTGAAGTGTAGCTAGCGCATAGGAGATTAGTTCGGAAAGGATGAATCTGTGTACTGCTAGAGCCCTCACCATTGTAGAGATATACGAAGACTGGATATTGAGTCTTGATGCCTTGCAACTGAGAGAGCAACCATGCCGTACTATTTGTTTGGCTAAAGCTAGTACTAGGGTTGTCGATGTCGAATTGAGAAACAGATGGGCCCGGGATGATGGTACCATTCTGGTATCGGAACAGGGCTCCGGCGATAAGATTGTAGCAAGTCTTGAATTCCGGTGAGTCGGCTGTGAGGAAGATACCGTCCAAAATATTAAAGCCAGCATTTGACGGCGTCAAGTATCCCGCTATGGCGCTCATGAGAGTTAGGAAGACAAGCATGTATAGTGTAGACAAGCTAAACCAGACGACGAACTATTTGCTCCGCCAGCACACCAGATCGCCTTGACAGCGTAACATGGTGCGAAGAGAGAGTTGGTGGAGAACGTAAGGGAGGCGAAAAGCTGATATGAGATGGGATTCTGCTCCACTACTCGAGTGAATCCGTCCATAAAGACCTTGTATGCAATCCAAGCCATGACAAATCGCCCTCCAACACCGGCGAAGAGCTGCCAGATGACATTCTAATCAGGGTTTTCGAGTCAGCCTCATCTTGACATAGAACAAGAGAACGAAAAACACTGGGAGAAGTCAAGGCTGACCCGCTCAGAATTTGCGCTTGATAACCACAATGGTAAGTAACGAGTGCGACAAAACGTACGATAGCTTTGGCCTCCATGAATGTAAAATGGGTCGCACCCCTGAGATTGATTGTAAAAGCATTCTGGAGACCCCTTCCTGTTTGGACTGCCAAGTCGCACGATACTGGACTATGCATTAATATGACACCATTTCCATCTGTTAGGGATTCAAAGATCCGGGACTCCAGGGCGCTCAGACCAACGGTGATGCATGTTGTAGCAAGGTAAGTCCAGAATATCTATCGAGTTCTGCTCGTGAGCGATCAAAGTCTGAGGCTTTTGGCTGGAAGTTTCCAGGTTGGGTCCGCCCAATCATGGTCGCTGATATTCTCGAGGTCATCCTAGTCCTTTGACTTCCTTTCCCTCGGTCGAGGAGCTCGAAAGAGACATCCCTTTCGCTGCCAAAGCTGGCACCTGAATTCCTAGGTCCCATGGCTGGTTACTGCTGCGGGAAGTGCGACACCACACACACCTAATTCAAGTATTAGAATATCGTAATTATCAGTCTTGGTTAGATATTTTGTAGACAGCAAGGATGGAGATTATCGCTGCGATTATAACGCGGTTCAAAATATAAAATTTCAATAGTAAATAGTTAACCTAGAGTAGAGAAAAGAAAACAACCTGATTTGCGCTAAGAGCAGCCCTAACCCTAAGACATAGTCAGCCCCCAGAGCGTGCAATACCCTTCGGGCTCGGCGTATCCGAGAATTGGGGCCGAATCGTGAAGCTCTAGCGAGTAGCTTTGGGTGGTTCCAGGGAGCCACTCCATAGAAGCTAATACTGGAGCGGCCTTCCAGGGGTCCTGTCAGGGGCCAGGCCGTGGTAATTGTCCAAGCAGCCCTTATAGGGGCCAGGTACTTGCCAAGCCACTATGATCCTTAGCGCAAATCAAGACTTTTGGCAAACTCCTGGAAGAGTATGAATAAAATTCTAAATCATCGGAAATCACCTATATCAAAAAAAAAATACATAGTGATTAAAAAAGTTGCATATCGCGATTCCGAATCTGCTTTTTAAATTGGATACGTAAAGTGTTCATTAGGATGATAGGTTTGAATATCTGGATCACGTGTATGTTTGTGCGGATCGGCATTGCCAAGAAATTGCAAAGATTTTGCATACGCTAAATGTTTCAAGCAGGTTGAACACCTCCTCTCGTTCCTCCGACCGTCATTGATCATCTTTGCTCGTTAGGACTCTTGTCGCGAGCAGATAACAATTGGAAGCATTCCATGTTTGAGGAAGAAGATTGTTGAGAGGAAAGAGCGGCGGCCGATGGAACGGCGCGCTAAGAGACGCCCCCACGATTTTCTGCAAGAACACCACTTCCTGGAGCATCCTGCAATGAACATTTCTCAAAATAGATCAAAGTCTGTCAATCGACTCCTTGTTAAAGAACCTTGATGTACAGGGTACCTTCCTCGAGACCCCTTGAGCAACCTTTTCGTAAATTCTTCCGCAGGAATCATGGTGTCTTGTCATACCTTTCACCCCCAAGAATGTTTACAAAAGGGGACATGGTATGCTACAATCCTCCAACTTCTATGAGGACTCTTTGTCATCTAATCCAGCTCACGAAGCCCAAGAATGTTCCCCATTTCCCTTCTCGCCGTCTCAAATGCGTGGTGTCTGACTCATCAGGCACGTCCGTTGGGAACCACTTGTCTTCGAATGAGGCATAGGGCCTGATTCTGGTCTTATATATGACCTTGTACGCAAGGTAAACGCCGGTGAACAAAGCAGGCTGTTCAGAAAGTTAGCGGATCTCGAGCGTCCCATTTCATTGAGAGACAACTCACGCCAAGGTAAGCTGTGGCCAAGTCTACGATCGAATCCTGCGTCGTGACACCTCTAGTCTTGGCGCAGAGATCATACACTGCTCCCCAGCCTAAAAATATGATGAGTAAGGAGCAAAGTATAAGCCCGATTAAGGCCCATATCGGCTGCCAGTGGGCTCGATAGTGTCTGGCTCTATAGCCTTTGGCATTGCGATCGATAGTGTTTGGAAAAAGTTTCATTCTGTAGACATGATCAGCCACGTTGGCCACAAGACCCGCGAGCTACTCACCCTTCACGGAAACGGAGAAAAGCGAGGCATTCACTTGCATAAATGCACAGTAAGGGACCTGTATATAGACGACCAAACACAAAAATGGGCTGCTCAAGATCAGTACTGCGCTATCGAGGTCGGAGATAGCATTCGGACCTCTTGAAATGACGCTTTCTCCGCTCCTATCACCAGAAAAGCCAGTCCACCAGGCAGAAAGCTCAAGAGAATGGCTGCCAGTGGCGTCTGCCCATTGTTCGTACGACCTATGGTGTTCTTGACGATCCTGATATCGCTCTTCTGCGCGAGGAAGAACAAAGTTCGACTCGAGACATAGAGCGCGGAATTGCTATGTTCAATCAGTTTATGTAGGGCTATAGAATACTTCAATCCACCTTACGCTGCAGTCAGCGCTGAGAAGACGAACGCCGCGTTCAGGAAGCTAGGCAGCACTGGGATACCAGCATCTTCGATCACAATCACGAAAGGCGACCTGACGGCTGTGGTGATACCGTCCAGGCGCTCGCCAGCGTTGTAAAAGTCGACATGGGGATGCGGGAGCCTTGGGTCGAGATAGTCGATGCACAATCCCACGAGCAGGATCCCTACTAGGTACATGCTCACTGGTAAGGTGTACATGTACCGAGCCGCTGTTGGTAAGTCACGGCGCGGCTTCTCTGCTTCAGCGGCCGTCACGAGTACCATCTCCCCTCCCATGAATTGAAACATTGCGATTGTCAAGCAGGTCCTGTAGACAGTCAGTCTCCCCTCGGTCGTAAGTCCAGGTTTCCAAAGCAGGGTTTACCAGACAGCGAGGATTCTACCACCGGTTCCAGGCAAGGCAACGTCCGATTGGGATGTAGGCAGTGTCGAGACCATCGTACCGTTCATCGAATGGTTCTTGAAGAAGCCTGTGGAGCTATAACCAGGACCCAGGACCATCTCGAAGACTATACTGGTGAGCAGACGCCAGATAATCAGGAGACTTGCATTTATACCGTTATGGACATGGTGCGGACCGGCTATAGGCGAGGCTAAGATTAGCATTATGTACTTCGTAGTACGAGAGGCTACCAACCTCCGGCTCTAATTGCAATCATTGTGATGCAGACGAGGAGTATGACCAGGATCTTAATCCACTTAAAGGTCCATTCCAGGTTGCCATAAATCTGTGGTCCGTAAGCAGCCTTTCACAATGAATCGGATCGAGACACTCACGCGAACACCACAAGCGTCTAGTAATAAGTTCCAGTCAGTGACTACTCTTTCCAATGAGATTGGGCTCGTGAAACATGTGTCTGGGGTGCTGGAATTCCAAAATTATACCTCAGGCCTCCTAAAAGCTGACAAGAAAAAGATTTGGATCTGGGACAGACCTACTCATCATAATGATCACCAAAAGCAGTACAAATGTGACCGGCGTGACACCAAAGCCCGAACCCCAGTACTGTGTGAACATAGTGGCCGCAATAGTCAAAGTAACCATGCTCATGCAATTTGCCAGCCTAGACTCTGATCAGCAATCTGTCATCGAGCAGAATTGAACGTACGTACCAGTACATGACGCCAACAGCAAAGCCAAGAGCCTCGTCAACAAATACATCGGGGTAGTCCATTATAGCCCCTTTGACCGGTCGTACAGAAACCATTTCTGCTAGGGACCTCATCACAGAGAAGATTACGAGGCCGGCAAAGATGAAGGCGAGAAGAGCGCCGGCAGGGCCTCCCATTGCGATTACCTGCCCCGAAGTCTGAAACAAGCCGATACCTACAGCACCAGAGAACGCGATTCCTATCATTCGTGAGTAAGAGCTTCTTGCCTCGCCCCAGGGCGAGTACCGGTAATATGGTGCCGTTTTAGTCGACGGTCCAAATGATCGTACTTGAAGACTTCGTGACTGAGCCTTTCGACCAGGTTCTCGCGAGCTCGAGGCGTATCCTGACGAGGCTCCATGGCTTCCATGCTCAGCTCTTCTACTTCGACATGACTGTTGACACTGTTGGGGGCCATATTCTTGGCACGGCTGACGTATTGCTGCAGTAAAAAATACTGTAGCCTTGCAAACTATTCAGAACACTTACAGTCTTTGATGAATGAAACGGGGAGTGGTAAGTTATAAGGCATCAGAGCTGAAAGCAAGAACAAGTGTGGTCAGTCTGCTAATTTGTGGCTGCATGATATCCCACACTAAGCGCTGCGTTGACAGTTTTTTTCTTGGCATTAATGCGCAGCGCAACCTCTTTCAGAGCTCCAGCCTTATCATGAAATGGATGTGTGGGGCCTCAGCCTTGATCAAATAGTCATAGTTGACGCAAACATATGCAGACTCGCTTATCTTGTCCATTGATAGGTCCCAGCAGACTGGCCGGGCGGAGCTTATCACCCTTCCTAACCCCGCTTATCGCTGCCTTCTTTCGCCTCGACAAAAGTGAAGTGAACTCGCGGCGGTTGCATCATGTTTCACAGGTAGACTCATATAATTGCCATTTGGCTTGTGATTCCGCGAATCATCATGTCTTCTTCCGCCCAAGTGATCGCAACTCGAGCGTCGCAGGGGGATCAACAATCTCCCGTGCGAGGTAGCATACCTAGCTCCAGCATCGAAGCCATGTCACCACGACGAATCTCAGAGCAAGCACTCGAGCCTCTCGGGACTACCGTTAGCCCAACGTCGTGCCAGCTGTATGACATAAAGGTCGAGTTCGATCACCAATGTTTGCAACAAGCAGCCGGTATCCACCTAGCCCATAGGAGGGAACAGATCTCGAATGACTCGGTGAGAGCGTGGGCAGAGACCTTATCTGGTCCTCTGAATCAGACTGGGTGTCCGGAAAGGGATGTATTCCTAGAGATCCAACTACGAGCGTTGGTGTCATCGCTTGCCTTGTTACACCACAGTGGTGTGCACACGTTGGACTCTGTTGCTTGGACTAAGCTAAATACCAATATCTCCGAGCGATTTCGAGCCATCGCCTATCAATTGAAGCGCCAATCAACGCTTGCGCAAAAAATACGACATACTTCCAATGTCTTTGCGGTTCAACTTGCGTCTCAATACCTATCTTTTATTCAATGTGGAGACTCGATGGTGCCGTCACTTGTTGGACCCGTTGTGAAGATTCTATTCGCAAGTATAGCAGTTGTAGGTGTAATGTTGTCGTTTAGTCTTCGAGCTAGCTACTAATTGTAATATTAGGCTAACGGTCAGTATGACCGCACGCAGCAGATACTTGAGGGCTTCAATCAGCTCTTTGCATTGCGACAAAAACCTCAAACAAAATTCGAGGCCCTCTGTGGCTTACAAGAATATGCGAGGCTTGCAACCAGCTTGACGCGCGAATCTTTCCAGACCATGGATCGAGAACAAGTGAGAAAGGCGGCTGCTGTGATTGTCATGACTTTGCTACTCAAGTTGGACAAGATTCTGATCGAGGAAGATAGCTCTGCCTGGCCCGATCCAGGAACGAAATGGCATAAATTACTTGCAGCCATACAGTGGAACACTCCTGATCTAGATCGAGGATGGTACTATTTCGGCTTGTTGGACTGTGCAGCCCAGCTTGCTGCTCTTGTCGAGCCAGCAGTGCTACCGCAGGGCTTCGTTGGCAGGATCAAGAAGTTAATTTTCAGAAAAGCGAGTCTCGAATACCGCTGGAAAGCAGTCAGTTTCCCCACTTTTACCCTAATGATGAGCGATACTGTACGATCGAGCGTTGGCTGACTCGATCTTAGATGGAAATTTTGATGTCTTGTGGTGATACCCGCATGGACCAGTATAATATTCTGACGAGGGAGATCAAGGAAAGGCCTGAGGTCGAAGCCTACGAGCCCGGCGAAGAGCCTCGAGAACGGCTACTCGAGATGGCAAAGACTGTTCGAAGCCATTTAACGGGTGACGAAGAGAATGAATTAAGATTTCGTGTTTCGCCACCACTTGCACGTCAGACTCCAGTATTTGCAGACTCGACGGGCGTTGGGCGTTGACTAATATGAGTAACAGCACCACACGACGAAGACGTAATCCAGTCAAGCTCACCCACCCCACTATCGCCAAGCACCACCTCTGGTCCACCTGACGTGCCGGAAGAGCCATGGAAGGAGCCGGAGCTGGACATATCAACATTGAAAAACTCGCGATCGTTTGCCGTGTGTCTTCCTCGGAACGGTATACGCAGGACGTCCTATAACTCTGCAGGGTTTTCAGAAGACTGCAGACATGCGTTTTTCTACAACAACAGCGAGATATCCGTTTTTCATCTGGGGGACCTCGGGGGGTATTCGACAGCTTCGCCTCCTTTCCCTAGGGTCTTTATCAAACAAGTGAAGGGTGAACACATCTTGAACGTTGTGCTCGCGCACAGGTTCCTACTCATTGTCACGAATAAACGTCTCCTTACGGTCGACATCACCATGGACGAGAGAAAGTCAGAAATGGATACCTCTCCCCATCAGGACTGGGATCCAAGTGGGCTTGCTTGCCATGAAGATGAGACGCACATGGTAATCATTCTCGGTCAGCGCAAGTTCAACCATAAGAATGGCCATATAGGCCGGCTGAAGGTAATCAAACGCAAAATCAACAGCAACACGAGAGTTTTGTCCTATTCTACAGTTGACGTACCTGGTCACGACTTTCCTAAGAAGCTTGGGTATGACCCCAAGACGCAGCTGATAACATGCATTACGAAACTTCGAAACAAGGTCATCGTGTGGGAACTGAACGAAGAATTCATTGTAAGAAGAGAGCCATTCGAACATATCAATGATAGACATATCGAAGTAAGTAATCTCCAGGCTTGGTATCAAGATAAGTGGCAGTCTTGGGCGCCAGTGCAATCGACTTGAGCATACAATGCCCTCGATTTGAGCAGCAGAATGCGCATTTGAGATCATCCGAGAGCCAAGAACAACGCACCCGCAACTCCTTTTGAGCCCGGATAGAGGTTTTATGTTGTCTACTTCATGCTCTGTAGCTCTCGCGACTGCCACTGTCCATGACACCAAGCCTCCCCCTAAACACTTTGCCAAATATCCACAGGACTAATACGGCTATTGTACGTCACAGGAAACCAAGGCAACCGGCGTAACTTCCACTTCAGTATACAAATCACCCACCGACCGCCTATATGCGCTATGCACCACAGCCCCCTCAACAGAGCGCTCCGAACAACAAGGGGAATGGTCTTTCATTGTCCCGCTACCAAGTTTCACCGCGCCGAGATATCGGACCCCCAACAAAAGCGGCGTCCATGACTTGGAGCAATTCAAGTCTCATCGCGCTTTAAGAGCTGGCTGTGTCTCAAGCGTGCATAACGTCTTTGCAGTGCTAGAAGAGACGGGCAAAATTTGGATTCTGCCACTTGAGGCTCATGAGGAGGCGGGGATCGATGGCTCTGGGAGTGATGCACTGGTATCACTGCCGGAATGCCTCTGCAAGCAAGATATGCCATCGACGTCTTCATTTCGATTCGATCCTTCGGGGGATCGTCTGTTTGCTATCGACCCAAGGGGAAAGATTGTTGTCTCCGAATTCGAGAAGCAGGAGGGGTGAAGAAGCAAAATTCTGGACCATGTGCTTATTGCTGAATCATAGGACGACATTTGGACTTGGATGAGTTTAAGGCAACTGACTCAGAAAAGGAATGGTACACCTAGGAGTAGTGGCATCTCGCTGAAGCTCGGAAGATTAATACGTGCAAGATTAGCTGTCTTTCCCAATACGATGCGTCGAGGGAGAGCAACTAACAATTGAGAGGCGAGGACGACTTCCTCAGGAAGACCGAATGCAGTAGAAACTTGATTGACTTGGTGTAAATTATGCATTCGCTTTGAAAATTATAAAGTTGATTATGAAATTCGAGAGGAGGTAAATCTGGTCTTGGTTTTGACTAAGGAATCTGATTCCTTAGCAACCGACTAGGAACCGGTCCGGATCCTAAGGTACTTGAAGTTGGATCCAGAAGATATTGTGCCAAAGTAGGGATAGCGGTCCGGTCCAGATTAGGTATTCTCTATAGGCACCGGACAGATCTTACGGACCGGACATAGACAATGCTAAGTCTTGGAATAGATGAAGAAGGATATTGCGATATTGAAGGCCTCCAGACTACTATCGATATAGCTCGTTAGAGACGTTACAGAATATATGGTATACAGAACCTCCCAAGTATTCATTTCAACAGATAACACCTTGTTGCTGCCTTATCAATCTCGTAGCGTTGAGTCTTCACAGCGCCAAGCTTTTGTCGCTGGGCGCGATGATACGCGACTTTGATGACATATTCGTCGACGCTTCCAGAAGACATTGATGAATAACCCTCCCGAGTTCAGATTCCTACCTTCTTGACAATGCGACATTATCCACAGTCTCTCACTGAGCTCCTCCTAGACCATCCACCATGAACACCGACCAAGAGCGGCCACCACTGAAATGGTCAACCCAACTCGATGTACTATCTCCCCAGTCAACGCCCTTTCTGAGAGGCGACAAGATTATCCTACCACCCTCTGCCCTCGAAGCCCTACTTTCAGCAGCGACAGTCACCGTCACAAGCGCTTCGCAGCCTCAGACCTCGACTTTCGATCCCTACAATCCTTACAGTTTCGCCGCCGAGCGCCAGGCACGCGAGCAGCTTGTCGAGAGACAACAACAGCTGCCACATCCATTGACGTTCAGACTGGTCAATCCTGGAAACGGAAAGACCGTATCTGCGGGAATAAGGGAGTTTTCAGCCGAAGATGGTATGGTGGGGCTGAGTGCTTTCTTGAGGGAGTCATTGGGCATTGGTGGCATGCAGAGCGCAAATGGGAGCAATAGCACTAATGGGAGCGATAGCACTAGTGGGATCAGCACTCCCAAAGTAGACGATACGGATATGGACGATGTGGCGGCCGCAAGGCTCACAGTCCATGTGCAAGAGCTACCAAAAGGAACATACGTCAAGCTGAGACCGCTGGAGGCGGGCTACGACCCAGAGGATTGGAAGGCGCTACTGGAGCAATATCTTAGAGACAACTACACGACATTGACGAATGGCGAGGTCTTGGCTATACCAGCCGGCAAGGAGACGTTTCGATTTCTAGTCGATGGGCTGAAGCCGAACGATCAGGCAATTACTCTGGTTGATACGGATCTTGAAGTTGATATTGAGCCATTGAACGAGGAGCAAGCGAGGGAGACATTGCAGAGACTTGTGCAGAAATCAAAGAAAGCTCCGGGAACGAGCGAGGGTAGTTCTGCTGGTGGGAAGATACTGGTTGACGTGGATGAGGCGGGACAGGTTCGGCCTGGCGAGTATGTGGACTACACTATTGGATTGTGGGACAAGAGTCAGCACGTAGAGTTCGAACTGACCGCCCTCGATTTGGAGAGAGTTGTTGATCTATTTGTCACGCCTTACGGACCGAAGCATCGTGATAGACCTCGAGAGGACGAATATGTCTTCGGTGACTTTTCGGAAAGAGCTACAAAGAGGATCAAGGTGAGGCACAGTAACGCTGAGCTGGAGAACGCGGAGGCGCTATGGGTATCTGTACGTGGCTACGAGGATCATGGAGATGGCGCCCAAGGACAAGCTCCAATACAGTACAATCTCCGTATTTCATCCACAAGCGAATCTTCAACAATTGCCGAGGACGACACTACCATGACCAACAATGAGTCCCTCAGCTCAGATGAAGAATGCTGTACCAACTGTCACCAGCCTGTCCCCAAACGCACCATGTTCCTGCATCAAAACTTCTGCCTCCGTAACAACATCCTCTGCCCGCACTGCCAAAACGTCTTCCAAAAGACCTCTGCCCAATGGAACAACCACTGGCATTGTCCCCACGACTCCGCTTACGGCAATACACCCTCCTCCCGCATTAAACACGACGCCCTAATGCACATCGCGCAACCCTGCTCCTCATGCGATTATAAAGCCGTAAACAGTCCCGATCTTGCTCACCACCGCACAACCACGTGCCCAGGCAAACTCATCCTCTGCCAATTCTGCCATCTCCAGGTCCCGCAACAAGGACCCGATGACCCCTCGCTCAACTCAGCAGAAGTCATCATGTCAGGTCTCACCCCCCACGAACTCTCCGATGGCGCACGAACAACCGAATGCCACATCTGCACCAAAATTGTCCGACTACGTGACATGCCCACGCACCTGAAATATCACGACCATCAGCGCCTCTCGCGCCATAAGCCTCGTATCTGCAGGAACGTCAATTGCGGCCGCACGCTCGATGGTATCGGCAAAGGCGGCGAGGTCCGCGTGCAAGGCGCGAGGAACGATTTGGGTGTTTGCGATGTCTGTTTCGGCCCGCTTTACGTGTCGATGTACGATCCTGAGGGCAAAGCGCTGAAGAGGAGGGTGGAGAGGAAGTATCTCACGCAGTTGCTCACGGGGTGTGGGCAGGTATGGTGCAAGAATGAAATTTGCAAGAACGGTCGAAGAAATTTAGATTTGCTAGATGAGGGGCAAGCTATCACGTCCAAGGAAGCTATGGCGTTGATCAAGCCGAGTCTGGAGAGTCTGAAGGACATGCAAACACCTGTGCATCTCTGTACCGACGAAGCGAGTCAGAAACGGAGGACTCTGGCGGGAATGATGGCTGCTGAAGTCGGAGAAGGTGTGACGGCAACGGGCAAGGGAAAAGGGAAGGAGACAGCTGGCACTGGGAGGGGATATGATTTCGAATGGTGTATTGCTGCGCTAGAGGTCGCGGGAGGTGACTTGGATAAGGGGAGGCAGTGGCTGAAGGACTACGCGCCTACTAGAGCTGAGGCTGCGAAATAACACCATCTGATAGACGAAGCCTACTGACAGACTTTAGCATGCTAGTTACCATTCGGATATTCAACAAAGACTACCCAATCACATCTACAAAGTACTTTCAGTGCTTCGAAACGTATATTATACACTATATACACCTTCCCTCCCGCTATTTTTTCCCCATCAAGCCGTAGTCACCCTCGCCAAACTTCCACCCCCTTTACTCGAAAAAATCCCCATAATCCCAAACCCCACGTAAAACAGCCCCAACGGATATGCAACGAGTCCTCTCATACTCCGCATCCTCCCCACAGCACAGAACATCTTGCTGCTACTATACGTACACCAGCAAATCGCCAGCACAGAAATTACATACCCAGCCGCCGTATCCATCGGCAGAACCACGCCTACGAAACTCGTCAAGACCAATGGCAACAAACAGTATCCCAGCACCGACGCACTCCGTGGAAACGTCAACGTTGAGGATAATTGCCCTGGGCCGCCACTCAAGTGGTCGTGGCTGCTGCCCATTGTATGTGAAGGTTGGAATCCGGGGGTGGAGCTGGGGGAGGGGGAGTCTTGACCGCCTGGGGACATTAGAGAGAATATTGTGTGCAGCGAGAGGGAGCCAACGAGGGCGAGACCGTATATGTAGCCGAAATGGACTTTTCCGCTGAAAAGGAGGAAGGTGCCGAAGAGGAGGAAGAAGAGGATGGGGCCGGCGAGGTCGGAGTCGTCCATTATGTGTTGCGAGATTGGGTGGAGGGGGTTGAGGACTGTGAGGGTCTGGTGGAAACATAGTCAGCAAATGTATTCTTCGAAGAGACTCTGCGATTCTCGGCTGCAGCTGGCGGAATTCGTTGAGCTCGTGCGGTCTGATATTTTTCTGTTTGTTGCCTAGTTTTGAGAATGATGGAAGTGCAGCATACCTTCCCCTTAATATGCCCAAAATTCACCCCCAACTCCTCCAGTAGCGCCGGTTCCCCGTCATACCCCTCTGTCCCGAACGCCGCCAGCCAACCCGTCCTCAAGCCTCCTTGCTCTCCCATGCGCCCACTAACGCCTTGTCCGAACGCTGGGGCTGCCCCAAATCCGGGCGCTCCGCCGTATGCGGCATTGCTTTGTGGAGCTTGGCCATAGTACTGTGCTTGTGAGGGAGTAGTGTGGCCGGAGACGGGTTGCGGGTAGGTGGACTGGTAGAATTGGAGGTTTTGGGGATTGTAGGGTTGCTGTTGGGGGTAGTATTGGGCCATCGTGGCCTGGAGGAGAAGGTTTGTGGGTCTTGTCCTGGTATATTGGGGTGACTGTAAAGGACAATTGCGCAAGTAGGCCGTAGAAGGGTGGTTACGGGCGGTGCTTTCCGTTGAAACTGTGAAAATGGAAAGTCTTTGGAGCATTGTTGGGCAAGACGTGTTCGGAGAAATGTCCATAGGGCTGCGAGGCTTGGCGTCAGCCACGAGGTTGCCCTTGCCCTAATTCTTGGACGAGGTCGATCACTGCAACGGGAGACCTTGGCGCCAAGACGTTTTTGATTCGCACCAGGCTACCTCGGTGTGATCACTACCAGAGGAAGAAGCTCGGAAAGGACCGCTATCCCTATTCGAGTCTTACAATTCTATGGGTCCAACTCTGAAATTCCGCATAGGCTTTTTTTCCACCAAGCTCACAGGTTTGAGCCTCTCTAGATCTATAATTATAGACTTTATGATTACAGCGTCGCCTGGTAAAATCTACTTTAAACAACTGGCTATAACTTCGCTATATCGTAAAATATCGTAAGACCTCCCGTTGTTGATTTATCTTCAGCCTTGTACGTTCGATTTTTTCGATTGTTGCAAGCGCCCGAGATGTCCTACACCGAAGTTAGAATTGAAGGACCCCAAGCCGACACGGGCCACTCAATTCAAACACCCAGTGCCCATATTACTGCACCTCTAAGTCCCGTTGCATTTTTGCTCTTAAATGAATGAATTTTGCCACATGTCATGCTTTTGCAACGATAGGCTATTGTCGAAGGTACCAAACACATCAGGGATTGCTCGAGAGCATTGGTATCAAACAGGAGCGAAGATATTAGGAACGTCATGCATGGACACAGTGGAATTCTTCAAGAGACTTTCCAAGGTCTCGAAAACCGAGAGCTCTTAAGATTGGGCGTGCCATTGCAAGGTTGTACATCGCTGCCTGGACTATTGTTCGGGGACAGATTATACCGCAGACTATAATAATAATCAACGGACAGGGCATAGACTGGCACCTGGCGCGAATACTACACAAGCCAAAATCCTCATCAGTATCGGATATCTGAATTCGTTTCCGCGCCTAGAGCAAAGAAGGTTTCTTCCGCGAAAAGATTCACCAATCTTTCCTTCCTCACAGCTCTCCATATCCTCGAGGGGATGAATACGATCCCTTGATAACGTATATAGAGGACTTGGAAAGGTAACCACGGAGCGAAACAAGCGAAAAGGGATATTTCTCCAGGTTGTGAGGAAGAGAAGCTGAATCTCTACCAATTATTCACAAATGGACATAAAGATGAGCAAGCACGCCGAGCTAGCGCGGTAGCAAGTTTTTATATGCCATAGACGTTTATCCTTAGCCTCGGCGTCTCAGGAACATCATTTAGGGACAGCGCTTCATCGGTGTATTGTGATGACCGCTGGCGATTAGCGGATAAGAATGTTGTTTCTCATCGCCTATATGGAGTTCCTATCGCAGAGAGACGGAATGGAGTGTTTTGAACAGGGCTTGATGAGGGTGAGCATGACACGTAGAATTACCATAACGGTAATAAGAAAGGAATTGTAGCGCTACTTAGAGAGCAGTAGTAATCTATCGCTATCTCCAATATAGATCGCTTAGCGCACAACGAAAAGCTGATTCTGTTCAAGTAGGTGGTTTCGCACGCTCAGAATAACGACATTTGCGTAATAACGTAAGGAATTCATTTTCCTTTGCGTGCGAAAGATACCTGTTTGAGTAGGAAGTCAATCTTTATAGGCAAGATGGGGCTATTCCAAGCCCTTCCAACTACCTGTTGTTATCGCATTAGACACTTTGAGCCATACACTAGAGCTCGATCGCAGCCCTTTCTCTCGTCTCCGGTCTACCCACCTCGTCACCTAAAACGCCCAAGCACGCTATCACTACTTCTGTACATTTCTGCCCGAAGGTGTTGGGTAGTTCCGTCCTCGCTAGAGCTACTAGTTTCTTCTTAACCTCCCATGGCTTGCCGAACTGCCTGTTGCGCAGAATCAAGTCGGAAATTCCAAGCCCATCTGGCGAGTCTACGAATGATTTGCTTACGCCTAGCTCAAGAAGAACAACGCCTAGTGAGTATACATCATGTTTCATGGTGAATTTCTCATGAGGCCATTTTCCTTGGCGCTGAGGATGGCGATATAGGTTCTTCTGCCATATAACATCACCGAATCGAAATGAGTCTGTATCTTCCTTGCGGAACCTTTCGAAACAGACGAGAAATGGGTTACCGAGATTAAGGCTCCCACTGCGAAATATGATGATGTTCTCAGGCCGAATATTCTTGTGGACGAAATGGAAGGCGTGTAGGAAGGATACTGCGCGTGCTGTACCGACTGCGATCTCAATTTGTTCATTGAGCGGGTACTCTGAAAGTGTCCTTGCCAGAGCATCTCTTAGGCTTCGGAAGGCTGTCGCATTGGAAGGCCCATCGAGGAGTAGATCGTAAGCAGAAGGATCTTCGCCTCCAGGTAGACACTTTTATGGAATGTGATAACAAGTTACGTCTTCAACGCTCTGGCTATCCCAACAGATAACTCTATTGCAACACGATCACCATACGAAGGCCGTAAGCGGTGAGATCGTGGAGTGTCGTGAGAGCAACTTTATGCTTCTCTTCTCATAGTATCTGCGACGTACAAATCGATAACAGATAGTTTCTCGATGTCTATAGTATGATCAGCCCCGTTCGGGCGCTTGCAAGGAAGTGGTTTAGGGCTCTAAGAGCTTGCACTGGTCATTAAAGTCCGGTCTAATATTTTGAAGAAGTTGCCAGCCTTATTGCAAAAGGTACACACCTCAGTTACTCTACGAGAGCATTGTCAGCATCGATAGCCTACAGATTGGTTTAACGCTGTCCAAGTTCTGCTGTTCTGGCCGAGTCCCATCTCAGACCGAATCGATGGAGTAATCAGAGAAGGTAAGGTAGGTAACCTGCTGCTGCACTTGCGGCTAAACATCGGACCCTAGTCTCGAAAGCTTGGCGGTGGGCTTACGCCTCACTAGTTTAAGCAAGAGAAACACAGAGGTACTCTTAGGCGCTGGAACGGTTAGCAGCAACATAGGAAACAAATGCAATAGCTTCAGGTGGGGATTTTCAGGTACATGGTCTTTACTAAACGAATGGAGTTCCGCTCAATGGAATAACAAAACCCTGTCAACTCAAGACAGTGATGCGGGACTCTCACGACGCGAGGGATATGACGATGTATATGTGGCAAGTAGCACGAAGCGAAGTGATTGTATCAAACAAATATGTTGAGTATATACGCTTCCTCCTATACATAATCCTCGGTTCGAGCAAGTCATCCTCTTCGCTGAGATGAGATAGATAGTACCACACGGTGATGCCAGACAAGTCTCAATGGACGAAGGGTTAGCGAAGAAGGAGGGCGAGCCTTTTGGTGATCTTTCAGGTATCAAGGTGGGGCTATTGAGGCTGGTTGTAAGAAGACGAATACGTATTCCCTCGCCCTCGTCGTCTATCAATGGTGCTGCTTGGCGCCCCACGGGACGAAGATGGGTACAATGGCTGGTCCCGCACTGTAGGCTGACTAGCCGTGTACTGCACCGATGGAGCAATCTGACCGCTCTGATTGGGGATCTGAGTGTACTGATCAGGGTTGGAGGAGAATCCGGCAGCCCGGGGTTGGTATTGGGGGTTCCCGCCCGCCGGCGTTGGTCGATAAGAATTTTGCCATGACCCAGAGCTTTCGAAATTCCGAGTGTAAGATGCTGAATAGTAAGCTGGGTTTGTGGCAGCCTGTGGGTAGCTCGCCTGTGGTTGATCGTAGAGTAGAGGGTTTGGTGATGTTAGAGGTGAGATGGTCTGATAGGTTGATGATGCGTTTGTTACTGCTGGAAACGTGCTAGAATGCTGCAGTTGGCGAGGGCCATAGTTGTCCAAAGGCTGCGGAGCCGCTTGTGGGAGACTCCATTGATCTTGGCCTCCATACGCGCCGAGGCTACCAGCAGCTAGCGCATTCGATTGCTCCGAAAACGCGAATGATTCGGGTCTCCTTCTGCCCATGCCTGGTGGTGCGGACAGCCCAGACTGGTACTGCGAGGCTTGAGATCCGGTAGAGAAGCTATTGGATCGACAGAGCTGGTTATGTCCAGAGGTAGGGGTGACAGGAGAGGGGCTAGCGGAATAATGAGACCCTGAATATGGCGACACCGGAGACAGGTTACGAGATCCAGTAACAGATCCAGTAATTGGTGAGTAGCTGCTGCAGACTGCCGACATACTGCCGTGTTGGACATTTCCATAGTCCTGATTCAACGTCAAGGTGGGCCTTTGACTCGCGCCGGTCTCGGTCAGATTCAGGTTAGACAGAGAGGGGACAGATCCTAGCGAGGGGCGCCTAGATTCTGGATGCAAGGTGGAGCTGAGGTCGAAATCCTCCGGCAACGCTCTGGACCTCATCATACGTTCTTGGTCATCAGTCGTCAGCCTCTTCATTTTCGCCCGTCTGTAGGTTCAAATCAGTCTTCTTAATCGATGTGGACATCAAAGACATAGCTTACCTATTCTGGAACCACACTTGCACTTGACGAGGCTTTAAACCAGGTATCTCGCGCGAGAGTCTTTCTCGTTGGGCTGCGTCCGGATGCGGTTGGCGAGCGAATTCGTTCATTAGATACCGTGTCTGAACGTGATTTAGCCTGGAGATAAGTCAGCTTATCGTTAAAAGTGTAAGCGGCCAGAGATATGCTGACCTGAACCGCTTCATCCTCCGCTTCTCTGCCAAACGCTCTGCAGCTGATTTAGACCCCTCCGCCCCGCCAGCGTTGTCTTCGTCTTCTGAACGAGAGGAGCTGGAATCTTCTTCCTCGTCCGAATCATGCTCCGCTTCAGTTAAGACCACTTCAGGTGTTTGTTGAGACCTTGGGCCGGGCGAGTTTGAAGGATCATGACCAGTGTTTTCGAAGGGGCTCACGTAAAGGTTCGTGCTGGGAAATGCTGAGGCTGGATAAGTTCCTTGCGGATGTCGTCCGCCAGAACGAGATGTTGGCATCCTGTTTGATTCCGGAGGACTTGATGATGAATGATAGGAGCCTTGTTGACATTCGTGCGTTCCCTTGGATGCACAGCCCAGCGATCCCTCGCTTTCTTGACTATGAGAACGGGGTTTTGTCGATTGCTAGCGATGCTACCAGTCTGTGGAGCTGCACGGGGTCGACAAGAACTCTGGTCAACAGAGGCCTTCTCGATGTTGAGGGGAGTCTTCAAGAATTGACAGCGCTTTAGGTAGTTCGGCTTCGAATAGTGTGCATGCTCGAGCAGACAAGACAAAAGCGACACTCATGTGTATTGCTTCGACGGATGTATATCCGTATCAGGCTCCTCAGCATTCTTGTTCACCACCAAGAAGTTACTAAGACCGTGCCCAGGCTGTGAACATGCGCATCGGAGCTCGGGCCAAAGTTGAGTTTGATTTACAATGGATCTCAAATTGCCAAATTGCGAAATTGCTGCGATTGTGGGCGATTGTGGGCGATTGGAGGTGACAGGAACCGTCGTAGAATCCTGCGGGATGGGCCTTAATCGCGTTGCTCATTGCCACTTGGACCTTGAACGTCGAAATTGGCTGCCTGGAGCCGCTAGGAGAACCCCGATCTAGGAATAGCCAGATACAGTAGGAGTAGACGAGCTCGAGCTTCTTACTGTTGGACAAAAGACACTGATAGGAAAGATCTCAAAATTGGTTGAGAGATGATCAATAAATATGGTGGTGTGTGGTTCAATTAATTCCATGCACTGCAATGTGCACCATTTGCAAGAGCTTCGGCGGAAGGTTTTGCTCAACAATATCTTGAAGTAGATGTCAACTCGTTGTTCTGCCTTCAAGAGATCCTTCCCTCTGGATCATACGGAATGCCAGTCTGCCCTTCGAGAATGCTATCCAATCACGAGTGGCTAATCCCAGTCTCCAGAGTTGTTAGAACGGTGGGGTGACTGAGATTTACGTTGATAGGTCGTGATTTCTACTGGGTCCGTGAGGAGAGCTCTCCGATGATGCAACGTTTGATGCCGCAGAGCCTAGCAAGTCACGCCAACTTGGGACTATCAATTCATCAGCCTTGCAAGGCTTGAAGGCGCGCATACTAGGTTGAGAAACGAAACTAAAAGCTGGACAGCTAGCATGGCGCTGCCTCAGCTGTTGGTTTCTGTTGGAAAAGAGCCTGAGCTATCAAGGCGTGCAAATGGCGCGGTAGAGGGCCACGACACTTTCCAACAGAGCTGTATATAGATATTGAATACCATGTCCTTGCTTGCCACGAGGAGATCAAACTCCCCAGGACAGCGTGGGGGTCGGCAGGGCCTGGGTACCGCAATGATAGAGCGATTGCAGCAAGTCAAGTCTGGACAAGGCGATTGAAAAGGCACTTTGGACTGGGGGTTTCTACCTTTGGCTGGAGAAGCATGACGTTTGAATCAATCAAAGCAGCGGCTCGCTGCTGACGGGTTCGTTCATCGTAGTGATTTGAGGCGAAGTCTGCATGAGCACATGCTAGGCTCACGTGGGTTACAGTGCCAAAGAGAGGGAGAAGTCTACTAAATGTTTCAAATATATGAGGCAGATTTTGAAGCGAAAATGATTCGCCGATCAAAGACCTGTCTCCGCGCCAAAGAGGCGTAGACCGCGTACCTTAATCCTCATGCGGGAGCGAGAGCGAAAGCTCAACTTTCCAGCTTGTTTGCACTATGTGGCCCAAGCTTTGTCCTAATGGAGAGATAGATGTTGTTTTAGTACCTACCTTATACCCTCTTGTGCTCTAGCTCTGAAGATGTTGAATAGGTCTTTGGATTCTATTAGCAATCAGTGCTTAGATGTGTTCGTTGGGAAAGCTTCAATCGGAAAGCCGGATCAGAATTACTATGTCAGAGTCTCGCGCGAGTAGGATCTCCGGGTGGCCGTCGCGTTGCTATCCCATCCACTGGTAGAGGGCTCGTCTATAGGGCTGAGTCCCACCGCCAAGCCAAACGGGCCCAATTACCACCAGTGGATGGGATAATAGCTGTCGTACCGTACTTCTGGCTTGCAAATCAGAAGCTGCGAGCTGGGAGCTGCGAGTTGCTATGAAAGTAGTCCCGCACGCTGGAGTGTGATGAGTGAAGCTTGCCCCTCTTGGTAACCAGGCTGTGCAATAATAAGCCGCAAATGTTGGTGATGCAGATCGACGTTGGAGATCTCGCGACTCAATCGCTCCCGCAGGTTCGCGGCGTGCCGATTCAAGTCATCAGAGTGTCTCTCCCATCAAAGTCCTGTGCAAATTATTTGGTCTCCAGGCGTGAGCTCACCGATTTACGCGTTCGGACATTGCTAGATGTCAAACAATACATAGATGAGCCCACCCATGAGAGTGACTCCATAGTTGATGTTGCGAGGCGAAGCCACCCCGGGGTACCAACACTCCAGTAGCGACCCAAGGCATAATAGGCAACAACATTTGCTATATTTACTTCACGGAGTCGTACTTGAATACTGAGTACAGCGAATGTCAATTTGTTAGATGGTCATGATTGGCCTGTTCCGAATGAGCTGAAGACTTCGTGGCAGCCGTCGTACTGTTCGTGGGCAACATAGATGATAACCAGGGTAGACCACAACCATCCATGTAGAACCGACCGAAGAAAGTGGAGTAGTGACAGATGTGGCAAGGCGTATGGTCCATGCATGATTGCTAGTCCTGTTCACAGACAATATTTCAGTGCGAGAACCGATGCTGCCTCAGTCCCAGCAATCTTGCGCGCCGCATTTTAGAGCTCTTGGAGTTCTGAAAGGGCGGAGTAAAACCGTAATCGGTGATGATAATTGCCAGTATGTTCAAGTCTGTAGACAGTTTGAGGGAATAGAGAGGAGTTCAAGTCGGCGTTCCACTAATTATGGAACCGCGCCCTATGTCTCGGGATCGCGCCTGTAGAAACCAGCGGCGTTCGAATACTATTGGAGACCGAGGGCAGGAACAAGCGACGAAGTTGCTGAAGAACTAGGGTCGTCCGTGGGTGTGGAGACAGTATGTAATTGTGATGTTCCAGGTAGTCAGAAAGTGGGCATCAACTCGCGAAGAAAGGAGCGAAGCCATCTGCGCAAACCATTCGTTAGGTTCTTGAGGAATTTTCTTTTACGACTACGCAATGGATCAATAAGAGCGCTGCTTCAAACAAATCTGATGCTCAACAGCGCTTTAGCTGAACAAATTCCTGCCTCCGCTGTTCTCATACTTTAGTTGAGTGCTCGTCTGCTCTTGCTAGTCGATAAAGCAGCCTATTCTCACTCGGTTTTTTCATCAGCCCACACCTTGAGCTTCTTGTGAATGTAGCGTTTCTCCGATTGAGTGGTGTCGATGCCTGAATGGGCTCTCTTTTATTGCTTTCTGCATTAGCATTGATGGATGTCCTAAGGACTTGATTAGATACTTTGACCCTATATTCAGAGGACAAGGGGACGCGAGACTTCGGAGTAACAGTCAGTGTGTGCGCAATCGAGATGAGTTGTCTTGGACCGTAATCTATAGTCGTATGAGGTTGGCGTATTATTTGAGAATTGTCTCTTTGGTTGCTTCCACTCCACTCATCTCAGTGGGCTTCTCGTCTTCTATAAGGGGTGCGCTTTCCTTCATCACTGGATCCGAGTTCTCCTTGGCCGCTGGGTCTGAATACTGCTCTGCTCCGTTAATTTCTGATTTGTCCCTATTCTCCTCTCCTTCAGGCTCAAAGAGAGCTTTTAAGTTATTGCCATCGTCGATCTTATCAAAGAGATTGAGCTTGCTTTTCGATGCAACTCGTAGAGTCCGCCATAACTTGCTTGCTCTTGCGTCGACTGCAAGCTGCTTCTCTTCGGCATCATTGGACATTTCAATTTGGAAGTCGTCGTCTGCAATCGGGCGTTCGAATGATTCTATGGTTGGCATTAAGTATCTGATCATAGTCAGAGGCTGCAGAAGGAAGATGTGTTGTGGTATTACCTTGCTGGATCCTTCAATTTCTCCAAACCGTCAGTATCGCCTCCGTCAGAAAGAAATTTGAGGTCCAGTGATCCCATTGGCATAGGTCTGAGCCTTTTGTTGGTACAAGCTTTTTGTGCGCCTTTCTTTGCTTCCGCGAAGTCTTCTGCGGAGACTGGTTGACGCTCAATAGGTGGACAGCTTTCAGCTTTCCAGTGTACCCAGTTCTTGTCCCTTGAGAGAACTGTATCTACCATTCTATAGTAAAATTTGCCTTCCGGTCCGTCTTGCAGATATGTCGCGATGCTGTTTCTCATGTTGGTTGCCCATCTTGCATTTTCTTCTTCCAGGGTGTAACTGTACAGAACTGATTTATTGCTAGTGTGGTCAAGCTTCTTCTTCGCCTTTGGAGTAAGCGAAAGGAGGAAGTCGACAAGAATCAAAGCCTGGACCAAAATATGGCGTTGAAAGGCAAGGTCACTGATCTCTAGATCAAAGAGATCCCGGCTGGTCAAATATTTGGGGTTGAAACTGCTCGAAAGCTGGTCTTCTTGGCCGTTCCGTTTCCGCTTGACGCCGCGGTTGCGATCATCTGGAAGCTTTGTCGCACCACGGCCTTTGAGCTCTTCTTGTACTTGCTTGAATTTTCTTATCGTGGTTTCAAGTCCACTTCTGAAGGCCTGAAGGTTGCTTTCCTCGAACAACCTTGTCGGAGTCGAAAAGTCTTCCTGTAGAGACCAAAAGATCGGGTACAGCGTGTCCATATGTGGTACAACCTCCTGGGGCTTTTCGTCCTTCGCATCAAACTTCACGGTCTTAGATGGTTGTCCGACTTGTTCTGGGGCAGCCTTTACTTGATCTGCTGTCACTGTGACCCCTTCATTGCCAGACTCTTTCTCAATAGCCTCGTCGTCCTTCTTTGGCTCAACCTCCATGTCATCATCGACCTTTGCCTCGATCTTGGGAGGCAGATCTTCATAACCCGTCACATTCTCGACATGGTACTCTCCCCTCAGATTCACAGAACTTCTATCGCCCAGGGGAAAGCTTTGAAATAAGAAGATGAATACCCTCCCACAGAACACAGTATCCTCTGCTCTTGAAAGTCGGCGTAGAAGTTCATTGCAGGCCCGCAGTATTATGAGGCTCTTTTGTTTGAAGTGTCTCGCGGTGATACGTTCCCGCCTAGAGTCCAGGTAATCGAAGACAATCCTGCAGCCATCGATGGTTTGGGTGTCAAGCAGCTCTTCCACGAGCCAGAAAAGCAGGCTGGGTTCACATTGTTCTAGATCGGACAAGATGGACAGTATATCGAATAAATTCCAGACTTCTCTGAATGAGAATTCTTCAATAGATGTTGAGGCCTTGAAGATTTAGCTTAAGTCCTTTGTACTGCGTGTGTGGACTCACCAGAAGATCGTAGAAAATGTTGCGACAAGCGGTCTCAATGGCTGCATATTTCGGGTTAGTAGCACCCGGCGACTGCTGCTCCACCTCGCCGATCCCCTCTCCCAAGTCCTGGGCCGTTATGGCTGGTTCGATGCCTCCATTCGACTGAACGTCCTTCGCTGTTATGAGTAGCTTTTTTATTGCGACTGTGAAGCTGTCGACGAAGTCGATACCAGCGCTTGACATTATGGATGGTTTGCGCCAAATCTCGCGTTTTCGTAAACGCTCACAAGATGTTCATTTGAAGGGAGGCCGTAAAGGCGATAGCAGTGAAGAAGAACGCTAAGTGATGGAACAATACTGCAAGTGAGGCTCTGCGGAGCGGTAAAACTTCGGCGCCATGTGCTCAGCAAATTCTACGTGATTGCGGCGCGACTGCGAAGAAGAATTGACTTAAATAGCCTGGAGGCTGTGAATTCGCGGGACACTCAGACCATTCTCGTGAATGTTTCGCTTTTGGTCAGCGCCATTGGATGCAATGCCCTAAAACACCTCGGGAGGAGTCAACAGACAGCTATGACCAAGACAGAAGAATCAAACGGGCATCTGCCAGGTGCTGAGGAGCATGGAGAAAAAAACCATTGGTCTCAGCTTGCGGAGCAATATTGGCCAAAGCCTGTAAAAACCAGAAAGGTCAAACCGGAGGTCGTCAAGAAAGAAATATGGGATGTCTTGGAACAAGAGGCATTTCAATTCCGATCTCTGCTCGTGCTTGAGAACCTTCAGCTCCTGGAGAAGTACGTTACACCAAAGTACAAATGGTGTTTGCTGACGAGAACTCAGCTACCTGTGGCCTGGCTATACGGAGGCTTCGACGAACTACCACGTGCTCCTGATCGCGCTGCTGGTGACGACCAAGAAACGAGAGAATCTTCCATCATGGAGTGAGCTAGTAATTTTTATTGAACTAAGCGGCAGCTAACAGTTTTCTAGATGCCTTGGCCGATGACCCTGCACGCTTCTCATCTTTGTTCCGCCGGGTGCTGTCCTTGGGTCTTGATACATCCTTGTCTTCGACGATTCGAACAAATCTCCTCTCATTCCTGCTCGGCGCATTCCAGTCACTAGACTGTGGTCTCTTGCGCAAGGAGTGTGCTCCGCTTGTTTCTATATCCATATGGCACAATCTAGCGAACGAGTCAGCTCGGGAACGAAAGTTCGAGGAGCAAGGTCAGAACCGCAAAGCATGGCGAGCCGCTGCTAGGCGGTTTGAAGCTGCAGATGAAGATTCACAGGCAAAGATGCAGTTTGAGCGATCTTGGCTTTATACCCTGTTATTGGACTTTGTCGCTCGAACATATGGAGCACGCGCAGGTGCGTCATTGCCTAGTCGAGCATCCTCAGTACTAACAAGATGTTCAGAGGATGTATCATATTGTGAGCGGTTCCTCGAATTCCTCACGGATCTTGAGAGCCAACTGCCAACAAGGAGATATGTCAATACGCTGCTCAAAGACCTGAATGTTCTAGCCCTCGTCAGACTTTCTCCGATGTTCAATGACAAGGAAAACGGCCTTCTACGTGATCTCTTCGTTCTCTTCCGCCATTTTATGTATTTCTCTATCGATGATAGTACGGGTGTACATTACACTAGAGCCCAATCGTACGAAAATCACTACGAAGACCTAGCCCGGTTACAGAGGACAGCGCTAAAGCATTGCAAATCAAAGCTGACTATACTGGCACTCTCCAACTATGGCGCAATCGAGGAGAGGCAGGAGTTAGAGGGTCATTTGAAGCCTTTGACGGATCCCGAGCTAGAAGCACTGTGCACATTACTTGGCTTTAGGACAGCATACCCACCTGCCGCCGGTGTTCAGGTCAATCGCGGGCTTCTTATGGAGGTTTTGATCTCAGCACATGAAAAAAGGAACACTTTTCAGGAAGCTGTCAGAGATCTAAATACTCAGCCAACAGAGATTGAGCTCTATGAACCAGCCCTTCTCAGGAACGAGACATACAATGGATCCAGATCATTAGCAATACCGAAGATTAACCTCCAATATCTCAGTGTTGGCGATTTTCTATGGCGGTCGTTCATACTTTACCGTTGCGAACAATTCTTCGAGATAAGGACGTATCTAGAGGATATCATTAAACGACTACAGCCGGAGGAGGCAGGGCCAGATGGTAGTGTTCGCTTTGGCGGTTTCTCGCGGATGGCTCTCCCGATTACGAAACCTGCGTAGGTACAATCTTGCTGCTGACTTAGTGAAGTCGCACTGCTAACGGTCCATCCAGTATACTTGAAGCTGCGCCAGCAAAGGTCGGGTATGATCGGCCGGCTTATGTCAAGGCCGAAGTAACGCTCAACATGAGCAAATTGGCAGGCCCCGTGCGTCGAGATTGGGACTCCCTACGACCAGATGACGTGGTTTATTTACTTGCAATTAAACCCTCAGCAGACCCTCGAAGACTGACGAATGGCCATTCCGCGCCAACCGTTTCTCAAGATTCGTCCGGCCTCCTCAGCTTGCGCACGGCTGAGGTCGTACAAATTCTTGATGAGAGTGGACGGTCGATTAGGGAACCTGCACCAGACCAAGTCAATGGTTATGGACATAGGCCAAGAATCAGGAGGCTGATCGTCAACCTTGACCCTGCCGCATTCAAGACAGATAGCGGACTGAAAGAAAAGGGCAGGAACGATGTTTATGAGTCTATGAATATCATTGTTCGTCGAAATCAACGCGAGAACAACTTCAAGAGGCAGCTGGAGACCATACAAAGCCTTGCGTTGTCTGATGTACCTGTGCCTGCATGGCTACAGGAAGTCTTCTTAGGTATAGGGGATCCAGCGTCAGCCTCGTATACACGACTCGCGAATCAGCTGGAATCCGTGGATTTCCGAGACACGTTCATTGATTGGAAGCATCTTACCGAAAGCTTTCCTGGCAAGGTATGATATCCAGGACCTAAGTTACAATCGCCAAGCTAATCCGTATTCTAGAGAATTGAACCCTCAGACACGGAGAGCCAATCGTCAGGACCTCCGTATGTCCTTGAGACCTCGACAATCTCGACAGCCGCACCGCAAAAACCTTCGAAGAAGCGCCGACGTGACGACGCAGAGCCAGTGCAGCAGACATCCCAATCGATCAAAGTTTCCACGTACAAGCCTCCTACCAGTGGACCATACCCGAGCGATGCTCCGAAGACGAATCGCATTCGCTTTACCCCAGTCCAGGTCGAAGCAATCGCATCAGGAACTCAGCCAGGCCTGACGGTCGTTGTGGGGCCTCCTGGGACTGGGAAAACAGACGTTGCCACGCAGATCATCAACAACATCTACCACGACTTCCCTTCTCAGCGAACCTTACTGATAGCACACAGCAATCAAGCACTGAACCAGTTATTTCAGAAGATCACAAAGCTCGACCTTGATGGTCGCCATCTACTCAGGCTGGGTCAAGGAGAAGGAGAGCTCGAGACCGAGGAAAGCTTCAGCAAAGACGGCCGAGTCGGATCTTTCTTGGATAACAGAGCATACCTGCTTGCTGAGGTTGATCGGCTTGCTGCGAACTTTGGCGCTCCTGGCGCCCATGGTAGCTCATGCGAGACGGCCGGCTACTTCAGTTCTGTCTACGTGAAGCCATCGTGGTCGAAGTTCTGGGACATCGCCAACAAGCCCGAGTCGAACACCACAGACATTGTTACTGCCTTCCCTTTCCACCAATACTTTCAAAACGCACCGCAACCGCTCTTCTCGCCTGACGCGTCCAAAGCAGCCATGGGAGAGATAGCAGCAGGCTGTCAGCATCATATCACCAAGATCTTCACCACACTTGAAGACATTCGACCTTTCGAGATTCTTCGCTCAAACAAGGACAAGACAAACTACCTCATGATCAAAGAAGCCCGCATCATCGCTATGACCACCACTCACGCCGCCATGCGTCGGCAGGAGATCGCGGATCTTGGCTTCCACTACGACAATGTGATCATGGAAGAAGCAGCACAAATCACCGAGATTGAAAACTTTGTTCCTCTCGCCCTGCAAAACCCCAAAGATGGCGAATCACCTTTACAGAGAATAGTGCTTTGCGGAGATCACCTGCAGAATTCTCCTATCATCCAGAATATGGCGTTCCGCCAGTTTGCGAACCTCGAACAATCACTCTTCCTGCGACTCGTCCGTCTAGGCGTTCCAACCATCAAACTCGATCAGCAAGGCCGTGCGAGACCAAGCATAGCAGAACTTTACAAGTGGCGGTATCCAGGCCTAACAGACCTGCCAAATGTTCTCTCCGAGCCAGAATATCTGGAGGCCAACGCTGGCTTCAAGTACGAATACCAATTCATTGACGTTTCCGACTACAAGGGCAGTGGCGAGGCGCAGCCAACACCGCACTTTTTCCAGAACCTCGGAGAAGCAGAATACGCTGTTGCAATATACCAATACATGCGCTTGCTAGGCTACCCCGCCAGCAAAATTTCCGTTCTAACCACCTATGCTGGCCAGCGCGCTCTCATTCGAGATGTGCTAGGCCATAGGTGCACGAACAACAGACTCTTCGGACTGCCTAGGAATGTTACCACAGTGGACAAATTTCAAGGAGAGCAGAACGACTATATCATCCTCTCTCTCACGCGCACCCGTAACCCTGGCTACCTCCGCGACATTCGTCGCCTGACGGTCGCGCTATCCCGCGCTCGTCTTGGGCTGTATATTCTTGGTCGTCGCTCGATTTTCGAATCATCCGCTGAGTTCCAAGAAGCCTTTAGGCTGCCACTTGAGCGACCTGAGAAACTCATACTCACGACAGGCGAAATGTTCCCTACAAAAAGGCTGTTAATTGACAAGGTAGAGGAAACGGAGATGGCTGGTGTAGAACATCTGGGACAATATGTATTTGAGATGACGCAAGCGAAGGTGGAGATGCTGAAGAGAGGGGAGACAGTCTTACCGCCCCAAGAGCCACGGCTCAAAATCGAAGACGACTATGAGATGGATACAGAGGGTGGCGAAATAGCAGTGAAGGAAGAGGAAGAAATGGATGATATCACGTGATGAAAAAGCGCTAGTGAATACCTTGTACAGCACGATCTTCCATTGAATTCGTCAACAACTACGTGATCCGTGACAGCTTCCATCCACATGTCTAGACAGATTTCAGCAATTTTCCTGCCATATTACCCATCTGTACTGGGAGCGCCTTGATCAGGCTTACCAACAATGGATAGACCCAAGCAGTAGTGTCGTGCAACCCGGCTGGAACGTGCCCATTTCTAGAATCTTTCTAGGAACTCATGTCATGTGTGTATCTACTGTTGATTGTTACCTAAATGTTTAACAACGAGATGCTGACTGTGCATTGATAGTATCACAAGTAACGCGACATCACCACTTCTCAGGCTTCCTAGAGAGACAAAGGATTGTATCTGTTATTTCGTACTTGATGGCCGCTTCATTCACATAGAGGAGAAATCGTGCTCTAATAAAGGCAACCGCAGCCGTACTGTCCTTTGTTGGGGCGAGAATCTAATATGAAGCTCAGAGAAGCTCAGGCCCAGCTCAGGCCATTGGCATCAAGAGCACTTCCGATCCAATAGAGGCCCTGTCAACGTCACCATTTTCTGGAGGTGACAGCACGGTCGACCTGTCCGTTGATGAAGCGATCGCTTCCCATGCAATTTGCGAATGCTCTTACACTTGCCACGGTGTTGGGAAATCTGAACAAAATAGCGAATCAATTTGGCTTCCTGTGGACCTCCTATGAACCGTACGCTTTTTTTCTCAAGCTCTTGATCTCTGTTCGCACCGTGTTCCAACGGATAGAATATGTGCCAAGGGCGTGTTGCTCCATGGACATGTTTCACTATTCATGGCCTATGCAGGATGAGTCACATTGACTCGGAGTACGTCTAGTGCCATCAAATCTACTACGAAGCGAAGCCAATACTTTACAATGCAAACACATTCTCGCTCCGGACTCCCAGAGCAAAATCAGGCGTGGGGCAAAATCTTGCCAATGATCTCATTGATCTATCATGCCTACAAAGATTGCATATCAGCATCAAGCAGTTTATCCTCGTCTGGAGAATGGTCAATCCTGGAGGGCGTCACTGGCAAATGCTGCCTCATTCCAGATCATGTGATCTGTGTCAGGAGGACTGTGGGTTCCTGCCTCAAACAAGCATGCTCCAGAAGCTGTATCTAAAGATATTTACACTTGTTCTTTGAGGAAGCGATGGTCAGACGACAATGGAGAATTTGCACGGGAAATGGAGAATTGCAAGGAGTCGGCAGGAATGGGCTGGCCGCATCAGGGAGCTCGTCTGGAGCTCGGAATGACTCTGCTACAGGATGGGAAGAGGTTCTTATCTGAACGAGGAAGTCGGTGATGTCGAGGGAGGATACCCTCTGGGCGAGCTGGCAGCACTAGTATGTAATCAGAAAGCCCGAAGGCGTGCCACGACTTCGACTTGATGGGGGCGGGATCGAGCATACTTCCTGTCATCCTGGCCATTGTTACATAAACATCTTGTATATGCAATTCCATGGACCTATATGCATTCTGGTAACATACCATCTTTTGACGTCAATGAATGAAGCTGCTATAGATTACAGGTGATCTTGCCTTCAGATACTCAAAGCGGTTCGCCGCCTGGCTTACAGCTTTCAAAGTCCATGTCAACAAGCTTGACTTGATCTATTGTTTCTTACTCTTCCGAAGCGCAGTTAAGATGAAAGTTAGAATGCTGTGGTACAGCCGAGAGCAAACACATTTCGACATTCACTTTTATAGAACTCAATCACGTATCACACGACAGCTCTCATCCTTCAACATCGTTGCCAGATTGGACCAGCTTGGTCAAATCTTACTACAGCCGAGCCTGTCTAACACATAAATTCAAGAAGCCTAGCCATCCTGCTATGATATCTCACCATCAATTGATGCCTTAATACCCCTATCCGCTGGCTTGTGCTTTCAGAACGACCACCTCGCGACACTCCTAACTACTCTTTCAACCAATCATCATGACGTCACCCAACGATAGAAAGGCTATAGGGAGGCATCTGGCCCGCAAAGAACTCGCTGCTATGTATTGTCGCCTCAATTACTCAGAAAATTCAATACTAATCCTCACTACCACGCAAAGTAACGCTTCCTGCTTACTTCTACGACTTCCTCCCGAGATCCAGACAACATCTACAAGCTTATTTGTGAACGCCAATTCGTCCATTTGAAGGAGATAGCACCAACCTGAAGAATATCAATATTAATTTGGACCAGGGCAATAAGCACAGCATGAGTGGCTGTCGCATTGCATCTGAGTGTGCACAAGTGGACTGAGCTTCTGGGCTGTCTCGATCAGCTGGCGAAGCTCGATCTGAAGACGGCTACTTTCGTCATCAGCGACGAAGGGCTGGAAACACGCTGGTTCGGCTTTGATTGGGAGATTGATCGACAAAGTGAGAGCAAGTTTCGCTGCACGCTGGAGCAGAAACGAGCTTGGGCATAAGACGTCAAAGATACAATCCTTCATCCCAAGAACCGAGAGTTGGCAGGTTTCTTCGAATGGATTGCTCAGGTTTGGAAACGCACCCAAGGGAATGTCAATTATCCTGATTGGTGGTGTTTGCAGCCGCTGATCCGAGTTCCTACGAAATGAAGAGAAGGCTGGAGAAAGCATGAGGTCATGGGGTCGATCAATGCATCTACCTCGATCACGCCATGAAAGCCCTGCATCTCTCATGTATCTTAGTTTCTTTTTCGTTGTGCGTGGTTGTTACAAAGCAAAGTAGACACTTGCAGGGCCACACTATGATAAAACTTGTCATCTAGTAGCAGCTGTTACCACGTGAGCATCAATTTGAATACTTCAACCACAAGTTGGGAAAATCTGGATGTACAAAACGAATCTCGAATCGGTTGTCTTGCTAGTAATGGGGAGTAGGTCTGGCAATGGTACGACGTTTGGCAAGAGTGTAGAGAAAGACTTATATATACAGAGAGACTTCCCCATCATTCTATGGGAATACGATGATGAGTGTCCTGCAACATACTCTTGGAAAACAGGGAATGGTTCGGGTATATAAATCACACGTGAAAGGGACTCACAAGAGAGATTCACACCCAAGCTATTCACTCTAGGGCGCTAAAAAAACACATCTCAAGAGATCCGCACGACGGTTAATGGCGTTTTGAAAAGTAGATGAGCAGCAATTTTGCGAATCTAAGGTGCGCTACAGGCAGAACGCCCTAAGCATCAACTCCTAGGCTCGAATTTTGCTCTCTTCTCTTACACTTCGCTCCAACTACCCTCCAACGCGATTCACATCTTACCCATAAGCTTCTCACTTCCCTTAATATCCAGAGTCTAAGATATACACCGCAGTACGCTCATCTACCATCACAATTCCTTCATCTTCACCCCAGCCTGGCCACCCTCAACTTCAAGGCCAAGTTAATCATATATCAGTACCTCAATCATGAAAACACGCAGCCAAACAGCGGCTCTTGAGCTCACGTAAGTGAGATCCAAAAGCTGATCATGCAAGGGTTACTAAATATTGCCAGCTCTCAAAAAAATGCTTCCTCACCATTACTTCGACTTCCACAGGAGATTAAGAACCAGATCTACTGTCTGGTCCTTGGTGGAAACTTTCTCCATATCAGCCTAGACAGACGGAGTAAAGCCTGCAGCCAGATTTGCAAAGCTGCGATATCCGAGGAGGAGGCCGAGACGTATTTTCAGAATGGATTGCCGATCTACTCGGTCTGGAACATCGACTACGGAGTAAATCGCCACGACACTTGCTATGAGCAACCAGGGTTCAAGATAAACTTACTGCTGATATGCCACCAAGTCCACATTGAAGCCAGATACATTGTTTACTCTGCAAACACGTTCTCATTCGAGAGACCACATCTTCTAAGAATCTTTCTACGTCTCCTCCAGAACGCCAATCCGGAGCATCTTCTCGCAATAAGAAGTCTACACATCAGAGTATCTTGGCAACAAGCTTCAGACGAATTTGACTGGCTACTCGCCATCAGCCCGATATCGCGACAGCTCAAGCTTTTGAGAAACATCAACATCGACATCGATCAAGGCCGCGAATTGACGCCCACTTTTCTGCAGCGTAGTCGCACGTTGATGATAGAAGACAATCGCCGGTGGGACTTGCTTCTCGCCGAACTTGGCGGGCTCAGAGTACTACCTTTGAAGACAGCAACGTGCGTGATCAGTGATTATGGGATTGAGGAGCGCTGGCGGTCACAGCCTTGGACAGCTGGAAATCGCGCCCCAGAGCAAAAATACCGTTGGGCTCTTAAGGAAAAACAAGCACGAGCAAAGCTTCTTATGGAAGCATTCTTGCATTCGAGGCAATGAGGAGAGTCGTTTGGGATGGAGTGAGCAATGCTACTTTAGCACACCTTAGCCTTGCAATGGAAGGAAGGAGCAGTGAAGGAGATAGACAAAGGACAGACAGCCTTGAATTGTCGAAAGACAGGCACGGCGTCAGTTCAAAACAAGAAAAACGAAAATTGAAGCTGATCGATCAGGAAGCAAGTGGGGACATGGATGCAGGCTTTTTGCATTGGCTAGGTAGCCATCAAGTTATTGGTCGGTCTTGGAAGAACCCGGTGGCTTTTCATAGGGTCAAAGCGGTCTACCTGATCACTCGCGTGGAGAAAGCTGATCGACGATGTTATTCTCATCCTTCCAAGCCAAGGTCACATATCTACACATCACATAGACATCAGCAAAAATTGGTGAACAATGCGCAGACCTAAGTCACAAACACCTTCACTTACTTCGTATGACTTCCCCGTGCAATTAGCTGGTCCTTATCGTTCGTAAACCTGATAGATGTATACGCTAATGTCTTTCCGAACTTGTCACAAGTGACCTCTGCGCGTACTGTATCTCCTATTCTGCCACCCGGATTGATGTAGGTCACATTCAGATCTGTGGATACTCCCGTTGCAAAAAGGCCTTTGGATGCTACGGCCAGAGAGCCACCTAGGTCCACTGTCGAACCATATTAGGTGGGAGCTAGTAGGAGGGATGACAGAGCAGAGCATACCCATGCTAGCAACGGTGCCTCCATGAAGTATGCCGAGACGATTCTTGAGTGAGATCTTGTTAGTTCGGGAGTCCAAATCGTCCTGGATGTCTATTAGACTGCAGGAAACCTTACAGTATGCTCCTTCTGGATGTCGAGCTCAAAATTGACAGTCCCTGGGCGAGCAGCTGTGACCTTGAGCTATATATGAACAGGAGGTAAGCAAGACGTACCCGAACTAGCGAGATCCATCTCAATTGCCAACAGAGGGTTTCTGTAATGAAGGAGTTGGATTGTTCTTTCGAAATACAAGTTCAGCATCTTCCCCCCCCCATCCTCCAGGGCAAAAACAATTACTCGAGAACCACGTCAATGTCATAGTAGTAAAACCCACGTGTAGAATCGGAATCATGGGGAGCTTGTCACAAAGAAAATATCTCACACTGTCAAGTAGCCTTGTTCATAAATTCTAGTTAGCGATCCATTTTCGCGCATTACATACAACATGCCTTGGCTCTAGCCCTGAATTTGCCCTAAAAGACTCCCAGACCTGCCTCCAATCAGCCCCACGCTCCCAAGTAAGCCTAATGTAGGATTAAGCCGTACCGATCGCACAAATTTGAGAGCTGGCATGCTGTGATGGAAGAAAAACTTAAACCAACGAAATGGTGAACAGCAAGGGAAAGCTTAGCTCCGGAGCGAAATCCGAACGCCGGGTAGATACTGTGAAATCTTGGCACTTCTCCGATTCATGACTACATTTCACACTGCAGAGCAACGACAGAGCTCGTTGATGATGGGTTGTTAACAACAATCTTCCTGACAGAAGATCCTACTATCTGGCAGTAAGATGTCGATATCTTCGCTTCGATCGTTCGAGTACCTGGAGGGTCTTCCAGGTACCACCTTCAATCGCCTGTACAAACAGCCATCGACTACACTCGCTATCTTTAGGCGCATGCTACCTCATTTGGGTATGCCAAAAGATGGCAGAAAATTGCTATTACTTGCTGACAAGCTCAGCTAAGAGCTTCGTAATGGCGCTGCTGTACATCAGCCACCCTATGCCAGTCACAGACCTTGAAGCATGGGTACGACCGGATGGCAGGCGGTAGGTAAATCCTGCCTTCGACATGACGGACCTAATAGCTTGGAAGTGAACGAGATAATGCGATCAGCCTTCTGGAAAGACTACACATCCTAGCAGCTACCGCCAATCCCGGAAAACCACGAGCCTACGATCTTACCAATCCATTCGCTGCTTCTCTACGACTCGCCCTCACGGGAGGTGGAGCTCACAAATCCTTCGGCGTGCCTTCCAGCAACTCAGTCGAGGACAATGTCTCGATAGCAGACCTCGATGACCATGCCAGAAAACAATGGGAAGCCGTCCTTGGCTACATGGTGGGCAGCACAGTGGAGGGTGGTGTGGCTGCAGCTGGCTCCAAACTTGGTACAGGCGTAACGACTTTACTCAAAATGGGCGGACTAGTTAACGCCAAAGCCAAAGTCGAAATTACAACGGATGGGTTTGCATTCATCTTGCAAGAAGTCAACGCTCAAGTCTGGACAATCCTCATTCTCTACCTCCAAAATGCTGAAAGTGTGCGTACTATCCTCTTCTTTGGTCTATAAAGGAATCATGCAAGAACTATCGCTAATCTTAAAGCAGTGGGGTATGGACGAAGTAGACGTTCTTTCCTTCCTCTTCATGCTTGGCTCTCTCGAGCTCGGCCTCTCCTACAGCAAAGCCAATCTCACCCCTACCCAAGCACAGATGCTCAACGACCTCGGCGATTTCGGCATAGTTTACGAGCCCGACTCCTCCTCCGACCACTTCTACCCAACCCGACTCGCCACAACCCTCACCTCTGACGCCGGCGGCTTGCGCAACTCCCTTTCTTCCACCACAGATAATAGAGGCTTCATCGTTATTGAGACGAATTACCGCGTCTACGCCTACACTTCCTCAGACCTCCAGATAGACATACTCAAGCTCTTCGCCCGAATTATCACACGGTACCCAAATATGGTCGCTGCGAAAGTCACCCGGAATTCCATACGTTTCGCCGTCAGCAGGGGGATTACGAGTGACCAGATCATCAGCTACCTCACCACCCATGCGCATCCACAGATGGCTAAGAACCAGCCTGTTCTTCCTCCTACAGTCGTGGATCAGATACGGTTGTGGCAGTTGGAAGGAGATAGGATGAAGGCGACGCCGGGGTTCCTGTTCAAGGAATTCAATACGCAAGCGGACTATGATGCGCCGTGCAAATATGCCGAAGAGATCGGCGTCTTGGCGTGGAAGCACGATACCAGGCGAATGTTCTTTGTCACAAGGCATGAACAGGTGGCGGCATATTTGAGGAACAAGTCTGGCAAAGGAGGCTGAAAGCCCTTCGGCAAGACGGGAGAGGGAGATACCCAATAGTCTGCCGCTATTCGACATATAACGTTCAGGCGTAGGACCCAGTTATAAGGGCCACAGCTGCTGGTTCTCGCCCAGAGTGGCGATATCACGACCACCTAGCGGCGCGTGCGAAACAGCCAGGTTGGGAAGCGGCTTCCAAGTTGGAAGTACTGACCAGACGTCTGACCAATTGGTCAAAATGCTTTGCACAATCATCGCAAGAAGGGTGGAGCACGCGCCCAACGAGTTGAAAACAATCGTAGGTAGATTCCGAACTTCTCATTGTGACTATTATACACTGTCTATGCTTGAACACACCGAAGACCACACATCCCGGAAGAACCCACTTCCCCCTGCTTGATTGTGTGAGTAAAGAACTGTAAAGAATTGTAATGTCTGCTGATCCATGCGTACGGCCTCACAAATGTCGCACAGGTACTCCGACTTGAGAAATCGCTCAAGTGAGTATTGTCGAATGTAAAACAATGGGCAGATACCCAACTCATGTCCGAAAAACATATTCTGGTTCCCCTTTCCTGTACAACATGTCAATCCGTTTCCACATCCATCGTACATCCTCGCCTCATTTTGAGCTCCCCTCACCACCATGCTTCCCCTTCAACTTTTCGAAGAAGCCCTTCTTAGCCTTGATAATCTTCCCCTTAGGCTGTGTGGCAGCTTCATCCATCCTCTGCTGTCTATCCTCAACTTTAGTCATGAATTCGTCTAAGCTCTCCTTTGCCTCGTCCGTCATGCACAAGTTGCGTAGATGGATGAAGACGCGGCGGTTGCGGCGTACTTCATCGTTCATGGGGTGGGCGACTGATTCTTGCAATGTGATGTTCGGCCCGGGAAGCGCAGTGGTGCGAAAGTGGTCGTGGAGCGCAAGGTACCGGCCAAGCCAGACTCTCATGGGGAGGGGTTCGAAGACCTGGTGCAGTGTCAGAGAAGCGTGGGTGAAGGGTGGAAAAGAGAAGAGGAAAGGGCGCTTACGTGACGCGAAGTAAAGTTGTCAGGGCCCGGGTGAGCAGCAACGAAAGCTGGCTCTGGTGTATATGCTCTAGATCTTCCTCTAGCATTAGTATCGGATTCTGGAGATGAAGGTCTATTGGGGTCATCAATCTCAAGCTCCAGATTGACGGTCCGATGCTGGCGTCGAAGCATGGCCAATTCGGGTCCGCGCTGCTCCTTAGCCTGCTCGTTCAATCCAGGCATACAGCATTCCTTGAAATTGATCTCGGAACCGCACAAGCAGGATTCGTCGAGGGGAATAGGTCTGCCTTTGGAAAGGTACGTGATGTTGAACCCTCCCAGCTTTTGCCTGCCCTTGCCCTCCTTGGCTTTTACCTCTTCCTTGTTCTTCTTGTCTCTCGCCTCCGGCTCCCCGTCCTCCCGATCATACATCAGTTGAGTAGATCTATCAAGATCAAGAGCGACAAATCCTCGCTCTTCTGCTAGCTTATTCAAGTCTCCATACAGTGCCTCCGCCTCCGCCCTGATTTGTATCATGCAACACTTCTTGAATTTTCTTCCGGAACCACATCTGCAAGGCTTATTCAGCGAAATTGGCTTCCCTCTCACAATATAAAAGATTCCGTTCATTGGGTCCCCCTCGGGGCTCGTGATAGTCCTATCCGATCCAGCACTGTTTGTGTAAACGCGCACTCCGATAGGATCGGATTTGGTATTTGGGTTGTCTGGGGTGGGGTTATAATTGGATTCGCCACTGCTTGTGTTACCACTGCTGCTAGTCAATGGTAGAGGGGCAGATGCGGCCTCTTCCGCTGCCTGGCGGGACGACTCGCCCTGCTGGAGAGGAGAAGACGCACTTTCGGTGTGCTGCGAGGATGAGCCTTGTGTTCGGCGACGGGCTGTTTCCTCCTCTTCAGCCAAAATGTTGGAAAAATCCTTGTCTTCTTCCGCTGGCTCGCAATATGACTCGCTCTTCTTTAGGGCGGATGGCAGTCGATCTGTGCGACTCGAAAACATCATGGCGCGTTGCCTATGGTGGGCTACCCAATTAATGGACCCCACGTTGGAAGCTTCATTTTCGTCGATGCGAGTGTCTACCAAAGGCGCAGTGTCAGCGGTGTCGTCTTCATCAGATGCGAATTTTGCAACAGAGTTGCGTTTGCTTCTGCTGATGTTGCTGATGGTACCCGTCATTGGCAGGAGAGCCATTGCCCTCTCCTCCGCTGGTCTACTATTTGATTGCTTGGAAGCTGACGGTAGACTGTCTTTGCGCGTCGGAAAGATTCTCGATGCTAGGCGACTTGATGGCAATTGACGTTCACTCGCAGTCTGTGGCATTCGACGCTGAGTCATTGGTGTCTTGGGAATAGGGCTTGAATACTCCATTCCGAACAGCCTCTCGGGGGGCGTATTTGGTAACTTGACGGGAGTCGGGATTTTTGAAGGTGTTGAGGGTCTCGCGGGATAGATAGCGGGAAGAGGGCTATTCCGCTGCTTACAAGATGTGATGCTACCGTGCCTTGCTCCGTTCCTGGAAGGTGTCGCATTGCTGGCCCTTCGTCTCCTCTCGCTGCTCGATGTTGGGCGCATGAAACTGGGTCTGCCAGAGTCTGACGTCAGCGTCTATCTAAAGTGATACAAGGTGATGGCGCGGAAAGTCTCGCATCACGCGGTAACCTAAGTCAAATGGCGGGCAAACTGTGAATGGAGACTCACGTGTGAGGTGAACTCTGGTATTCCTGTGCTCGCCCCAGATTGCCCATCGTGCTGCTACGAGGCAGCGGGGGCTGGACTGGCTTCATGAGGCCGCGCTGTTCAATCTTGACGCTTGATTGACGTGTTTTGTTTGGTGTTTGCGGCGAAGAGGGCACGCGCTGAAAGGCACGACTGAGAAAGGGCGTCCGAGCTAGTCTCTCAGAGATTTTCCGTGACCGCTTATTGGATTGCTGGGAGGCATCACTATCGCTTGTGTTTGATGCAGAGGTGTTAGTGATTTTGTTAATATTGCTGACCAGGGAGCTGCTTCTCCCAATCCCTGCTGGAGTAGGGCTACGAGAGGACGACTTCTCAGCTTCACCGTTTGAGCTTGATGACTTGCTTGTGAATGTGCTTAGGTTTGCAAAGAAAGGTGTGCTTTTAGGAATGCCTGTTACAGGGCGGGATCGCGAGGTCTCGCCTTCGCTCCCTTCATTTGCGGTTCTTACAGCAAATGCGTTCAGGGTGCTGAAAAAAGAATTGCTTCGACGAGTAGCTGACGGTATTGGGACCCGAGACTGCGTGGTACTTGACGTTGACGAGGTTAATAGAGGACCGGTCTCATGATTGCGCGTCCGGTTGAAGCTATTTGAGGTCAGTTTGTTCAAGATCTCTGAGGCTGATGGCTGCCGCTGGAAGGTGTTTGGCCTGCTGTGGCAAGGCTGACCAGCCTCTTTTGTATCTTCTTCTAGTGGAGGCATCTTGTTGCATACAGCTTTGTCTAGTTGTTCACGTTTGTGCACCGGAAAAGAAGGCAGGCAAAATTTGATAATAGACAACACCTCGGCTACGCTAAGCCGGATTAGCCGACCTTGGTGTCTACCTCCACTAAAAGTTATATACATAGCTTCTTACAAGCTGGCAAGCAGTCTGAAGAGTTCATCAAAAGCTATCTACACCACCAAGAGACCGCTCCATGCTGCTGCATGCTCCTCTTGCAACTTAGGGACGAGCAGCAGCCTTTCACTCAGTGGCATATCACCACCATTGGAGCCCCAGCAACACCGAGCTCGGAGCTCTTGACACCTCACCTCCTTCTACATTGCGCCTCAACAATTATACATCAGCCTCAGTGGACTACTCCGAGCCAGTACATCTCGATCTTAGACACCGCGTGTCTATTGAGCCCACGTCAAAGTTCGTTACTCTTGCTTCCATACTCTACGAGGCCAGTGTTAGGTACTGACAACACTCTCAGCGTGCCCTTCTATTCACGTCATCTGTTCACGCACTATCGCAAGGCATCGGTCTTGTCAAGCTCACTATTCAACTACACACCACACTTTTCGATCGACATCTCTTTCTCATCGCATAATATTAACAGAACGTCAATCTCACCACTTGAGCGAACCATCACTACACTTGTCTCACTTCGATCTCTCATCTATCACACTTGGACGGACTCTCGTCAGCACTCCCAGATCATGGTCTTACTAGATAAGCTCCCAAATCAGATCCTTCGACGAATTGGTGATCACCTGGCCTTCTTCGACAAGAAGTCCTTGGCTCTTGTATCGAAGCAGTGTGAGTACCGGCTGGGTGACTTCAATTGTCCAGACAAACTCGCTTGGGTGGTCTTTCAATGCCTCACTGAGAGACATCATTCTGCTCTCGACATCTTCGACTACGAGCTGAGCAGCAAGGACATCGAAGCCGCCGTCAAATCGATCGATAAAGAGCTCGACGATTATTACGAGAATTCCCATCAATGGCACAATGGTTGGTATTTCTACGAGGAGGACGACAGTCTAGAATCTGAAGTAGACGACTTCGATTATAAGGGTTACCTCAGACCATATGTCGACCAGGATCTATTAGAGCTAGAGCGAGAATTAGAGTGGGAGCGAGAGATGGAAGCCGCCGCCGAAGCCCAAGCCCAATCAGAGCATGAGCAAGTACCACCTAACCCATCACTCATGGATTCCTACTTCGTTGACCCTCGCCCCTCATGCACTCTGGCGAGCTTCTACATGATGGTTCTTCTGAAGAAGTGCCGGGCCGAGTATCATGACCTTGCGAAATGGGGTCCTCCATTTAGAGAGAGTCCTCTCACCATTGGAATGATGGCCAAGATGAGGCCATGGGGAGATCTCGAAATGGGCTTGCAGAATCGACTGAGAGAGCTGATGAAGCGTGAAGAGACGACGATGGTAGTGACAATGTTTGTAAGTACTATCCATTGCCTCGCGTGTGTTCAAATCTTCTGATTGATGGTATTGCAGGCCTACATCCAAGGAAAGGGGAAGTACGAGGCGCAGAAGAAGGAGGGGAAGGAAGCGTGGTGGTCGTACTATTGTATGGAGGAAGAAATGAAGTGGACATTGTGAGGTATTGAGACCAATCGCGCCGGAGCGCAGGGCAAATATGTGCATGCAGTAATCGTATGAAGGATTCGAGAGTGCCGAGTAATAGAGCGTTCCTTTACGTGCAGATCAACGGGCACGAATCAATTTTTGCAAGCCAGATAATACCGGGGGTGGAGACAATCAGATGACACAATTGCAGGCTATGATCCCAATAGCCAGACTGCTGCACTACTCGTCATCACTATCATCAAAAATTGCGATCTTCCCTCTTCTCCTTGCCGTAGAGATCACGGGCGCATCGTCCTCGTCCTCCTCTCCATCGCCCGTATCAACATCTTCCTTGGCAGACACAATCTCTGGCTGCGCTGCCTCCCCTTCCCTACCCAACGAAAGCCCATCCATTGGAGGACTCGACAGCGGCGTATCCTCATTCCTATCGTCGTCCTCACTATCAGACCCAAATGGGCCCCGTCTCGGTGGCGAATCAGACATAACATCGTCCTCCATATTGACGTCCAGAATGCCATCATCATCGCTCCCATCGCTCCCGCCCAATGAACTACCCTTTCGCCTTTTCTTCCTAACCCCATCCACAGCACCACTCTTCCGCTTCCTACTCCCATTCCCGCTATCGACCTTCGGCTTGACTTTTTCGCCTTCAATAGTCTGCGTAATCCTTCCCGCCCTCAACGCCTCCATGACCTTAGCACCCTGCCCCTTCCTTCTCGCATCCTCTCTAGCAAAGAATTCCCGATCCCTCTCCTCATCGCTCTCATCATCGCTATCGTTTACGAATTCCCGACTCTTGATCTTCCGCCTCTTCTCCAAGTCCGCCAATTCTCGCGCCTTGCGTCTCGCTTCTCGTGTCTCGTCATCGAGGCCACCTTCGTCGTCAGAAGCGACAGCATGTCGTTTCCTTCGTTTCGTTTTGAGAGCGTCTAGAGCTGATTTGTATGGGTTCGATTTATTGGTTGGACCCCCGGCAGGGAAAAGGAATTCTTCTTCCACGTTATTATCCGATACGATGCCATCGCCTTCGCTGTCGTCGTCGTATTCAGCGCGTTTGGGCCTGTCGGTTGGTGTACGACGGAGCAGGTCTTCTGCTGGAATAGGATCATCTTCGCCGTATTCGAAGATAGGGCTCATGCGGTGCTGCTCTATTATATTTCGTCTATGGCGGAGCTGTGCTGAGGTGAGAGAGGAGGAGATTATCCATGTGGCGTTGGGCTCGTCATCTATGCCGAGGCGTTCGAAGCCGGAGAGGATCATAAGGAGGCGGAGTTTGGCGTCTTTGAAGAGTGCGGAGCGGAGGGACTCGGTGTTGGGAATTATGACTATGGAAGGGGCTTTGGTGGTGGTGTTCTCTTCCTCTGGATTTCCTGAGGGGTTCTCAGTTTGGGATTGGATCTTGCGTGCTTCAGCTTCAGCTTCCCAGGATTGGCGCTCGTCAGCTGCTGAGGCGAGGGTTCTTGATACCCACTCAATCTGATCGATGTGGTCATCAAAGAGGACGGCTACTGCGACGCCGATTTGTTCTTCCAGTGTCATTGACCCTCGTACCTCTAGGGCCGCTGGTGCTCTGGGTTGAGAAGAAGTGGTCTGCTTCTCGTAGCCGTATTCCAAGTAGAAGGTTGTGAAGTTGATCTTGCTGAAGAGCAGTTCTATGGCAAGCTCTGGTCTTTGGTCAAGCTTTTTGAACAACTTCTTGAGAGATTGCCTGACCAGCTCATCCCATTGGCGGTACATGGGACCTGTTGGATCAAGACCTTCCGGTCCTTTAATCATCTTATTGAATAGGGTAACGATGTCGAGACGGAAAAGCACGACACTAAGATCTTGCTTGAAGGCCACACGGTAGAAAAAACGATGGGCTCGCTTCAATTGCTCGGAATCGAAGTCGCTGTAGTATTTGGTGAAAGCCACGAAGGTGTCGACGCAGTTTTGGGCCATAAATTTTGCCGAGAAACGCGTGAAATCAAATTTTCGTTCCCTGGAGACACGTTCTGCTTCCACAACATCTTCCATCTCAGATGTCTGATCTTCATCGTCGTTATTAGTCTCACTCCGTTGTTTTGCAGCGGCCTTCTTCGTTTTTCGGGCTCGTCGCCGCGATCGCACTTGTAGATCAACATTCTCTCGTGAGTACCGCTCCAGGATGCGCAGGAAGACATGCGACAGCTCGGTACATGAGTCGAGGTATCCAAACCCCTGGTCTCTGTAGCCTCGGAGAATGGCGATAATCCGGTCATGGGTTGATTCTTCGTAGAATATACGATTCTGGATGTTTTCTGCAATCTCCTGGTCGTCTCCGGCGGGCGACTCTGACATGTCTTGGACTATCAGCAAGATCTGAGTGAAGCATCGCATGCCAGCCTGTACTTCGCGCCAAGACTTCATGTCTAGGCGATCTTGCATGAAGCGGTTGAGGAGAATGAATGATTCCTGGTTCAAGACGCTTGCTATCAAGGCGAAGCTATCCGCTTCGAAGGTTTCAGAGATCTTCTTGTCTTTCTGCTTCTTCTCGGCTTCTTTCTTGTTCTTTCGACGGACTCGTTCGGCTTCAAGGAACCATGAGACTAAGTAGAAGAATTGCTGTTTGTGGGCTTCCAGCACGCGTTCTGCTTCCCGCTCTATAGCCCTTCGAAGGTGGCTGAACAGTGGGTTGAAGCTAGAGTCTAGAAATTCCTCTACGAAACCCCGCAGGTGCGTATTTGCGGATTCGGTGAGCGCTATCGACATGTCAAACCGATCGGATGAAGGCTCTTCATTTTTGACTCTCTGTTTGGGCTTGTTCCATTTCTTCGACTGGTCCATTTTGGAAAGTGTCGTCTGACCACTCTTCAAGGCGTCTTGACCAGTGACTGTCGAGTATGCGTGGTCATCTCGCATGACCCGAATCATCGTCCCGAATCTATTATGCCTGGTGGGAGCGGTTTTGGCGTAGCCTCGGTGCATGTCTGCCTCCTGCGCCAACAAGGATTTGAGTTCATCATTGTTCTTGGTCCTCAATTGCTTTTTATCCATGAAGAGTTTCTCTACCTCCACGCCTTTTATAAGGTGAAAGAGAATCTCCATTATCACAGTGTCTTGGGTATTGAAATCTTCCCCCATGTTCGAGGATATCGTCAGCAGTAACGCGAGCACGTCTTGGCGATGGAATGCCTCAATTGTGGCAGACCTTGATATTTCACCCTTTTCGCCTTCAATGGGTAGATTTTGCGGAGGGGCAATCATGGCCACATTTCTGAAGAAGTACAATAGGAGCTTGATTATGCCTTCGTCTCGCGTGCCTCGCTCACCTATTGGCAGGGCCATGGAAGGCAAACCGATGCGGACAGCTGTTCGCAGAACCCTGGATGATTCATGCTCGAGTATCGCACGCTTGTAGGATGTCTGCGCCAATTGAAGGTATGGGATGTGACGATGGTGGTTGACGGTCATTTGCAGGTTGTCCTTATCAACGGGCCATGTGAGAGGCACAAGCAACTCTAAGCAAGACAGGGCGACTTTCGACTTGACTTTGTCTTCCGTGGCTGACTCTGGCCATGCTGCCAGTATCTCCAACAGGTCCCCACTGACCAAATTCGATTCTGCCAGACATCTTGCTACGTCCAATCGATTTGCTTTTTCATCATGTAGCTTCAACCATTTTTTCAGATCCTTCAGACATGCCAGTGCATCGTCTCCCAGCACGTAGCGCCCATCTTCATTTGCGCCCGTTCCTCCAAGCTATTACTTTCGTTAGTTGTAGCAGGTTGACGGACACGCTTGGCATACCGCAGAGACAAGACTGTAGACATATGCCCGGACCTCTGGGTCGACAGGGGTATTAGCAATTTCCTCCAACTTCAATTGCTCCATTGTCTTTTTGGTTTAGACAGTAACCTTGTGCAGCCGTCGAACATATCGCCCAGCTAGACGCGACTTGGACGCGACTGGCACTAGACTGGGGTTAAAAGCCGATATTTCCGTGATGCTAGCTAAAAACAGCCGAGGCTCAAATGCTGTGAGCCCTAATTCTCCGACAGCAGAAACCGTTTTCTTCTCTGTTGGCTCGTTTACTCTAATCACGTTGTACGAAATCAAATCATTGAAGCTGTCAAGGACTCGAGCAGTCTACAAACGTCATCGGATATGTCTTCGCCTTTGATTGCAGGAAGGCAGGTGGCCAATTTGGCCAGCAGTGCCAGCCGACGCTCCTTTAGCACAAGCTCAGGACTCGCGGCGGCAGCAGAGGTCAGGAGATTGGGCGTGATAGGTGCTGGGCAGATGGTAAGCTTCGATTACTAAAGGAGGTGCTACAACTTGAATCGAAGAGGCTGATTCAAGGAGATCAGGGTCTAGGCATTGCCCTGGTAGCAGCACAAAAGGCTCGAGTACCTGTAACGTTGGTGGACAGCTCACAGGCCTCTCTGGATAAAGGCATGAAGTTCGCGGGTATGGCAGATACCAATGAATCAACATGATTACTCCAGACTGACGATATTGTATAGATAAGCTGCTAGAGAAGGATGTCTCCAAACAACGCATCTCTCAATCCGACGCCGACTCTGCCCGTTCCCTCCTCTCTCCTACAACTAAGATGGATGACCTTTCGAATTCCGACTTCATTATCGAAGCTGTGCCTGAAACGCCATCTCTGAAAATTGACATCTTCTCGCAACTGGCGAAGATCGCTCCTGCCCATGCTATCCTTGCAACCAATACATCGTCAATCTCAATCACAAAGATTGCTGCAGCGACTGCACCACAGGGCAATTCCACCGACCTCTCGGCGGCTTCGCGAGTAGTCAGCACACACTTCATGAACCCAGTGCCGGTACAAAAAGGCGTGGAAATAATAAGTGGACTACAGACATCACAGGACACACTGGATACGGCGATTGAGTTTTGTAAATGCATGGGCAAAATACCATCTCAATCGGCGGACTCGCCGGGATTTCTTGCCAACAGAATCCTGATGCCTTATATCAACGAAGCAATTATATGCCTTGAGACAGGCGTAGGAGCTAAGGAGGATATTGATAATATAATGAAGAATGGGACAAATGTGCCTATGGGTCCGCTCCAGTTGGCAGACTTCATTGGCATTGATACTTGTCTGGCAATCATGAAAGTACTGCATGAAGAGACGGGGGATAGCAAGTATAGGCCTGCTGTCCTCTTGAGGAAGATGGTGGATGCAGGTTGGGTAGGCAAGAAGTGTGGGAAAGGATTCTATGACTATTGAGTGTATTAAGTAGCTTTGAATCGACAAGCGATATGAAGTTGAAAAATCATTAATACGCAGGAGGAAAAGAAGCGGTTGGCTGTGTAAGACTTCTTTGTGGTAATTATATGGCTTTGTTGAGAATGATCTGAACAGGGGAGCGGTTGCGCTTTTCACCCCTGGGCCTCTAGGGAGTTGGTAGTCATCCTCCTAGGACGACGGGTTAGTGTTCTCGTCATGGTGACTTTGAAGATGAACGTGGGGTTCGAGCATTGGATAGTGATTTAGCTTTTCCTACCTGAGTCAAAGTCAATTGCCTGCCAGATTGTCATCGGGACTGGCATCGATGATGAAACAGAAATGTGGTCGCTGACCACTGTAATTTCGAGTGTATATATTCAATGCTTAGCAATGACTTGACCCGTCCTAGTCGCCACATTCAGTGACTGGTTCGATACTGTCTGATACTATACATGTCCAGTCCATAAGATTTATGTCAGTCCATATCAGAGATCCCTAGTAGAACCAGGACCACTATACCTACTCCGGTCCTACCCATTCTTTGGATCCAACATTGAGTTTCCAAACTTTTCTATCTTAGCCTAATTTTTCTAACTTAGCCTATCTTTTCTAACTTAGCGCCCATCGTTTCTAACAGTAAGGAAATCAACATCAGCAACATGCAAGTTAGCAGAGAAGATGACACTTTTTCAGAAGACTTTCAGATCTGCTTGGAGAAGACGATTATAATTAATCTTCGCTAAGTGTGTCTTAATGCATAGTCCTAGGAAAACCATGCAAGCCAACTGCCCGTTAAAGAACATTTCGCATGCATACTCGCTGTCACAATCGCTTCGTTGCATGATGTATTCACTACAGATCCGATTATGTCGCTGTGGTCCCTTCCGCATTCGAACAATTAATTGTAGTAGCTTCTCCTTCACGTAGCGTGCCCCACCTATGAGAAGCTTGTGTCAGCATGCTTCGTCCACGAGCGCATTTTAGGCAAGGAATAGGCTTCATGGACTGTCGAAGGTTGGTAGATCTTACTCTCGGACTAACTTGCCCCTCGCTTCTCATATATCGTCCAGCGACTGAGCAATATTCCTGAGCGAAAGCCGGTGCCATACACCCGTCCATTGCCAATCACAAAGGTCGCATTTTTCAACGGCAGACTTCCGAGCTGCAAGACAGCGTCCATGATTTGGTTTACTGTACCCATTTCCTCGCTTTCCCATCCTTTGTGCGTCTTGTAGCCTAGATTGCGCTGTGCAATTGTCTGTTCCAGGGTTCGCAACGGCGTGGTGGAGACACATTATCCAACTGATCTCATCGGATGGGATCGGCGGCCTTAGCTCGAGGAACGAGTTATGTGTGGTGCGCAGAAGTGCTGTGTTGGGTATTTGTCGCTGTGAGATAGTTGATGGATTGCAATAGTACGCTGGGATCCTCGAACGCGAATGTGTTGGTGGAATATGGTACGTACTTTGCCTCCTGATATACTTGCTTGCAGGTCCGCAAGAGCGCTGTAGACAAAGACGTTGGTCGGCTGTCTTCCTGGGAAGGCTGGCACATCACGTGACGACGAGCGCAGTCTGGAGCATACCGTTGGTTCGCTGAGGAACATTTCCTCCGCTGCTTTCTCGGAAACTTTGGGATAACAGATTCGATTATTGAACATGACTATTCGTCCATTGGTGCCACGGTCGGACCAACTGATCTGGATAGTCCTTCATCCGCAAACAAGCTCGTAGGTCTTGTTTTTGAGCTCTTGAGGTAGCCTTATCAGAGGCGTTGAAGGTCTGTGCTGGGTCCTACCTTGGTTTTAGCCTTATTCTGAGTGTCAAGATGGACGAAATTTACCTGGCTAGAGTGAGATCTGACATTGGGCCTACTTTGAATTCCAGCTGAGTCCCGTTGCGATGCTTCATGTTTATACAGTGCGGCGAGGTGATTGAAAGATTTTGAGCCGAACGAAAATGGCGCTGGCAGGATGATTAACGACTGATGTTGAGGGTGAGGTTGAGTCTCGACGATCAAGATTTGTTATCTGTGCATTGTACTCATTCTTCGGTACATCAATTTAATTCAAGCCCTCCAACTCAGATTGTGGACAAATCTATCAAAACGATTGCATTCGATGTACTTTAGTCTACATTCTCTGAAGATGCGTTGGCCGAACGCCTTAGCGTTTGAATCTCGAAACCTCTCCACGCGCTTCTGCGGCGCAAGATCATGCGAACAATACCCTTCATCTTCCTTAGCTTTCCACAATTGCACCCTCATTGCCGCACCAAACCGTGCGACACTCGACTTTGGCCTTTAGGTCTCCTCGTCCTCCTTCTTCTCAACTTCCTTCTTCACGGCCTTATCCGTCGTAGCCTCCTCGTTCACGTTCTCCTTCTTCGCAAGTAAAACTTTCCTCATCTCTCTCGCGAAGGCCTGCTTCTCCGCCAAAGTCCAACGATACAGCTGCTCAATCCCCGCCCAACCCCCAATATCCCTACGATCCTCCAACAAATGATCGTCACATACCACAACCGTGACCTCTTTCAGATTCAACTTCCCCAACCTCTCAATCTTCCGATAGAGATCAATATTGTCCACCTTACTGTAGACACAGTCCCGAATCCAGCACTCACAAAACGTCTGCTCAAGCCCCACGTGCAAGCTCGTCAAGTCCCTCAATTTCTTGAGCACGAATTTGTTGATCACGGTCGCCCAACCCTTGAGCGTGGCTGGGTGATCAAGGCCAATATCCATGAAGATGCTGCGGATAAGCAAGTGCTGATTGCACTGGACGCGGTAGCGGATGAAGCGTTCCATCACGAAGGAACAATTAAAGACGAAGGTGTTCTTCGCGTACTGCATGCCTTTGGCTTCATTGAAGATCTGGCGGCACACGCGAAGAAGTGATAGGTTGAGTTGGTGGCGGCGACGAACATCCTTGGATTGCTTGGTGTCGGGATAACAGTCGACGTGGCGGTCTTGGTTGGCATCAACGTTCCAGACATCCTCTAATTCGTCGTCATCGTCTGAAATTGAGACCTGTTCGAAGGGATTAGCGTTGTCTTGGTTGGCTTGGGCTTCGGCTTCGGTGAGGGTTGCGCGGCAGGTACGATGGGATAGGGGTATGTCCTCTTCGTGCGAATGCGTGTTGTTGGCCGTATTTTGAAGGAGGTGGATGAGTTGGCCACCTAGGGTGAACTCGTAGATGCGGTGTTTGACCTCCTGAGGCAATTTGAGAAGGGGGGATGATGCGTTGGAGGCGGCGCTGTTGGTAGTCAGTATGCCAGTGAGTGCTTACTTGACGGGCACTGAGAACTTGCATCTGTCGCAGGGCCTTGGGAATGTCAGTGATCTTGTCCGGTGTGGCCGCGGCCACCTTAGCACCGCTACGAAGCTTCATGGTGTATGTTTGGTTGAAGCGTAGAGCTGTATGGTACTTGGAAGGTAAGGTAGCAAAGTTTTGGTGTTGGGGTGGCAAGATTGCAAGAGCGTTGCGTGCTTGAGCAGAATATGAAGGAAGGATCAAATGTTGGAGGGGTAAATGTTCGGGCGGGTGTGTTGTGGTCAGGGTCAACACAAATTGTCAACGATGATGCTTAGCGGCGAAAATACAGCCCTAACGAAGGTCATTGCGATTATGTATCGATGTTCACGATTCAGTGATAGTGTCCTAGAAGGGTGCAGACTGTTCCGGCTCTAGATTCTCGAGATTTGGACACCTTGCAAACGCTGCAAGAGTAGGATATGCACAATTCAATGGTAAAGAACCATCGGTATCTCACCTTTTAAGGCCCCTGCTCCATGCAATGCTGATACAATACACTTCCTCCGGCACCTATACTCCCGAGTTTCGCCCTACTGCCCATACTTCATCTCCTTGAATGGATACCTGATCGTATCATCCTTCCTCAGATACATCTTCTTCCGCTTCTTGGTTACTTGATGCTCCACGAATACCTCCTTGATATGCTGTGCCATGAACTTCCTGATGAATCTTGGATCCCATAGCTCGCTTGCTACACCAAGATCCTTGCAGCAGCGTCGGAGGGCTGTTGATTTGCAGCCCTCGACTGCAGTAGGGATGCCTTCAGGTGTGAAGTAGTCTTGTTCGCCGCGTGCTACGGAGACGAGCCTGTACTAAGGTCAACAAGGAAGCCGTAACAGAATAGTTTCTCCAGGGGTGTTGATGACCTACCTGCCCAGGGCAACCAAAGCATACTCTCTCGTGACCGCCTTTGCCGTAACGATCGTCTCTCCTCTGGGCGCCAAACCCCAGCCCCCAGGTCCAAACGCCTGGTTCAGGATCCTCCTATACTTGATCTCAGGCAAGTAGATAATCCCATCCGGCTTCACCTCAATCTCGTCCGGTTCTATAGGGGCAAGTAGAGCTTTGGCGGCATCTGGTGAAAATGCTTCACTAGACAGGCCATGGAAGGAACGCGTCCAGTCTACTTGGCGGTCGCCTTCATCAAGAATAATATTCTGGTCTTTCAAGCCAGCGGATAAGTCGACGTCGGCTGAGATGGTTTCTGGAGATTGGGGTGGCTGGGCGTCGAGAGATGTAGTCTTTGAGGCTGGGGAGGCGGCTTCTTGTTGTGCGCGGTAGAATCTGGTGGATGTGAAAGCTCGTCGCGCTTCGTCCTGCCTTGAAGACCTGCTCGCTTTGTCGTGTCGACTGGATCGTAGAGGGTTTGAGGCTTCGTGCAGGGGGGTGGGAGTTTGTTGAGACAGGTGTCTGGGTTTGCCTCTTCTAGGTAGAGCTGTTGTGAATGAGACTGCAAATGTCCGCGATGTCCTCGAGATCTGTAAGCACCAAGACGCTCTCTGAAGGGTGAGGGTGGCCATCGAGATGGCTATTTGGAGAAGGACGTCTAAGGAGCTGCAGTCGCGCAGTCAAACGCTTAAACTCTGCTTGGCATCAAGTCGGAGCTCGCGCGGGCGTTGCCGCTTTAGCGTATTTATGAGTAAGGGGCTTCCCCACACCAATTCTCCACTCGTGCTCTCGCACAGCCTGATTGAGCTGCCTCAGGAACTAATGAGGAAGTAGAGCTTGAAGGGGAGCGGTGCGCCGCCCTTCCCCCTTCCCCCTGGCTCTTCGACTCTCGCTCCTGCCACCAAGCCCTTGTTCTTCACGCTGCAAGCACTCTGGACTTTCCACCTCGCTCTACAGGATCATGGGCCGAAAGCGATCACCTAAAGAGGCATTCAAGAGAGCTAAGGCGAACGGCTACCGCTATAGAACTCACCACGAAGGGGGTAGCAAGAGGGTCAGCGCCACTTATGTGCCGACGACGATCAGAGATCAGGGTTATACTTCGAAGCGCTATGAGATGTACGTCTGAATGTCGGTTTGGTTGTGCAAGGATGTTTAGACTGACCACTTTATGCAGGTGGCTAGCTTCTTTCAATAATGAGAAACACGACGAAGGAGCGCCTTTCCTTGATGAGATCGACGTCCCTTACACCCCGGGACCACAGAGCCTTCGAGCAGGGCTACCTCCTCTCGATCTTGCCACTACGAAGGATGTCCTTCGCCACTATGCCGTTGTCAGTGACGGAACCCTCGACCCCCAATGACCACCGAATCCCTGAACAGTCCAGCGAAGAGGTCCTTTGCTGGGTATACAGTCCATCGAAGATATATGTTCACTTATCTCTCGGGACTGCACCATCTTGCATTTGCCTGGGAAGAAACCACTCGACGGTCTGTGCCTAGTCAAGGGTTGCGGGAAAGAGATAATGAGGTGAGGCGCTTCCAAAGTCACCTCTTTGGGGGAAAGACTGACGCTGAAAGTTTACCTAAAAGACAACGGAGACACACATCCACGCCTGCCGCGGTGAAGAAGTGGCACGCACGCTCGAGCGAGTCCAATCCGGATTGAGCTACTGCTATGACTGCTTCGATTGGTTTATTGGGGAGGAGTGGGATGAACACTGCCTCACATACCTCAATTCGAATATCACAAAATGGTGTACATTCCACAAGGGGAAAGAGCTGAGAAACGGCATTGGGAGCGGTCTGGCGTTCGGGGCCGTTTCAATTCTCAGCCAGATGTCGGCGACTTGCCGATTAATGACCCCAGTGACATGTACGGTAAGTGGGGACCTTTTATTAGCAATACTAAACCCCGAGACCTAAAACAGTACGATAATCCAGCAGTAAGTGCCCAGATGGTTTACTCACTACAAAATTCGGCCTTCTGCATCCGCAACTTCATGCCTATCTATACAAGTAACCGGATCTGCGGTTCTTGACGGGGGTTATGTAAACCTTGTACTCGTAATGTTTTCTCCGTTGTATTTCTCATCTTGTTACGAAACAAAAGAGCTCATGTCAATTTATAGGAGCATTGGATGTGCTGCTAGCAGGGCTTCTTTGAGAATTGACGTTTGCACACGAAAATCGGAGTTGCATTTTCCACGCAAGTAGGAGATCGATTAGGACTAAAGTTGTCACTACTCTCGCTATCGCTGCCTTCGTGCTACATATCACTTACGGGATCAAGACGATCAGCTATTCGTGCGTGAGGTGAAAATTGAATTGTAGGCATGCTAGCAGTGTAGAGGGTAGTGTAGAGGGTTTCTAGGCCCAGCAAGTTGCCGCAATCTATCTACCAAGGCTGAGTCATGTCTTTCCTTACGACCTTTCCAATATCCTGGTCACGCTTGCCCTCGATCACATCTACTACAAATTATCAGCACCTATTGCAGGATCTAGTTGCCCCATCTGATACTCGTCAGCAGGCTGCCGACCATGGTCTAGCACGGCAAGATCTTGCTTTCTTCAACCGCTGTGGCTCAGACCCGTTCAAGCCCGTAGCCAGAAACGCTGGTGAGGCGCACCACACCTTGACCCCATCATTCTTCAGAATCCTCGTCCATCCACGCATCAACATGTTAAGTCCGGTCTTACTGCTTCGATATGCCGCAATCAGGTTCATTACCGCGTCTTTTGGCCACCCTTTGGGCTGACTCGAATTGATGCGCTCGAACACCTCCGTCGCTGAGCTCTCTGTCTCCGTCCATGTGGACGTCCCACTCGTCATGAAGATAAGGCGTGGGTCGGCAGACTTTAGGAGCAAAGGGGTAGCAAAGGTGGTTAGGACCTGAGTTCCCGAGACATTTGTGTCCCAGGATATGTTCCAGCCGTCACGGGTGCTTAGAGTGCCGGATTCGATTTCTTTGTCGTAGGCGGCACCGCCGTTCTTGACGAGGATGTCGAGACGGCCGTACTGGTGGGAGATGATGTGGATGGCTTGCTCAAGCGAATGGTCGGAGGCGAGGTCGACTTGAATGGTGCTATGTGTGGAGGATATCGAAGGATACTATTTTTTTATTTCGTCGATGGCGGCTTCACCTTTGGAAGGTGTGCGGCAGCCAAGAAGAATGTTATAGCCGGTGGTGGAACGGCAGAGAGACTCGATAGTTTCAAGACCTAGGCCTGTATTAGCGCCGGTAATGAGAATTACCTTACGATCCGACATCACTGTGATGTATAATTTCGGTTGTGTCTTTTAATGCTAGCTTTAGATTTCAAAAGGGAGGGAGCGGGTTTGTTTCGTTTATAGAAGCCATTGGAAGTACCTTATTTACAGGAGGTGAGTGGTGGGGTTCTAGGAGATAGTACAGCTTTGTGTCCGATGTGTCCGCTTTCATCTGAGAATCTAGGATGCACCAGTTTTAGAATCTAGGAGATAGTGCAGCTTGGTACCCGAGAAGTCCATAATATATCCATTATCACTTGTCCGACGAAATGCCCAGCAGATACCCTAAAGTATTCTCTGAGGGGGTGAGGTCGGTGCTGCGGGGCAGAATTCTCATCACTTGGCGCGCCAAGCCTTGACATGAGTGGCAAGTGTCCGCGCTGGTCACTTGATGCAAAGTAAAGTAAAGTAGAAAGAGCACCAGTAACGGTATCCATCACAGAGTTCTCGTGTGAGAAGAGTCTTTGGAATCTTACACAAGTACAGCAACCGCTCTTTGCGAAATAGAAGTCCGGAGCCGTGAGCGGATCAAAAGATATTTCCGACGCCGACGCGTCTACGCATCTTTGGTCTCTGTTCTCTGGTCATTGCCCTGCCTCTTCCAGCATTCTCGAAAGACCTCCATCTGTGTCGTGTGGACGAGATTTTAGTACTGATATTAGGTTGGTGTATGCTGGATGGTGTAAAGAGAATTCGGATAGAAGGATAATCGAAGATCTGGGAAGGCCCATCAGCTTACCTCTTTCCTGCACGCCCTCCAATCCTTCTTATCGAAGTAGCAATCGTTCATCTTCAGTTGCTCGGCTTGCGGGGTCAGCGGTTATATATCAAGCCGCCGCGGTTACTGGAAGAGCCTCTCGTACTTGAGCAGCCTGTGCTGTAAATTCTCTTGTCCCTTTGCCACCAGGTCAGTAACAGCAGATCGTCAGTACCTCGGGCAAGACTTACCAATCATCGGGTTCATCATCATCTTCTGTGTTCTTAAGTTCCACCTCCTTGTCTGCGTTTGATGTCAGATTTCCCATTGCTTGTGCTGAGGTTGAAAAAGTTTTCTTCGGGCCGGCTAGAATTGAGTCATGGCCGCTAGACGTATGAACGTGCTGGTTTATGCAGGTGAATATTGACTTCTTGCAACATTTTCACGTCATTAGAAGCTCAATTTGATATTCTTGCAGGCAATGGATGCACAGTCGACGCGGTCCGACATTGCGTTTATACCCTACGCCGATTACTTTCACCCAACTACGCTGTCATCTCCATCGAAGGAAAGGCGACCATAGAAGAGCCTTGGACGGGCACATGCGCCTTGATAGTGTTCCCCGGTGGAGCCGACCTGGGCTACTGTCGCACACTCAATGGCGAAGGAAATCGTAGGATCAGTCAGTACGTTGAGAGAGGTGGCTCCTATCTGGGGTTCTGCGCTGGCGCCTACTACGGGAGCAAGAGATGCGAGTTCGAAGAAGGCAACAGCAAGTTGGAAGTTGTTGGTGAAAGAGAGCTCGCCTTCTACCCTGGTCCTTGTCGTGGACTTGCGTTTCCCGGATTTGTTTACCACAGTGAAGCAGGAGCTAGAGCTGTGGAGCTAAAAGTCTCAAAGACTGGCCTTACCAAGGGTTCCGTACCGGATGTATTTCGATCATACTACAATGGAGGTGGCGTCTTCGTCGATGCTCCAAAGTACAAAGACCAAGGTGTGGAGATACTGGCCAGCTACACGCAGGAATTGAAGGTCGACTCAGGTGAGGGCACGGCAGCTGTGGTCTATTGCAAAGTTGGTGATGGCGCTGCAATCTTGACTAGTCCTCATCCAGAGTATGATCAAACTAGACCCGTAGCGTGCTAAAGAAGCTAACATTATCCCAGATTTGCCGCGGTCAACCTTGACAACAACTCTGACATACCAGGCTACTCCAAGGTTGTGGAAGCGTTAGCGGAAGACGATAAGCTGAGAACTGACTTCCTGATGGCTTGTCTGCTCAAGCTCGGCTTGGAAGTAAACCAGGAAAATACTGCGGTACCGTCCCTCTCCCGTCTCCATCTCTCTTCAATCCTGCCAAGTGGAACCTCTGAAACGATGAAGTCGTTGCAAGAGATCGTCACCATTTTGGATGACCAGGCGTACATCAAAGATGAGAATGATACTTTCCATCTAGAAAATCCTTCTGCATGGTCGCTCGGCTCTATCGCCGATGCTTTGCCTAGTGTGAAGGACAAGACTGACAATGACGATGACGACGACGATAGAATCATCGACTATAACGCCGTTGTCAAGCGCCTTGTGGTGCATGAGAAAGAACCTCCCGCGAGCAAAGAAACGCCATACTTCAACCATCATGCATTCTTTGCCAACCTCAAGCATTACAGTAGTCAAAGCCAAGGCGATGACGACAATTTTGGCAAAACCATTATGTATGGAGAGGTAGTGACGAGCACTAACACGCTACTAGAGAAGTATGGTCACGCTTTTCGGTAGCCCGATATCGGATTGACTGACGCGCAAAGGAACACGGAGTTGCTTCGCCGTCTCCCATCCGGCTTCACCGCCATTGCAACAGTACAGGTAGCTGGTCGGGGACGTGGTTCGAATGTTTGGGTTTCTCCAGCTGGATCGTTGATGTTCTCCACTGTCGTTCGCCATCCAGTCTCATTAATGCAGCATGCACCTGTTGTCTTCCTTCAATACCTCGCCGCACTTGCTATCGTTGAAGGTATCAAGACCTACGATGTTGGCTATCAGAATCTTCCCATCAAATTGAAGTGGCCAAACGATATTTGTGAGACCTCTCGCTTCTTGGAGGACACACCTCATCCTAATCATCTGACAGATGCCGTTGAGCCCAATTCTAAGAGTCTCGTCAAGATCGGCGGAATCCTAGTGAACTCCCACTACGATTCTGCCGAGTTCCTCTCCGTCATTGGTATAGGTCTGAACACCACTAACGCCGCTCCGACAACTTCACTCAATGCTCTTAAGCCGCCAGCACCTTTTACTCTCGAAAAGCTTCTGGCACGAATACTCTCCACGTTTTCAGCATTCTACACCAAATTTTGTCAAACCGGGTTCGACAAAAGTTTCGAGCAAATGTACTACAAACATTGGCTGCACACCGACCAAATCGTAACTTTGGAGGCCGAAGGAGGTGTGCGAGCACGGATCAAGGGGATCACGAGGGATTGGGGTCTCCTTCTAGCTGAAGAATTGGGTTGGGAGGACAGGACTACAGGCAAAGTCTGGCAGCTGCAGAGTGACAGTAACAGCTTCGATTTTTTCAAAGGACTGGTGAAAAGGAAGGTCTGATCACTGCTAGTGGTTGCAAAACGTAGTCCCTTATCATTCAACTTACAATGATTGGGGCTTAGTACGCCACGTCTTTACTACTTACGCTTTACATGTCTGCCTTTATCCTAGCCCAAAAGTCAAGCTACCCGATCATTCACTCTAGTTAAAGCGGCATCCTTTGCAGGCGGGGATGTCTTTACGGCCCAGGTTCTCCTACTTTATTCCGTTTCGAATACCCGTCACAATTCACCGCATCTTCAGCAACATACTCTGTTGAGTACCATATCCCAAAGTAACTCACCGCCCTTAGACCAACATGAGGGCAAGGATGTACTACTCCATAGATTCGCCCACCGAGCGCAAGAAACATCCTTTCAACACCATGGACATGTTCAGGCCCTCCAACAAACCGTTCAAGAACCCTAAGGCGACTTCTTTCGACACCATCGCAACGGCTTCATTGAATTCAGCAATGAGATGCATGAGGGTGTCCGACCCCAATCACCCGACGAAAGAGCTCCGAATCGGAGCAATCCCTCAACTAGACGTGTTGAGCGCCGAGGCAGCGGAGTCTCTGTAAGCCTCTTTTGTGGTCGCTCTCCCAGATGCAGAGTGTGACTTCGGTTTAAGTACTACAAGCAATGCTCTTCTATCGCTGTTGAAGCTCCCTCAAGGAATCAAAAATCAGATCTACGAGCTTGTTCTCGGCGGCAATGTTGTCCATATTAAACAGAGGCCATCGGCGAATTGTGTCAAGTTCACTCATGTTGTCTGCTGTGCTACGGTATGCAAATGTCATTTACCCTTCTGTGATGATGCAACTGTGTTTCTCGTCGCGTTCATGATTATCAACTGAGGGGTGACAAACCATAAAATGCTCTAGGTATCAGAGGCGCACGCCCAGCACAACTTCGACCAAGCCTCTCCCACAGACCATCACATTCCACTCAACGAAGACCGCCACTTCTCATGTGCTGTGAGGCGCCATAAGCGACGAACCAACATCAAACTCCTCCATGTCTGCCGTCAGATCTCCAAGGAAGCTCGCTACACCGCATTTTCCTGAAACACCTTCTTGTTCAGCTCCTCCTCCGACCTCCGTGGCTTCATCCGCCACCACCTTCAGCACCATGTCAACCTCAATCTCGCTCTTCGCTCGATTCACTTGAAAATCACCCTCAACACAAATAAAGATAATCTTGAAGGCTGGGCAACCAGCTTGAAGCATCTCACCAGCCAAGCCAAGCTGATTGAGAACATCAAAATCAGCCTCAACATCGCTCAGGTTTGGAGGATGCTCCCAGAAGTTGAAATTAGGAAGACACTCGCCATGTCCCTCATTCGCACAGTATTGATGGTTTTGAAGGCGTTGCCGTTGAATCATGTCACACTCATTGTCAATGATTGGAGGATGAGTTACCTGGCGCCTTGGGAGATTGTGTGGCGTTGGGATCTGGGAGACCATAGGAAGTGAGTGACGAGGTGAAGCGTTGCTTGTTGGGAAAGGGCAAGGGCAAAGCTGTGGCAGCGAATAATGGGTTCGATGACCTTGCTATCCGAGTCCGCAAAGAGAATTGGTAGGGCGTTTGTATCAAACAAACCGCAGAATTTCAAATTTGCCTAGAAGGATTTAGCTCTTACTTAATGTCGAATTCGGATCACCATTCTTCATCCTTCACAATTCTCTCAAAACTAAGAGTATAATCTTCATCTCAACCGATCTCCAGATACTAGGTCATATAATACTCTGCTGAAGATGCAGCTACTCAGGACTCGCCATGAAATCTCCGGCATCGCCAATGTAAACGGCTCAGAAAAGCTACAAGACGCCCGATATATGTGAGGTCCCAAACATACTGTATTGGGAAATATGCTCAGACGCTCTAGCTCTAATCTCAATGCGTCATCGCTTCCACGGAAGCTATCACATGTAATCAAAGTAATCATCTTCGGCTTCGTATGTGGTGGCCGCACCATCCACATCCATCGGAAGCCAGGTACATCCGAATACAGGCTGTCTCACTTCCTATACCACTCCGAAATCTCTAAGGACGAAGCCCAGGGAATCTTCGACTCTTCTACAGAAGACTAGATCAAAGGAGAAGATTATAATCGACATAGCAGCTGCTATAAACGCTTGATGCCGTCTCCCTCCGGTAACAAGTCCAAAATCGATCTAGATCTACGCTTCTTGCGCACCTGTCACCAACTCTACAACGAAACCAAGCATAAACGCTATGCTCGCAACGACTTCGCCTTCAACAGCTTCCTCTCCCTTGGGCATTTCACAAAGAATCCCCATGTAGCATGCCAAACAGACTTCTGAAAGTTTAAAGTTGAATATAAGGGTACTGGCTGTGGCGTTTATGGTGGAAGTCTCTTGAAAGAATCCAAGGGGAAGTCGTTGAAGCAAGAAGTAGCCTTGAGTATCTGATGTGAACGCAGGATGGCGAAAATCATCGGGGGTGGATAGCTAGAGTAGCTTGATACATACAATTCAATCACACAAGGCGCTTCGGATTAACGGTTTTTCAGCAAGTAGAAGCCTCGAGTCAAGGCAACAAGAGCGATGATGAGATGGAAGATAGGGAGTTCTTACTCATAGGCGCATTAAAATGGTACCTATTCGACGCCAGCGATGTTCGGTTTTCGGACTGAACTTACTCCGCACAAAGGTAACACAGAGGACCATCGCCCACCAGTGGCGAGCAGACGCTGTCGGGTTGCGGGAAGTCCTGGGGGCGCACAAACAGCTTGGGGCGCAGAGTTCGCTTAATGGGGGCGCACGACTCGGTACTTAGATTTGTATGGGGCTCTCACCAAGATCTCAGTACCTATTCGTACCCCACTACAGAGCGCAGTATATCGCTGTCGTATGTATAGCTGTCGCTTATCCACCCTGTTTATGCCTCCTATACGTCGATGTCGCTCTGCCACCCCGGTATTCCGCCCTATACTATTGGCTGAATTGACTCCAGAACAGCGCGTTGATAATCCGCTGCTCCTGCGACTCCCGCTCGTCTATATCTATGGCGGCGATGAGGTAATTCTTGGATCACTTCCTTATAGGGGTAAAAGGCTCAGCCTTACCCTCTGCCTCTAGTACAAGACCCCTTACTCTTACCCGCCGAGGCTGCGACTCGCCCTAAGCTTACTCCTATACCTTAGTAGGCTTAGGTCGTAGCCGCCCGAGTACTGGCGGTGTAAAACCCTGACTGAAAGCCCAATCCTGTAGGCGACCCTAAGCCTGATCGGGCTCGTCAAACGTCTCCTTAGGTATAGGTGGTAAAAGGTATCGCTGAGGTATTCTATCTATCACTCTTTGAACGCTTAGTGCGATTTCGGGATCAAGGTCGGGATGAGGGAGCCATGGAGGGATAGCGACAGCGAGGTGACGGCGACAGCGTGGTATTTTGAGGGGGAATAGTAAGGTGAGGGCGACTGGTATATAGGAAGGATAGAGGTGGAGGTTGTAAACATCTATGTGGGGCAAATGGCGGCCACCGATAGCGACGATAGTGGGGTATGAAAAGGTACTTATATTTTGGTGAGAGCCCCATACAAATCTAAGTACCGAGTCGTGCGCTTCCCGGTCTGGTTGTGTCACGGCGCTAACGAATTACCAGAGTAATCGGATCTCTAATCCCTCCGCTTCCAGCTTCAACTTTCGCAACCACAGAACGCAAGGATATAGTCTTCATTAGCCGATGAACATGTTTTCGATCAAAAATAATCAAGTGCGGCTCGTATCTGCCCAGCAGAATCAGCTGTCACGATTCAACGCTTCTTCTCGGCTCCTACGATTGCCTCGGGAAATCAAAGATCAAATCTACGCGTATGGTAAGTTCTATTGACGTGGCTTTCCTGAATTCCGTACATCATCCCGAGTCGCAAGATAGGTTCCACGATTGCTGTCAGATCTTGTAAAGACAGTCCTGACTTACAATTATCTGTCAGTGACGAGCGGCGATAAAATGGTTCATATTCACATGTCGATTCAATCTCACAACAACAGCTACCGCACAAGGAAGTTCCACCATAATCTCTGCTACGAAGATATTTCCGAAGAGGAATGTCAACAGCTTTTCGACCGCTCCACGGCTCCGTGGAAAGACTCCACAATCTCCGATCGACATAAACTTTGCTCTTCTCATGCAGAACAAACTTCAACGTATCTGCCCGTGTCTTCCCCATCCAGGCTAGATCTCAGTCTCGTCTACGTCTGCCGGCAATTCTACCATGAGATTAAAAAGGTAGCCTACAAGAACATAGGCTTCTCATTCGACGATTGTGAGACACTGCAATCATTTATGGAGCGAGTACCAGCTTCCCAATTAGCAGCCATCCGTCGTTTGAGACTTGAATTCCGCAATGATGCCAAGTTCACCCCCATAGATTGGCACAATACGCTATCCTACGCTTCGACCTCGTTCGTAGGCTTGCAATATCTCCACATAGATATATCCCGAAGACAGTCAGGTGATGAAAATCTGATGATGGGATTGCAATGCTTGGCAAACATGCCGTTGAAGGGTGTGACTGCGGTGGTTACAGATACTTTTCTCCCATACAGCCGACATGGGCCTGCTACCGCTTGGGTACCTCATCCAGATCATAGAGGGATGATGTACGGGTGGATGTTGGAAGACGAGCAAGACTGGTCAAGACGGATTAGGAGGTCGCTGCTAAGGCAGGTGGAAGATGTATCCGAGGAAGCATGACAATGAGCAAAAGAGTATCTGAACGCAGATCGGAGACAGCGAGTGATGTTTCGGAGGCTTGAAAAGATTTTAGATGAAAAAATATGCGCCAATCTTGAACGCTAGCTTGCAAACGAGCTAACCTGATTGAGATCTTAGATTTCTAACAGTATATTTTACGGGTCCAACTTTGAACGTCTAGATATCTGAAAAGCTTCAATTCTTAGGAAAAGTGGAGACGGCTATACTGACGAGGCTGAGAATCGAAAATGTCAAGGCTCAGACATCCAAAAGGTTTCTCGTTTTCTAAGAAATGATCAACACCAAACTCTCCAATAATTAAACGATGGATCTAACAGGTATTGTGCCACTTAGTTATACATAGCAACTTCAACATCTCTCAAGCCACGTCAAGGAATCCTCCCTTAGCACCTACTCCGAACCTCAAAAGACTTCTTAAAGTTGACCAGGACCGTTTTGTCATCGCTATGAAGTGCTGGAACCTTAGTTGCCAGCCATAGGAATGGATGTACGCAGCGATCTTCGGACGCAGGACCCAATCTTGCAACCAAATGAAGTTGGGCTAGCACCTCAGAAGATGTAAGACTCTCTTCTTTGTCTTTCTGTCGTCCCAGAGCCATTGCCAACACGCACAGGTACAACATCAATGTCTCCTCCCCATTCCTTCGACTGCCACAAGAGATCAAAACCCAGATACACCAACACATTTACGGTGGTCAAACGATCCACATTCACAGCTACCATGATTTTTGTTTGCACACACATATTGTATCACCATCTCTGCCTCGCGACCACCCCAGACACCTGCATGAATTCCATGCCACCAATTCCAGATAGCAAGCTACACCATTCGTGCTGCAATGACAACCACTACGGTACCACAGCAATGACATACACGCCACCAAACGACAACCAAGAAAGAGCGAACAGAGCGAAGGGTGCAGCTCGGATTCCTGCGCACGTGCCGTCAGGTGTATAACGAGGTGAAGCATCTTCCTGATGCGAACAACACCTTTGCTTTCAGTGAGGCGGACCTCTTCATGCACTTTTTTGAGTCAGTTCCGAAGGCATCGGAATTACGCAGCATCCCACTTTCCATTATTGTTGGAGAAGGCTGCCAGCCTCAGCTTTGGAATTCTCCACTATCGCTGGCCCCACGGGAACTTCCTGGGCTTCGACGTGTGAACATCGTCATTCAGATGGTCGTAGAGAATGTGCCTCCGTATATCAGTTCACGGAACTCGTATGATACCTTCGAGCAGAAACTGCTTAAATGGGCGGATATAGCGCTCAAGAACATTGGGATCGAGTTCCGAAGCATAGTATTCATCCACTCTGATCGTAGTTAGAGATCGTTGGCGAAAATGGATGAAAGAGGGGCAGTAGCTCTGGCGCGTGCACGGGACTGGGCGAGAACAGTGACGAGAGTGTTGGTTCAACTCGACGTCACCCTGGGTCCTGAAGGAGCAGTGGTACAATCATTGCACTCTTTGGATTTGGGCGGACTAGACACGCTTTCATGCTTGTAGAAGCAAATTTGCCGTCGAATTCTCAAATATGCACATCACATGAAGGCCTTTACGTGTGCTGGCCTTTTGAAAACGGGATTTCGTGACCATATTGATGGATTTTCATTGGAGCACTGGCAGAGAAGTAATAATACCCACAGTAAAATCAATTCATTGTTCCCATGCGCCCTCATCATAAGACTAATACATTGTCCAGTATGTTCTCTTGCCATGACACGGCGTGTCTTGACACTCAGCTATCAGGCTGTAATTCCATATTTTATTAGTCTGTAAAACAGAACCTCCTGAAACCCAAACCGAGGAATCTTCAAGTGCGGCTTCAAAACTTTGTAAGATGTGCTCCAGCACACGACACATGCGTGCATTTGCTGCTTAAAAATATCCCAGTCCCTAGCTTCTGGGGTTCCTTTGGAGTGTAGCGGTATATGTAGTGAGCTTGTCGGTGCTTGTGAATCTGCAAGAAAGCAATTGAATACTCGAAGCAGCCACTCAATTACCCATATCATCATCGAGGGGAAGCTTGAAGAATGTATGTCACGCTCAACATCAGTAGTAAAGAAGCCACCAGCTACTTACACTGAATGGTAGACATCTATATAGCGCTTGGGGTAAGTGTTTGGGATGATCTTTTCTCTCGAGGTACTATCATATCATACTTGAAATAAGAAGCCAATTCAGATTTGGTCGCTCCAGGACCTCAAGTCTTGATTAAGCAGATGCTTCGATATTCGTCATTCACGTCACTTTGCCGCTCTGTGGAACGGCAAAAATTATGCAGAGCTGCTTGTGACTCCCAGCCCAGCACAACTTCGGCATATGGCACCACCCACAAATCTTACACAGAATCATACACCCCTCCCTCTCCGTACGCCTCAACCTCAGAATACCCAAGTGCCATTTGGATCCAATACCTTATGAGCCAGATAATATCTCTCCCCTTCCTCCCTTCTCCTCGCCTCCACCTCCTCCTGATAGATCTTCAAATCCCCCCTCGCAGGCTCCTCCCCAACACTAGCTATGCCCGTATCATCTACCGTCATCGGAGCCCTCGTCTCCACCCCCAGCTCATGTATGCCCCTATCAGGTAATTCCATCGCCGGCGCCTGTGGCTCCATCGTGGTTACGTATGTCATGAGTGGGTTATCGCTGGCATCGGAGCGGCTGTGACTATGCGTATTCACAGATTTGGGATCTTTAGCTTTCCGATTTTGAGCACTGCGATCGGCAAATTGTTGCTTTGCTAGGGGTCTCTCGACGAAAAACTCCTGGTAGAAGCTTCGAGCTGGTCGAGAAGGAGCACAGCCCATTTGGACTTGGCTAAGTTCGGTGCTTTTTGGGGCGCAGTAGATCTGTACTGGGCGATTGCGACGGGATTGGACTGAGTTTTTTCGCTCGCGTGGTGTGAGAGGTGGGAGAGTACTTTGGATGTCGGAAGAGGAAGAATCCATTGATGTTAATCGTGATTTTTTCTCAATAGCTGGTGGGGCGAGATCGAGTTTATGGGAGTATTTTCTGGCTTGTGATGTGCAATCAATGCGGCTTTGTACGCTTCATTGTTCTGAATGAACCGCGTGGCCGGAAAGTTGGGGAAGCCTTTGATCCCCGTTAGGGACTTTGTGAGCGGGCACAAAAGGAAGCAATGTAGTGTTTGTTAATGAAGTAATAATGGCAGCCGCATCAATGTAAAGCTGCGCACCTCTTGACAGAGACAACCCTCAAGAACGAGCATCTTCTTCAGTGAGCGAAAGAGACTCAAAGCAATGCGCCTTTGTTCCTGCGCACAAAAATCCTCACAAGCTTGCAAAGGCCAACAACTTCCCAAAAACAAGAGCTCTTCAGGGTGTTTGTGCGATCAAACAATGCTGATGTTCCTCAAAGCAAAGAACAATCATGGCCAACGCGCGCCCTAAGAACCTTTCGTCTTGATACATTTTGATGCTCTTTGCATTCTTCCCTCTGATTACCTTTTTTCCCTCCACGGAAGCTACCTCCATCATTTACTTCACCATCGCTTTTCACAATCGAGGCCTCTTTGGCGTTCGATTTCGTCCCATCTGAAAATCAAACGCATTTCCCCAAAAATGGGATCCAACCCTTCCCGTCCAGCAGAGGCAACAAGAGATGTACCAAAGGTAAATTTGCGCATGAGGTTGAGAGTAGGTAGGCAGGACTCTTACAATGTCCTCTCGACTGACATATCAGAAAAGCGAAGAGAGCTGAAGTACGAACGACAGAAGCTGCAGAATAGGAAAAGCTCCTACACTAGGCCATTGAGAACAAAGGTGGGGACTGATGGTACAATGTGGTTTTACTAGGAAGTCTGAGCGAAATTAAGATACAGAGCCTAGTATGGAACTTTGGCAATGGAAGAGAAGGAGGACCATCAATAGAATTAAAGAACCTGGGCCCCAGTCGAAGGCGAGAAGTAATCGATAATGGCGAGATAATTCACTTCCACACCTTGTCAGTGAGCCCGCATACTATGACTCTAGTATTATGCCCTATTGCTAACGTCTAACAGTATGTCGCGTAAAAGGTCTATCGATATTTGCCTAAAGTGGAATAGTAAGTCTTGGCATAAGACGGGACGCTGGACTTTCCACTGGTGCATCAAGGCACCAAGGCGAGTTCCACTAAACAAACGGGGCAATGCGTGCGCTCCGAAAGCATACCCAATTCATTGAGTCCACCGAGAACTGAGCTTGCAGTATCTTTGGTTGGCGCCCATGAATAATAACAGGAGTTGGTGGCTTTTGCTTGCGGTGTCTCGGATCACGTGTCTCCTTTGATCATAAATCCAAGTCCATCTGCTTAGAAACCATCGACTGCTGCTTAGCTGATCTCAATAACTTACTCCTAGAACTACTCAATGGCTTCCCATATAAAATCCACCGGAAAAGCTCCGAATTAAGCACCAATAGAAAGCTCCATTCAGAATCACCTCGCCAGCTCCCAACCTACTCTTCTTGCCTCTCTACCATCATCAACAATCAAGATGTCTAAAACTCACAATATAGTCATTCTAGGAGCGTCCTTCGCAGGTCTCGCCGTCGCCCATGGCCTCCTCAAAGCCCTCCCAGCTCTCATCAAGGACACCAAAAAATCCTACAGAGTCACCCTAATGTCCAATAGCACGCATTTCTGGTGGAACGTTGGAGCCCCTCGCGCCATGCTCAAGCCCTACCCTAACGACAATATGGACTCTTTCATACCTATCGAGAAAGGCTTCAAACAATACCCGTCCGAGCTCTACGAGTTCATCCACGCAGAAATCACAGGTGTCGAGACGGACAAGCGCTCAGTCCTCTACACGCTCAAGAACGAGAAGGAAGAGCTAGCCTCGGAAACGCACTTCCTACACTTCGACACTCTCGTCATCGCTACAGGCTCCACAGGGCCTAGTCCACTCTACGCCCTTCAAGGGTCCCACGTCCCATCACTCAAAGCCTACGAAGATATTCAAGCTCGCCTGCCTTCCGCAAAGAGCGTTATGATAGTAGGAGGTGGCAGCGCTGGCACAGAGACCGCGGGTGAAGTCGGCTATATGCACGGCAAGAACAGTGCTTCACCAAAAGAGATCACCTTCCTCTCTGGCGGCGAGCGCCTCCTCCTGGGTCTACGTCCTTCTATCGGCAAGCGTGCACAAGAGATCCTCGAGGATCAGGGTGTAAAGGTGGTGCACAATCTCCGCCTCAAAGATAGCAAGCCCCTTGGCAATGGTAGCACAGAAGTCACCCTCAGTGATGGTTCGACTCGGACCATTGACATCTTTCTCGTCGCCACTGGCCGGTTCCCTGCCTCTTCCTACCTGCCCTCCTCTCTACTCGACGACAAGAACCGCGTGACGGTCGACCCCTACTTACGCGTACCCTCCCTCGAGTCGGTATACGTATGCGGCGATATGGCATCGAATTCGCCTGGTGGTGTCATGTACATTATGAACGCCGCGCCAACTGTGTTTGGCAATATCATCGCAGAGCAGAGTGGTAAAGGAAAGGGAAAGGAATTCAAGCCGATCGCAACAAAAGAGACACAATTCGTACCCGTGGGACCACAGTATGGTGTCGGTGCCGCCTTTGGGTGGTGGGTACCTTCTACGGTCATCAAGATGGTCAAAGGGAAGGACTTCATGTTTCCTAAGGCTATGAAGACTGGTACGTGTAATTTCCTAAGACCTGTGGCACTGCTCATATTCTCTTAAAAGAGCAACACTGACTCCGAAATTCTTAGTGATGGGGACTGCGTAAGCATAGGGCGTAATGGCGTATGGTATCGATGGTTGGGCTTCAACGAAGGGAGTGGTAAGTTCAAGGGTGATTCCGGTCGGACGGTTCGTGGCAGGTCTGATTGCTCCACAATAGATGCAAATACCCTAGCACTTTCTTCATCGTAACAAGCATTCACAGCGCGTATGGTACCACGTTTAATTAGTAATACGGCATAGGATCCATGTAAAAATTGCACGTTGTTAATCATGCTGTATGATCTAAAATCGAGACTAGTCGCGACCAATGAGGATTACAAGTCTAGCAACGAACATCGATTTTACAACTCTATCCATTCCCCTTCCTCATCATCTAAGCCAGAACCTTAGCCTTGTCATCGCCACTTCCTGTGTCTTTCTGAGCGTCTGCCCATCTGGTGCTGTCGTCTACGATTCACCATGACTGAGCGCGAAAACTCAACAATCCCTGATACCTCTCTCGCTATGTAAGTCTACTGGTCCGAGCGTCTTTACAAGAGGTTGCGGACGTCGTTGATATCAGTCACAACGCCTCAACCCCACTTCTCAGACTGCCTCACGAGATCAAGAACGAGATCAATAAAATTGATCTGTCCTGGCCAGGCTGTCCACATTCATGACAACGAGGATGATTTCGGCAAACGATTACCCCACCTATACCACCACCTATGCTGCGCCATAATCTCGGAGGAAGAAGCCCAAACCTCCAGCAACAAAATCAAAAGCAAGATGGCTTGACGAGAAATCCAACAGATACGCTAATGTCTCGTGCTGCAACTGGAGGAACCACCCCTGCGCTCCGCCCAACTACGCTTTGCTACTCCGAACGGAATAAAAGTGGACTTTCGCTTCCTGCGAACCTGCCGTCAGACTTACCAGGAAGCGCATCCAACTCCCTACACCAGGAATACCTTCTCCTTCACCCATGGCCACGTTCTACGCTCACTTATGCACAACAACCAACAAAATACGCAAAATTTCCGCAGCAAATGCGTGGAAATCGAAAATTGCCTCCAACCTATGGCCGGCAGCTGGATGGACACGCTGCTGCAAGCTGCCAGTGAACTCAAGACTTTGAGGCAATTGCATATTGCACTTTGCCCTGGTATTGGTGTGGGACGGGATTCGACTTGCCACGGCAGCGGAGGACTATAGCAGACTTAAGAGGGAACTAGGGGCTTTTGCTGGTCTGCCATTGAGAAATGTTACGGTGATTGTGGCTGAGCCTAAGCCCATGTTTGGGTATGAGTACTATGAGGCTCAATGTCGAATTGAACAGCTAGATAGATAGACCATGGCGCAGCAGCAGAATTTGGCGGGATATATGAAGGCGATGCTGCTCTCAAGATGGATGAAGCATGGCGCGTCGGACATCGAGGTGACGAGATATAAAGCATCACTTCACAGTATTTGAAAACTCCAATAGGCCTATTCGAAGGTACATCAATACTCTACGTCTAAGACTGAAGGTCAAGTTCACTTCAACACCAACTACTTTACGGGTTCCGAGAGTACGTGCAGGCGGGCGCTAGACCTTCCTAAGCGAGCATTCCTGCACCAAGTCTAAGGACGAATTTCAAATTCACACATTGATCCTCGTTTTTAATATTTTCCGGAAAATTGAAACTCGTCGTTGGATCCATAAAATGTGAGATCCCAAAAAAGCTAGCGCGGTCCTTCTGCTAATCTGTTCGATCTCTCTGTTAAGTCTATTGAGACTTTCGATGACCCTCACGGCTATATCCTTAGTACGAGGCGGTCTTGCACGAGAGTACTGGAGGCTTCCTTGCTTCAAGTCTCGGTGGAACAGCATACCGCTGCTCGAATGAATTAAAAATTCCGTCCGCGTTGATCAACGCAATCCTCAACATGACATTAACAGTCGCATACACCACCCCCGCCTTCAGGACAAAAAGAGTGATACTAAACAATCCCACATACAATCTAGACCGCGCGAGGTCTTCCAGCTACTTCGCAAACCCTTCAACAACCTCCCACGAGATCTGTAAAATTTTCTCGGCAGCTTCGAAGATGATCTGGATTGCGCCGTATGTCAGGGTTATTAAGCCGGTAGCGGGTTGGACGACGGCTTGGACGGCGGTGGAGTAGATGTTCTGGTAGAGTGTGATGAGCGACGAGGCGACGTCCGGGCTTGGTGTGAAGGATTCCCAGTCGTTCCAGATGAGGTTCCAGCCGCCGATGAAGTCGGCGAGGCTGAAGCTGGGGGTGTGTTGTCTGGGCGCGAGGGGTTGGAGTGTGCGCCGCTTGTTGGGGACGTTGCTGAGACGATCTGCCCTGGGCTTTGCAATGAAAGAGCTAGCCACAGTTCCAGCGGAGGGTCCAACGCCGTTAGTATTTACGGAGACTGTAGAGGTAGGAGTGAGCTTAGCAACAATAGAATTGGCAGGTAGTAAAGAAGTGATAAAGGGTTTCCAGAATTGCATAGTAGAAAAATCCCAAGAAATACAGAAGGCACCGAAATCGTCTTGAGGTAAAGAAAACCGGTGCATCCAGAAAGGAAGATTTATTATGTACTCATAAAATGGTATTATAAGGTGTTTCGATGTCGGACAGAGGGCGAAGAGGTTCCTCGTGTACTGAACATCATACCGCCCCACCCGTAGAGAACCTCTTTCGCTCACCTTTCCAGGACCCATCTTCTCCACGGAATAATCCCTGAGTCCATGCGCACCCGACGGATGTTTTATGACGAGATTTACTTTCGCAAGTCGACGGAATGTTTCGGGAATAAGTCACGATTACGAGCTGGCGGATTGGACAGACCTGGATGAATATTCCGCTCAAGCCCACGGCTAGGTTCTTCGCACGCAATATCCGATGCAATGGTAAGGAAGCGAAATTGCATGAAGACCCAAGCATCAGTCACAACTTGAAAGATACTGGCTCATGGCTTCGACTTGGATATTGTCTTTTGGAAAATTCCAGGCCATCGTCGGCAATTGAAGATTTCCGAAATGTTGAGGGTCTCGTACAGCTGGCAAAACAAGCGAGTGCCAGGCTTTGGTGTCAAAATAAGTGGCAGTTTTGGACGTTGTGGTCAATACGAGCAGCGATGTGGGCATTCAGGCTCACTCTAGAGCTACGTTGATGACTCAATCGCGACCCGTTCCATGCGCTGCGATTTTCGGGCTTTGTAGCCCTCCCAACTGCCAATCATCTTAACATCTAGCATGACGCCGACATGAATGGGAGAGACTTGTTTTGCAGCTTCAACATGGGGGGTCAGCCGACCCGCTGATGACTGCAGGGCTATATATACCCTGACCGCCGTGCTGGACAAGCTTTGGATCCACTGCGGCCACTCGCAAGAGCCTTTTCACCCAATCAAGAATCGTGGAGACTCTCTTGACCAATGGAAGGCATTTCAGGCGGTGTGGGCCTGTCACCAGTGAGGTTTGGGAGGGAAGGAGTCACGGACCTCGGCATAACCCCACAGTGTGACGAGAAATGTAAACATACATCAACTACCCCGCGAGACGGATCGCCCGTTCTTAATTTCCGCAACGGAAGTCTTTGCAGATGCATAACAAGCGCTATCAAGTCGGAAAAAGCGTCGTGCACATCACGTCAATCAGGGGCAAGAAAGTTCCCATCGGCAGTCGCGCGCCACCACCGCTGCCCAATGTGGTAATCGCTAAAACATACGCTAGCCCATCTATCGAGCCTATTTTGCTGTCCAGGAGAATATGCCGCAAGACCATGATTGGTTGCGTTAACGACAACTGTAGAACGAAGTGGATTATGGCAAGGCGTTGGATTGTCGACGCCTTGCTCGGCTCCTACATTCTAGCACTTGATGACCATACAGGATTTCTGCCAGTCTCTATTGGCTAGAAGCAAGATTGGGAAGCCTCAGCTGAGCCTGGCGATGCAATCTTGACCCTACTGACTTGGTTGAGGATCGGGACTACCGTTCGCATTGGCATGGGACCACGATTTGATAATGGCTATGTCTCCACACCTAGAGACGGTGACCCGACGGTAAGACGTAGGTGGCTCCGGTCCCTTTTCCTTATTTCTGTCGCCGAGGTTCAAGAGCAATTTTCATGATATATTAGAAACGCGACGTATCCTCTCTATAGACTCATCTTAGGGTTCTATAACATATCTTTTTGGCTGCCAAACAGTCCACTGCAATTGCGAATATGTTTGCCTCTCTTGCCGTGCTGGCCTTCTCGGCCGCTCAAGTTTCCGCCTTCCCAGCCCTTCTGTCTGAAGCCTTCCTCCATGGCCGAGCAGCAAACCCAGATCCAGGTCTTATTTACACGCCATGTCATCATATGGCCGCCGAGCTCGCCAAGCGCCAGGCTCCTGGTATAACTCCACCTTTCAACGCTGCGCAGCAATACGTGAGCACTACAGGCGCGCATGCCTTCGTTGCACAGGGACTAACGACCAATGTAGACCGTGTCCAGGTCTGAATTCTATGGCAAATCATGGTTAGCTGACCATTGAAGATTTCATCACTGGCACAGGCACTGCCTTTGGCATGGGTAAGACATCATGTTTCATCAAATCTTGGTATACTCACCATCATCAGGCGTCGACCTCGCTTCTTTCCTTGCTGTATACGGTTGCAACCTCCGACGGGAATCTGCTCTCGTAATCGATTGGAGGACCAACTGCCAGCGTGTCCATCGGGGCCTTGACTAGAAATCGGGGCTTTGGGACGTCCAAAGTTGAACGCTATCAACAAGGAACAGTTCTCGCATGACTTTGCCAAGTACCCCGGGTATAGCAAGCTCAAGACTGGTGGGACTTACTGGTGGGGGTGTCAATGGCTTCGGCGGGCGTCTTACAGCGATGTCTTCCGAGCGCGAATCAAGATACTGGGGGACGACTTTGTGATTAGCGATTTATTCAAGTGTACATACTTTCGTTCATGACTTACTCCTAGTTGCTTTGGCGTACAGTCATTACGTAGATCATAACAACGAATGGACGATTGACGACGATTGATCATTCACGAACCGCCTTGTAAGTAGGACGTACACGTGAGAGAATCTCAGTCGAAATCTCTGGACAGATAATTGTATTGACTGGAGGACCGCGCTAGCCTTTTTGGGATCTCATATTTTATGGATCCAACGACATATACTACTGTTGCTTCCTCTCTTGCCTCAACAAGTTTAGTTAATTATATGCCGCTTCACCCTCGATGGTAAAGCGGTATATAATTTCTAACTACACTAGCAGGGGAATGGGCTTTTGGGCTAGGTAAAGGGGGTAAACGGGGTAATAAAGGTAAAGCGTCTACCTAATTATAAAATACCCCCCTTAACTTTATTTTCTTTTTTTTAACTTCTTTAACTTCTAGATTCTTAATATTATTTTAATATATTACTGACCTTGATTATTTTTAAATCTATATTTAATATTATATCTACTACCCTATAATCCTAGGACTTTAATTATGAGGGTATCGATTTAGATTCTAAATTTAGTTTAGGAGAAGTTATTAAAGATAAATTAATACCCTTTACTCTAAAAAAATATAAGAGTAATCTAAGGTAATAGAGATAATATATTAATATTTAAAGAGGAGTACCTTTCGTTTACTTTAGCTTTAGGTTTATAAATATATATAATATCTCCGAGGAATATTATTTTAAGCCTTAACGACCTCCTCCTATAATAAAATATCTACGAAAGTTCGTCTATTAATATATTACGCGCCCTCGGAAGAACTTTTAAAATAATTCTCGTCTTAAGGTATAATTACTCCTGATTTATTTTATTAGTTTTATTAAAGGTTATAAAAGATCCACTTATATACGTTTTAATAAGGTATTAACGGATAGTATCGAGGAGGTATATCGTAAACCGCCCTTTTTATCATTAATATTTGATTAAAGTCTAGGTATAGTATATACGTAGGCCCTTAACTAAAGAATATAACCTATTTACTACTAAAAGGGAGAAATATATATTAATAAAAAACGACCTTCGGAATTTAATTCGGACGCTCTAGTATACCGAAAAGTATAAATTTATATACGAAAGATAGTATATCTAATTAACGCTTTTCCTTTTAATATATATTTTCTCTAGTGCTCGCGTAGGTACCTTTATCGAGTTAATTAATTATAAAGGAATAATAAGATATTTAACCTACTAGGTTTATTATTCCTTTTACTAATAACTTATAAATTAACCGCCGAGATTAGGACGTACGACTCTATATATACTAGAATCGATATAAGAATATATTTAAATATATTTTTAAACTAACGAGGCGCTATACGAAGGTAAACTTCGATACTTCCGAGAATATATTCGTTATTTACTCTTTTTATTTCTATTAGACTACTAACCTCGTTAGGACTCGTATTTTTATAAAGGATTACGAAAACCTATTCTATGATCCTATATAATTCTTTATTATTCTCGCTTTCACGGATAAGGCTTTTAAAGGTATCTCGACTTTAGAATAATTCTAATATATTCGACCGAAAGACGGTTAAGGAAGTTTCTAGTTCGAATAAAATACCGATATCCTCGATAAGTTAGTCTTTCGAGTAGTTTTTTTAATTAGAACTATTTTAGAACCCTAAAAGTATAAATCTATATTCTATTAATTTAAAAATATTATTTAGGATACTAGGTACTAAAAGGGTACTATTACTATTAATATAATATAATATGGTTTCGTTAATCGTTTAAATAGTAAGCCTAAATATTCTAAATCTCGACTAACGTAAAGCCGCTGACTAGATTAATTAAAGATAATTATTATTACCGAATAAAATTAAGCGCTCGGCTGGGTACCTTTATCGAATATATTTAAAATAAATTATTAATCGAGAATTTATTCGGTAGATAATTAGTCGCTCTTCTTAGGCGAAGTACCCGAGATTTATTATATTAAACTCCTCCGTAGTACTGCCCGTTACTAGAACGTTAATCTACCGCGAAAGTTATTAGGAAAAGCGATAAAAGAATTTAAAAAAAGACCCGATATATTTAAAATCTTCGAAGAAATATTATATCTTTTAGAAAGAGTTGAAAATGATCGGAGTAGACTAATATACTAGTTAAAGGGCCTTTAATAATAAGTATTTATAAAGTATTAACGGTAGTAGTAAAATAGGGATTATAATAAAAGGATTATTAAGATTAATAATATAGATTATACCTAAAAGGATTTCTATACTCTCTAACTCCTAATGCCCGAACGGTCTTATCTCGTAGATATAAGCGATTCCGTATTTTTATATTATAATATAGCCCGGAAAACCGCCCTAGGAACCCTTATTATAATTAGTATTTATAAGGACTATAGAGTATTATATCGTCTTAAAGAAATACCCGTCCGAGGATACTATCCTATACCCGATTATCGAATTAAAGTAGAAAAGTATATAATATACTCTTTATAATAAATTAAGTTATGAAAATTAATAGGCCATAAACTTACTACTATACTATCGGAGTAACTATATTCACGTATATTATAAACGTAAGATTTCATTCGTTATAAAAAAAGTAGAATATTATTATAGATACTATATATGGTTTAAAAATAGTAACGATTTCGATTATTATTACTCTTTATATCTAGCCGAATTAGACCCTATATACGAGGTTTAAATATACCGAAATACCCTCGTTACCCTAGGTATTTATCCGTTCTATATAGGATAAAGGTAATTACTAGCCGTAATAAGATATTACTAATATTCCGAGTCTTGGCGCTTATAACGATATATAGATCGTTATTTAAGAGATACCTATTAACTAGGACTCTACTCTTATCCACTCTATAAATTAGTCTTAAAAGATACGGAAGACTTCGATTACTATATAATCGATTTTTATAGGAAGGATATCGTTTTAAGGAATTTATTTAAACGCAAATTCGAGGATAAATCTATGAAAAACGAGGGAAGTATCGAGGTAGAGGTTTTTATAAGGCTTAGAATTAATAGGGGTTATTAAATTCTAACGTAAATATACCGACCTAGGAAGCGTACTACGGCGAATCGACTACTATCGTATTAAGGAATATATATATTCTAAGTTATAAACCTTAGATTAATAATCGATATTACTCTCGCCTACGCTTTAGCGAATCTTTTAATTAGTTATAACTAGGCTTCCTTATTAATAAATTAAACCGAATAATACGGTTTAGGTTCCGAGCGTACGAAAATAATTTCTAAAATACAACTTAAAGGGTAAGAGAACGATAAAAAAGTTAGGAGTAGGTACTATTTATCTTTATACCCGGAGGATAATTATTATTTATTAGTTAATGTTTTATACGGAGAGTTTACCTAAGGCTAGGCGGTATAACGTAACGATAAATAATAAAGTTTCGGTAGAAATATTAAACGACCTTTATCCTTAAGTCTAGAAGAGGTTTTTAACTCTTTTATAAAATCTTACCTTAGCAATCCCTCTTAGAACGGATTCGAGGACGATAATTATTTCGACGAGGATAAGATAAGTATTATAATTATTTAGGATTTATTTAACGATTAAGTAGCCACGCGTCTAGTAAACGGATTTAGAAATTATTAATAAAATGCGTAGAATCTAAGAAGTTATGAAAATTTTAATTATATTTAAGATACTTTATATTAAAGTCCGTAATAATATAAAGTAGTCTAGAATTTTTATTTTCCTTATATATACACCTAAAATACGGGTATTACTTAATATTAAATTTTATATATAAAGCTTAAAGTAGGCGCTCGTAATATAATTATAATAAATACGGCGAGTTAATTTATAATATTTATTAATTACCGGATATTTTATTTTAAGATTATTATTTTAACTCTAAATTAATTAATTTTTATCTTAAATTTATATACTTCCTTTTACGACTTTAAATATTCTTTTCGTAATATTATAATCGCTAGCTTAATCTTTTTTAATTTACCCTCGAGTTTTATACGCGTTCTAGACTCTAGCTCCGCGATATTCTTTTATTATATTATTTTTTACCGTAGGTTTAAGGCTTCGTCCTTAAGTCTTAATATATTTACGGTTAATTTATATATTAATAGGTATTTTAGAAAGTTTGGTCTCTCTAAACTAGCTAAAAACCCGTTAGAGGTATAAACGTTATTACTAGTAAGAGAATAAATAATTTTTTCTTAAAACTACTTCTCAAGGCGTAGGGTATTTAATGATATAAAAAGTTATAATATTACTTTAAAGAATATACCGATACCTTCTATAATTTAAATATATATATTTATTAATAGCTTACTCAGGTTCTTCTCGAATAAATATTATTTCTAAGGGAGGATACTTTATCTATAAAGATCCTCCTATCGTAGATATAAACGTACTTTTATTAATATAATTTCTATATAGAGCTTCGAGCCTGATAGTCGAGGTTAGTATATTAAAGTAATGAACTTTAAAGAGCTTTACGAAGGTATTATAATAATAAATCCCGATATTAAATACGGTACCTCGCACGCTCTTTATTACTTATATTTATAAGGCTCATTTTTCAAGATTTTATAATATTTTAAGATATATATTTATTGGCTAAGACTCTATTTTTGTTTAAAAGGGTTTAAAAGGTAAGAATTAATAAATATAATAACCGCCTATATAATAGTCCATATTTTATTTATATCTTTTACTATTACTTACTTTCGTCCCTTTATAGTTCTCGTTAGATACGTTGGTACGCGCTACCCTAAATATAGTATAAGCGGATTTAATAACCTTACTACTAAATAAGCGCCCGATAGAATCTTATAAATCGAGAGGTCTTAATCGAGGAGGCGAGTAGGGAGGAAAGAAGGATTCTAAATCTCTAATATAACGATATTTTATTTAGTCCGTTATTCTTAGGGTAATTTTAAATACGGGATTTTCTAAAATTTAAGCCCCCTCTACGATAATATATTATTTAAATATAATAATAAAGTTACCTTACCTAGAATCAAAGCCTAAGAATAGATAAACGCGCGCGATATAAATACTCGGCGTTATCTACGAGCTACCTTTAACTATCGTCGATATTAATATATAATAATTAATACTTTAAGGTATAAGATACAGGCCTATTAATAATTCGTAGAGATTAAATAATTATTATTTTATTTATAATATTATGGTTATTATATATTTATTTTAGATTTTTAGATATATTAAACTCCGTTAAACCCCTTTAAGTTAATTACCGCTCGCGAAGTCCCTTCGGGCTAGCGCCTTCTACTTATTAAAATACGGAGGTAACGGAGTTAATAAGATAATCCGAACGGGTTTAACGGGCTCGGTAGATCTAAAGGATAAATAAATAATATTACGCGGCGTAGGGCTAGTTTATTAATCTATATTAAACCTAATAAAACTAGACCGTAACGGAGATTCTACTTAAATATTAATAATACCGTCTCTTCCCTCTAGATAAATCTTTATATAATTAGTATTAAAGATTTAAAGTAGTGGCCCCCCGGAGACGTTCCTAGAAATAAACTTTAACTATATTAACCAAGCTAGGTACTATTTAGGCGAGATAATATACTTTACGAAATTCTTCCCCTTCTAAAAGGGCTGTATCTCTTAGGAAAATTTTAATATTTTTATCCTACTTTCTAAAATTCTATAACTCCAAGGTTTGGGGGTCTTTAAAACTCGTTCCGAGTTTTATTAATTAAATTATTAAAAGCCTTAACGCTCGTATATTTAGGTGACTACCGTAAGTGTTTATTATACCGGCGAGTATACTTTAACCGATATTAACTATTATTATATTAGTTAACGTAGGGTTGGTCCGTTACTTTCGTATTAATTTTAATACTATTATTTCCGCTTATTATAATACTGTCTATATCGATAGAGTTATATAAGATCTTTAACTCTTTATATATAAATAGGATTCCGTCTAGAACCTTCGATTACTTTTATTAATAAAGGTAGAGTTAAGGGTATTTAATAAATATTATATCTCTCGGTATACTACTATAATTTAATAGGATACGAGATTACCGTATTATATCGATTAGATTTCCGCCAACGAAATATTTATATATTTATAGATAAAGAATACTACCTCTTTATTATAAAATACCTCTTGTAAGGAGACGATATTTTCGTATAAATATAGAGCGAGTCCCTTAATAGAAGTATTATTATTATATCTTTATTCCTTTACGATAACGATCGGATAATTAAGTTTTTATTTATAAGTTAGGGTAACGTTACTAGCTTGATCCTCCCTAAAAATAATATAGTACTTTTTTTAAGGGTTACCTCTATAATAAAAGGTGTCTTATATAATATAGGAGCTCTTTACCGGCTAAGAGGATCGAGATCTTAATATAAATTATTAGGACTTCGTAGGTGAGAATCGTCGTAAATTTAGGTCTACTATAATAGGTAGTCGTACTAGACGTTTCCGTAGCTAGTCTTATAAGAACTAAGGAATCTTTAGTATATTGGATAGAGAGAGTTTTAAGGAGCTCTCGGATTCCGCTTCCGCCGGCCGTTTATTATGAAGACTAACGGCCGAATTACTGGGGAATACTGTGGCTCGTTTATTTAAAGGAGATATAATTATATAGAGAGGATATAAAGATACTAATCCCGGGAAATATTTATTTATAGTTTAGAAGTAGCTGGCTAATCCCGAGGTATATTAATATAAGAGTTTTTACCCGAGGCCTATAAATAATAAATTAATATTATTTCGGAATTATTATTTTTGATACCCTCCTTAATTTCATATACCGAGTATTTAACTAGAAGTTATATCTGCCGGTTTTCTTACTCTATAGCGTTATAGTTATTATAAAATAATATATCTTATCTACTACCGGCTAGCCCCTAGAGATTATAAATTTAAATACTCGGATTATATAAATAGGTAGTATTTCCTCCCGATTAGAACTTTTATTTAATCGACTCCGTAAGACTAAATTATAGCTCTTTATATTAGTAATTATCCACCTAAAGGATTTAACCCGCGAGAACGACTATTTGAGGCAAGAAATCGTATTCTATTAAGAATTAAAGAACGCGATACTAGTATTTTATAATTAGATATTAGAGGTATATAAAGGATTATAATCGGCTCTAAAGGAACTCTCGGAGAAATTAACGTTAACGGATAATAAATTTAAGAGATATTAAAGAATCTCTTTAAATGGAATATATAAGGTAGACGTTACTATACTATAGAATTTCCGAATAAAACGAGGGCGCAGCCGCTCGTTATTAGCGAACGTTATTTCTTTTTAATAATTTATAAACCCAGTCTATTTATTCTAGCTCTTATTATTAAGTGGCTTGGATACGGCCTAAGGAGACTACGAGGTAGTAATAATTAGCGTTAATAACTTAACCTTTTATATAATTATTTATGAAGTGGGTTAATAGGCTGATGGGTTACTACCTATAAGATACTAACTCTATTATTTAATATATATAAGACCGAGGCCTTCCCTAGATACTATTATCTTTATATTTAACTATGATAAAGACTAAAACCTATAAGGGAAAGTCGCGCGGAGGATAATTACTAAGAAAGAAGAAATATTTATAATTTATATTTTATTATATCGACGCTAGGTCGCCGTTAAGTACGGAGGACCTCGGAAGAATTAATTTACTTAAGTCTCTTCTATAAGGAAAACCGGGTGTTATAGCGGTAAGTA
>JAABUS010000672.1_pt1 | contig 84380 bp, 90 predicted proteins | sample 5560161 | NCBI WGS metagenome assembly JAABUS01 (sample SAMN10711885, study PRJNA513376) | rock metagenome | isolation source: Antarctica rocks | place: Antarctica: Victoria Land, Trio Nunatak nord | collected 2016-01-04
CAACCCCCAGATCATCTCCCAGAGCGTGAGATGCGACAGTGTTCATGTGATAGTTGCAAGTTTTCAAGTCCGCTTCAACCTCGCACCAGTGTACCCAGACCTCCATCAGCTGAGGATTTATTGTTGCAGAAAAGACAACGGAAGTGTCATCGACCCCAGAGATGATGACTGGAGCTGCTTCGACCAGGGATCTCAGTTGTCTTGCGGCATTTACTAGGGTCGCACCGCCTCGACGAGCTTGATTCGTGGCTTCGTCGTATTCATCCCGGTCGGCTTTGGCCTCAATAATCATGAAGGCATGGTGCATTCCGGAGGCTATCTCTAGCAGCGCGTTGGTAGAGCCCTTTACGATAACACCGTTAGAAATAGGATACTTGTTCGTTCTAGTGCCGTATGTCATATCCGGCTTTGGATTTTTCATGCCGTCTTTTTTGGCCATGGCTTCCGCAAGATATTTTTCCAACGAACCGTCCAGATATCTGTTCGGGACCAGCGTTCTGCGAAATTCGCTGTTATGTGTCACCATCAAACCATCAGTAAACCACTCTTTGCTAGGGTGTCCCGCTTCCTCCATCAAAGCTTGCTCTTCCTCGTTCAAGGGCTTGTTGGATGTGTAAATGTCCTTGATAATAAGTGGCAGCAGATGATGCAACAAAGTATCCTCATTCAAGCCCCGATAGGCCTCACGGTGGTCCTGGAATCTCTCTATTGACTCTGGTTGTATTGTAGATTTGCGTTCGCCATGTACGATATCATGAATTTTGTTTTTGAAAGTCGGATATCGGTTGTAAGCAGCGCGATTGTTGTGAAACAAGCCATGACTCTCCATGGCTTTCCCAACATCATATGGTTTGGTCCCCCATCTCAACGATGGCTTGTCCGTGAATGAAGACTTCTTCGAAGCGTTCGTTGCGTCATCTGCTGAGGAGGTTGGTTTTTGTGAGGAGGTTGACGTCTTGTGCGTACTAGGAGCAGGATTTGCTAAAAGGCCAGTATTGCTGGTAGGAGTAGCAGGGTACTATATCAGCATCAGCGGTGGCAAGGTCAAGTCAAGCAGTAGAGCGAACTTACTTGCGAGGATGGTGTGACGTTTCCTGTCATGTTGACTGGTAAGTCTTCGGGGAACTTGCGTTGACGTTTGGTAGTGATGGGTGGGGTCTCACTCGGAGCTTCCGAGTCACTAAGCCTGCGCTTTTTCGATTTGGGACACGGTGTGGATGAAGTGGAGTGCTCTGAGAATTTGGATATCGCTGATGCTAACGAGGGCGCTTCTGCTTCTGCTGCAACTCGAGACAGCCAAGCAGTGATGGATTCGGCAGATACAGAGGGGGTATCGGTGAGAAGTGAAGCAACACTCTCCTTTCGATAATCGTCGCCTGCATGCGCAGAGTTCATGCTTACAAGATCAAGATACGAAGTGAAGTGAGAGAGCTTCATACGAACTTCACCATGTTTTCAATCGATCTCAAGGTGGAGGGGAGTGGGGAGAAAGGGCGAGGGCGCGGTCGCGGCGGTCAATCCTACCGGTGTATCATTAATCCGCTCCGCTAACTCCGTAGTATCCCGGCGCGTCCGAGTAAACAAACGTACACCCCTCCTTTTCACTACATGTACACCCCTCATTTCACTACATACCTTATACACCCCCCTTTAACTAGGTCTAGCGGTCATCAAAATAGGGTTCAGGTATTGAACAGCTGCAGGTCTCAAAAATACTTATATTTCTTTGAGCTGGTCATGAAAAATCAAGTATCGCTGAGGACGAATGTTCTTTAGAAGCAAATTTACATTTGATCAAATTTGAAACACCCCATAGAAGCCTTCATCGTTTGAAGCCCTCTGTTGTCGAAGCTTTACCCTCTCTACCTCCTCGACCTCGCCCCCGCCCCCTACCTCTACCTCCGGCCCGCGGTCTACCTCTGCTTCGGCCCCTACCCCTACCCCTACCCTCCCTATATGTTTGCCCTAGCTCTTGCTCAGCTCGTTGCTGCAGATTCGCTTCCACGCGTTCAAATTGACTAGGTTCGCGTTGAGTAGAGTCCTCTAGCTATTGCTTTGAAGGGACATTCGATGAGCCTTGGGCCGGCATGTAGTCTCTTTTGCCCGCCAGTACCACCTGATTTATCACCCCTATCACACCTCAACCAAATTTTATCCTTGATTCCTCACTTGTTTTTGTTCGAGCGACTGACGATGAGCGCGTAACCGTGGGCTCCAGCCCACGTATTGGCGGCGGCGATGAGCTTCTCGCCGCTCACACAGAGCTCACCTACTGGAGGGGGTGCAAGATCCATGGCGGCGATGAGGTAGGATGGGTGGTGGGAAGAACGCGTGCGCGTTGTTATGAAATATTATGCCGCTAACCCTATTTTGATGGCCACTAGACCTAGTTGAGAGGGGTGTATATGTAGTGAAATGGGGGGTGTACAAGTAGTGAAAAGGGGGTGTACGTTTAGTGGTTCCCATATGTTTTTAGGTTTTGTTCGTTTTAAACTTGATTGGTTTCCCCATTTGATTTGGCGTCTAAAGGGTGTAAGACAATAGCAAGAGAAATAGACTGCATGATAAAGAACAAGGCACACAAGGGTACTGATGGAGTTGGATATATTTCTTCAACTCAATGAGCAGGTTATATAAATATCAAAGGTAGCGGACTGAAAATCCTCGTCTAGCTTTACGCCAAAGAAGTTCCCCTTTCAAACACTTCTACTTCTCTTCAGAGCTTGTGTTCTCGCAAAGCGAGCAAATTTTTAACCAAGCTAAGAGAGCTGGATTCGTACCCTATTCATTTTACCGTACCTATATCCTTAAAAGACAACCCGTCTGTTTAGCTGTCCACTTTACCATTTTGTGCAAGCAGTGTCATTGATGAGTACTCCCGTCGTTTTCCAAACAAAGTGCAATTCCTATTACTCCCAACGGGCATAATCGGGAAAGTAACGGTCATGGATCCTTTGCGCGTAGTCGACCACTGCCGGGAAGCTTTTCACCACCTTCTGAGACTCGGGCCCCCTAAGCAAAGGAACTGTCAGCACAGGAATCATGAAATGACCTGACGGGGAAGGGAAACAGGAAACATACGCAGTGCAGACAAGCGCCGCGGCGATGAAGCCGAACACAACCGGATCCGCTTCGGACGGCGTGTTGCCTCCCAAGACCCAGAAGGTCGCGTCGTCGTCGTCGCCCGCGTCGGTCTCCGTCTTCTTCTTCCTTCTCGAAGCAGCGAGAAGCGCGTCAACGGACTCCCAGATCTGCTGCCTGAACGAGATGATCTCTTCGGCCGAGTATCGCATGGTGCCCTGGCCGTGCAGAGTCTGGCTGATTTTGCGATGGACGAGTAGACCGACAAGTACCTGAGCGGGGTAAGGCAGCGGTGCGAGAATGTGTGATCGCATGGTGTAATAGTTCTGGTGCCATCGTTCGTAGTTCTAGAGATGCGATAATCGACTTATCAGTCTTTTGTGTTTTTAAAAAACAGATATAAAAAAATCTCAGCTGACGATTAGACATGGGGGAAAGGATTTGAAATGAGGGACACGACCCACCTGATAGAAATACAGCTTGTCTTCCAGCAGAGCCCGAAGTGCTAAATCATGAGCTTTCTCCGTGGGCGAGAGTTTATCGTTGAAGTCATCCGTCACCTCGTTCTCCACTAACTTCTCGACAATGAGCGTGGAATCCCCCAGCATAGCCTGACTGTCCGCGTTCGTCTTGGCAAGCGCAACGTAGGGGATCTTGCCCCGCGGAGCCTGCGACAACGACCCAGCCTCGGTGCGATAGGAGAGTCCAGCGAAGCGCAATCGAGCTTCGAGCTTGTTGACGAAGGGCGACCACACGTAGGCGTCCGAGCGCGGGAAGCCACGGTAGAGGGTTATGTGGAGCTGGGGTTTGAGATGGGAAGCCATTGTTTACAGCAGGCGCGTGTTGAGGTTCATTACAAAGAGCTTCGAAGGTCTGACAGCGGGAACTATATTCGCATGCCCGGAGTCCGGCTTTGCAGCGAAATCGTCCATAGAGGATCAGGTTCGGAGCCCTAATTAGCCCGAAAGTTGCGTGCGAAGGGGCTGCTCTGTTGTATAGACGCGTTTTTGGTCACGTGTAACATATAACTAGCGTGACTCGGTTAGATCATCAGCCCCACAGAGCAAAGGGCGTGCCCCCTCGTGCTAAATCTTGCATCAGGGTCCACGGGTGACAATATCTCCCTAAAGAATATGCTTTTTTCGTCTTCTATTTATCAGCTAGAGCCAATGACATTTCACTCATTTCTGTGCCCCCTAAAATTGCCACCACAGCCAGTTAGGGGCCTAGGACGAGCCATTGGAGGCCTTGCTGGCTTACGCAGTCACACCAGACGGGGGTGGGCTAGGCCTCGATGGTACCTCTACAGTATTACTCTCGCAGTCGCTGTATCAATTTGAATTCCTTCTAGCTATCAATTCTCCTGTCTCCCAATTTCAAACGTTATATTTGCTTTCTTTTTACTGTAGTCCACAAGTTTAAGCGTTTGCTGCCCTTATCTAGTCTCTTATGCTTACCGGGAAGGCGTTGCACTTTTCAAAGCACTTTAGACTGTCTGCTAGTCGTTTTGCTCTAGAACGCACTCGCTATAAGAATTGCCCAAGGCTCATGGATCTTTTGATGTCCTGCTCCTAGCTTCGCAATATCCGACAACCGCCAGCGGCAGTGAGGCGGATCATCCGGAAGGCTAATGGCCATGTGATTGTGTACTGGTCAGTTTGCTTTAGAACGCCTGTCAGGAACATTGTCCAGCAGTGCTCGTGGCTATAGCTTCGGGTAAAGCTGGATTCCCTCATCAAAGGCAAGTGAATACGTGCTGGTGTTAGCTTCAGCGACTACGTTTGAACTGTTTAATGTTGAGAGCCTCGAACTGCTCGTTGTACCCTCAGAACCAGGCACAGATACATTTATCTCCTTTGAGATTGATGGTACATCAGTGGCAATAAACCGATACGGGGAGATCTTGAGCATATTACAACACGTTGCTGGTCAAAACCAACAGATAATCGCGCTTGATACTTATGAACCCCAGTATCCATACATGAAAGAACACGATGAAGAACTCAATTGGCGCTCGAAGCGCTAAAGGACTGGACCCGTTGCTCACCTGACGCCCTCCCCCAACTGAAAATAAGTCGTTCGAGCCGAAACTTGAGTGGGTGAAGGGTCGCTAGCCACGCATTTCTTACGAGCTTGATGGGCTCAAGATCTCAACACAATTCACAGTAGAGCAAGGAACTATATCACAACAGTTCCTACTCCTCAACCCATCCAATGAAGAAAAAGTACAATATGCTCTTCAGGCGGTAGGCTCTACAGTCACTACGTTACATGTTGAGGATGATAGATGGGAAAGGAATGGCGAAATCGACTGGTCAACCACAAAACCTCAGATCTTCCGCAATTTGAATGGCTCCTTTACTCTCGAAGAAAGCGAGGCCGTTTTGCAACGAGATGGCACCACCAACGAGAATAGCACGCGGAGTGAAGCGGTCATGGCTATTTTCCACTGTGGGATACGCATCAGCTCCGAGAACATCGTCTTGATCCCTGTTGAGGACGAAAACCCGGCTCGCCGAGGAATGAAAAATCTACCGCTAAGCCAGGAATCATTTAATATGCTTTATGTCCCACCACATGGGGTACAAGAATTGATTTTGCAGTACAGATTACGACCTCACCGCAACAAGGAAATATCGTATTTAAGCTATCTCGATGTGGGTACATTCCTGCACAATGATCAGCCTGGCAGCTGCGGCTTTGAGCGTGACATCGAATTCAACACCATCTTCAGACGAAACCTAGAACACATTTTATGCCTATGCCTTGTCAAGAATGTACCAGATTCGAAGAGCGGCTCGCGAATTCTGTAAGATTCCTACAACTCTCTTCAATTGGATATAGTGTTACTGACTTTCACAGATTTATTTTCCGTCATCTTTTGTATATGTATCGAATCCAATCCTGGGAACAGACGATTATGGCTGGTCCGAGTCTACCTCTTCCTCAAGTTCTTCTACTACAAGTGCTCTTCATAGATCGGTTTTGCAAGGTCATATCAAAGAAGCGTGCCAAGGGCATCTGCGGTGGTGTTTTGATAGGGATGTATTCTTAGCCCCGAAAAGCTGGCCTCTCTTGGGTAATGTTGAGAATGGACTTAAAAGTCCTGGAGATGACCCCGGTTCTGAAGTCTTCTACTGGAAGCTTACACATATTGAAATCGTTCGAATTTTCTCTAGTTTTCGACAACGATGAATTACTAATAGTGGATTGCCTACAAAAGTGCGCGAACATGTGGCTTGATGCTTTGGCAGAGGGACGAGATGCGAAGTCTGGTCTCTGGTACATAACCAGAAAAATCTATGTTCCATGGGAAAATTATGATTACGAGGAATCAGAGAGGCTAAGCCTTTCGGAATATCGCTTGGGAGACCTTATTTATATATGGAAGGCTCTCATGTTCGTCAAGAAAATGACCACACCCTCTCTCACGGATCACGACTCACTGCCAAGTATTGCGAAGAGGCTCAAAGACCTGGATCTGCACCACGGCGATGTTCAGAAGATCATCGTACTGCGCTTTATCTGCCGAAATCGCGACACACGAACAAGCGATTACCTTTCTTCATCCAAGACTTTGTCGCAGAGTGATCAAAACAGTAACGGACGGCCTGATCCAGAAGAGAGGTAGCCTACTGATGCGTTCGTGGTCGCTGTGCGTCGATTTCGCGTAAGAGATAGAATGTTGTTCTATGCTAAGGATACGATGGTCTATGACGGTATCCAGTGGGGGTTCTTTGAAGATGACATCAACATCGAGGGCATCAATGCTCAGGGCGAGGTGGTGAAGGCTGATGTCGCGCTTGCATGGAAGAAAACTATTCGAGCCCAAGGTGTCCATCACGAATCTATTTGGAACAAGCCACTACGGTATGCTCTGGCCATCGCTATTGCCAGTTGTGATCAGACTTTAGACGATTCGAGACATCTAGCAGAATTAGCGCAAACTTCTTGGGAACGGCTTCTCAAAATGGTCACGATCAGTGGATCAAGCGCGAGGAGAATCGGCATTACAAGCCCCGCTGGACCGAAAGCGATGAGTTGAGATATAGAGATCTGGTGGACATTCAAAGAAAGCGTGCGGAAAAACATGTCTCTATGTTGCATGACCAGCACAGACAAATCCAGAGTACCATCGATCAAGTCAAAAGTCATAGGCAAGAGGTACTCGAGTTGCAAATAATCAATAACCTTTGGTCACCAAATATAGTCGCAGTTGATAGACATTCTTAGTCTTGCGGAATCCCGAGTTGCAGCAAATAACGCAGAAAATGTCCGGATCTTTACGTACGCTACAGTGATATTTTATCCCTTGAGCTTCTTATCAGTAAGTCCAAACCTTGTGTATGTCGTAGGCGTAAATCAGACTGACTGTTACATCCTAGAGTTTCTTCAGCATGCAAGGCCTGCCGTGAGTATCGCATCTCCCAGAAGAGATACTCCAGCTCACATAGACATAGCAACCATGATACTGTGGTTTTCTTTGTCAGGGCGACTGCAATCGCCCTGACTGCAACGCTCGTTGTTGTCTTTAACGCCAAAACCATAGCATAGCCAATTCAACAATTAAGATTTAGCATAAGTCAGCAGGCAAGGGAGAAGATGGGGGAGAGTTCCAATGTCTTCCCGTTTACATGGAGAAAGACCCTAGACCAATTGAACAGAGATGAGAAGCAGGAAGTCATACATGACAATGAACCCCCTAAACCGCCCAGGAGTAATCTCATCTATCTCCTGTTCTTGGTAGTATATCTGCTAGTTGAGTACCCAGCACACCGCATTGCGCTCGCGTACGAACCTCTCACAAGGGCCCATCTTGCGGATACAAACCAAATTTTCCTTACTCTTGGTCGCCTCCTATTGGCAATGATCCTCATGCCCGTCTTTGTGCCGGTTTGGATCATCCTTGCTTTCTGGAATTTAATTCCCTTAGCCGTACTCGACGTCCGGTACCTCTCAGACCAGATATGGACGGATATCCAAAAAACGAATCGACAAAAGGCTTGACCAAGATCGATCGATACACACTACGCATGGACTCGACGAAGAACAAGAGCAGAACGAAGAGAGAGGGACTGGGCCCAGAAGACCATTGCCTCAGCAGCGCGAGGAAAAGACTAGAAGCAAGGGGAACCGTTTCCCTATACCGCAAAACCGCCTCAGAGACGAACATGTCCAAGACCGCCAGAATAGGGAAGCACGACTTCAGAAGTAGGTCTCATTGCTCATCAACCCCGCAGAAATGCTTGACCAAGTCATATGGAGAAGACTCAGGGCGAGAAAGAGCCCGAAAGGTGACCGTGGTATCGAGGTGTAAGACAGGAACGATGTGGACAGCTACAATGCATGAACAGGACGGATGTTTTAGTATTGCATTACTGGGTGCAGGCACGCAGGAAAAGCCACTTTGAAGGGTATTGTTGAACTTTTTCGGTGAGATCTGGCTCTTAATAAAACTGTCGAGTACCATCAAGCTCCTGCGTACTACTCAACAATGTAATCGGACTCGTACTCACAAGTTCATCGTTACGATTCTGTGACAGTAGCAAACGCGATTCAGCCGAGATGATGGAGGCTTTGGGTTTTGAGAGAATATATAACCACCCATAGGGAGAAGAATCTGCCAATTACTATGGTGTCGCTTCGTGCATATTTTACTAGATCAAACTTGTCATCATTCTTATGTGAAGGGGGTTATACCCTAGATAGAAATACAAATAGTACCTGTATCATGCTGCTTGATCAGTAAGGGATTCGTAGATGACTTTGGGGCTTTCGAACATACTATATTCATCCCGCCAGTTTCGATGCCATGAGACTTTCCAGACTCCCTTGACCACTCATGCACACGTAATCCAACTTTAATAGTATCCGCCTTCAGCGTAGTCAAACAAGCTTTCCTATTGCCCTATGTTCACCACCATCCAAAGCTCCCATCAAAAGCATACTCATCCCCTCCACGCACCGTCTCAAAGCTCGGCACAGTCCCCGGTTTATAAAATCCCAAAAGTACCTCCATATCCTCTTCCTCCATCTCCACAAGATCATCAAGGCTCCAAGATTCGCACACTCTTGACATCCTAGGGAAAATATCAGCCACGGAGTATCAAAATGCTGGGATTGACGCAAACGTACCACTGCATCCTCTTCGGCCCTTCCTCCACCCCCGGCGCAACCTTCCGTAATTTCTTCCTCAACATCCCTACTTTCTGTATCGCCGCCCCAATGTTCTTTGGCAAATTCGCGGCAATCTGTTTCCGTACAATACTCGCGAGCTTAGGTCCATTGCCATTCGTGCTGACCATAATCTGTAGCGGTCCATCCCGGTGCACGCTGCCAAAGTAGAAGTCGCATTCCGGGGGTACGTCCGCAATGTTGGCGGCGATCTTCCTTTCCTTACAAAGCTTCCATATCTGCGTCGACGCTTCCGGGTCATCGACGGCTGTTAGGACCATGTCAACGTCATCGAGGTCGGAGGGCTGGAATTTGCGGTCGATGTAGTCGACTTGTCCTTTTTCGACCCGGTATGCGACTTCATCGTTCAGCCCGTCTCTCGGTGAGACGAGGGTGACTTTGGCGTCGGCGTTGAGAACGTTGAGGATGCGTCCTGCTGCTACCTGCACTTTGTCAGTTCGCCGCTGGAATTGCTTTTGATTTCTTTGAAAGTAAAACACGCACCTCACCACCTCCGACCACGAGCACCCTCTTGTTCCTGATCTGCCATGCAAGTATGAGTGAGCCACCGCCTTGGACAGCCGGAAATTCTTCTGGCATGGTCTAGTCGGTAATAATACAAATGGCTTCCAGCATGTGCAAGTTGAGGCGTAAAAGGTGGATTAGATAAGCCCTATAAGGCAAGGCGGCGGCTATCGGCCAGTTGATCCCGTGCTGCCTTCAATAGCAAAGCCAACAAGGTCCTCACATGTTTGACGGAGGATGTCTGCCAGAAAGCTTGGGGGAGGACGAGTGCTTGGGAGCGGCAGATCATTATTTCCGGCGGTAGCAGCATATCCCCAACGAAGCTCGAGTCTACTTTCCCCAACCGCCAGCACAGTTTCCGTCAGTTCCTCCGTTTCGACGTCACAGCCGTCCTCCGACGCCCAAGACTTAAGCTCAAGGGTTTCTTTGGATCATACCGATGAAAACAATGCGGTTGGTGCTGCTGCCGGGTCGAGGCTGGTCTGCCCAATATGCAATGAGGACATGGTTAGATATATCTAAAGGCGGGCGATCTACTGTACTGACATAGCAATAGATGACATTGCTACAACTCAATAGGTACGTAACTCTAGGGATGAGAAGTGTGCGTAGACTTACGGTTAGGTAGACATCTTGATGACAACCACAAGAATTTGGAGGAGGTCAAACAAGATGAAGTCAAGGACTGGTTCAAGTCACAGATGGTCAAAGCGAAGCGTTTTCAACCTTTAGCTGTCCTCAACCAGAAATTTAAGGGCCTCGACGTCTTTGAATCCAACGATGCTCCTCAACCTCTCGGTCCGTCTACAGCCACCCCTACTCCTGAACCTAAACAGCCAGACCCAGACGAGGTAGTTAGCAGTGGACATTGGCAGAGACGAGGCTCGCAGGATACTTGCTCCGAACCAGCCTGTGGGAAACGACTCGGATCTGGAAATGGTAGCGTCAACTGTAGAAAGTGTGGGAGATTGTTCTGCGACGAGCATACTATGTACCAAATGAAGCTCTCAAGGTCAGCTCAACATGAACCGGTAAGAGGTCTGTGGTGCCGAGTCTGTGAGACGTGCTATAAGTCAAGAGATGGATATAATGACCGAAATGGTGGGTTCGGAAAATTGACTACACGAATGCATTGTGAGCTAATTATTGCTAGGCTCCGAGCGAGATCACACTATAGAATTCGGCGAATTTCGGAGAAGGACGGTTGATAAGACTTTACTAGAAGTTTCACGTCTGGAAAAGCGTCTCACGAAGCTCACTCAGCTACTAGCAAATCCCGTTCCAGAGCAAAATATAGGAGGCGGCGGATTGCTATGGTCACTCTCAGGAGCTAGAAGTCCAAGGAAGCAATTGGAGCAATCGATTGTGACTTGGGAGGATGACGCAAGTATTTCGCGATGTCCATTTTGCCAACAGGAATTCTCGAGCTACACATTTCGGAGGCATCATTGCAGGCTTTGTGGGCGTGTCGTTTGCGGCGATCCTTTAACTGATTGCTCGAAGGAGATTGGACTAAATGTCGAATCAAGTACGTAACATCCTCCCTTTGAGTTGCGACCGCTGATCACTACAGCACCTAACGGTACCACAGAAAAGGTCACCAAAGAAGTTAGTGTGGATGTAAGAATGTGTAAAGATTGCCAGACTACAGTTTTCAGCAGGCGAGATTTCGCAGCGGCACTTGGAGAAAAGCCCCCAGACCTGAGGACTTACGAAAATCTCATCCAATTTGAAAGAGGCATCAAATTTATGCTACCCAAGTTTCAGCGTCTCCTTGTTGCATTACAGTAAGCCTACGGTGTCTGCGCATGATTCTATCTAACATGGACAGGGATCCTGAAAAACCGCCTTCCTCAACTCAACTCGCAGACGCTTCGAAGGTTCGTAAACGACTACTGGATGCCTTTGGTCAATACAACGTGGCCGCCCGCCGCCTGCGCGATCTACCCACAGATTCGCCTACGCAGCAAAAACTCCAAAAAGCTGTATTCCAACAAGCAAGCAATTTCCTCCATGTCCACATGCTACCACTGAAGTCGCTCCCTAAAGTCATGAAGCATGCATCGGCATACGGCATGGGATCGACAGAGCGCCTCACAGGGAACGGCGCACCCAACGGTGCGCTAGCATCGATCAAGTACAACGACATTGATGCAGCGTCTCAAGTCAGTAGTAGTAGTGCTGTCTCAGTGCTCGAAGCGGAGGAAAAGGTTTTGCGTGAAAGATTAATCGTGCTTGAAGAACAGTCCTTCCTTGTCAAAGAGCAAATCGCGGACGCAAGTAAGCGGCGCAAGTTCGACGAAGTTAGCAGCTTGGCTCAGAACTCCGAGGAGCTGGGGAAGGAGATCGATCAGGTGCAGGGTCAACTGGGGCAACTCGACTTTGCTGGAGTTTATGAAGAGCAAATGGTACCTGCAAAGTAGAGTGGTCAGATATCTGACGTTGCATTAAGGGTTTCGCCAAAAAGATCTAGCCTAAGATCCGGGACATGCATTGGGTTTTCGGCGTTCTTTCATGCATTAAGTAGCGAAGGGTGCTTTTCACGTGAGATGTCTGCATGACTTGGACGATACGCGCAGTATAGAGATCCGGGCCACTGAGCTTTGGCCGATTCTATTCGTCACGATGGGTAACCGGCTTCAGATGCATCTATCCAGCATTTGATCTGACCAGGTATCAAAAATACCAGAGCCGCTGAGAAGACCCTGGAATCCTCCAAAATCCTTCGAGTATCATAAACTGCAAGAGTTAGGGGTTTGACAAGGCATGATTCGCTAAAACCCCAGCCACGCTAAAAATACCTTAATTACGCGCGCATTGACAACTTTGCCTCAGAAAAGCTCGACCGTAGAGAATGTCATGATGATGTTGGCTTGAAATCACCGGTGGTGATACTCGTGATCTGATCCTGCAGAGCTGAGGCTTCACAATCTGGATTGCGCTAAGTCTCGCAAATCAGCGAAGCTCTTAAGCGCCCCCAACATCCTTGGAATCCTAGGAGCCTTATGCTTCGTCTCGAGTGTGCTCATGCTTGGTCTGTACGACCACAGCTGTCTCAGGAAGTGCTTGATCCATCAAAGGAGCAAGGCTAATGGGTAAGGGAGCCTGGGCTGACACCGCAAAGATGTGGCGGGGTGGTTGAAGTTCCTTTGCTGAGCTAGTAATACTTTCTCAATCATGTTCTCCGCCTACAATGATCTCTTTGCCTTATTCCTCTTAATCTTTGTCTTGGTTGTGGTGCATTTCTTTTGAACAGCTTCCAAGGCCGGACCTTCTGTAAATTCCCAAGGCCGGGTAATTCCAAGTCAGGTCACTCTTTCTTCTTACGGCAGGCACTTCCACTTCGTAAATTCTTTAACATTTTCACCGCTGGACGGACATAACCATCACTCATAACAACTTAGAGATTCTTCTGTCTCTTGAATTCAAACATAGTGTTTACTGCTGCTCTCCTGCGTTCTCTGTCGCTCTGATCTGCGCTCGTCAAAATCTTCAAGCCATGCACCGTTTACTTACTGTCATACTACTCTTCTTCTCTACCTGTCAGGTCCACCCAGTCTTCGGCGGCGTTGGCCGAATTGTCCCTCCGGACGTCATTGATATCACGGATAATGCCCTCCACCACAACGCCTACGTCGATGCGAGAATACGCATGAACCCACACGATATGCTGAATCACCAGCAATACCATCAGCGCAATGTCGACCCAAATGTAGAAGCTCAAGCATTCGATGGGCCCCCAGCCTCGGCTGCTGATCCTTCCATGGCATCTTCATCATACGCAGCCTCCTCGTCTACGTCGTTACCAGCTACCGACTCTACAATTATATCCCCGCTGGCGACTTTCTCCCCATTGGCGGTAGCCTCTCCATCTGAGGTGCCGGTAAATAACTTCGTGCATCTGTCCAAGTCCGTCGCCTCCGTGGACCCTAACGCTGCTTGGAATAATCAGACCAATATGGCTTGCATGCAAACCCTTATTGCTTTGAACGGCTCTGCCTCTAATTCTGCTGGACTCGCCGCCTGCTATAACGTTCGGACCTTTGACAATATTACGGGCGTCTTTCAGGTAGATCTACGTCTTTATCGAATCTGTGCTGCTGCTGGAGACTGGGCTACGCTGAAGACGCAAGCTGTAAACGTGGGGCTTTCATATGCTGGAGCCTCCGTCGCAGCTGGGAGTATGAGCAAGGTGAAGAGGAACGGGCAGGTGCTCTCTTGGCCGTCTATTAAGCGAGACACAACAATGGCACCGCATATGCTTGAGGATCTAACTTTCGTGGGAAAGATACACGATGATCAGATGGCAGGAATAAAGAACGAGTAGGCAACAGGTCCCTCTTTACTCCTCTATTTCCGCTCTCAGCTAATGACTGAACCATAGTACTACCGCTCGTTCACTCCTGGTCCCCAATATCGCTCTCACAGGTACAGCCCAGAACAATACTCCAATAACTTCACAGCTTTCCTCGGATGACGCATCCTTCGTCAACGGCGTGTTTGCGGATCAGACAAGAGCTGCCACGGCCTTGGCAGCTTCAACTTCGACCGGACCGCCTGGGGCTACACCATTCGTGCTACCAGGTACCACACTCGGTGTCTTTCCTACTGGTCTCATTATTACCAGTGCATGGGCGTTTCTATTCGTTGCTACAGTAGGATATGGGACTTTTGGCAGGATCCGATTCCGGGACTCATACAGACGAAGGATCAAGGCGAGGTTGAACGCAGGTGTAAGGACGATATAATTGAAGCGACCATTTGCAATTTTGCCGCAGGTTTAGGAGGAGATTTGCCACATTGGCATTCTACCTGTGTGGCGTTGGCACTACACCATCTTTTTGGAACTTTACAGGCTACATGAAGGAGATATGCTGGAACAATTCGGAGCTCCAGTTCTCACAAAGAGTCCCTCTTAGATACCACGCATAGCTAAGGAGTTCATAAATTGCCTAGGTAGGCTCAGGCATACCAGGCTTATGAAATGGTTACTCTGTACATCAATCCTCAAGACATTTTGCGGGTCGCTGCAAGTATAGGCAAAGTACGCAAAAGTATGTGGGTTAGCGATTCGCGGGGAATGCGGAGGATGATGGTGACTCGGACTGCGATACACAAACGATAAGCACATATTAATATTGCATACTCCATAGCAGACGCCCTTTCATATGAAAATAGCATGGACTTGGGCGTTGATCTAAGTTGATTGGCGGATTGGGCCGAACTTCAGGGCGAGCCCTCGTATGGTGGTGACTGGGCGGTTGATGAAGTCATCTGCCTGCAGCTGAAGTGAATGGATGAGGGCGCGTGGGAAGTAGATATGACTTTGATAGTCATGCGAGATGTTGAGAGAGAGTATAACTAGAAAGTAAGGTATGAGAAAGAGTAAGATATACAAGGCTGAGCATTTGGCGGTGAAGGAATTATTCTACATAAGTATCCAGGGTGATGTTGTAATTCACAGAGCCAGGCCGGAAAAAGGCTGATTACCTAGGAGGGCACTAAGTTAGCGTCGTTTGAAAATTTTCCACCGAAATTCTTAAAGATACTCTTCTGCCGCCCAACACCTGGCTCTCCATTTCCAATACCACCTCTTCCTTTCTATCCATAGATACCTGCTGTGTCTTCGATAGGCTCACTCCTGCTTCGGTCTGACTTCAATAGATTGAGATCCACATAGAGCGCAAAACACCCCGCGTGGGCTTTCACATTCTGTGATACCTCCCAGATTTACAGCTCGATAGACTGTTATTACTCCCTTCGTTCCCCCAACAAAAGAATCGCCATTAATCCTTCCATCCACCCTATCAACATTATGCCATCTGCCGACATCATGGAGTCCGCACCCTCGACCGCGGCAAATACAAAATCCGAGAACCAAAAATCCGTCAAGGTGCTCGATGAGCTCTTGACCAAACTAACCATCTCAAAGACAGCTGATGAGACAAGCGCTGCTGCGGGCAACATCGCTACTTTCATCAACGGTGAGATTGAAGAACATGATGCACCTACAAAGTAAGTCTTAAATCTCAGTCTCCCTGCCATGCGACAGGGCGTGCTCTGAGGTCGTCTGGACATTTACTGACAAAACGCACAGAGCTGTGGAAGTCCTCAAAAAACAACTTGCAAATAAGAAAGACGCAGCCTCACGGGAACATGCTCTTAGCGCAATAAAGGCTATTGCCTCGCACTCATCGGTCTCGCCCGCGGTTGAACCATATCTCGTCGTCCTCCTACCTTCGGTCCTTGCTGCTGTTGGAGATAAGATTAGTGCGGTCAAGACCGAGGCACAATCAGCTGCCCTTGCGATCGCCAAAGCTATCAATGCAAATGCCGTAAAGGCTATTCTCCCTCCTATCATCCACTCGCTACGGAATGCTCAGAAATGGCAGGAAAAAATGACTTGCCTGCAGTGCATTGAAGCACTCGTAGAAACTGCCCCGGCTCAACTTTCATTCCGTGTTCCCGACCTAGTTCCAGTCGTCTCTGAGTCGATGTGGGACACGAAGCCCGAGGTTAAAAAGGCGGCATACGGCACTATGGAGAAGGTGTGCAACTTGATTGTCAACAAGGATATCGATCGGTTTATCCCCGAGCTCATCAAGTGTATCGCAAAGCCCGAGCATGTCACTGAGACAGTCCACTTGCTTGGTGCCACCACTTTCGTCACAGATGTCCACGAGCCGACCTTGGCCATCATGGTCCCACTTCTCGAGCGTGGTTTAGGAGAGCGCGAAACTGCCGTCAAGCGAAAAGCCGCCGTCATCGTCGACAATATGTGCAAACTCGTGGAAGACCCTCAAATTGTCGCTGCTTTCCTGCCTAAACTCATGCCTGCTATGCAAAAGAATTATGAGAACTTGGCGGACCCAGAGGCTCGTGAGAAGACCAAACAAGGTTTAGATACTCTGGTCCGTGTTGGTGCTGTTAAGGATGGCAAGATTCCCGAAGTTTCCCACGCTGGCGACATCAAGACTGTTGCTGTTATAATGAACCAGATCCTGGAACCAAAGCACAAGGCTGCGGTCTCGAAATTCGCACCCGTTGTTGAGTACATCTCGGCCATTGCTGGGCAGCTCATCGATGAGAAAGATAACGACTCGTTCAGCTGGACTGAGAATACGCTTCCATATATTGCAGCTATTGTTGGCGACTCCGACTCAAAATCGATGGCTGAGGCTTTAAGAAAGCGCGCATCTCCGGGTGCCGCCGACGAAGCAGATGAAGAAGAGGATGATGAGGAGGGCGAGGATCTGTGCAATTGCACATTCAACTTGGCATATGGTGCGAAGATTTTGCTGAACCAGACACATCTCCGCCTGAAGCGGGGTCAACGTTACGGTCTACTGGGTCCCAATGGCTCTGGTAAATCCACCCTGATGCGAGCCATCAACAACGAACAAGTCGAGGGCTTTCCGAAAAAGAGTGAGGTTAAGACTGTGTTCGTTGAGCACGACCTCGATTCGGCTGATACTGAACAAACTGTTATCGGGTGGACTGAGAAGAAGCTTAATGACGTCGGAATCAACATAGAAAAGAAGGCCATTGAGGCCCGACTAGTCGAGTTTGGTTTCATGCAGGACCAAATGGAGGGACCGATCACCGCACTCTCTGGGGGTTGGAAGATGAAGCTCGCGCTTGCTCGTGCCGTTTTCGAAGACCCCGACATCCTGCTGCTGGACGAACCAACGAATCACTTGGATGTCAAGAATGTCCAATGGCTCGAGAAGTACCTTATGGAATCACCCTGTACATCGATTATCGTCTCTCACGACAGCAAATTCCTCAATAATGTGATCCAGCACGTCATTCACTATGAACGCTACAAACTCAGACGTTACCGTGGCAATTTGAGGGCATTTGTTGACAAGGTCCCATCTGCCAAATCATACTACGAGCTTGGTGCTTCTGAAATGGAATTTCAGTTCCCTGAGCCAGGTTTCCTCGAGGGTGTCAAGACCAAGGCCAAGGCTATCGTTCGCGTTAGCAACATGGGCTTCCAATATCCCGGTACATCTAAGCCCCAGATTTCGGACATCACTTTCCAGTGCTCATTGGGTTCGCGTATTGCTGTTATCGGTCCCAATGGCGCTGGCAAATCCACCTTGATCAATGTCCTCACCGGCGAGCTCATCCCAACTACCGGTAGTGTCTACACCCACGAGAATATTCGAATCGCCTACATCAAACAGCATGCATTCGCTCACATCGACCATCACTTGCAACTAACTCCTTCCGAATACATACAATGGCGGTTCCAGACTGGCGAGGACCGTGAAACCATGGACCGTGCCAACAAGATTGTTACTAACGAGGACGAGAACGCGATGAACAAGATTTACAAGATTGACGGCACACAACGACGAGTTATTGGTATCCACTCCCGAAGAAAGTTCAAGAACTCTTACGAGTACGAATGTTCGTTCGTGCTCGGTGAGAATGTAGGCATCAAGGGCGAGAGATGGACTCCCATGATGACTGCGGACAATGCCTGGATCCCCCGTACCGAAATCTTGTCTTCGCACTCTAAGATGGTGGCCGAGGTTGACCAAAAGGAAGCTCTGGCCAGCGGTCAATTCCGTCCTCTAGTCCGAAAGGAGATCGAGCAGCACTGCGCCCACTTTGGTCTTGACGCCGAACTCGTCACCCATTCCCACATGCGTGGCCTCTCGGGTGGTCAACGTGTGAAAGTAGTCCTCGCCGCCTGCTCGTGGCAACGTCCTCATCTAATTGTCCTGGACGAGCCTACCAACTACCTCGATCGCGACTCCCTTGGTGCTTTGTCCAAGGCCCTCAAGGCCTTTGGAGGTGGTGTGATCATCATTACTCACTCTGCTGAGTTCACCCAGAACCTGACTGAGGAAGTGTGGGCTGTTTTGGACGGCAAAATGACGCCGAGCGGACACAACTGGGTCCAGGGACAGGGTGCGGGACCGAGGTTAAAGGAGGGTGATGATGAAGAAGAGAGATTCGATGCTATGGGAAACAAGATTGAGGGAGGAAAGAAGGCCAAGAAGCTGACTTCGGCTGAACTCCGAAAGGTACGCAATTTGTCTTCGCGTGGTGTTTGTGAGCATACGCTAAATTTTGCTACAGAAGAAGAAGGACCGTATGGCCCGCCGCAAGCGTGGTGAGGATGTCTTCTCTGACGAGGATGACTAGACCTTTTCCTTTCGAATAATTCATTGCCCTTGATCTTCTTTTCTTTCTTGGTGGAGTTTCGGGCTCTGGCATACGCGTGGACGACGAAAAGATATCGATGAAGGCGAGGGGATCTCATTATGGGTTTGTTATGCTTGCATGCTGTCGAGTGCTTTGATGCTGTTACGTACGGGGGTCACTGGTGTGCACATTCAGGCATCTTTAAAGAAGGTCATCTTGCGCTGATCCAATGGATGCGTTAAGAGTTTGTGAATAGAACGATAGAGGATAGATCAACTACATCAACAATCCCTTGTACTTTCATTGCGCGCTGCGTTTAGAGATCAGTTTATCTAATGGGCCTCTCCCTCTGATACTCCCTCTCCGTCCTTCCCCCCAGTTCCCTTCCTCCTAACCCGCTATCCTCACAACCAAGCCGATGAAGCCCGCTGTTTTGCGATCCTTTCTGCACCAACGATAAACCCAACCCTCAAACAGCGGTCCTCCACATCTCGTCCACCCAACCTCCCGCACATACCAAATCCCCACAATCAAATTTCCAATCACATCACCCCAACCATTCACACTCTCATTACTGTCCGCAACCGACAAGATTCCCCGCAGCGCCTCTTCATCCAAAAAAGAAGAAGAAGAAAAAAAAGCTTGGATTCTACGTTCACATGAAGGGAAGTGCCTTCTCTCTCTCTCTTGCTACGCGTCTTGCTACGCGTCTTGCTACGCGTTTTACTCTTATCTCCGCTGCTATCGGGGTGTTTGTTTAGATTTCTAAACTTGTTTACTTTTCAGGAGCGCTGGGCCGGGGGGAGGGGTTAGATGGTGTGATATTTGCGTGTTGTTGTGGTTGCTGGGATTTTTTTTGATGGGGGGTTAGGACTTTTTTGAGGGGTGTTGTTTTTTTTTGGCAGGGGCTGATGAGGGTGGTGTTGGAGGGTGAGAATGGTATTGTACTGGGTGGTGTGGGGTTAGGGGTTAGGGGTTAGGGGTTAGGGGGCTTGTGGGAGGGGGTGGGGTGGGGGATGAGGGTGAGGAGGAGGAGGAGGAGGAGGAGGGGGAGAACTGGGTGATGTGATGTTGTAAGATCTGGGAGTTGTGTTTGAGAGCTAGTAGTTGTCTGGGAAAGGTACCCCCGACCCTTTTCCCAACCTGTGTCTCCAAGATCCCGGATATCACGACTGGATCCCAAAGTCCAAGCGCAGAAATATTCATCTCCATCGCCGTCGTCGTCCCACTTCCTGCACTGAAGCCCGCCTGAAGATACGCCTTATTCCTCAGGCACAAACACTATGCTCGCTCGCACAAATGGCAATAGATCAGAGAAGACATTCCCTGCCCGCTTAAGAAGAGAGTGAGAAGGTGTATGCATGTTGATCGATGGATAGTGCCCGAATTTTCTGAGATGATATTAGGGTTCTTGGGGCTTTTGGGGTATCTTCCTTGGGTGGAGGGTAAGTTGTTAGGAGCAGAGGAGAGAGAGGGTTTGGATTCAGTACCGTTTGGTGGTTTTATCGATGGGCAAAGACTACACCCGTAGATCGTACGTGTGTGAAACTCGATTTTCTTCTTTGTCTTTAATACTGAGTATTAAGCAGATCGAAACAATACAATACATGTCTTAGAAGATCTTTTTGAAAGAACTATCATATTGATGCTCTTTTTTTATATAAAGAAATTGACTGTCAAGAAACAATGTTTATAGATTTATACAAGATCATGTAATCTTTAATTAATTCACTGAAACATCGACTTCACTAACAAGATCTTCTGAAGTTTTAATCTCAGATGCTTAAATCTTCTGTGATGAAGATCGAGTGTTCATCGCGAGCATCACGTACAGGTGAGTCTCGTTGCTGGCCGAAATTTTGTCTTAGGCTGTTCCGTTGTGGATGGCTATGATCTGGAAAGAGATATTGAGGGAGGTGAAGTGATATTCCCAAAAAACCATCCCCTTAATATCTCACTTTTCCTTTCTCAAGTCTGCATCAGCGTTCTCAAAAATCGGTAAATCAATCTGTCGCGTTCCCACCGTTCTGTTCCTTTCAAATACCATTCATACTAGCCGCCGGCGCAGGCACAGGAGTTGGAAGATTCATGAGATGAGATTAACCAACAAACGAGCAAAAGCGACGAATCTTAATCAAAAGAAGAGTCCTGAAACTGGAAAAAGGTACGGATTCAGCAGAATTTCCTAATGCGCATTGCCATCACAGCCAACATGTTTCTTCTTCATAACCCAACCATCCCCCTCAACCCCGCCAACTCCTTAGTTTCCTCCCTCGGCCTGCACCAACGCTCTCAAAACCGCCAACCCTCCTTGCTGCGTCTCCACCGTCCTGCCCCTCCCATTGTCATTTGGATCATTCGCCGCCGCTGTTGGAACCGGCCCCACCATCGCCGCCACTTGCTGGTACGCCATGTCCGGGCGGCGCCAGACCTGGTCGTTGGGGACACCCTTGTTGCGCACATCCGCCGCGTCAGCCGACTGGTCGTGCGTGGCAGGTGCAGGGCTGGAGTAGGCGCCCCAGTACATGCCAAAGTCGCCGGTGCTGTTGCGAGTGCTGTAGGCGGCTTCGGCGTTATAGCGGATCCAGGCGGTGTAGGCGCTACAGTCGACGGCGTTCTGCGAAGCGAGGTCGGGAGAGGCTCTGTGGGCGACACCCTCGTTCTGGCCGACGGCGAGAGGTTCGCAGAAGATGGCGAGGTGGTGGAAGAAGATGCCTTTGAATGTTTGGGAGTCCTGGCTACAGCTCTGCGTGGCGTCGCAGGTTTCCTGCAGGATGCCGTTGGCTCCAATGCCTGCCCAGGAGCCGCCTGTAGTAGTAGGCCAGCCGGTAGCGGCGATGACGGATTTGATCAGGGCGTGCCCGGAGTCGAGGTAGCTGGTGGTGCCCGTAGCTTCCCAGAGGCCGCGCAGGCCGGAGAGGAGGATGCCTTGGTTGTAGGTGTAGACGCTCTCGTCGCGCTGGTCGCATTTGCCAGAGCCGATGTTTGAGGGTGAGGTCCAACCGGAGATGTGGAAGCCGTCGACGTAGAGGCCTTTGGCGTTGGTCATGTTACTAGTGGAGAGCCATTGGTATTCGTCGACGGCGGCTTTAAGGAATTTGGGGTCGTTGGCTTTTACTGGGGGTTCGACTGTGGAGTCGCCGGGGAAATAGAGGTACATTCCTACGCTTGACGATACGTAGAGCTCGTTAGTGATGGCGTTCTTGTACGGTGTGAGACGGGGATTCCAGATCATCCCCCCACCGCACAATGTCGTGTCGTAGCCCGCACTTGCGAGATCCCAAAATTGATTGGCTCGATGCGCAGAGTTGGCAATAGATTGCTGGTCCATTGCGGCTGCCGCGGCCAGTGGGTTTAGAGCGGTGTAAAGGTTTACAAACTTGATCGCTTCCAGCCACTCAAGGACCATCCATTGCATGTCGTCGTATGCCTCCCCTTCAACTGCGACGTAGTCCTCGTCATTGTAAAAGGCCTTTACCTGTGAGAAATAATGGTCGATTAGGCTATTTGAAGATTCATTCGAATATAATATGGCACTATCAGCTGCGGAGAGCTGTGCGTTTATGACCGCGCGTGTCCAGTCTATTGCTGAAGGCCAAGTGGAGCCAGTAAAGTACTGCGATTGCATAATAGAAACGACGTCGAGCATGGCTTGGTAAGGATTTCCTAGCGCAGTAGCCTTTTTGGATAATGCATGGCTTTGGTAGTCCAGTGGGACTGCTAGAGCGCTGGCAATGGTTCCAAGAAGACCCACTGACAGAGGCAGCATGTACACAAAGCTCTGAATAGCTGATTGCGAAAACATATTGGGTATCTCAAGGCTGGACTACCTCGATCACCAAACAGTATAATCGTAAATGCCAAAAGATATACAGAACTCGCTTGGTTCGGGACGCTCTCTTATAGCTGTAATAAATGCACTCAGCAATATATGAGCCTCTTGAGTCAATCCTTTATCCTATTGTGTTCGTTCACAGAGAAACTGAATACCAATACTGAATGACACGACGGAAAAATCGGATGTCACCTACCTAACTTTACAGCTACTCAGGAACACCTCCATCGCAATATAAGACGTTCCATCGTAGCGAAGAGCGGAGATAATCGATTTGAAGTAACAGGAAGATTAGACTTCTGCTAATATTCCTCGTAGCTAAGACTATTCAGGAAGGCTCGAGGAAACCGTAACCAAGGTTCAACATTTACGTTGCGGGCCGATACCCTGCAAATTTTACGAGTTTCCCTGTGGGACCCGTTCCATTTATTAAGCACCCATGGGGACCGGTAGGGATGACTTGCGAGGAAATAGCTCCGGTTCGTAGGGCTATTGAAACGCTGACAGACCTGGTGGACGAGCATCGTTGATCGTCAATGTCGCCTTCTAATATTTTGCATACTTAGACCTTGATGCCGCACGAGATGCTTGTGCCTCCAGCAGTTGCCCTCACCATTCTTAGTTCAAGTCGGGAAGTACACATATCTGAACGGCGATCTTTCGAGTGTCTAATCGTGTTCCAGCGGTCATCGTATTCCTCGTTGACAGTCTCATATCCTTGGCCACTTTCCATCAATATTCATGTTGTTTCGCGGTCGCTCGGCTTTTCATGAGGGTCCCCAGAGGCAGGTCAGCTAGAGAGGTCGTATCAATCCCCGCAGGACCAGTAAGGTAGCATCAGAGTGCAGCGCTTGAAAGAAAGTCTGCCTTATGCCCTCGTAGTCCTATTCGACGACATTTCTCCATGACATCGTACCGCAGCGCTTATTTTAGAGACGATAATGCCCAGTCGTCCAAGAAGCACACGTGTGGTGTACTCATGTGCGATCTGTTGTAGCAACAACAAAAACCAGGCAGGGACTTTGAGAAATTCAGAGCTCCTGTGGTCGTTTGGCAGCAGTGGTGCATTTCTTCGTAGATACTCCCAAGCTTTTTCCAACAATGGAAAGCTACATTCTATGGAAGACGACATGGGAAATCGAGAATGAAAAATTGAGAGGATACAAAAAGTATAAATCGGCACATCGTACATATCGGCAGGCTAGCAAATGATGAAGTTAATAGGAAGACGTAAATGGGTCAAAACAAAACGTTCAGGATGCATGCTGCAGTGAGGGAGCGATTGGACGGACTGAGGTAACGAGTCAATGGTTCGCATCCAGGTTCTTACAGCTTATTCCAACTGATCAATTTAGTGTTTCCTACTCGAACCGAAGAGATTCGGCGATAGCACAATGAAGACCGAATACGCCGTGATACGACGCATGGAGTGTGAGGTGTGGTACAGAAGAGTGGTGGGACACAAAAAGGTTCCAATCAGGACTATGGCACCCTCGCTTAAAACGGTGTCCACCTTCTAATAGGGCAAACCCTCGAAAGATACTGTACCCGTACACCCCCCTAGCCTACACATTTACTTCCAGTGCGCATTACTCGGTTCCACACCAAACGTCGGTGTGTAACTGACGGCCTACACATGTGTTGATTCTTTTCTTCTACATTTACGTCTGTAATGCGATGGCGCTACTCAACTCTTGAGTTCTACGTTCTTGGTGATGCTGTTCGTGTCGTTGCTCTGTCCTGGTCTACTCAAAGGACTTTATGGATAGTGATTTCGAGATTGCCGGTTTGTCGTACGATGATTTTCGGGGTAGCAGTCCGCGAAGCATCAAGATTCAGTGTGTTATATTTTAATTCAACATGGTTCCCAATCGTGATCGATAAGCACAATATGCAGATATGCAGATCATTTACTTTGGCGTGGTATATATTCGAACGAATCCCCTCGACAGCGACAAGAAGTCGCTATTGAAGGGCCAGGAGAAGGCCGAGGACTACTCACGATTCTAGGTCGTCAGTCACCTCATCCATTCCTAATGACTTTTTCAAATCCTTAAAGCTACTCTTCTCTAAGCGCACTAAACCCCGTTCAACTCACACAAACTTCACATTCCTGTGCCGGAACCTCTCCGCCATCCTCTCCCCCTTCCTCAACCTTCTCCTCTCCTCCACCTTGATCACCGCCAGGCACGTCTCCGGCGCCCTCCACCACTCCCTCATCTCCTCATCCCTCCTCTCAACCTCCGCCCGCCCTTCCGCCTGCCGCTCCTCCCAGCGCTTCCTGTGCGCGCGGTAGTCGCTGTATTTGGCGGTGACGTAGGGGGGGTAAGGGTCATCTTGTTCGTGGAAGTAGCGGCGTAGGTGGGAGGTGCGGAAGAAGATGAGGGGGAGGTGTTGATCATCGTCAGGGGAGGAGTGGAAGGAAAGGCGGAGGGCGAAGAGGCCGAGTTTGAGGTAGCCAGGTTGGGGCATGGTGGATATCCTCACTGTGTAGTTATGTAAGGTTTGAGGGGAGGGGTAGCTGTGATGCTGAGCATAGATGGGGAATCGAGATGAGGCGATTGTAAGTGTAGAGGAACATGGATAATATAGGTGTAGATAGGTGTGGGTACTAGAGCAGTGACTTCTGTTAAACTGTCAGACAATGGCAGGGAAGAGACATTACTCGAAAACCACCGTCTCGCTTCAACAAATTAGCGGGTAGATCTGAACATTGGCTCTGTTCATAGCGAGGACAAAGACAACGTCATCGTTAATATCAGATTTCGATCAGCCAAACAGTGAGAGCGTCAAATTGAGGTTTATCTGGGAAATGATATTTTGAAAAAGAGGGAACTAGCGAGGTCATCATTGGATGGAGAGGGAGTTGGACAAAAGGCAGAAGAAGTCGACGTGAATGTGATCGAAATCGATTAAGGGAGGAGATTGAAAGTCTGTTCATTGTTGAGGCATTGGTAGGTATAAGTGACATAGAATGGCCTTGGTACAAGGTCTGCGCATGGCTAACAATGCTGATTAACGACGCACTATGTCAAGGCAATTCGTGGTGTCTCTTTTCTGATGGTAATTCGGGCGGGCCAACTGGCAACTCATGTTGAGCAGGCGCCGCTGACATTTCATGCTCAGCCGTACTTGCTAGAAGCTCATGATGCGGCCCGCCGTGAGCTTGATTCATGAACGCCAGATCCTTATCACGACCCAGCTCTTCTAAAACTCTAGCGGCCTTTCTCTGGCGGAGCCTGCGGTAGATAACGGCTGCGAGGACCACCAAGGTAATGACACCTAGTGGTACACCAACTCCGGCTCCGATCACGGCACTGCGGTTGCTGGAGGGCTGAGGGCTCGATAAGGGTGGGCTACTCGAAGAAGTCTGAGCTATTTGAGGAGCTGAGCTCGATGTGTTTGTGTTTGTTGACGACACTGACCCTGCAGTACTGGGTGAGATTACTGGGGCCAATGTACTTGTTGTTGAGTGCGCAGCGGTCGTTACTGATGAGGTAGTACTGATTGTAGAAGTGGTAGAGCCGGTCACGCCGATGGTTGTTAGGATAGACGGCGTACCCTCGAAATGCAGTGGCCGTGCAAGGCCAGCAGTCGCAGAGCAGTCGCAGTTACCCAGTGAGCCATCCTGCGCTTGGCAACAATAGCTATCGGGCGTGGTATTTGGACATTTGTATATGGCTATCTCGGCAGCCAGGTCAGCGAGGATCATACAGAGACTGCAGAGAGTTTATCGCGCCATGACCAGTTGTCAACGTACCGGACCATTGAGTTAGGCAAAAGGACGGGCATTCGCTAGCTCGCCACGTCTGATCAGTACAGGCGCCGCGCCCGTAGGTGAAATTCGCAAAACTGTTGTCAGGATTCGTATGAGTCTTCCTGCAAATTTTATTCGAGAGGCATTCGTATTCAGGGCCACAGCAATTACTTGGCCCATTGGTGTCAGAGCATGGTACGTCTTGAGGCGAAGTGCTTCCGTCGGGATAATAGCAAATTGCCGAGATTGCTGGAAGGAAAGCAAAGAAGAGTATAAGAATAACCGCGTCGATGTTGCGACTGGGTTTGCAATGGCGACGGTGCATGAGGAGCGCGCAGACTTTGTGTTATGATACAATGTAGATCTTGCACAGCAGAAGGCAGACGTCCATGGCTCTTGATATGGGACTTCATCCAAGCCTCATGGCGCTTGCTTGAGCGCGTCTTACTGGTTGATGTGACCTGAAACCGAATCCTTCTCTAAGCCTGGAGAGTCATCTGTCGACGCGCTCGTGCGGCGTAGAATAGGACTGGAGTTAGGGGAGTCCAATTAATAACCTGTGATGTGCGCCTACTTGCAGGCTATCTACATGATCTTGATACAAGCTACCTAGGGCGCTTCGTTCTTCCTTTCACCCCGTACTTGCTCTGTATTGGTGCTACGAAACCGGGCATCTATCTCACGTTGAGTGATTCAGGTTCATCTATACGACCATCTCCCCCTCTGAAATTTTCTGAAGAACTCATCGAAAAGTCTGTTGGATCCTGCGCCTCTCAGAAACCCTTCAATCTCGACAGTCTAAACGGCAAAGTAAGGCTTCACATCAAGCCACGCTCCCCGATTTGCTGGTCCCTAGGATAATTCCGCTAATATCAAATTCCAGACATGTTGCTATTCTTGATCTGGAGTGCGTCTTTTGTCTTCTTCGCGGGTTTGATCCTCCTTGGTCGCGATATCTACTTTCGCCGCAAAGTCTCGGTCGAGAAGACAAATCAGACTCTTCTTTATCCCGAAGAGAAGGAGAAGACGATTTCCGGGCCAAGCTCACCTACCGGCCATTCTCTTCCTCAGTCAATCATCAATTCAGATGAAGATATACTGGATCGAGGAGATTGGGTCCGACGTCTGACTTCCCACGTTTACTCCGATCGACATGCCGGTCAATTCAACGTGTTAACTATCAATACCAAGACCGATCATCACTTCATGCCACAAGGAGTCCTAGAGAAGCTCTCTCTTACCTACACCAATTCCGAGAAACTTAAAATTATTCCTTATGATGTATTCGTCTTCCGAAAGGGATATTTGATAAGGCTAGGGGATGGAGGGTACCTTAACTGGTGTTTCGAAGGAAAGTTTGATAGGCTTGACAATCAAGTAGCTTTCCATGAGATTGTTTGAGAGCAGACTGCAGTTAGTACAGCACAAGTGTCAAGATTACGGACCCGGAGCGGATGATGTGAAGTGATGGCGAGGTGTTGCAAGACTTTTCATGGCTCCTGTGTATTTTTCTGCGTTTTCATGCAATAACCCACGAATTGTACTCGGTACCATGAGCAATCCATCCACACTCGATGGTTCAAGAAGCGCATCGCAAACAAAGGCTACTTAAAACACGCGTCCTCGAGTGAATTTAAGATGAAGCCTTTCTTGGGACGCAGATCGCACGATATATTCTCGAAGTTTGTTCAGCAGGTGCGCCCTTCGCACCGTTGCCTACCTACTGGCCAGTGATGTGGCTTGCTCCTCCGCCTCCCTGCAGGAAGCGTCTGACTCGGATCATGCCTCGTCTCCTTGAAATTTGATCACAACGGAAAGTAGCACACTCTTCCATTACTTTACCACAAGGGCTTCTGATCAATGTCCTTTATTCGTGAAAACCTGCCTACCTTGCTTAAACTTTAGAAATCTCCGTGGCATGGACCCCGTATCGGCAGCTGTTGCTGCTGTGGGTTTCGCTGCCAGCCTCGCGACTTTGGTCGGTCTAGTCACAGAGAGTTCACGAGTCCTCCACAACCTATGGGACAAGGTACGAGATACGCCAAAAGATGTTGAGCGTCTTCTTGATATCGTCCGAGTTACGGAATCTCTGGTCAAGGAAATCGCCGGTCTAATCCCCGAAGGTTCAGGGGATGTGCCAGCTATGCTACAAGAAATCTGGAATGCTCGCGCAGGACTGATGTTGGTTGACATGCGCGGACTGGGTCAGGTGGTTCTTGAGCTTCAAAATTCCATCGAGAGCGAGACAATCTCCCGAAAACACATCAGAACGAGCATTCGAAAATTCTTCAAGGACGACAAGATTCTAAGCTATGAGCGCAAACTTTCCAAGCATATCGAGACTTTTACATTGGTCCTCTCCATGCTTTCCGCGTAAGTCAGCTCCACACGGTTTGAGAAACTTTACTTAGCTGAGCTTGATCTTCGGCATCCACTACATAACTTAAGACTGTTGATGATTCTGCCTTGTGGTTGCTACAGTACAAGTATTTATGGAGGCCACTGCAGTTACCGCTAGGTAGTCGAACGCTATTATTTTTGAGCGTCAACAGCATTCCCCGAAGTACCGTAGCTGACTTTTAGGGGATTAGTTCGCGAAGCGGTGCCACTCTCAAGACTGTTCAACAAGTCCAGACATCTCAGCACTTCTATTATCGGCATCTTGAGGCTCTTGTCCTTCAGATCTCAAGCTCATCGCAGTATGCGCTTCAGCATTTGAACTCCAAATTTGCAGACATAAGTCAAAATCTCAATATGTTGGAAAGCAGTCTACTTCCAGTCATTAATCCCCGCGGTGATGCCAACCAGCCTCAACCATACAAAGCAGGTTCGTCGCTACACAGCGGTGGATCAAAGACAGCAGCAAGCTGGCAATGGTCAAGTTACCAACTGCCGATCGGAGATCTGAGCATGAGCGTGTTTGCAAAGCCGGCAGCTGAAGAGAATGATGAAACGTCAGGACCGGGTTCGGCCAGGAAGGATATGGAGTTGACTTTTGCACCGTCGTCATGGATATCACGTAATATAGTCAAGATCTCTTTAGCAGTCGAAAGTGCTCAATATGGGGGACCTGGATTCAAATGGGGCCTTTCCCAAGCTTACAACAATCCGAACCCTCTACTCATTCAGGCTCTGAGAAACACAGATTTATCGATGCTTCAGCAAATGTTCACAAATGGTCTTGCTAGACCCACAGATGTGGTATCTGAATGGAGGCGCTCTCTTCTTCATGTGAGTACCAGTAGAGGATGCTCCCGGAATAATCGAGCGGAACTGAAGATTGTTAGGAGGTTTTATTTTGCTATTTGGCGGGTCTTCCTGGGTCAATCGAAATTTGTCAATTTTTGATCCGCTCAGGAGCCGACATAGATGCACGTAGCGCGGATGGCAGGCGAGTGTTGCCAGTACCGCCAAATACGAATTCTAGCTTACTTCACCCAGCACCCCGCTTTTGCTCTGTTGTAAGCTCATGAAAAATGGGCGCCTGGAGCAAAAATTGCAAACCTTCAGTACCGTTCTTCTATCGGCGGGCGCTGATCCTACATTGTTGGATTCCGAAGGGAGTTCAGCAGTATCAATGATTTTCAATGCCGCTGCAGGTCTTGACTACCTTCAGTCATGCTTTTACAAGTTCATAGATATCATCAGGTTTCAGGAGATCAGTTCACGGGATACTTGGATCCTTGCTGCTATTGCTCGCTCGGTCCCCAACTTCCACCTTCGCCTCCAAAAGCAGCTGGAAGACTTTCATACTCCGTGGAGTATTTCGTCTTTTCCAACACGTACTTCGTTTACCATCATTGGCTTTGATCTCAATCACCAAATCTCCGAAATCAAAAACGCTGACGACTTGTCTCGGGCCTCGTTCATGAGAGGGCTCTGTGGTCGGGGTACGGCTTCGATGCTTGAACCACTGATTCGGTGCGGGTTAGATATAAACGAAGGCAACAATGGCGAAATGTCTTACCTTGGAGAAGCGGCTAACACGGCAAACCATGAGACTTTATCCGTCCTTCTCAACGCTGGTGCGGACATCAATAGAGGAACCATATATAGTCCATTAGACGCGCTGCTAGAAAAATGGGTAACCTTGAACAATACTAATGTTCCAAAAACTCAAGTAATGGAGACAATAACGAACGAGTGGCCTATTTTCGAGCAATTGGTGAAAACACCAGGGATCTGGTCAACCGGTGCTCTAATCCGCGCAATAATTCTGCGGCATGATGAGTGTGTAGAATGTCTGCTCCAATCCGGATTTGGAAGGAAAGCGAATGAAATGCCCCATGGCTATTATATCCTGTCTGGTGGCGAGGTTGTGGAGACAGTCAAGCACAAAAACACCGCTGCGCTCAAGCTACTCATCAAGTATCAGGCGGGCCTGGACTTCGAGGATCGAGAAGGATATACGGCTTTGATGCACTGTCTTGACAAGGGACATACTGAACTTTTCAAGGTCTTAGTTGAAGGGGGAGCAAACTTAACACATCGTACGTCCGCTGGTTTTTCCGCCAAGGGTCTAGCTAGGACAAATGCTACCGCTGCGCATCCGCGCAAGCCAACGCTTCGTGGCGTTTTTGGATATACAGACCAAATGCGACCCGTGACTCAGGGAGAAGACTTGGAAGCATATGCGTTGATTATACAGAAGTTGGAAAGCATACAGGAACAAGCCAGTGATACTGCCAAATCAAGATTCTGTAAGATTGATTCAACTGATCAGCAAGCTTCAAATAGGAGGCGAAATTTTACTGATATTAATGCCAGCCGATCTGATCTCCTCTTACACTCACACTTCTGAGAAGCTCACAAACGATGTTGCGATTGAATACTCGCAACTTCGCACTCGATTGTCGGAGGTTTCGCTGCCAGAAGTATTTTTCGTCGCCTCTGGACTTGTCCTGGCTCTGGCGGCTTTGATATTCTTCCAAGTCTACGAAGCTATCTGGTGGGCGATTAAAACTCGGAGGGCGCCCAAGCCACTGCATGTATTGTCTCTCATCGCTCTAAGCTTGTTGATTTATGAATTTTGGCCGTGATGGAGTGTAATGTCTACCTACGTCAGATCATGCATGGAGTCCGGCGATTGCGTCATGATCAGAACGCTTACAACCACTCGTGATTCGTGAGACATCGACTCTATTCCCTACAACATCGCCAACCATCTTGGCTGGCCCTCGATTGAATCTTCCCGCCCACGATCCCTTGGTCCACGAAGCTACCACTTTCGAGGATGTTTTATTTGCTTCCGGCGGAAGCTTTTCGACACCCGGTAAGGTATTCCAAAGGCAGCTGCACACAATACTACATTCTATCGATAAACTACTGGGTGCCGAACAAGCGACTGAAGCAATATCGAACACGGTCAACAGGCATATAGCATTCACCAAACGCTAAATGGCTTCACCTAAAGAGGCGACTTTCAAGCAAAAACCAGGCACACTAATTGCAGTGCCGTATCTGCCTTAAGTTTTGATGAGCAGGGTTGAGAATGCAGACGCAAACTTAGCGTCATGATATATGGTCAATCGTACACTGGTTGCTCATCGAGGTGCGATGATGAACAAGTGATCATATTCTTGGAGTGAAAAAAGGAAGAGTAAATATCCTATAATACAGAGTCAGTATGCAAACCCCAACTGCTTGGTGGCGCACCGTATATGCCTGTGTCCCCAAGTGTTGTCCAGAACCGCGAAAGTTCACTTCAAAAATCCGACACCAAGCCCATATGATTTCCCCTCTTTTCGCTGAGAAGATAGTCAGTCTCATGTAGCAGAATTTGAATCTTTTGAAGACGAAAACAAAACACACTTTTTTTTTTGGCAAAAAGAAGTACCTTTCCATCATTCGCAGCACACCATCGCCTTTTATACGATATCCTCGACGTCGCTGTGTGCTGCCGAAAGCAAAACAGCTTGCCTATTTCGGTCGGTTCTTTTATTACATAGGGTTGTTCTTATCCTGATCATGAGATGGACACACTTGCAGGCGTTGGCCGCATGGGGGAGGGAGGCTACGCGCCAATTCATGCCAAGGACCTTTTGACCATTGTCTAGATCAATTCCTTCCTCGGCAAAGCATTCTATGATGCACTCTCGGTCATATCGACTCACACACCTTACCATAGCTTGAAGCTGTCGCTGAATGCTTGAGAATGCTCTGTGATGCTCTAAAGGGTTTTTTCGGATTTTTATATCCAGAGTTGATGTATGTTTGTTTGGCGGTATTATGGCGGGATGATACGAGACTATGGGCGCTAACCGTTCTCGGCACCTCATCCAAATGTTTTGGTCACATCCACGTCAGCTTCCTAGCGTCAATCCTTCATCAAACCTACTCAGCCCCCCCCCTCCAATCTGCTCGCCTCGCTCTTAGGATATGCGAATCAATAAGGAAGAATTCCCTTCCATACCAGATACTGCCTGCTACTGTCGAACGGCTTCAAACCGCTAAAACAAGCCGTCAGTTCATCATCCAGTTGAACCTACATACTTCTTTCCGGACTCGCATTCGCATTGGCAAACTCGAGGGCTACCGGATAATGTCGACATATCAGGGCCAACACACTCCTGCAATTAGCATTACGATGATTCAAATTAAGTCACGCAACCCACCCCTGAACCCATTGCCCCCTTCAAACCAATCCTTCCTCAAGGAACCCTCCCCAACCACCGTCCCCCCCAGTCCAGAGCATTAATATGTCAACGACACTTTCTGCCCCACCCACGCCTTCCCCTCCTTCACAAAACTCTCGAAAATCCACTTCCCAACATCATCCCGACTGATCGTGTACCCCACGGCCGGCGCCCCCTCCCTCCCCGCCCTAACCTTCCCCTCTCCCAACGCAGCGCCATTCGTCAACAAAGTGGGTCGTACTATCACCCATCCGCTGATGGATTCGGATTTCCTCCCGCTAGCTGTTTGTTCGGCGACAAGCCTTTCCATCTCCCGCTTGTCCTTGTGCGGTTTCACAAGCAGGCCATGGTACAGCGGCGCGTACAGCAGTGGCACGTCGCGTGGGCCGGCGGTAATGCCGGTGGTGGAGATGACGAGCAGGAGTGGTTTTTCGGCGGGTCGGAGCGAGACGAGGGCGGAAAGGATGGAGGTGGCGGCGGAGCCGCAGAGGGTATTTTCGGTGAAGAGGTTGACCATGCCGATGCCGGAGACGATGAGGTTGACTGGGGTGCCGTTGAGGGAGAGGACGGTTTGAACGCAGGTGGTGTCGAGTACGTCTCCCTTAATTATGGTGAGGTGGGATGAGAGCGTTGACTGGGGTACGCCCTTTGAGAGGAGGAGGGTAGTGAGTTTAGACGGGGTGCGGGCGACTAAGAAGGGGGATTAGACAGGTTAGGAATTAGGAACGTAGATGTTTGACATACGTGCTGTGCATTTGTAGCCGTTGGTGAGGGCGAGGGCTAAGGCTGCAGCTGCACATCCGCCAGTTGCGCCAAAGAAGGCAATGAGAGGTTTTTGTGCTGAGAAATCCATCACAGCCAGATTTCAAACGATTAGAAAGAGCCCTTTATGGCGAGTTTCTTGGGTTTGACAGGCCAACAATATATCAGAGCGAGTAGTTCTGCTGTAGTATGAAATCGGGTTCAACGCAATGCTGTTGTAGTTTTTGTTTTTCCTTCTGCCTAAATGAGCAGAAACAGGCTGCTTTATACCTATGCAAGAATGACATGTTGTGCTCTAAGTACTCTGATATTTGAGAACACGACGACAACAACTCTCGGGGTAACTGTTGAAGGTCGGGCTTTGTAATTCCACCGACTAAGCTCGAACGTGCGCTCCGCACGCTAAGCCCTGGCGGATGACGGATTTACTTCAGTACCTTAAGGTACGTTTGGTGGGGCCAGCCACAGCCTTATTCTATCACGTGATCACACAAAATCCATAGGTAATTTTAAGGTGTAGATACCTAAGCTTGGCCAGCCTCACAGCGGCACTGACGGCATTCGGCAAGAACCAGCGGCACCAAATTGGGAACACTATGATGTGCAATCTAGCTCTGGCAAAATACGCATCAACGGAAAAAATAAATTGAGATTGGTCCTCCCCCAGGTCTCGACAGGTCTCGAATCGACAGATGTGCGATGACCGGCAATTTTATGCGGGTGAGATGTCGTGCGACCATCCAATGGCATGCAAGTTCCCCGCACTCTTGGAATCGGTTCATAAACCTTCAACATCCCAAAACCACTGGGACAGCGACATTGTCGATGACTGGTAAGCGCTCACCATGGCTACTTATTACGACAACGACAAGACGCGCATGGAGGCGCCCGTGTACCACGAGCATGCACGTGTGCACCATGAGCATATGAGTGCGGCAACTTATACTGCAACGAGAATCTCAACCCTCAAGCCACCTATGGCCAATGCCCCGAATCCATTCACCCTCATTCGGATGCTCAACGTTCAGCAATGGATGTTCTTCCTCGTCGCCTTCTTTGCCTGGTCCTGGGATGCCTTCGACTTCTTCACCGTTTCTCTCACCGTATCACAACTTGCCAAGCAGTTCGACAAATCTGCGTCGCAGATCACATGGGGTATCACTCTCGTGCTGATGTTTCGATCTGTTGGCAGTACCCTTTTTGGTAAGCCCAAAGTCTCGCTTCCAGTAGAATATATATTGCTAATACTTGGCTTTAGGTATCGCCGCCGATCGATATGGACGGAAATGGCCCTTCGTTGTGAACAATATCCTGTTCATCGTTCTCGAGTTAGGGACTGGTTTCTGTCAAAACTACAAGCAGTTCTTGGCCTGCAGAGCACTCTTTGGAGTTGCCATGGGAGGATTGTACGGCAACGCTGCAGCAACTGCGTTAGAGGACTGCCCTTCTGCGGCCCGAGGACTTATTTCGGGATTGTTACAACAAGGATACGCGTTTGGATATCTCCTAGCGACGGTCTTCGCCCGAGCCCTGGTTGACACAACACCTCATGGCTGGAGGCCTTTGTACTGGTTCGGAGCTTGCCCACCGGTCTTGATCATAGCTTTCCGTCTCTGCTTGCCGGAGACTCAGGCTTACCGTGATAGAGACGTAGTCCGACATGCGAACGGGAGTGTTGCACATACGTTTGTAACCGAGGGGAAAGTTGCGCTGAAGAGGCATTGGCTACTCTTAATCTACCTTGTACTTCTGATGGCAGGTTTCAACTTCATGGTACGATTTCAGCCCAGAAACTATTCGGATAAAATACTGACATAGTATAGTCTCATGGCTCGCAAGATTTATACCCAACGATGTTGTCAAATCAGTACAATTTCTCTCCAAACGGAGTAACGGTTACTCAAGTCGTTGCGAACCTAGGAGCCATATGCGGCGGCACAACAGTCGGCTACTCTTCCCAGATTTTCGGACGCCGAATCAGTATCATCGTTATGTGCATTATAGGCGGCGCCCTACTCTACCCGTACAGTTTCACTGGCTCCAAGGCTGTCATCGCCGCTGCGTTCTTCGAGCAATTCTGCGTCCAAGGTGCTTGGGGTGTTATTCCGATCCATCTGATGGAACTTTCTCCAGGCTCATTCCGGACATTTGTCGTCGGCACAACCTATCAGCTAGGTAATTTAGTATCCTCTGCCTCCTCGACCATTGAATCAACTATCGGTGAGCGGTTTCCGTTACCGCCGAAGGGCAAGACAAAGAGGTACAAATACGGCCTTGTCATTGCCATTTTCATGGGTTGCGTTTACGCATATGTGATTGTCTTAGCACTTATCGGACCAGAAAACTTGGGGAGAAAGTTCGGTGTTGCCCATGATGATGATTTAGCCGAGGCTACTGGGCAGAATGCAATGGCGGCGGTTGTTCATCGACGAGAAGCTATGGGTCACGATGATGAATCGAGTGACGATGGGCAAAGGAAGGAGCACATGGTCAACCGGGAAACGGTGTGAAAAGCTGAAGCTGATGGATGAGACATGCCCCAATGGTGGCTGCGCTTTCTAGGTGGTATAACTTGTATCTGTAAATCCAGCTGTAAATCCAGCATACATACTTTCTACATACTTTCTAATTAGGCAATATCTCTGACTTGTAAACAATGTTTGCTAAAGGCCCCCTCGATCATGGCTCTATACAGCGGCAAATCATGCGTCCGTAAGCTAGCGCCCTGGGCTGATGGCGAATTCAGACCAGATCTGTCAGCGGGCTGCATGTCCTGTGTTCCACACCACTGATATAGTACGGTCTCATATCATCCTGATAATCGATTTTGACAATTAAGACCCCGACAATGGCTACCTCAACCCAGACAACGACGATCGAGCTTGAAAACATTGCGCCCGCACCAGCAGATTCTGACAATGTCGTCCAAGCATCCTTCAACCGGGACCAAACCGCCCCTGATGGAGGCTACGGCTGGGTTGTCGTCTTCGCATGTAGCACCATCGCCTTCTGGATCATCGGTACAACATACAGCTGGGGCATCATCCAAGCCGCTCTTGTCCAGCAGCACCTGTCTTCTCCTTCCACACTCGCCTTTGTCGGATCTTTGACTATTGCTATGATTTCTGTGCTTGCGCTCGTTAATGCTAGAGTGATAAGGGCGCTGGGGGCGAGGTCAACCGCACTTTTGGGGATATCGCTGTTTGGTGTTGGAGAGATTTTGAGCGGGTTTTCGACACAAAGTATTGGGGGCTTGTTTGTTACTTCGGGGTTTGTTATGGGTTTGGGAACTAGGTGGGTGATTTTGACTACTTGGAGATATACTCGATCATAGAGCGCATCTAATTCAAAAATTTGACAGCCTTTGCTTCTTGGTAAGTTGGAAAATTCGAACGCTCCAGGCCAGATCTAGCTCAACATGATCTCTAGGTTATTTCGGTCACACCAGCTCAGTATTTCAGCAAGAAACGCGGGCTTGCCAATGGTATTGTATATGCTGGGGGCGGACTTGGTGGCACAGCCATCAGTTTCGCTGTAGATGGTCTGTTGCAAAAACTCGGGCCACCTTGGACTTTCCGAATCATGGGCCTTGTCGTTCTGGCCACGGGTTTACCTGCCGCTTGGCTTATCAAGGAACGTGCACCTATACGGTCGACTACGTTTATTGAGTGGTATGTCAAATGCTCAATGTCTTGCTGTGTTTATTGCTTACTTGTTCTCTTGAAGGCGCCTCTTCCGTGACTTTCGATTCGTAGTACTTTTCCTCGCAGGCGCTGCTGGCACTTTCCCGCTCTTCGTCCCTCCATTCTTTCTGCCTCTCTACGGTAATTCTCTCCATCTTTCTTCCAGCACCACTGCAGGCCTCGTTGCAGCGTTCAACTTTTCATCTGCCATTGGCCGTCTCTGTTGCGGTCTTTTAAGTGATTTTGCAGGACCGCTTAATACCCTGTTCTTTTCTCTTTTTCTGAGTGCGGTGAGCATGCTCGTTCTATGGCCTGTTTCGAATTCGCTTGCACCGCTCATCGCTTTTGCGATTATTAACGGCATGGCAAACGGCGGCTTCTTCTCCACCATGCCGACAGTTGTTGGAAGTGTGTTTGGATCTGCAAGGGTATCTGTGGCTATGGGCATGATCATTACAGGATGGGGTGGTGGATACTTGATGGTATGATACAAACGATCTTTCACCCAGCATGTAGAGATTCCACTTGCAAGACTAAGGCTTACTGGTCACAGGGTGCTCCCATTGCGGGATATCTGCTCAACGCATACGGAGGAGAGAACAGTACTCTTCAGGCTTACCATCCTGCAATGTTCTACGCTGGATCTCTGGCATTAGGCGCTGCCGGATTGGTAGCGGTTGTGCGCTTAAAGATCAACAGCAGCGTTTTCAGGAAGCTCTGACGGCAACAAACTTCTTCTCTTACCCGAGTTTAAAGTCATTCAATCGCCGGACCTATAGCCAACTGGATACTTCATGGCTCCAATACATTGCAGATTCAATGCTTCACTCTTTGTTGTGCTTCCCTGGTACGAGGGTGTCCCACGGCTGTGTCCAATCCCAATACTTATTTAGTGCCACAAAAATATGAAGGCTATTTCAAAGACCGAGGTTTTCTTTTCTTTTCTTGACAAACCAACTCCGCACCCGATAGTGTCTCTGGGCCCCTGCAGATCGCAAGACCAAGAAACGGGAAGACTCAGATCCATGCTTGGTGAACGGTCTTCTCGGCCGCATCATTCACTTGAGGAAATTAGGCAGCCAGATCTCTCGATGACTCTCACCTCTCAATTCCTAATATTTTGATCTTACTCTGCAAAGCCGATTGGTGGTCTTTTAGCTTCTGTATGGGAGACACTGTGAAGTATTTCTTGGACTGCACTCTTCACAATGTTCCGCAGCCAGGCAAAAATTTGCGCTGACCGATATCGAAAAGCCCTCTGCTAACGCGATTCACGGATTCTGTGGCATATTCGATATTCACAAGCCCCCAAGGAGTGGGCTACGACTGACTATTTCACGGTTGTCTTGGCTATCTACGCTGCCATTAACCAAGATCCATCGTTTCCTTCACTTCTAATTCCATGAAATCAATGACTCTGCACAGCCTACCACATCTCCCATGCTTTCTATAAAAACCCACAGTGCCTCACACATAACCAAATCCTATCTTACTCCATCTCCCCTTCGACCATTCTCAACCGTCCACCACCGACCCCAATCTCTCCATCGAACAATCTTTGCCAGTACCACCAACTATCAACGCCACCATGCCAGTAGCACCATGGACATGCTGCATGGTAAGAAAAGGCTGCTGCAGCTGGAAATACACAATTTACGTACCGGTGTGCCCAGGCTGCAGCCACGCGAAATGCCTCGACTGCACGAACGAGCCTTCTCGCAGCGTCTTTCACTGTAATTTCCCCCAAAACAGCCTTGGATTTTTGCTGAACACCTCTCTAGCCATTGGAGGAAGCAACAACCTCCTCTTCCTCACGCTTGTCTTGACAACAATGTTGATCGGAGTGGTAATGGTGGCTTTGTAATCATTGCCCATCCGCGAGCTCAAGACGACGGTCCTTGTAGTGGATGAGCAGCGGCCAGTGTTCAACACTATGACAAACCATATCGATAATATTCGGACAGATCTATGTAACTGATTTCCTTGTCCATGGATTTTACGGATGGGAAACTAGAAGGGATGAAGGCATGGACGTGGAAAAGTTATCATTATTCCCTTTCTCAAAAGTACCTTGGTTTCTGTGGCATGGGTGCAGGTTTGCGAGTCTCTTTTAGGCTTGGCGGATATGGTTTCCGAGGGGGAAAGTTTATGATAGAGGTGGCTTAGACCATTGGAATAGATGCCCTTTTTTTCCCATTGACTGATTCTTGTGATTTAGTATCAATTGAATACTTGAGACTCGAGATATGTTCGTTTTGGCATGGAAACATATATCTATATTAAAGAAAATGATGATGTGCTGTACAGCTTTAAGCCGCATGATAGCATGAAAGACAAATTCTGTGCTCTTTCAAGACATTCATGAGGTTAATCATTATTTCGAACCGTCTCGCGAAGTTCTTACACCTTCTAAACCCCTTTTTTTAATTAGATTATATAACTCACAACTTCTATATCCCTTCCCTTCTTCTTCTCCCTTCTTGCTCCATCTACCTCTTTCATCCCGCTTCCCCTTCCACATCAAACCCCCTCCCTTCCCCACCCCCATTCATCTCGTCTCCCCCCGCCCAACCCTAGCTAGTTACATCAACCTCGTACCTCTCATACGCATTTCACGCACTCGACTAAATCAGTCCATGGACCGAGGATAGGAGAAGGAAGGAAGTCAATGGGAGGGGAGGGTGTGGGGAAGGAGTGGCGAGGGGAGGGAGGAGGAGAGGAGGAGGGGGAGAAGGAAGGGAAGAGTGTGAGAGTGGGAGAAGGAAGGGAGGAAATTCCCTAAAACTTCCAAGAAACTCGCTTCAAAACCCCAGCTAACCAAGAACCGACACATCCACCATCTCCACCGCCACCGTCACCACACGCCTCCCACCCTCGCTCCGGCTATCTCCAAGGAATTTCCAAGCAAATGAATCGAATATAAGAACGTGCAGAGAGAAAAAAAATGAAAGAATTAATAAGAAAGTAGTAAAAAAGTGGAGAGTCAGAGATGAGCGAAAGAGAAGCAAAGGGGAAGCGAAAAGCAAAGATATTCAGCTTTCGAGAAAAAAAAAGGAAAAGCGCAACCGCTTCCTCTCTCTTTCCCCCTCACCAAAAAAAAGGTTCCTTCAAATCAAAACCACCCCCATAGAATCCCCCGGTTTGAATCCACAAAACGAAATGTTGTGAATTAGTAAATCAGTAAAGTTATAGTGATAGATCAATATCGAGATTTGAAAGGGATGGGTTGAGGGGTTAGAGTGGAGGATGAGAAGGGAGGGGAGTAGAGGCGAGGGATATGGGGGTAGAGGTGGGGAGGGGAGGGAGGGGTGGAGGTGGAGGGTGGAGGGTGGGAGGAGGGGAGGCGGGGAGGAGGGGAGGGGAGGGGAGGGGAGGGGACGGAGGGACGGAGGGACGGAGGGACGGAGGGGGGGAGAAGGAGAAAGTGAAGATGGCGACGGGAAAGAGAAGGAAAAAGGGGGGGGGGGGGAAGCGATGGGAAAACACGAATACGAAGAACGTGAAGAAAACAAGGTCGTATTTATTATTTGCATAGCGCCAAGATCGAGTCAATCCGCGCGGTCTAAGAAAACGATAATATGGGTTTTGCTTTTGAGCGAGAGAGAGAAATACATATACAGTATTCAAATACTGTCGTATGTCTCTCAACCTCCCACCACCTCCATCATCTAACCCACCCACCCCCTGGTATCAAAACTACGCCCGCCATGCCCTAACACAACAACCCCAACGCGGAGAAAATCCTACGCATGCCTAGCTACATCTCACGGGGCACGAACTTGCACGGCTCGAAGTGCGCAATAAGTCGGTTTATAAACGTGGGGGTTTTGGTGCGCGGGGGCTGCGCGGGGTTGTCGCGGAAGGGTTGGGGGCGGAGGGGGGGGGGTGGTTGGGTAAAGGTGTTTGCAGAGTGGCGGAGGTGGGGTTGAGATCGTTGACTTGTGAGGGAAGGGGAGGAATGGGGGGTTGGGGGCTTTGTTGGTGGGGAGCACAAAGAGAGAAAGGTACTTTGAGCCAGCCATGTCTTCATCCCGGCGGGTAATACCCCTTCTCAACGCCCACACAGGTATGGCGCTAAAAGTAGCTATACAGCCAGCCACTCAGGCGAGCGACTTCCTTTTCATACACCAGAGATCATACTCCAGCCGCGTGTAGTGCTACTTATTCGACACGACCATGCACTCGATACGCGGGCAGGGTATTCGAGCTCGCGGCTTTGGCGCCGTTGTCGGAACATACTTTCGTGTTGTGATCGGCGTCGAAATCGACCGTAATGAGGGACGTGTCGAAGCGGAGGTTTCCAGAGCTTGAGGCTGTGGCGATCGCATTGACGGTAGAGGTGGAGAGGGGGCCATGAATGCGAATACGAAGCTGTCTAGCTTTGGATCGGAGCTGCTACTTTTGCGGCTTCCACGCTTAGTACCGCTGGCTGCTTTGGCGCTCGATGTTGGGATGGCCACAATCGTCGCTAGTTTGCTATTCTTCCTACCTTCTTGTTGGGGAAAGTGGTGTGCTTGAAGGATGAGACGAAGCGTTCACAGTAATCTCTTCAGTACATGTGGATAGATATGTTACTGTAACTGTCAAGGGGTTGAGAATTTCTGATGTAATCGGAGATATCACGTTTAGGATGGATTGAGAAGTGGATCTTTATGACGAGGAGATTTCGGTCAAATGACGCGATGCCTGAAGACAACAAGTCAACTGAAGGTCTAGCTGCTGGTATAGGAATGACTGTAGTGTACTCTTGGTTCGTAAAGGAAAGGTGCAAGCCAAGCTGCTAAAAGAAGAATTACAGACAACAAGGGGGAGCGGGCCACAGAGACAAAGAAAAACATCTGGACATGACTGATATGAAGACGGATTATGGAACGGGAGGGAATTCTGGAGCCAGCGAAACACAAGCGTGGGAAATGGCGCCTGATATCAGCAGATGCTGTCCGTTGACACATGCCTGGGGAGGTCAGCCGGTATCCCCAACAGAGTACAGTTGAGAACAATCAGGCATTGCTTGATGGCAAGATTGCAGGTACCGGGAGTGGTTTTATCTGATGATGGGAATAATTTGAAATAGCTATTAACAAGGGATGGCACATCGGTACGATTATCGATAGCGCCGAGGCCAACGATGAGATCTCGGTACCGAAGGCCCGAGGAACATTGTTGAAACTCTTGCGCGGTTGATAAAACGTGTCGCAGATCGACGGCAATGTGGGAGACTGACCGAAACCCGTGTTTGAACGTAAGTCGTAAGAGAGCAAGACAGGACCGACGAGGCTGTACAAAAAGACGAAATGTAGCTGGTGTAGGGGACTGTATAGACGCACCAATCTCATCAATCTTCAGATTTTGTAGCTCTAGTTTGGGCTAAGCGGCGAGCCCGTGAAGATGCAGAGTTGTAACAGTACTATGAAATTGTGACCTTGGTCGTTTGCTTCGTGTCATTCGTCGGATGTTTATGGTGTACCTTCTCACCATATCACAGACCATTTTTCTCGAGGAACCCAAATATCACATCAAACGAACCCGTGGCATTCTTGGCCAAGTTCAACGCATGCCCTGTCCCAGGTTGCGAGTACGATTCGAAATGCCTTGAATTCGCATACATCTGCTTCGCGGGCTCCTCCAACACGCCCGGACAGTAACCACCGCAAACAATAAAGTCGAACTCGCCCGAAATCACCAACGCTGGGCTTGTGAAGTTACTCTCCTCGATGTTCGTGGGAGCAAGCGGTAAGGTAAGGGCTTCTGCAATGGCAAAGGGCTGTTTGGTCTTTTCAGCAAACTCGGCAACGTCATGTTCGTAGAGCGGAGCTTTGTAGAAGTTATTAATGCTCGCAAATATGTCGACTGTAGTAAGGTATCCCGAGTCAAAATCACAGAAGACATCCGAGCCCTGGAGATTCGCGACGCGGGGACCAAATCCTTCAAGCACAACACGTGCGTCTCCGCCGCTAAGACTATAACCTGTTAGAACAATGGCATCAGCAATGGACGATTCGATGGCGGCAAGGGCGCTAGAAACATAGGAGCCAAATGAATGCCCAACAAGGACGATTGAAGTGGGAATGCCAAGGGTGTCGGTGTAGTGGCCTTGGCGAATGGAATCGGTAAGCGCAGAAAGAATAGCGACTTGGATGGACAACTGGTTGTCGAATCCTGAAATTCTGGTCTGGCTGTTACTACTGGTCCGGAAAGGAATGCTGGCAGTTGTAACGTACTTGGACGAACGGCCTACGCCTAGGCGGTCGTAGTAAAAGATCGAATACCCTCGCGCGAGAGCGTACTCAGCAAAGTTGTATTTTTCTGACTTGTAAGGTGAGTTCCAGTAAGATCTGTCGAAACCTAGGCCATGTGTCGCTAGCAGAACCGTCTTCGAACATTTCCCTTGCTTCTTGGGCCTGCAGAACGTGCCAGAGATCTGATGGCTTGCGGTCTGACTTTCAGGCGCACCGAGAGGAAGGGGGAAGTTTGCAGTACTACGAGTAGCTCCTGCGGATAGAAGATCGACGAAGCCGAAGTTGTCGCTCCATTTGGGTGCAATCCACGGATAATTCTTAGAGGTGACGGTCACTGGGATGTCATAATCGCGGCATAGTCCGCCTTCGGGTGTATATCGGTTTTGAATGGGAGAAGCTAATGAGAGAGAGAATACGGCTAGGCATAGGCAGACAACAGTGTTTTTGTTGGAACTAATCATACTGGATGGAGTATTGAAATTCCCAAATAACGAGCAGGAGCAGTATAAACACAGAGAGCTTAAAGATGAGATAAGAATAGAGCAACTAGTAGGCTGGGCCGTTCTTCTATATATATGGGAGAATGGTACCTCGATGAGCAGTCATGTCGACCTAATGTAAATTGTTTAGTAAACGGCCGAGGATCCCTTCCTGCTTATTTTCCTGTGATTTCAACATCGTCTTATACATCTCGGACTAATCAGAGCTTGATTTTCACAAGAATTACTGCCTCTAAATTCTGTTTAGATCTTCAGTCCTATGTGGGACTTTCATGTTGACGAGATGTCAACTTCTCAGCGCGCAGTGTCGAATGAAACCCGCAAAAGCACGATTCGAACAGAATCGTCAGACCATGGGCTGCTCGAGTTTATCATAAGGTAGAGTTAAGAAAGCAGGTTTTATAAATCTGCTTTGTTAAGGTAGCTGAAGCAAGAGTAGCTGGAATCCAGTTTCGGATGTGATGGAGAAGAATGATTACAAACGCTACGAAAGCGCGATGGAAGACGCTAGTCTCTGATTCGTCACCCTAGTGCAGCATGCAAAGAAAGATTCTCGCAAGTCACTGTTGAAGACGAGGTCATATTGGGACATATGGTATATTTTGTTGTTGCTTTACCTAGGTTATCTAGAAGGAAGAAATGTGAAGTGTTAAACTCTACTAGCGGGCCTCAGCCCAATGTGGTAAGGTAGAGATTACCAACCAAATTGCACCTACATTCCCAACAATTTGGAAATCATAGCCGAACGGTACCATATATTGAAGCTATTCGGAGCATCTAACATGTTTTCTAGCTCCCCTGTGTCCTGGCAGTAGGGCTTCCAAAACCCTTTTCCAGCATTCAAGTCCTTCGTAGATTCCTAACCCTCTGTCACCTGACGTGGCCTCCACACTTCAGCTCCAGAAGCTTCCAAGCTCTTGAATCCTAACTGGAAGCTTCAAGCCTTTTGACTACTACGCGTTTGTCCCCGTCATAGGCCTGTCCACGGTCCTCATATTTGGATCCACCGCTCTAGAGGCACATATCCACGGCTTGACATGGCCCACCCAGGATGACCACCAACCCCCTATATCCAACGGTCACAAAGATCTGAATGAAGCTTGTAGGTTCTTTTGGATAGTCCCCAGCATGAAGAGTTTACATGTTGCAAGAGTTGGTATGGAAGGGGTTTGGAAAGGAAATGAGATTGGAAGTAATACGATCATGTAGATCGCGTGCACTTGAACAGAGAGTTCTAATATCTTGACAGCGAGACGGTGGGACTTTACAATGGAGAACTTTAAATCTTCCTCGCATCCCTGTTGTGTTGATACTCGGGCCCGGAATTGTTGCGGTAGTGTCAAGAAGAGCACTTGATCAAGATAAGTACCTAATCAAGATATGTACGGTAAGCCACCTAGCCTTGCATCTAGAATACGTTTGGCGGCTGGCGCTTGTGTAGTCCAAAGGGTATCGACGTCCTCGTTGGTTCTTGAGCGTCCTTCTTTACCACCTCGTGATCCGTCCGTCCTTTGTTTGCGTAATCCAGTTGTGGGGAGGTTAATGTCGTTCTTGGCTAGGCACGAGACCCGTTGAACGGAGACCAATGGGGTGGCTTCCTATGCAAAGTACACTGGATCCTGTGCTCCTTCCTGAGCTGCCGCCGAACCCTTCCTTCGACTGCACGAGCTATTTGTGAAACAGTCGATGGTTGCTGACATGGACTGATATGCAACCTGCGAGTCGTACTTGAGTTCCCCAAGCTTGGCAAGGCTTAATATCGAAGGAGATTAATCCTCGAGTACTGGTGATTCGAGCAAGGTCGGGATTTGTGGATTCCCAGACGCTCAAAGTAAATTATAATAAACTCCTGTGCTTTTTTGTGGTCTTGGACTTTTTCTTTTGAGTGATCGTTCATTCCTGAGAAGCCCATGTTCTTCTTCAGCTAGGAATGAGGTTTATTCGACTAGATCGAGGCAGACATGATACGATAAATATTCAATTAATGCAAGAAACACTTTTGATCTTCCATACTGAGCAGCTGTTGAATCCCTTCATTGTATGCTAATCGCGTCCTCGAGATTTAACTGACAGGACCCTTGATAGAAAGTACTAGTAGGTAGGTGCAAGAAGCCTTGTGAGTTTCCTGATACACAGAGCTGCGGCCGCGTCAGATGACATGCCAACAGTGGTACTGCATATCCATTCTATACTCGTAGCCTTTTGACATCTGAAGTCATCAATATGGGTTCCGAAGCGGCATCCGTACTGAAAGCGATGAATGGCTGTTACTAGGTCCTCTGAAGGCTTCATGATATATCGATGACTAGACGCAAGATATAAGAACTTTCTGCTGCTCATGAAAGGTAGCAAGCAACTTCGAAGCTCCGTGCCGAAGAAGTTTTAGCAGCTTCTGCTTGTTTACGCCAGGTAGAAAGTGAAAGAAGATAAGGTAGCGGAAGGTGAGGTGGCTGATGGCTAGGCAGAAGATTTTCTAGGAAATGCGAATGGAGGCCATATAAAAGATCCTCAAATGGGAGGTATTCGCATGGAAAGTCAGAAGAATATGAATCTCTGATAAAGACTGCCAAGTGGAAGAAAGAAAGCTGGAGGAAGAAGATCGAGTAATAGTTTAGTCTATGGAACGAAGACCAGGTGCAGGAAGTGGATATGGAAGACGACCCCTAAATCGGGTGGAGGACTCCGAGGCGGATGTGGATGTAGAAGAGACGGAAATGTGGGTGGGTGGAGAGGTTTGTATAGCCCACGGTGAACACCAGGATTGCGCTAGCGGAAATCCATCTTTCAGATCTGGAAGGAATAGAACTTCATAGATTCTTCATCCCCAATAAGTTTTCAGGTACAATGAACAAATGAAACTTTGAGTGAGGTGAGATGGAGACAAATAAGCAATTAATTGAGAGTGCTCAGGAGCCCTTTTTGCTAGCATAGGCGGCACAAATTCCCAAACCTTAAGGCTTCGACAAGTATTGATAACCTGCAGCAAATTATTCCAATATCTATCAGAGAGTACAAGAATTTGTCGCATTAACTGTAAGAGCTTCAGTAAAGGGCGTTGTCAAATGAGCTTATGTAGTACTGGGTTTACCTAATCCCACGCCCCCACAATCAGTAACTTAACATTGACTCAGATTCACTAGGTGCATACGTCGTGTGATGGCCTCTGTTTCCCCCGCCTCGCCCATACATCATTCCTTCATCGTACGAGTTGTTCTGGTGATCATAAAAATTCGACGGGCGTCCGGTATGATTGTAAGAACGATGACTAGGGTATCGAGGCTGCTCTCGCTCTCGATGGTAGCTCGGCCGCCTGGTCTCATCCCTACCCCAACCAGGCAAAGCACGAAATAATCTCTCCATGCGTAGGTCTAGGATATCACTATCACTGTAAGCATCTGCGTCGTAGTCCGAGGCGTCATCTGAGCAGTCGTCATCGTCGAGAAGTTCTTGGTGTTGAAGTCTACCTCGACGGTGGAAGGGGCTAATATGTAGTCGGTCGTTCAGATGATACCCTTGCCTTCGGTCCCGGCCCATAGGAAGACCATCTGGGCGAGGGCTACCGTACCTCCTATGCCAGCGGGGGTTCGATCCACGATCTCTGTGAGTACAAGAGATCATCGGAACCCTGCAAGTCCCACAACGCATCATACCTGGCCCAGAGCGTTCTCGCTGTAGAGGAACGAGCGCGCCAGGTCGCCCGTCCGACAGTGGAACATCGTAGCTTCGTCTCGGTCCGTCTCTCAATCTTCTGTTATGCTCTCGGAAACCCAACATATTCGTCAGTGCCACTTCGCCCCAAACCATCGTTGATGCTTTTACACTTGGCCCGTTAGCTTAATGCCTTCTTGGGAGATTAGAAGTCTAAGGATGCGAAAAGCCAAAAGGATGAATGGGGTTTGTCGACTTCAGAAATTGAGGGCTTGCTGTTGAACTTAGTAATAGCGTAGAAGGAATAATTAACACGAGTTTTCGAAGTATTGTTTGCTTGCTGAAGTTTGCTTTTTGCACAAGGCAGAGGATATGACGTGGACCAGGTTTTCTGCTAAGGTCAGCCTGAGCGCGTGGCTTGAGAGATTTGACCATAGAACATGAGACGTGCAGCGCAGTCTTATTTATATGTAGGTAGAAGACCTAATTGTTCATGTTGGTAGAAATCTCCGCGGGAGCAAATGAGGGCAAACATTTCTCAGTACCAACAGCACGAGGCAGTGGAGGAGTTTGCACGAGAGCCAGTGCATCAGCTGTTATTTCCAGCGATGCCATATGTTTTAAAAGGAGAGCAAGCCCAGCGACAAGAATAGCACCCATTACCCATAGACCGTAAGAATCCTCACCATCTTCGGATAGAGTAGCCTACCGACTGCAAGAGGACCAAGTAAGATACTTCGGATACAACAATCAAACCATTTACGTAGCGTATCAGATCGGCTTGTAAGGGACCTCTCACTCGGTTTCTATCATTTCTTCTTGAGACGTACATCCCTTTCTCCGTAAAACATCGAGTTTCAATGGAAGGTGGCGTTTACCGGTTACCGTAGAGTACCCAACCCCTGGCTCCATAGGACGGTACAATAGTAGAGAGAGCTCGTATGAGCTATAGGTGCATACTTGATGCTCCATAACACGAGAAAGAATGAGACACATCAAACATTGATATTTCCTGTGACATGAAGACCCCGACACGTCGTGGATTCAAGGAGTCGATCGTGGCGCGCTCTTGGAATTGTCGGTTGCCCGCTTGCATGCTGGAAAATGTACCTTTGCGGGCACATCTCATCCCTCCCAACGGCTAAATTAGCAGCTCGCGAGATGAGATGCTCTGAACCCTTTTTCCTACTGGACGTGAAACTTCGACACTTTTTCCACTTCCATTCAATTTCACGAACTCTGCAACGACCCCAAGAGAGCAGTCTGACTCCTGATACTGTGACCGCAAAGACTGGTAGCACTTTGACCATCGTTGATTAAGCTTGTAGAACTAAACTTCGAAACTACCTCACGATCGAGAAACCGTGATTCACCAATTTCAACCCCGTACATCTGAGCTTTCCTCCGTTAACTCGACGTGCCATTCGTCCAGTTCATTCTAGCTTGTTCCGCATATAATTATGCCCTCTCCGTTTACTTCGAGCTTCGCTTCTGCAGCTGCCGGTAATACGAGCAATGAGGGAAATACCAACGGTCGAAATTCTGGAAGGGGCGAAGGTAGTGGCGATTGGTGAGTACAAATACTAGGAACGATGCAACCATACCGTGTCTACCAGTTGGATTCCACAGTCCTCAGCGCTGACAAACATTGAATTATAGGTCGCGAGCTCGCAGCAATGGCGCCACTCAAACATTCCGGCGGCCTTCTCTCGCAAATAGTTTATCGAACCAAAGAGAATCCACGCAGACTGGCCACCCTTCACCGAGTAGTGGTGTTTATGTTCCGCCACATCTGAACTCAAACTATCAATCTACCTACGGCCGTAATGGAGCAACTGCTGAGAATCGGTATTCCAGAGACCAGCTTCTTGAATTATTCAGAGCACAGGGGAAGTCTGGACAGTCCAACACCGTTATCAGTGATCTTTTCGTTGATGGATGGAGTCCGGGAGCTGTGAGTGGTACAACAAATGGTGGGTGGGGAAAGAAGGAAGATCACAAAGAAGGGATCAGTGGGCCCGATATATGCTGGGATCATGAAGGAAAAGTTCAACCTCTTGGATTGATTGATATGACCGATCACGAAAAAGAGGTAATCCGGAAGCAGAACTGTCTGCACATAGCAAGGCTTAACTAATCACGCTTTAGGCTTTTACGAGCTCTGTGAACTCCCCACTCAAGCCGCCAACACAGAATACCAACAAGGATAACACAGCAATTAATGGGGTTCCTGGTCGGCGGACGTCTGTCTCACAGGTGCAAAATATTTCAAATAATTACACTGGGAGCTCCCCGTCGTCGCGTCCTGGAACCAGGCGTAGGGAATCATCTGAAGTCCTTCGATCAAGCAATCCGTTGGCATCGCCAACAGGAAACACGCAGTTTTTTAGAGATGAACCAAATATGTCTACACCCCCACCGTCTCTCCTCAGGAGAAGGACAGACATTAAAGAAGGAGGTTTCGGACCGAGTCTTGAGGAGAGAGACTTAGAGAGTAGCAAGCCAAGTTCATTGTCAGAGTCAACTACTCCATTCAGTAATTTAAAACGAACTTTCACCGGTCCAGCAAGCGCGGATCTAAATGGACCATCTTCGCCATGGTCGGCAACCCCACAATCTGCCGGGTTCTCTCCAATGGGAGCTTTTGGGAACTTCTCACTGGATGGTGCGCCAGGCCACCCGGCAACTGCTGATAAGAAGTCAGGATTTAGTAGTCTTCGCGGTGAAAGTCGATTCAAAATTCTTATGAGCGCGGAAAAGCCTGAGGAGGCGAAATCAAGAATAAAGGAAAGGGGCTCCTTGAGTAGTTTGGAGAGACTGGCCGAGTCCGCAAATGAACAGTCTTCGATGAGCTGGGGAACTGGCCGCTCGATACAACCATCCGGTACAGAGAAATTCGCAAATCGACACGAAGAGGATTGTCCAACAGGCAGCGCGGCTTTGGGAGGCGATGATGCTAGTCCGCCCCGTCCACAACCATCCCAGTTTCGGATCCCGGACCGCCAGGCGTCCTATGATGAGGTTGGTTTCTCGTCCTTAGGAATGTCTTCCGATATACCACCCTTCCGTGAGGCGATGCAGCGTCGTGATTACACGCAACAGAACACGCCACAAGCCCCGAACCAAGGTGTCCAACCAAACGAACCTATGAGCCCTACAAATACCAATCCCTACCAAAGTCCTGAAGGAGAGAATGCAGTTCCACAAGATTATGAGAATGATGATTCGGACCTACCTGCTGCTCGCTTTCAGGGTACTGGGCAGTACGGGTATCCACCGCGGGCGATCCAGTCGCAATTCGATGGCGCGAGTGATCGAAGTCGGACTTCAAGTGTAGGGGCTCAGCGATCCTTCCCAAATCTTGGATCGTTAGGAGGATTGGGAGGACTGGGCACAGCTTCATGGTCAGCAGCGCCTGGCGCGGTCGGAACTCCGAGTAAAGCCATGCCTGGATTCTCCACGGGTTTCGCCGATTCTATTTTCAGTCCGTTGGGTGATATCAGTTCGCCTAGTCATGGTGGCCTAGGCGGTTCCGGAATCTATAGTGCTGGTAATCCATCTGGTACCTTAGGTGCAATAGGCCGCGGGAGTAAGACGGCTTCGATCTTCCCGCATGCCACGCAAGAACAGATGCGTGGAGACCAGTTTAGGCAAGAGCAGGGACATAGCGATGGTGGTGAATCTTATCTGAGAAACCTTCCTGTAAGCAATGCACCCGGCATGGGCTCAGGAATGCGGGATGCAGAGAGCTCTTCACGTCTCGGGCGCGTGGTGTTAGACGACCTTTTTGGGAACCTTGACATCCGGAGTAGGGGCACGCCAGGGGCGAACCCATCGTTTTCTAGGGAGGAGCTCGGTCAAATGACGCTCAGTCAAGTAACAACATCGATGTCATCTCAAGCACCTTTCTCGGCCGCAATTGGAACGCCATCACTTGCATCTACCACGGGTAATTCATACTTTGGTCGAGCGCAAGACCAAGGTTACTCGAGCGCCGATGCCAGTCAGATGCCTGCAACGCAGCAGCGTCAAATGGTAATGCCAGACCGCATGAGATGGATCTACCGAGACCCTCAAGGAACCACCCAGGGGCCATGGTCGGGGCTAGAGATGCATGACTGGTACAAGGCAGGCTTCTTTTCTCCGGAATTGCAGGTCAAGAAGCTGGAAGATGCCGACTATGAGCCTCTAGCGCAATTGATACGACGGATCGGAAATTCTCGTGAGCCATTCTTGGTTCCCCAAATTGGCATACCCCATGGTTCTGCCAGTGCTATGCCTAGCAGCAATGCTCCCGCTTCAGGTTCAGTTCCAGCAACAACACCATCTGCTGCGCAGTCTAGCTCAGCTCAACCTCCTTTCGCTAGTAGCTTCCCAAGCTTTGGTACCACTCTGACAGCTGAGCAGCAGAATGCACTTGAGAGACGGAAGCAGGAAGAGCAATATCTTATGGCAAGACAGAAGGAGCACCTGGCCCAGCAACAAGTCATGATTAAACAAATGCAGCACATGCAAGGCGGCCCACACAGCATCCATGGCCAGCAGCTCCACCACCATTCAAGTGCTCACAGCTTGCAAAGCCAACCTAGCTACGGAAGCATTACCTCTCCTACTGGATATCAGCCTTCCCCCGCTCAAGGTCCAATTCAACCGCCAGCAACGGTTCCGAACTTCTTCGATCCTCTCTCCCGGAATGCTGGCCCTTTAGGCGTTGGATCTGACGTATTAAGCTCAGTGCGTGAAGATGAGCTGCCTGGTTTCATGGAACGAATGAACGCTGGGCGTGGAAACCAGCTTCCATTCACGGGTCCATCCTATAATGCGAGTCAACAAGACAATCTGAATCATCAACAGCAATTGCAGGCTATGCTGCAAGAGCGAGCTAGATTACAGCGTGAGCAAGAGCAGTATGAATTACTGCAGCGAGGCTCTGATGAAAATCGAGTCACAGCGGAACGGTATGAGCAATATCATCAGCTACGGTCACAAATGGAAGAGCAGCAAAGGAGTCAGCCGCATGGAGGCGAACTTGGCCAAATCGGCAAACCTACACCTGAGATTGAGCATCAGCAGCGAGTACTAGACATAAATTCCGATTATGGAGACGCCCAACAGGCAGCGCTGGCTACTGGAAAGTTACCGGAACCACTCTCCATGACTGAACAGGTGCAAAAAGCAGCGGCCAAGCAGTCTCCCATGGGACAGCCGCAATCGCCTTGGGCTAAGATCGAATCTAGTCTACCGCAACCTTTTCCACCACCACAGTCAAGTTCACCCCTACCAGCTCCTGCTGCCCAACGGAACCGATCCAATGTCGCCGATGCGCTAGCGGCCGAGTCTCGATCTGCGTCTCAGACGCCATCGGTGGAAACCCCAAACGCAACAATTGCTCCTTGGGCCAAGGAAAATAATGAAATTGCTAAAGGACCATCTTTGAAAGAAATCCAGGCGGTAGAAGCTCGCAAAGCGGCTCAGCAAGAAGAGATTGCTGCGGCCGCTAGAAAGGCCTTGGCTGAGCACGAGCGTCTCCACCAACCTCAGGCCGTCGCACCAGCCCCAGGTTTGCCTTCGTCAGCAAATTGGGCTACTGGAGTATCACCAGCCGTTCCGCAATCTACCGGACCGTCAGCATGGGCAAAGCCAGTTGCTGGTAAACCCGCAACGTCCACAACTATTGCAAATGCCAAGAAGACTCTAGCCCAGATCCAGAAGGAAGAAGAGGCACGTAAACACCGGGCTGCCGCTGCTGCGGCCGCCAGCGCGGCAACCAACACCTCGAATGTGGTTCCCACCGCTGGTGGCAAAAGATACGCTGACCTAGCCAGTAAGGCTACTTTACCTAATCTTCAAGGCGCAAGTAGTGCATGGACTACTGTTGGAGCTTCCGGAAAGCTCAAGACTCCTACCGGTCCGGCTCCGGCCCTCGGTGCCAGAGCTGCCAGCGCAGGGATCGTGCAGCCACCATCTCAAGTCGCGAAGCCCAAAACCCCCGCCCATTCCAGTCGGAGCCTCACCGCAGGGGTTTCTGTTCCAGGACAGCAGAATGCAAACGAAGAATTCCAGAAATGGGCAAAGGCTGCTTTGAGCAAAGGGCTTAACTCCAATATCCCTGGTAACCCCATCCCATCCCATTATCAACTCCCTAACCCATGAGCTAACACTTCGATCTGCCTAGTCCATGACTTCGTCTCTCAACTCCTCATGCTCCCTCCCGAACTTGACATTATCTCTGACTCCATCTACGCCTCCTCGCAAACCCTCGACGGCCGCCGCTTCGCCGAGGAATTCATCCGTCGCCGCAAACTCGCCGACAAGGGCCAGATCCCCAGCCCGAGTTCTGGCACTGGCACCTCAGGGTTTGGCTCTTCGCCTAGTAATGCCGGTGAGAGCAAGAGCAGTGGCGCGTGGAGTGAGGTTACGAAGAAAGGGCCGCCCGCTGCTGCGAAGGAGGAAACGAATTCGGCGTTCAAGGTTGTGGCGGCGAAGAAGAAGGGGAAGAGGTAGGTTTGGGTTCTGATGGGGTGGGGGTTGGGTGGGGCGAATGGCTTACGTGAGCGTTTTGAGCAAGCAAGCGTGGCATGTGTGTATCTGTACAACTATGAACTATACAACTATGAACTTTCATTGCAAAAGGCAAGGCAGAGAGCTGTGCTGAGAGGCCAGAAGTTTAAGTCGAAAAGTCCTCGATTGTATGCTAAAACGAACCGCCTCATTTCTCACAAAGTCGGACGCACTCGAAAATATAAAGTTCAAAAATTTTTGTCATCTACCACTGCCCTCCCTTCTATTCAGAGTCTCCCAACGCAACAACACTCTTACTTACCTCTTGCTTAACAACAACAACGTCGATTGCTCATACATAGGTAGTTAATGAGCGCGATATGAGCTACTCTAGGCGATATCCCCCCCCAGGTACCTACCTACCTGTTATCACAGATCGTATCACTTTTGTTTTGCGAGTCGCGCACTGAGACCCCCAAACAAAACCGGGGGGTTCAGAATTTCGCTTGAATTCTTGATTTCAATTGTAGGGGTGTGGCTAGGCTAGGCTAGGCTATAGCTGAGCTGAGCTGAGCTGGAGGAGGAGGAGTGAAAGCACGGGGGTGTGAAAGTGAGGCTAGGGAGGAGAGAGAGAGAGAGAGAGAGCTGCGCAGGATGAATAAGAAAAAAAGGGGTTGAAAATTCCCAATTGCATGCTATTTAAAAATGAAGCAACACCCATCCCCCATTCCCCCAAATCAGTAGACGCACCTTTCAACCATTTGGAAATGAAAAGAATGCTCGGTTGCTATGCAAATGTAAACGCCCCGCCCCGCCCCGTCTGTGGCTGACTATGTACGTTCTTGATTTTACGTGACCTTGGGTTTGTGTTGTCGAAGAATATTGTGTTATGCTATACTCGTCATCGTGGAAGGGGCGTGCGGGAGGGGAGATTGGAGGGAGTGGAGAAGGGTGTTGGCGGTTACAGCGGTTATGTAGAGGGTCGAAGAGGGTGGTTAGGTGTAACTCCTCATGGCATCTGTACCCAAATATTAGTACTCCCTCACAACCTTGTTTCTCAAAGGCCCGCTCCACGAGGAAAATGCTAATAAAAGAGAGAACATACCTTCATATCCCGTCCCGCCCTTCAAATCCTTCTCAAATGTCTCGGCCACCTCGAGCACTTTGGCGATGTTTTCCATACTGAGCGGTTGATTCGAGTTGACCGCGAGGGCTTGGGCGGTGCGAACGGCGTTTTTGATCTATTGAGGGGGGTGTTAGTGGAAAGATTTTTGTGGTCACAGGGGTAGTGTAAGATTGAGGGGATGGGGAGGATTAGGGGGTGGAGGAGAGTGTATACCTGACGGCCATTTAGATTGTGTCTGGAAAGCTTATCATAATCCGACTCCTTGAAATCGACAGTTTCGAGCCCATCCTTGGCCTTCACCTTATCAAGGAACATTTTCCACACGCTGCGTTTAGCTTTCGTCGTCAGTTCGCCGTAACGCAGCGCGACGTGGATGCGCGACTGGAAAGCGTCGTCAAAGGTCTCGACGCGGTTGGTGGTAAGAAAGAGGATCCCCTGGAAGTATTCGAGCAGTCGGAGGAAGATGCTCACGAGCGCGTTGCGGTGGATGTCCTGGATGGTGCGTTTTTCGAGAAACACGTCCGCTTCGTCAAGCAGCAGGACGGCGCCCCAGGAGTGTGCGATGTCGAGGATTTTGTTTAGTTCGGCCTCGAGCTCGCGGGGGTTGGTGCCTAGTTCCCCTGCGCTGACCATGTAGAGCGGACATTTGAGGAGCTCGGCTATACCCTCCGCAGTAAGTGTCTTGCCCGTGCCTGGAGGACCGTGTAGAACGGCGACAAGACCGCGGCCTTTTCCTTGGATGACGTCGTCGATGTTGCGGCTTGCCTGGAAAGTGTGGGACTCGACGAGGGCTTTGACGATGGATTTTTGGTTTTCGGGTAGCACGAGCGAGCTGAATGCGCCTTCGTTCCAATCGATATCATTGATACCGCTGACGGTAAACTCGAGCCATAGTTTTTCGTTAAAGGCGAAACCCAGCACAACCGGGCTTGCAATAAGCAATTCCTCGTCGTTGAATTGGCGTTCCGCAGTTCCATCCTGGCCTGGGAGCTGGTCGATATCTTCCTTTTGGACTTCATTGCCGTTTTCGTCCATTTCGACCTCGACAATGTGGGGACGTTCGTCAGCGTCCATGACGAGCTTCATTCTTGTTCTAGGCTTGTCGGCGTCTTCTAGCTGGTCTGTGGGTCTTTGCCCGCCGTCATCGTCGGAGCTTTGGCAACAGCCGCAGCTGTCGTCATTGCTGTCTTCTTCCTCTTCGAGAATATCGGGATCTTTGGGCTTGACGGTAGAGATGGGATAATTTGGGTTGATGCGGCGGTGGATCGCAGGATCGACCATGACGCGGCCGTTGATGTTAACTTTGATAATTTGGCGCTTTTTCTTATAGAAGGCCATACCCTTATGAAAACGATAATTCATGCCTTTGAGAGCGACAAACTTCTTGCCCCGCTCGACTAATTGCAGTTTGAGGTTGTCGGAGTCCTTGTGGTATTTGAGGGGATAGCAGGCGAGACTGGTAATTTTGCGAGGGCCTTTGAATTGCTCGACTTCGACTTCCATGGTTCCCATGCCGAAAGTTTTGCCGTCGTATTCGAGATAGCGGCCTTCGATGCTATACCACGTGCCTTTCATGAACGAAGACTCCTTCGTAGCATACTCGATCTTAAAGGCTCTAGGCTCGTCAGGGTTTGAGTATGTCGGACAGTAAGCGATTTCGTTACTCTTAAACAAGGCCCACAAAAGGTCGAACGTGATGGTGTTGGATTCTAACAGCGGATAGAGGGTTTTCTTCGTCTCAGCATAGTCCTTGTCAAGGTACTTGATGAGCACTTTGACATGATCAGCCTTGAGCTTAGCAGACTTCTTTGCTTTTTTCTTCTTCTCCGATTTACTCTGAGATTTGAGTTCCTTCATATGGGTGCGCAGTTCTTCGAGATACAGAAAAAGCATGTTCGGGTCTACAACTGGCGTCTCCTCGGCGAATGAAACTCCTTTGACAGCCCCCATAACGTGGGTCAAGACTTCTTTGAGTGGCTTGCTCTTAATGTCAACTACAGTCTCCGTGTACTTGTTTTCCCAGTCAAACTTCCTTCGGACGGTAAATACGTATTGATCATATTCATCGGCATCAGCGTCTTCGGCGGTCTCTGTAAGCTTGTAGTTGTGTATTGAACTATCCCAGAGTTGATCTATGCGAACAAAGTCTACTCTGGAGCCCCTATAAGTGTATTGTCAGCGTTGCCGCACCGCTGGAATGCATTTCAATAAGCGAGCAAGCGGTCCAACGAAACTTGCCTCTTCTTTTTCTTGCCTTTCGACTTCAGGCCCTTCCTCAGTGCCTTCTCGTTCAGCGAATTTAGACCTCCTTTATTCAGTCGTCGATAGCCTCGCATCTTCAAAGCCTTCAAGTGCGCCTGGGCTCGAGCTACAGGATCGTCCTCTTCCTCTTCCTCGCTATCCGAAGATTCTACCTCCTTTCGGTGCTTCTTTGCCTTCTTCTTTTTCTTTAACTTTAACTTCCTCCTCTTCTCTTCTTCCTCCGAGCTAGACTCGTCACTAGCTTCGGGTTCGTCCTCCTCATCGCTAGGCTCCTTGTATTTCCGCGATTTGGCTTTCTTCTTCTCTTTCAGCTCCTTCATTTTTTTCGCCTTCCTTGCTTTGCTCTTCCGCTTCTTTAGAGTCTCTGGATCTTCCTCCTCCTCGGAAGATTCAGCTTCTGTGGGGTCGTCGGAATCGCTAGAGCTGGAGCTGGAGCTACTAGAAGACGAGCTTTCGCTTGCGCTAGACCCATCTACCTTGACCTTAGAGCGCTTGTTCGCTTTCTTGAGACCTTTCGAGTGCCTCCTACACGAGCCTTTTTTTCCTTTAGCATCTCCAGTATCTTGGGTCTTGGTCTCATTCTGTATTGTAGAACCGTCGGCCGCATTTGGTTTTACATCTTCCCTCAAGCTGGAACCCGCTGCTTTGGTATCGTCCATATTTGCACTCTCGAGATTGTCCAGGTCTGGAAGGCTTGCACCTCTGGAATCGGGGAACCGGGGGGGTGTTTCGGAGGGAGTAGGTATTGTTGTATCGTCGTGGCTAGAGTCAGATGATGTCTTCCAGACAGGTAATGACGAGGTATATGTTTTCAGTTTGACGGGTCCAAGAGGTTTTGCTGTCATCGGAGATGACGCTCACGTTTAGGGTGTTGTACAAACCGAGGACAAATCTCTCGGGCTATGGAGGTCAGGCTATTGTTTATATGGGGGGCTCATGTTCTGGAGATACAGCAAGAGGCAAGACGTAGGCGGACGGCAACCTACATTGCCACGCTGAAAACTTGGTGTAGCTTGAGCCTGTTGGAGGCCTAGGTCTTAGTGTGATATTGAAGCGGTAAGCCCAAGTTTGACCCTTGTCCTGCCGAACCTTGGGGGCTGATCAACTGGAAAATTCTCCTCTACCTCTAGATACTCCCTATGTCCCGGGTATCTCAGTGTTTATTCTACAGGTGGTAGACTTCCATTCAGTATTCATACTTGACAAGTGAGTGGCTGTTTATCCAGCGCATTCGCGGATCTCTCGAATTCATCCTTCATGCAAGGACAAGTCACAACCATGGGTGTTACCATTGGGCTTTGATCGCATCGCTTGATATACTCACAAAACATCGAATCACGGAGCAAGGTGTTATGTAGGACGCAATGCTTGGAGAACGGTGGACGCATAAGCTGCAGCATGCATATGCCGCCACCATCTCCAACAGCCGAAAATCTACGACTGCGATCTCGGACTTTGCTTGTTCCCACACCTTCGTACTTCTCTGGCCACTTGGCACTTTTTAATTCATAGCCATGAACAAGATCAGTGGGCTCCAACCGGTACAAAGTGATGTGTGGTTCGTCCTAGGCATCCGACTGTACGGTTTCGACCAAAAGATCCCGAAACATGTTAGAAGTCTCTTCAGGTACCCTGGAGAGGCCCCGATCATGTCCGACATCCTTCAGAGTTGCGCCTTTATCTGCAGATACTCCCCCATTCGAGCTCTTCTACATAGCTCATTCAACATTCTGGCTCCCCATTCGATGTCCTGCACTTCAAGGTATATCTGGCCCGAAATGCGAACCCAGAAATACCCGCCATGCAAGTATGGAGCCATAAAGGTATCATAATCCGCCACTAGCCTTTTCGCAATCCAACCCAAGAAGATGTAAGCATTCTGTTTCTTGATCTCTCCGACATCATCCCCGATGTTTAATGGCAATCGTACGTTTGCAAACAAGCCTCGTTTCATCATAGTCTCCTCCATCATCTCTGTTCCCAGTATTTCTGTGGCTTTTCGACCTCCTTCTAGAGCCGTTTGCTCGCAGTAGCCCATGATGCTCTTTTCACCTCCGCACACGTTTTGCCTGAAATTCAAGGCTTCTTCAATGCAGAGGTAAGGACTAGCGTCGATGGTGGCCGCAAATTGGAACAATTCCACAAATCGACTTCTGTTGCCTTGTGGCAAAGGGTTGAATATTGGTGTCTTTCCAAGGACTGGTACAAATCCATGGGATGTTGGCAGCGAAGTTCGGATTAGGTGTTGATTCCTCTCGGGTACGTAGAAGACCGCGCTCCCTCTTGGTACGTATAGCCATCTTTCATTCGTGCATCGATGAATAAGCTTTCATCAACAAATTCAGGCCACTTCAAATTAGAGGGCTGGGCACGGTGGACGTAGAAACCAACTCACTTATGACAATTGCTAACGAAGAAATCTGGATTCACTCCCTTCAGGTCTAAGCTGATATGACCAATGCCATGAGCCCCATCCACCAAGCTCAATACACCCTCGTCTCGACAGACTTCACACAACCTTTCCCACGGTACTCGAACTCCCGGCAGAGCAGTTATGGTATCGAATATGGCTACTCGTACCCTCTTGCCAGGCTGCCCGTTCACATTTCTTATCGCTGATACGAAGTCTTCTACAACTCGTTCATCTTTACATGGATAACGCACTTGAATTACCGCACTCTCCGCTTTCGTGGTCTCGCAAACATACCAGACCGTTTTCTCACAGGCTCCATATAAGGTAGAGAAATGAAGAATAACATCTCCTTCTTCGTATTTCAAGCTTCGCAACACCGTATTAATGCCTGTAGTGGCGTTTTGTACAAGAACGACCTCCGAGTCCGAGACACCCAGGAATGAGGCCAGAGCAGCTCGAGAGGAGTCGAGAGCTTGAGGGATATCCCAGCGAATAAAGAGATCCGGTCTTGCCTCCGCAAGTTCTTGGCAGTGGCGAAGTCTATTCCGTACGGCAGTGGGATAGGTCCCGAACGAACCATGGTTAAGTGGTGTATGGGAGGGAGCGAAGTTGAAGTGGGCATTACGCATGGGGTGGCCAAAAGGAACTTTGGGGGATTGAAGTTCTGCCATTGTACTTCCGTACGACTGCCTGAATCAAAATGGAAAGAAAAGACGAATAGTCCCAGCGGAGTTTCTCAATGCAGGGAACCGTTACGATCGTACAGTATATATGCTCACTACTAGGTACTTACAAATGTTTCAATACAAAGGCCTGACTCACTCGACTTGCGTTTGGATCTCGAAGGGCGTGGTACTTCGAAAACGACTGTGTGCGCACTCGCCGTTCACCGAACAGACGAGACTTAAGCCGTCTTAGCCGTATGTATGTAACCCCGCTGGTTGGTAAGATATGACACCATAAGCGAGTCTCGGAGCAGCAGTCCCAGCCGACATCGGCCTTTGTTTCTTCCGGATTTTTGTCACGTGCCCCGATAAGCCTTGTAAGTAACCCCTTATCTACCTACTGTAAGGTAGTGAAACCATGCCCAAGAACCTGCTCCTCCGACACCACTATGATGTAACCCCTCCATCACATCGTACGACTCCCAGGCCATGGCCACTACTCCCTCAGAAGTCTTCCCAGTCCTATCCCATTCCCTTCCAACTTCCTCGCCAATCCAGAATCCAGAATCCTCCATCATCCCCTCCCGCGACAATGCCACCGCCGTATCCCCCGACCATCCCCACAGACATCAAGCACAAATTCAACGACTTTGACAATCTCTACGACAAATTAAAAGCGCGCGTTGAGTCCCTCGAATCCGAAGCCCGACGTCTAACCGCCAGGGAAGAAGAACTTGCCAGAAAAGAAAAAGACCTCCAACAAAAAGAAGATGCCCTAACCCTCCGCATCAAAGCCACGTCCGTCCCCCCTTGGTTTTCCCTCAAACCAACCCAACACTAACCACCACAACAGCGACCACAACTCCACCGCCCGCCTCGCAAACTCCCGCCTTAGCTCCCCACACGACATCCTCTTCCCGCTGCACGACCTCGCCTCCAACAAACCCATCAAAGGCTTCCCGAAGCACGAGCGCGATATCCGCATCATGGCGTCTGGCGAGGTTGTTAATGTGCTCAAGGCGCTGGATGTGGAGGTGAGCGGGGCGGCGGCGGAGAGGAAGTCGAGGTTGAGGATGGTGCTGGGGATGGAGAGGCAGGGGCTGAGTCCGCAGGGGGACAGGAAGGAGGGGAAGGATGGGGTGAAGAAGGTTTGATTGTATGGGTGGAAAAGGTGTCTGTGTGTAGAGGAAGGACTGGGAGGGTACGATGGTGCTGCTGATGGCGCCTTGGCGCCTTGGTCGACGCACGAATTCTGGAAAGTGTGAATTTAATGAATACATTGGGAATTGGGACGGATAAACTATAGAGGACTGGGATACATAGAGGCGTGCTTGGCTACCTTATACACAGGTTGGAAAAATGTACCGCTAAATGCTACTATAATTCAAGACACATCAACAAGTTCAAAAACAAACACAGCGCAGCCGAAATCAAAACAGACTAGAAACTTCTTATAACCATCCATTGAAAATTTCCTGCAATATAACCCACATCAGCTTTCCACCCACTCCCACCTCACACTCATCAACCAACCCACAGAAGTAACCACCCCCAGCCGACGAAATCCAAACCAAATCCGAAAGCTCAAAGCCAAAAAAAAAGAAAGATTCAGCAGAAAGGTTTTAAAATATGCGCGTTTTGGTTTATTTTAGGGTGTAGGGGGAGGAAGGGGGAGATTGAGGGTGAATGATGAGGGTGAAAGTCGACAAGTGAATTCGGTCAAGTGTAATGTAGAGTGTGAATAGCATAAGAGTGAGTAATAGGAGAACATTAGGTATCAAAGGCTGCGATCACCCGCTCTCTCTACTGGGCTGCGATCAACCACCCTGGATGCATGAGATTCCCCGGTCCATTTCTTTGTCAACTAAAAGTACTCACAGGGTCAAGCATGCACCACGGCAGACATCAAATTTGCTGGATATCATGCTACCTAGAAAGATCCAAGGGCCTCAAGACAGCCGTAACCACCTAGATCAAAGTCCAAGGAAAAGAATCCAAGCCCTCATTTTCCGCACAAAGAACCGCTACAGCATGCCAACAGCTGCACCGCACATACCACGAAGACCTTCCACATCCCTTGTTTTTTACCGATGTTAAGTAGCTAAGTCTTTCACAGTGTAAATGTCCAGTAGACCCAGCGACAGTAGTAGTACCAAGCTTGAGACTAGAACATAACGGAAGAGACAAACTACTCCTCTGCCATCGCCTCATCTTCCTCACCGGCATCATCGGCGGTAGCAGCAGTAGTGGTAGCGCCATTCTCGACAGACCTAGCACTGAGCTCCTTGAACATTTTCTGGATGAACAAAGTAGGGTAATGGTCCGCGCCTTTAGATTCCATCTCTGTGGCGATCAAAGCCCACTTGTCGTTCTGGAACTTGTGCTCGATTTCTTCTTTAGCGGCTAAGAGTAGCTTATCGTCGCCGTCTTTGAGGCGCATCATGTTGACCTTGATGCGGTTGCTGTGTGGCGCACATTAGCTTCAGCCTCAAGAAGATAGACAATTGAGTCGGTAATGAAAGGGAAAATAGCACATACTATCGATTGGGCAAAGTGCTGGCCCCAGTATCTTGTCCAGTTGCATCTTTCCAGGCGGCACGGATGGTGCTCCAGTCGGACCCTTCTTCCTTCATCTTGACGAGCAACTTGTCCGCATCAGAGGCTTCCTCCCAGGATGTGGGGATACTGCGCGACGGAGCGATTGCAGAAGCGGTAGCACGTTTGCGGGGCGTGCCGTCGTCGTTGCTCTTGGACTTGGACGGAGTTGTCTTAGCTTTCGGAGTGGTCATGGTTTCGTCCTCATTGTCCGTTTCAGCATTGTCGGTCACTGCTTTAGGGGTGGCAACCTTAGGCTTAGCAGGCGTTCGTTTCTTCTTCGGGGTGACTGGCTCGACGCTATCCTTGTCATCCTTGCTCGTTTCCTGTCCATCAGCAGCATCCGCAGCAGCTTTCTTCGCTTTAGCTGTGACGGCCTTCTTTCTAGGAGTCTTTGGCTCAGCTACTACTGTAGCATTCGCATCGCCGGTCTTGGCTGTATCATTGTCAGCTTGAAGACCTGTGGGTTGGAGGGATGTCATCATTACCATTCTTGGCCTTGCTTGGAGTGCGCTTTTTCTGCGGGCTTGGGGATCCCTCATCGGTAGCATCTGCTCCACGCTTCTTTGGTGAAGGTTTGACCTCAACTTTGATGGTATCTTTGACTTTCTGCAGGCTCGCCGTAAGCTTAGCAACTAGTGAAAACATTAAGAAAGACACGAAGATAGAAGAAATAAGGCGGGTGATGCCCTTGACATTCCGATTACCAAAGCCTAGACCTTTGGCACGTTATATGAAGCCTATTATGCCTAGGAAATGTGAGGTGGCAAATCTCTAGCCACCGAAATCACTAAAACAGTAACAACAAGTAACATGAGTAATACGAGTAGAGCTTTGAACTTACATCGTCAACTTCCATCTGGTCGGTCGCAGCGGTAGCAGTGGCAACCAAGAGGGTGTGGTCAGTCTCGTCGGCGCCGTCAACATGGACTTCCTCAGTCTTGCGGATTGCAGATTCCGCAACGTTAGCAGCTGTATCTTGTTCGAGGCCGCCGTTGCCAGTCTCGTTTGGTGCTTGGCCTAGAAGCATCTTGTTTGGTGCGTCCATTGACTTAGACATCGTTAATCGTTACGGGTTGGTAATGTTCTGGAATGGAGATGAGTATTGTATCTGATTGAACTAGAAAAGGTGGTTGATCTTGAAGATTGGAGCGAGAAGTTGGGTTGGAAGTGAGGTGTTAAAAGGAGATTTCAGGATAAGTGAACAAAAGACGCCGAGAGCTATCAGAATACTGAAAACACAATGGACGCTCTAATTGGTCAAAGCGGTGAAGTACTTCAATATCATTATACTGGGGAGTTGACAATAGAGAAGCTTACATCTAGTATGCCCGCTAGTGTTCTTCATAGCGTCGGATCTGAAGCTTTATCGTATGCTTAACACATAGTGGTAGGCTTAGGATAGGTGTTGGGGCTCATCATCGTCGAGAGCACACCCACACCCTTCGATTCCTTCGATGACAGACACCCCCTACACAACGTCCTATATTCTACTCAGGCGTATGGACCAATGTTATTGACTTCTGAACGGCTTTGCTTGCACTGTCCGGCAGTTGATGGGTTGGCTCCGGTGAGCTATGGCTTCTTTCAACCTGTAGCAAAGCTCCACTGGCCTTATTGAGGTAGTCCTTCGCCCAAACAGGCACTCCTCGTAGCACTTAAATCACCCAGCTAAGTCATTGCTACTCATTAGAGATCCATGGCTTTGCTCATGGAACAGTGACATATTTTGTCTGCCACAGTCCACGGCAGCGGCGCGATAGAGCGTCGCCGTGTTCACGATATTCTGCCACAACACAACTATCGGAGCAGGAACTAACTATTTCCTGAAAGACCAAAAGGGGTGTCGCAAGGAAGGGGAGGGAGCGTTGTTGTTGCATAGAGGTTGTGCTTAGCGCCGGAGAATCGAAAAGACCGAAGCTGCCGTGCCTCAGGGACCTCTCGCTCAGATCTTGCTTTTTCTACCTTTCTTTGTGATCAGCTACTGTTTTCTTCTTCGTCGATTGGTTTGAAGCTCTTACTGTCTTTCCGAGCAGGTGAGGCTACGAGACACTCCCGCGAAGCTCCTTGATTCTGGCAGCCTCAACCATGCACCACTGATACAGTAAAATAGGCTTGACGGAAGACGTTTGGGTACTGCTTTTATCTTTTGCCCAACAAGCTGCTTTACGGACCATTTACTCCTGGCCAGCGGTATACTTCTCTGCAGCTGGATTTTGGAAGACGAAGCATGTGTGATTTTTTTGCTGAACGCATAGGTCCTTGTCCAAATGTCTGAGCTAGGATGTCAGACTGCAATATGTTTGCTTGCTCTGACAACTCAATACTACTTTGACGGAAGAGGCAGTGTTATACCAATGTTGGAGCTGGCCCACTTCTCAGCAGTTGCAATATCACACTTCAGTTGTGGAGCTGTTTGTTGGCGCACAGTCAATGGTCACGTAGCGATACGAACCACCATTGCAAACCTGGCGCACGCCTCGTATCGAGTACCATATTATCCTGAGGCTCTACTTCTCCCCACGGAGGATACAACATCGGCTATTCGGATTCAGGCGGGATCTTCATCGTCGATCCACGGGAAAATGCATCTGGAACCGATGTTCTACTTTCGTCTCCAGAATTTGGCAATGTCTCTCCGTGTTCCATCTATCGTGACACGCTCATCGAAAACAAAGCGCTCAGTCCTCGATTTGATTGTGTTGCGCCCATCACGGAGGTACCTCCGTGCTGTTCTCTTATGTTTGCTGCAATTCTTCATTTCACCTCAAGTTACACAACGTCTCAGGCAAGCAAACCGTGCATAGCCAGGGTCCACAATCGCGCAGCTTATCAAACCAGATGCGTTATTCCTTTCCTTTCTTCATATCAAGAAGCTATTTCTACCCTCTCCACCTTCTCTACCTCGAGTCTTTTGTCTTCATCTCAAAGCCATCATTGCTGATCTCGCGCTCTGATCTATGCGCTCCATCGGTTCTCAGAGATTCATCTTCATCACTTAGATGAAAGAATACTCTAAACCAAATAGCAAAACCGTACACAAAGTCCACTGAAGCAGACAATGGCAGCGCAACGCTTTCGAACCTATCATGACTTAGTTCGGGTCTCCCTTGGCGGCAGGTGTACCGCCCTTCGAAGAGACACCATTAGGCACTGTCTTCCACGATTGTACCGAAATGCACAGCCTGAGATATCAATGGGTTTCTTGTGCCCAGACAGGTACACCAAAATCGACAATTGGTGGGACCGACTGGCCTTGATTATTATATTTGAATACCTCAAGGAGCTGGAACGTGGCCACGGAGTATCTGGAGTGCTTCAAACTAGACTCGATTCCCAATGGCGAAACTCCCCACACAGCAAGACCGAAGCCGAAGATCTCTTTTACAGTCTCTGCAGCTTGTTCAAGCATTTTGGATGCAGCGGAGATATTTTCCACGCAATGGTAAGCTTCTTCGAGCGGCATTGTCGCGAAATAGTGCAAAGGACGCCTCACGGGTGGCTGCGGTATATCCAGGGACTTGACCGTATAAGGATGCACAACAAAACGGGCATGACAAGCGCTCTATCTTGCCTACTGCAATACGAAAAAAGCATAGACTCGCAAAATATGCGCGATTTAGCCGAAGATCGCGCAGTAAGCCCTCAGACTTTGGGCAAACTATACGCTTTGATAGAGGAGAGGAAACGGCGAAGGTTCGGCAGTCCCCTGCGGATACTACCCCCACAGTCACCTCAGGATCTAGTTCGCATTCGTGGTGGCAGCCAAAAGATCAACGGCTCCAACTTAGATCCCGAGATGCTTCTTCGGATCGCCGAGTCCGCACCGGAAACACTAGATTACCACCCGAATAGGAGATCGCGACATGCATTGTACGACGACGACGACGACGACGACTATCCAATGTATAGTCACAACGCTCAAGACTGCAGCGATTGCGATCTGACGTCACCCCTCCACCCAATTTCATCTAGATATCGTCCACGGATGCTACCGCCAATCGATGACGCCAGCTTCGACCTTTTCGACTACGAGTTTGGGCGACGACTGGATATCTCTGGGGTCCCTGTCATGTAAAGATTGACTGCTCTTGGAGAGATTTGCATTAGTGAGGAAGAATCTTGAGACTCATGGTGCTAATGTCTATATGTTTGGGTTGACTGTTGTTGGTCTTTGATAGTGTTCACTGGCGTTTGGTTTGATAGTATTTGCCCTGCTTTCAGCTACGTAACTGGCGGCGTTATATTGTTTGTAGAACCCATTATATTCTCTTTCTGTCTCACCTTCATCACCCCTGGCGTCCTGAAAGATCAAGTGTAAGGATAAGTCTGTCCCTAATGGCGCACATTAGGATCTAGTTCAAGACATACCAAAGATGAGTAAGACTCAGACTCATGCGGCTTCTTGGGTGAATAAACAAGAGAAACAGACGCCCCTATCAGCTTTAATCGTCAAAATCATCCTCGGGAACGTCAAACAACGCTCCAAGCTCACGAGACCTCTGAACGGAAGGAATATGACGCTCTACATTATTCAACAGTCTTGCATTTGCCCATCGCCCTTTCATACCCTACTATCTTGCTTGCATCACCACCACTCTAAGAAAAACAGACTGTCGCGAGACCATCTCATGCTGAATGAATTTAGATTTCCTGGGTCGCTGTCTACAATTTCTGTTCGAAAAACTTCTGTGAACGACGCTTTCTAATAAACCCATTTTGTTCAGACATATAGCCCACTTCCACCCACGACAACATCCACAACTCTGAGGTACTCCACGCCCCATATTCCCGCAATCCAGAGCCAGACCATCACAACCCAACACACCCAGTCAATCATACACATAACCCAAAATAGTAGAAAACCAAGGCAGACGAACCCACCAAGCAGCCCAAAAACAAAACACAAAACCAGAAGTGCGGAAAATGCATCAGGAGCCAAACCAGGCAGGAACATTGTATCTCCAAATAAGCACTGAGATACTGAATGAACCCCCCAGCCGCGTGCTTACGAGATCAACACAAGAAGACACTGTTACAACAGAACATGCGAAGATGGCAAGTATACAAACAGCGCAGAGGTGGAGAGGAAAGACTTGGCATCTTTGGGCCGAACCACGCAATAGGTCTGAAGGCGGGAGAAAGAGAATCATTGCAAGATTACCCTTGAGTATCGCGATAACCCTTTACGGAGGCTTTCACACCTCTTACTGTAAAGCATCCACAAACCCCCCAATCGTCTGCGCGTCCATCCCTTTCCCAGAACTGACAAGCACAAAGGCACCTCTACCCTCTCGCTCGGCAAGGGCAGTAGCGGTAGACTTGAGAATCCCCAAAAAAAATGAATGAAAGAAATAGACACAAGCCCGATTCTCATTTTATTACATACCGTAGGGAGAGAGGGAGAGAGGGAGGGAAGGAGGGAGATCACCTTCATCACCATCACATTTCCTATCGCTCTCTAATCAAAACCCCACCATCCCTGCAGCCAGCTTCCCCCCCCCTCTTCCCCTTCGCTCGCAGCAACGCCACAAATCCTCCATGACCATCCCCCCAACCAACCAACCACTTACTTCCTCCAAAAAACACAAGTAATTCAAGCACACTACCAAACCCCCCTCCCTTTCACCAGCCCATTCCAAACCCAGCAGCATGCACGTAGAACCCCAAAAACAAAACGCCGAGAAGAAAAAAAACTCACGCCCGCATTACGACCTATTCGTCATTCTCCAAAAATCCCAATTTTCCCAAAACACGACCATATATACATACATACACAATGCGGAAAATTCTTTTACATACAGTAAAAAGATCACGCTTTCTCGTCCAGAAGCTCCTTTCCCCAAAAAACCCACCGCCACAACGGGGGATTTTGATTTTTATCGGTGTGACTGCACAACGGGAAGATATCAAGCATCGGTTTTGGCTAAAAGTCATGTGATTTAACATTCTTAAGTATATAGACAGACGCTATAGTGCTACTGTTTAGGTAGATACATAGCACCGTGTTTCATACTCTAGCCTTGGGCTGCATAAGCACGTAAAACTTGAAGGGGAAAAAAAGAAGAAAAAAACGGGGGGTTTCTTGGGGGGCATTTTGGTTTCTGCGGCTTCCGTATGTATGTATGTATGTATTGTGGGGGGGAAGGTCTGCCGTTTCACTCCCAACTGGTACTTTTTTCGGGCATGGACTTAGGAGTGAGGAGTTTAGAGGCCCAGGAACCGAGAACCGGCGGTTTTGCAAAATGATATAAGAACAGAGAGGCATGAAGACGTCAAAAAAAAAAAAACTGTGCCGATGCCAGAGGCTAGGTTAGGTTAGGTTGGGTTGGGCAGAATGGAACGGAGATAAGCCAAGCCAAGCCAAGCCAAGCCGCAGCACTGACTATCGAACTCGAAACCGGGAGATTTCGGGAGATGAAGAAGCTGAGCGAGGGTTCTTGGGGTTGGGGGAAGGGGGGCGTGGTACGGTGGGAAGTGATTTGGAGGTTTTTTTGGCCAGGGGGGGGGGAGGGTTGGGTTTTGGGGGTTGGAGGGCGGAGGGGAAGAGGGAGATAGATGGTGGGGTGTGTGTAGGGAAAGCGAAGAGTGGCGCGGTTTTGGGGAGGTGGGAAAACGGGATTTGAGGACGGATTTGAGGGTTGAATAAGAAAAAAGGATGGCGTAGTTTCCAAAACTATACTTTCTCAAAGATGGATTTTGCAGATCCATGCAAACACCAGAAATCCCCTGACTGTTTCCCCCCAAAAAGTAAACGAAAAAACGAAAAAAAACAACACATGTGGAATTTGGAAAAAAGAAAAAGAAAAATGCGCAAAGTTATAAGGAGGGATTTTGCTTTGGATTCGGTGTGTGTGTATCAAGGCAAGGTCTGAGATACAGTATCATAGTAGATGCATGCATGTATGTATATACATATGTAACGAAGAATGCGGCGCGCGACCTTGGGCATACTGTATGCTGTGATTTTGGAATTTTTTATTTTTTCCGCTGCCCGAGACTTGGAGTTTTACTGTTGGGGGTCGTTGTTTCTTTTGTTGTGTTTGGTTGTTGTTGTTGATGAGTGGTCCGGTGGTGGTGCAATGAAGCTGGTAAGGGGGGTTTTAATTCGCTATTGTTCGAAGAAAAACCCATTTCATTGTTTTGGAGGGGGGGGGGGGCGAGACAATGGGGTTGGAGAGATGACGATGGTGCTCTAGAGACCTTTTGGATAAATAAATAAAACGAGGCATGGAAAAACAAGAAAACTTCCGAGACAAAAGATTTCAGTTCAGGCACCTTCAGTCTCTGAGGTTTTATTTTCTTTCTCACTCAGCCATTCATCAACCCCAAGCTTTTCAGATCTGCACCGCAACACCGCCTGCCCGAATCCCCAATCCACAACATGTGCCGCTACACCTTCACCGACTACCTGCGCTGCGCGCACGGCGTCGGCCCCCTCATCCAGCGATGTCCCAGCCGGCGCCGCGTGCTGCAACGCCGCGCGCAGCGTCTGGAGCGCGGCCAACGGGTCACGTGCCCGCTGCGTCGGTGTCCGGTTCGCGAGGATCAGAGGGTTGATGTTGAGGGGTTTTGCCCGGGTTGTGCCGCGGGGGTGGGGGCGGAGGAAGCGCAGGGGTTGGCAAGGGGGGGTGAGTGCGGGGTTGAGGGGGAGGGGGAGGGGGATGTGGTGGGTTGAGTTGTTTGTTTGAGGGTGGGGATGGAGGATGGGTGGGAAGGATTTGTTCGGAAGGCGCAGGGTTGCTAGGAGGTTGGGGTAGATTAGCATAGACCTTTTCAGAACAAGATGCGTATTGAGGATGTTCTGGCTTCCTAATTTTCTTCGTCTTTCACAGGAAGCGTTGGTGATGTTTGAGGTAGATTACCAATCTATCTTGAACGACTCTTCTAGGTTATTCACCATGAGTCTATGATCGTATGGTCGATGCACAAGGCCAATCTCAGACCCATTTGTGCTTTGTTATTGTCTCATTTGGCTTCCCCAGTCTCACTTATTTGACTAGACAATACTCTTGGCAATGCCATGTTCTCTATTTCGGTCAATGTATTCACATAGATAAAGCGGCTAAACCGTCTGAAACACCACTAGTCGTTTCGAGCATCGTCCAAGTGCGAGCCAGCTTGTTCCATATTGGACATGAGAATCTTCTGGTCCATGGACTCACAGAAATGATTGTACACATTAGGTGCTCACTGACATTCTTCCATCTCGTACAAAGCTTCCATTGTCGCATGACACCATGTTTCGTAATAGCGACGTTCGTTGAAGAGTAACAGTCTTGTCTCTGGCGGTTGAGAACAGCTTCACGACACGGGATGGCCAAGGCCACCCCTTCCTGGATAAGATATAACGAGGCCTGGAACGTTTGTTTTTTCTCAGCACCAACAACCAAGCGAACATTCACCTTCCACATTTATAGAAGAATTTCCGTCATACCACAACCGAAAGCTCTTTTCAGGCTACCAGCGAACCCAATCTTGCATTTTCCCATCATCGCAACGGCCACAAACGACTCCGTCTATCAAGCTTTCTTTACGGGGATAACCACCGTACACCGCCACTATGTGCTTCAGGACGACTCTGATTTTCCGACTTTGTGGGCACCGTATCGAGTTGCACTCCGGCCCATGTTTCAGCAAACCAGTCGACTTGGGTCTTGCATGTCGAAGTGAGCCAGGCGGAAAGTGTTTGAAAGGACCAGATCGGTGCCCTGATCAGAGACCTGTCGAGGAACCCCGCGAAGGCTACTGCCCGAATTGCAAATGGGAGGGGAAGGACAGGGAAGGGTTGAAGCCAGGTGGGATCAAGCCTGATGCTCCTAGCACAGACAACATGTGGGAACGATGTGGGCCTTCCGGCTTCGGAAATTGTATGCTCGGTCCATCGATAGCTATAAAGTCATTTTAAAGACTGCCAAGCTGTGAGGTTTAGAAAGTTGAGTGGCTAGGCTGGCAACATGACGAGCTTGTTTCTCACCATGAGACGAGTGTGGATTTAGGCCCTGGGGGTTTGTAATGGCAAGATTAGCAACGATAGATAATCAACGATAGAAAAAGCTTAGCCGTCCGTACGATCTCTGTTACCTCTTCGGGGATGTATCTGTCATGGCTCTGTAAACATCATCCGTCAAGTGAAAAGGCAGTTCAACGGTGTTCTCAGGTAAACAATCTCGTGGGCTGATGGATGAGACGCTGTGATGGCACAAAGTTTGACTTTTGCTATTTCAATCGGAAGTCAAAGCGATGGGGAAAGATGGGCATCTCCGCGACGTCAATTTGGAGTGGTGCAGTAGAGAAAAGTCAATATACTGCTAACGCTGATCCGAGGATTTTGAGTTCTGTCCATGCTTGGAGAGTCGAGCGTTGTGAATCAAGCCTGAACGCTTTCAATCCACGGCACCCTCACTTTTCCCGGATTGTATTTACAGTATATCATACATCCGTATACCATCTAATACTGCAAGGATTTTAAATGTCGGAGACGGCTCAGTTCGAAGTACCCGTCTCGACCATGGCACAGGGAAATGCAGGGCTTGGATGCTCGCAATGTACATTTGGGAAAGAACTTGGTCAGCGGACCGAGCAGCTTGTTGTCGGAGCAATGCGAACGAGAGCGAAGACTCTGTCGATTTTAGCACATGGAAAGGCCGTTACTGTAGGTAGCGTCTACATCCGATCCTCATTGGTTTCTAGATCAAGGACGGTAAAAATAGGCGTGACTTCCTTCGATTGAAGACTGGCCAATACCATTCTCGGAATTGCTTTTCCTGTTCATTGAGACCTGGCATCTGGCATTTCCAGAAGACTACTGCTGTATGGCCGGTCCAGCTCTCCACATGCAAACGGGAATACTCGGTTCCTACTCGTCAGATTGATAGAGAGGGATGTTGCCGGTCTCCCAGGATCTGCAAGGAAGCGTTGGGTAGCTCCCTAGTATCTGCAGGATGCCTAATCAATGCCGAGCGTGTTCGCAGAGAACAAAAGGACGAGATGAACGACGGCAAGTCACAGTACTTAGTGCATGAGGGTATGGGTGTAGTAATGATGAAGCTACAGACGTACAGGGTTATAGGCAGAGAGCGAACTAAGGTACAGGAGGTGGCTCTATTCCGTACCGAGGTACCTATGGTAGGCTATGGATCGAATGGACAAGACTGCAGGCTTATCTAAGATAGCCGGTACATGCCGCCCCCGGAGCCCCTCCCACCAAAATCGTCGATTGTATTCCGTACTCGTACGGAATACAGTAAGTTGCAGTCCGCGTGGACTGTGGGGCCCAAGCTTTCAGCTCCAGCATCGGGAGCTGAAGAGCAGCTTACAGTTGATATAACGGAAGAAAAAGGTGAGGAATCAACGATACCGTATTAGTACCTAGTACCCTAGTACCTAGTACCTAGTACCTAGTACCTAGTACCTACCTTACCTACCTTACTTGATTGATTTCTGGCCCGCCAGAATGTTTGTCAAAATCACAGATGTGATGCTTCAAACCCGAGCGCTGGAAGTTTCATTTTACAAGCCTCAACAACTGATACCTACGGTAAGGTAAGGTAGGTACGGTATGTAGGGACTTTAGGTACGGAGTACAGTACTCCGTACCACACGTAACCAGGGGTGATGAACGGCCTCGAGATCTACAGTACTGCCGATCAAGAAGTATTTTGGTACTCTGTATGACAGAACCTACCTTAAGGTAAGGGCTCGTTAGCCATAAGCCATGCCACGTGGTACGTCGCCAGGCCATCCTTACCTTACTTGATCGATGAGGAGAGTTTCAACTTCTATGAATAGGCCCCGCAAGAAGAGGAGCACAAACCCGATAGAGGGGCTAATCCCCCCACCCTTTGGCACCGCCGCAGGAATCTGGCAGATTGAAGAGGGCGGGAGATCGTCGCAGAGCTCTGCGTACGCACGTATGCTCCACCACCCTTACTTTAGCTACCTATGCCTCTCTCGCTCCCTCGGTCGCGGTTCGGCCGTGGTACTGTACGAGCAATGGGAGTGCTGTCGCCGTCAATGCAGCATTCTCGGCCTCGGTCGCTTCAAAGATGTAAAGCCGGCGAGGCTCTGCCGATGAACGATGTAGATAGCGATGTCGAGGGAGCCTTGTGTACATCCGTACAGGCACGATAAGCTACTTTCTCACCCCTCTATGCGAGGGACGCCAGCTATCGATGGGATAAGCTCAGGGTACTTTCTAGCTAGGTAGCTAACAGTAAGGTAGCGAGTAGCGACAGATGCGAGCACGGTCCAAGTCACAGCCACCGCCACAATATGCTGCCGCCACAGTCGCGTAGGTAAGGTACCTTACTACGTAGGTATTCCGTACATGAGTACGGATGTACTTGTAAGGGTTGTGGATTGCTCGGTCGCAAAGTTGCCGACAGATAAGGTAGGGAAGAGATATCGCATTATGGTGATTGGCAAAGTGATGCATTATCATTCTGCACACCTCCCTCGTACCTTGCCTTGATCCTCGACGCCAGCTGGGACCGTCGGACCGAACTCATCACCCTCCAATGTTTGCATCGTTATCCCTCGAGACGGTACCTGACCCTGTCATGCTCGTTTCAAGGCTGGACGGGATGGATGTCCTTTTGGTGGTCATGTTATGTGGAGCAAGAGGAGATGACGGTGATAGGTGCGTGTAAATCATAGTAATGGAAGGGAAGCGAGAGAAAATCACAGTCTGCCGCTAGGGCTCTAGGGTATTCCAAAGGGCCGTTTAGAGTTGGATCCTCATGCATGAGACCATGCAACGATCATTCATCTTATCCGCACTAACTGTAAGGACCTCTAGTCGCTGCTGTAAATAGCCACAGTTATCGAGGCTAAAGCAGTATTGATCGCTAGTGCGAAGCCTAGTGTGGCCCTTGCTCCGTGACTGCGAATTTGCCCCGTCGTTGTACCCACCGTTCACTACCTAAGGTACCAGGTACTACCTATTACCGTAGGTACTGATGTATTCACTTATACTAAGGTACCTTACTACCTTACTGTACTATGTACGGAGTACACTCTCCCTCTAATCACTCACATCACTTCCCCCCTCCCTCCTCCCCCCACTCACCTGACACCCCCCCATTCTCTTAACCGTCCAACCCGCCGAAACCCAGCGTGCTGGATTTAGCCACCACACGCACTTCCGATATCGATTCCCTACCTTACCTACCTTAATCCCGAATGGTGCCGTCCAGCTCGATCCGATCATGTGGCGGAGTCAAACCAATTGGCCTTCCCTTTCCCACCCATTATCACTACTACGGAGCATTGCCTTTCCGATTTCGGGAATGTCGTCAAGCTACCTGACTCTTCACTTGGCCTGCTCTGGAACGACATCCGTACCCTCCCCCCCCAGACGATATGCTCCTTTAGAATCCTCACTTCCCCTCCAATTGCTCGCCACAGCACCAACCACACTCTCGTTACTATGATACCGTTGCATCTCTCCATGTCCCCCAAACCTCCGCTCTTTATGCTACTCGGTGCTACTGCTATCCACCACCCTTGATCAAGGTTGATCCCGAGCCTGTACCTTCCCCTCCTTACGGTATCCCTCGTTTGTTCCCGCCTTAACGTTTGACGCCAGTGGAGACCCAGCAAGGACTTGATACCCCGATCACTTTTCGTGCAAGCATCGCAGGATCAACTCTCTAACATCTAATCTCTCTATAAGCGCATCTGTTACGTCTGCCCGTTCCCCATGGCCCTCCGACTGTGCGCGTAGTCGCGTTTAGCAACCCAAGTCGAGAATTCTCCGAGCCCGTCGAACAGGCAGACCTCGAGGGCGTGGGGAGCCTGCATGATCAGCCCTATCACGTTTCGCTTTATATTAAGATAATACGGTCAAGAATTCTGATGTTGTGGCTTACATCAAGGGATCACATTAAATCCGCCCTTCCTCTCCCATCCCTTGCCTTCTTAAGAGCTGGCCTTTTTCTCTCAACCTCTGCACGACATCACCCGAGAACCACTACTAACGCAGTTGACCTCTTTTAAAGCTTTGTACCTTCTAGACTCCAAGGACTGCTGCCCCGTATGGGACTAGAAGCTTCGTCTTGCTGAACTGGTTCTTTATACTCTTCGGTAAGTTGATCGGTCTCTGCTGCACTTACGCGGGACTATACTGGCTGTAATCTGGTACTTATTGGTGATTCAGATCGTGCTGCTTCTCTTCTATTATCGTTGTTTGAAACAACTCAACTTGCCGAGACTTCGACTGGGTTAGGCATCATAGGGTTCCTAGCGCGAACGCATCCCATTTGAGGACGAACCATCATTCAAAGCCCAGAAACACTGCCTGAGTACTTTATGATCCGCAGCTCCATCCATGATTGAAATCAAACAATATTCGATTACGAAGCCTCAGGAACGATCTGTTGTGTGCTTCTTCCACCGTGGTCGTGAAGGCGACAAGCCACTCCTTTACTGCATCAGGCGCACAGCGCCCTTACATCCTCCGAATTTGTACCTGGATTTCCTGATCGCCGGCCCTCATCCACTTGTTCTTCTCAATCGCCTCCAACGCTTCCTAGATTCGTCAATCTGGCTCTCACTACTTATCAGACGTTCCCGGTAAGAGAAATTCTTGCACGTTATAGATGATTTTTGATGTCGGGAAATACAACCCTCTTTCCTTAGGAATGTACTAGCGAAGCCTTGTCATGGTTTTGATTATTCGCGTACTACCTGTCAACCTGCTGCCTACTCTTCTTCGTTGGGGCCAAAATCTGCGGCGCAGCCACGCCTTGCCATGCCCAGTACTGACGGTCGCAGCCCCAGGAAGATCGCACTCCAATAATATTAGACGATACCTACGACCTGGTCGAGGCGGCGTCGTTTGCTTTCGGTGGAGAGCACCAGGAAGCGCTGCTCTCCAAGGGCGAATTGAGGACAGCTTTGCTGTCTATGTCAGGCTACGGGAAGTCTCAAACACCCAGCTTGCACAGTAAGTTCTACTGTCCTTCACTTCACTCAAATAAGCTACACGGTTTTACTGTACTACTCCTCCTGATCAGTCCAGCATTGAAAGGCGCTGGTGGCTAACGGTGCGTCATGCAGATTACGACACCAGCCGACCAGGACAGACGAACGTCAGCCCTGCCGACTACAATGCTACTCGCCCTGGACAAGATCAAATGTACCTCGCATACGCCCAACCCGGCTTTGGCGAATCTCAGGTGCATGGACTTCCAACGGCATATGACCAAAATGCAGATCACATGCCCTACCCGGCTAGCTCATTTTATGAGCCGCGTGCTACCTACGATGAAGTAGCACAGTCGTCCATCATCAACTACGGCTCACGGAAGCTCCCCGTAGTTACGTCGCACTCTCCCCATCAGGGCTCTCAAGGATCTCAAGTCTACGTGTACCTGCGTTCAACGTACAGTCTAACGGCCCCTTCGCCCTTGGTCATCAGCTTGATGTTCGCCACACAACGATGCCTATCCGACTTGACTCCGATTGAGGCTCAAGGCTCCTCGTATGAATATGTGCTCACAGCGGATGCACCACCGCTCTCATATACGGGTTGTAACAGCGCCCAAGTACCTCTCCGGTTGCACGTACAGGAGGAATCCGGGCCAGAGATAGGCATGATTGACGTTGGCTCTTATCTCTATACCGATGGTATACAACATCAACCTCGAGCCTCACCTGAGGATACATCCCGTAAAAGGAGACTCTCCATCGAGCCCGCAGGAGCCCTTAGGTTTCCGGCCAAAAGGCCATCAAACCAGCAATTGCAGTCGAAGAGCACCGAAAGTTACACCTCGTATCCCTATGCGCAAGGCGAGATATCGGCATACTCGCAGGTTTCGCAGCCTATCGCTGTGACTGCGACCCAGAATAACTTCGCAGCTTATTGTAGGTCGCCAAGTTCGCGAAGTCTTCCAGAAAGCGATATGTCGAGACATGTATCACAAGAATATTCCGTTGGTACTACTGGTTCCCAGTCTCTCAAAACTTCATCACCACACAGTTCGGGATGGAAATCATCTTACACCGCTATCAGTCAAGCTACCAGAAGCCCGGGATTATCGGCGACTCCCACTACAGGGGCATTGTCGATATCCTCTCCAAACATTTCGGCAAATCCACCCCTTATCCGTACATCAACATTACAGCAATCTCCTAGCCCTGCGGCTACCCCGGCTGCAAGCTCTATGGGTGGTTCGTTCAATCCTTACGCCATGTATCCGCACAAAGCGGTCCTCAAAATCAAAGGGCATCTGGATTCAATGGCAGATAAGTGGACTGCGGATGAGTGGATCTCAAAGCGGAGACTCGTTCAATTTTGGAGATCGCAGAGTGGAAGCACGATCCACACCCATTTCCAGCCGGTTGCACCCGATAACAGACCGCCAAACAGCATCTGCATTAGCTGTATCTGGTGGGAAGAACGTCAGGAGTGTTTTGTGACGAGTGTCGATACGATTTTCTTGTTGGAGTCATTGGTCGCCGTACGGTTTACCGTGGAAGAAAAGAACCGAATCAGACGCAACCTCGAAGGATTCCGGCCGATGACTGTCTCAAAAGCAAAGGCCGACAGCGAGGAGTTTTTCAAGATCATCATGGGATTCCCTAATCCGAAACCGCGAAACATTGAGAAGGATGTAAAGGTATTCCCTTGGAAGATACTGGCTCATGCGCTGAAAAAGATAATTGGGAAATATGTGAGTCGCCGCGGTGTGCATAATCTCTGAGACTTTTCAATGACGCTGACATGTGGCAGTCAGCAAGCTACTCGTCGACTGCCGGCGCTCTTCCCACACCAAGGAGCTCCGGCTATGGTTTCGGCCAACCGCAATCGGAGCCGAGCGCGGATCATCGTTGTTCTGCCTCACCGCATTCGGCTTCCAACTCCACCATTTCGGGCGCGTATAGCACGACCCTAACTTCCACGACCATGTCGCCTACTTCCCATGGAAGATTAGCCGCACCGGTGCATTTCTCGGAACCACCCCCACTTCAAGTCTCCGTTCCAACTTTATCCCAAGCCTATACAGTCCCGTCGCTGCAGTCTCAGTACGCGATACGGGACCCAATGAGTTCGGCTGCTTCCGGCCAAGTGCCCATGACTGGACCGCCTGGTCGAGCTTCATGGGACTTTTCGACCCTATTCGACACCAGCCCGGCCACTGCGAGTGCCGGCACGCAGCAGATGTCTCAATACCATGATCCTCCTGCGTCGACGCAATCGTCCAGCAAACATGATATCAGATGACTCGGTGACCGTATCTCGTTACATACAAGCATTTTGTGATGGTGTTCCCCGGCGCATCACCTGCTGCTGTCTGCGCTAACCGCATATGGGTAAACGCCACTGGGCGTTTTTCTGGGCCACACCGAGTCGGCCACCCCTTTTTCTTTCTCCTACACCAGACGCACTTGCATATGAACGCCTGTTTCCACGTGCGTGTCCAACGCCTCCATCTTCGCGTCTGAGTTTTATTTGCTTGCGTATACCATTACCTTATCTTGTTACTTTACATAGCATCAGCGTGCATAACATGGAGCTGGTCATTGCCGCCTGGGTTTCTTCGGGCAGACATACCCTATTTACTTTTATATATTCTAGCGCATTGGGGTTGCATTGCACATGCATGAGCGACTGGTGTTTTGGGAGCTGTGGCGCAGGTTGCATGGCCTTGTGGGAGGGCTGGCCAAGCGGCAGCTGGGCTTCGTGCTTGGCTGGGAGGTCGGGCAAGGGGTTGGGGTTTGTAGTATCAATCAGAATTGTCCACAATATTTCCCTGCTTCCGAAATGGCCCGCTTTCAAGCCTCTCACTACTATCTTTGACATTGCTCCCTCGTCCTCTGTCCGATCTCTCCGCCCATCCACGAAGCGCAAGCAGACTATCTATCCCACATCACCGATTCGGAGCCCAAGCCATCATCGATCCAACCAACGCTTCCAGCCCTCTCAATCATACGAAACTGGCACAAAAGAAAACGCCCGTCTACCTACCCCATCGGCTGAGTACACCAACATGAGATCTCCCCACACCCCGCTCGCCGCGTCCGTACTCCAATCAAGCAAGTCAGTAACCATCGCCCATGGCCTTGGGCTCTCACACGCTCTCATAGCACATCGATACCAGCAACTCATCTCTCTCCCACCGCCGCCCTCGCTAATCCATCCATCCACCCACCCAGCCCACCCTTTCCAACCCACTACTACTACTATAAAACCCCCCTCCTCACCACCAAACCCACCGTCCTCCTCCTCAACAACCAGGACAACATCTCCAAACCCCCCCTACCGTGAAATCTGTCTTAGCAAGCTACCGTATTCACCCCAACCTGTAACCTGCAGCACAACAGCCACGCGCATCATCTACCTTCTCGAACGAAGCGGAAAGATGGGATTTTTTTCGTGTTGGTGGTGGAGATTTGAGCGATTGGGTGCGCAAGAAGACGGGTTGAGCGGTCGTGGTGAGGGGTGTTTGTGAGTGTTTGGCTACGATGATGCTGCGTTGGGTTTGTTCGATGTGGTTGTTTTGGGCGGTAAAGTTTGGGAAGGTGAACAAGCGGGTTTTGGTGGTGCATATGGGGGAGAAGAATCCTTACATGGGGCTCGATGAAGATGGGATCGGAGGTTTTTTACGACATTAAAGTTGTGAATTCTCGCATTCCTTACATATTCTAGCTGGCTCCCCCCCGCCCGTCTCTTTAAACAGCGCGGTTTCCCACATCTTCCCCACCACAAAACCAAGAAACGCTTGTACGGAACATTTCAACGAGTAGTTTAGTTTTGCGAAGAAACTCTGGCGGATGCACATGCGATGGGAAGTGGTTTTTTCAGAAGTTGATAGGAAGAGGAGTGGAGGGGTTTTGGAGCCTTGGTTAAGTTTTTGGCTGTCAGGCTCTAGATTTGTATGGTAGGGTTGGTTTGTTATGTATGTGATTGTAGAGGAGGATGGGCAATATCTATCTGGATATCATGACGGTTTTTTGTAAGATGAAGATGTATAGGTTTTGAGGTGTCGAGGTTTAGCCAGCACTTGGATCAGAAATGTGTAGTTATGATTGGTTCTTACGATATATTCATCGATATTAATCCCCGGAGGCCCACAAGCATACGTTCGCCAAAGCTTGGCTTTCTGCTTCAACCCACTTACTTCTAGGCTTTAGTGGGCGCTCCACAAACCTCTGGAGTCGTTTCCCCCGTTCTGGCGTGCATTGGGACTGATATTGACAAAATTGACCTGGGTGGAACAAGGTCAAGGCGATTGAAAGATCAGAGATACCTCCCCGCCTTTTTTGGAGAGAAACCCATCGTCGCGCCCTGGACTGCTTCCCTGAATTAGCTTTCCCATCATTCATGGTGCTCGAGCACGTTGAAACGCGGTGCCATTCGAGTTCTGTTGGCTATGTTATCTCAGCCAGCGAGAGGCACGCGTCGCAGCTGATGTCAATGAAACAATACGCCGCACCCGCCTTGAGCGCTGTATCATGCCGCAACCCATCTATCTCAGATGAGCGCATCGGAAGAATGGTTGACCGCCGTTGTCGGTCTGCGCTGCATAACGAGCACTACCCGGCTAGAGCCTCGAGGCAAGGAGAGTCGAGCGTTTTGTGCACTATATCCGTCATTGCAGAGAATCACGATGGATTCATCTTACTTGCCACCATCTCAGTTACTATTCTCTACCTTCTCAACTGCAATCACGCTAGCGCATTTCCTACTTCCCATACTGAAGCCTCAATCTGCCGACCTGCAATATTTAGTATCGCCTGCGTCGCCAGCCGCCGCTATCGTCATTTTGGGAACTTATTATTCCGTGGCAATTCTCCTCAGGACTTCGCTTCAATCTTATACCAGTTTCTTCTCTGCCCGTCCTCACTCGAAAAGAAACGTCCCATTATCTGAATTTCCTCGGCATAGCTTTTGCGGCCTTGCTCGTCATCTACCTTGGCATACTCCGAGTTTGGTATCGCAGCTTGGAGCTTTTCGTACCAAGCGCCAAATCCTGATATCAAGCTCCAAATCATTTCGCGTATCGTTTTCTGCCAGATGGCTGCAGCGACGAGCGTTACAGTGGGCATTATGAGCTTTTTACCTGGGTACGCGATGGGACAGCTCCTTTCAGTCGGTCGTGAAGCAAAGGTTGAGTTTGTGGAAAAGATGCATCAGCCATTAGAGAAGCCGTGGAGGAAAAGGAAAGGGGAGTAATCGAAGACCGCAGGTCTGGAGATCTCGAGGATGAGTGGACTTGATGTTACAATGCAACCCATGCCAGGCGATTGGAGCCGCCTTGAAGAGGCTTGCACGGACGATTCGGCGGTCGAATGCTCGGAAGACAATATTCAAGTCACTTGTGTGGCAGGAGCGATAAATCGTTCCTGGGAGATATAGAACCTCATGTACTCGGCATGTAACAAATTGGTGGCTCAAACACGACATAAAAACACGATGCCATACCTTCTGAAGAATACTCAACCAGGCCACACCCCATCGTACCCAAAAGGGCCCACGCTACTATCTACCTGATAGAATTCGGGGATCGCAACAGAATCAAGCCCTTATGCGAGTTCAACAAAATCATCTTCCATACCCCACTTGAGCAACTATATCCAAACCCATCTCAAACGCGCGCGCGGCCGTCTCGGTACTCGACGGTATGGAAACCTAATATATGAAGATAAGGAGGGAGCACGAAGCATTCAACACCTGGATGAAAGGGTTACTGCTCGCCCAGCTCGCCCGCTCAAGCGGTTAGTACTTTGACTGAGTTACGGTCAAAAATTTCGTCGTCTTTTCCATCAAAGAGTCCAATGGAGCCCTGAGGAGGTGCGTTGGCTCTCCGGTCGTTTGTAGGGCTGGTGATTCCAAGGGAAGGTGGTGGTGGGTGTTGTGGGAGTAGCGGTGGAGATGGAGCGCTCAATCTCAGGCTCAAACTTATGCTGAATACGCCCTTTCTCATCCATCCCCCTATTCCTCCCCCTCTCCTTCGCGCCAAACAACCCAGATTACAGGCTAGAGACCCCTCCCCCAACTCATCGTTACAGGGCTATTACTCGCAGAGCGGATCTGATAGGCAGATCAACAAAACCAACCTCCCCCTTTATCTTACACCATCGAACAAACCAACATATCCTACCGCACTTGCATGACCTGGACAAACCAGACGCCGCAACGACGTACCAACATCGTCGATTTTCGTGCCCGTGGAGTTTTGCTATCGCTGTGGTTGATTAGATGGGGGATAGGGAGTCGGTGGGTGGGTGTTCGGGGGTCTGGATCTGGAGGGAGAGGATGACAGGGGAAGAAAAGGATGAGAGGGTGTAAGAGTATGATATACAGTAGTCGCGAGTACTGAAGGGACTATTCCGCACAGAGATTCTCGGGGCTGTTGCAGTTGAATTGCGCAATGTGGTTTCCATAAGCCGCACTCTCCATCCAAACGACTTCCTTCCCGTCAAGATTTTCAAACTCATATCCAACACCAAAACACCTCAAACAATCCGCCCTCATTAAACTGGCCCCCCCCAAACCAGCCCCCCCTGGATTCTCCATTGCGGGAACCCCACCCCACCAGCTCCCGCAAGCGACAGACGTCAAATGCATACAGTACACGCGCAGAACTATCCCCAAACCCCAAAATCGAATTCCTTCTAGTAGCTAACCAGCAAAAGGCAGTTTGGAAAAAAACGTCCTATATGCTCAACTCAAAAAGAATCTTTATTCATGGCCTCGCTGGTTCGACAACCCCCCTTGAAATCATTTAGTTCTTGTTGAGTGAGTCCTGGTACCCCCCCCCCCCCAGACCTGATCGGGTCTGTAGCATCATCGTCGCGGACACGCTTCTT
>JAABUS010000673.1_pt1 | contig 84290 bp, 87 predicted proteins | sample 5560161 | NCBI WGS metagenome assembly JAABUS01 (sample SAMN10711885, study PRJNA513376) | rock metagenome | isolation source: Antarctica rocks | place: Antarctica: Victoria Land, Trio Nunatak nord | collected 2016-01-04
CCCCCCCCCCCACCCCCCCCCCCCCCCCCCCCCCCCCCCCCCCCCCCCCCCACCACCCCCCACCCCCCCCCCCCCCCCCCCCCCCCCCACAACCTCCTCTCGCACTCTCCCACCCCTACTCTTCCCCCTTCCGTACCGTATCGGAAAATTTCGCTCTAGTTCAATGTCCTGTTGCGTAATACTGTAGTCTAGTTGTTGGTGGACTTGGTTTGGCGTGGGGGTTGGTGGCGGGGTTAATGTGTTTTTGGAAGAAGAAAGGGGTGGGAGGGAAGAGAGGGGGGGAAGAGCGGAAAGGTAAGGAAGGGGACGGAAGGGAAGGGAAGGGAAGGTGGGTCGTTCCATTGCGTTTGTAGAAAGGACACGATCCCCGGATTTTCCGGCTGCCTGGTGGATTTTTTTTTTGGCAATAGAGAGATATGCTAATCTCTCGCAAAACATCTAATCTGAAAAAATGAGCGGATGTGGATTGGAAAGTGCAATGGAAGGAATGATGGAAAGATGGAAAGATTTTTTTTTTCAAAACGAACAAAAACGCACTCTCTCCAAAATAGTAACAACCATACATAAACCTTTCGAGTCAACTGACGAGATTTGTTGCCTATGAGATTTGATTTATCCATACAGTGTATCCCAAACCTTCGTTTAATCTAACCGTCGACCAGGCCGCGTTTACCTATCATTTATTTGTTTTCCGACTTTCTGCACTGGTGCGATGGGAGTCAGGGGCAGTGTTGGTGTCGCTCTGGTGTATGAGTGGAGAGGCAATGAAGGATTGGAGGTTTTGAGGCGGGAGAGGAGATGGAGGATGTGATGAAGGAAGAAATGGCAGATGGCAGGTAGAAGGAGGAATAATGGAGCGTGGAGGTTGTGGTACAGGTGGTGTATTGATGTTTGATGGATGATTGCGAGGATGGTTTGATGCTATGGATTAGATCTTCCGTATCACTAGAGTTTATTACAAATAGTTGCGTTCTGGAGTTCTGCTTCTTTAGCTGTATACCAAATATCTAAAACATAAGGGGAAAGAAAGAGTGCATATCCCACAATTTTGCGTAGTTCGGATGGTGTGGTAGAGGTAAAGGTTTGGAGTCTTCGGTCGTGGACTTTTAACGGAAGCGTTTGGTTGCCAGTTGGTGTCCGGTACGGTACCAGGGTTTCAAAGTGCTAATATCCGCCTACGATGTCTGTCAGCCTGGTATCTCCCAAATAGCGACATCAACGTTCCCGTACCTCACTTAGACTTTGACAACAGCCCTTCCTTCTCATCCATACGATATCGCGGCGCCCACATTGAGCACAACAATTCCGCCTGTGTCCTCACAGCTTTCTTTCCCTCCCTCGAATCCCCCCACTCTCCTCCACATAGATCCGCAAACTGGCGAAACATGTATTCTGTAATTTCTTCTTTGGAGGTTTTTCGCTTATAGTACATATCTTGAATAATGGCGTCGTGATGGTTTGTGACGTTCTGCTTGTCCACGCTACGAGGAAGATAACCGGTTTCGGTTAGGATGGTTCTGCATGTAGGATTGCCGGTGCCGGACCTCTCGCTAGCAAGGAGAACTTGCACGTCCCCTGTGAAAAGGTCGGCCTTTGGTGTAGTTCGGGGAGTGGATTCCTTCGCTGGTGGTGCTGAAGCATCTTGATTTGTGCAAGACATTATGGGGGTTTAGTTCGTTGAAAGTTGAGTAGTATTAAAACCGTGAGAGTGATGTCGACTGTTTCAAGTATTGGGAACCGGCAAGCTTGAGCTGTATGTACTGAGGATAAAGAACGGAGGTGTAGGAAAGGAATACATGGCGCTTGATGATTTAACTGATCTCCGTGTTAGAGTTGATAAGAAACGAAATATACGTATTATGGTGTTATATCGTTGACATGTATATAATGGAGAATTGTGTTCCTCTGACAGATGGTTTTGTATGGTGTTGGATCTAAGCCGCATTTATACTTGTGACGGACAAGAACTTGTTCTAGCACTGAAAGCCTTTTTGACTTAGCTTAGATTGTCGACACATAAAACCGACGAGGTATTATGTAGTATCCCAATGCGTTGTTTAGTGTCCGTTGAATTCTCAGGTGGTTGGATAATTCTGTTAGTTCTTGAGTCATCGGCCTTATAATTTTCTTCCCTGAATGTACTCGGTCATGCCGCCTGAGAAGACCTTTGTCACTCTTGGAATTTTCCTAGCGTACTATCATCGAGGTATTGATATAGAAGACTCCCTCAATTAAGCTCTGGTTTTCACTGATGTTGACTGCGATACAAACAGTAATCAAGAGCAATCAGCCGGCTTGGCGGCAGCAGAGGGATAAAGAAAACCCAAACTTGAGCAAACGTGCTACCTCTGATACAAGGTCCATGCTCGAATTTCCATTGTAAAGCTTCTAAGGTTGTCTGTGTAGGCTATTCGGCGGATGTAGAGTTCATAAGAAAAGAGGTGGCTAATCAACAGACGAGTGGGTTCATTGTCCCTAGATATATAAGTGCTTGGTCCTTTAGGCTCAAAGAGACCTTGTCCACTGCGATTGTGTCAGAGTACCGTTAATCCAACATTGGGTGGAGGACTGTGATCTATTCAATGTGATGTGAGATTCTTGCAGCAAGCCTACCATGTCTTGTAATCCCAACAATGTACGGTCGGTCCCCGGTGTATTTTGGCCTTTGAAGCCAGTGGATAAGGGTTTTGGCCGCGACTGAAAAGGAAAGCTCATGTTCTTGGGAGGTTCTTCAAAAAGTTGTGGTAGGCGTTTCATGAGAAGAAGTCCATCTGGTTGCGATGACAGAAAGTATTGAGCAGCATAGGGTAAGGATGCGGTTCGTATGATGCAAACAATTGAGACAGACCTCACTCTAATCAGCGATCGCTGGAGGATGGTATGATGAATCGCAGGATGACTCTATGGCTCATCATAGCCATTTTTGTCAGTGGAATCATAGATGACTCTACGGTCATCGTGCACAGCGTATAAGTGACGCGCTGTCCTTGCGACTAGGGTAGTATCGATGTACCACATCACAAAATTGAGACTGGCATGGCTCAAGGTCTGAAGGCGACATCATGACAGATCGCAACAAGAAGTGAGGCATTGTTCTTCTGTGAGACGAAGTCGGCGACTCCGAGTTGCACAACATATAAAATGAAAACAACCTGCATAATCCTGCATAGTCCTGCAGCCCTATAAGGTGTATACACGTCTAATCTAACGTCCGCCCCGTTTCAAATCCTCAGCACTGTTGTACACCTCATCGCCCCCCTCCTCACCGCCCTCGCTCTCTGCGGTGAGTCGAATGAGGGCGAAGGGTCAAGGCTGAGAGCTTCGGAGGGGCTTGGGGAACGCAATTTGGGGGGTGCAGATACGAGCGAAGGGTCACGTCGTACGAAAAGTCAACATGAGGAAAGGCAGAGATGGGGCACGTTTACCCTCAAGGCGGCTTTGAAGTGTTTTTTCGATTAGGTGAAATCTATTGGATCGGAAAGGAATACCAAGACAGGCTGTATCGTACGACCAGGCTGCCGTTTGCCTTGTTGATTTGCCTTTGCTGCCTAGTATTATCACTTACTCTTAGGGATTCCTTCTAGTTCTCTACTAACAATTGCTTTGGCGAATTTTTGGAATATCCGAGCCAGACTGCATTTCGCCACTGAGTCAGTGGTTATTGCTTACTGTAGGGCGAAGAAGCTGAAGACTGCGTGTCTCAGGTTGTCGAGGTGCTGGGTCTCACTTATGGTGATATAACGCTCCTCTGTCCAGCTTTGTAACGAGGAGTTCTGAAACCTGGGATGAGTATAATTCGAAGATAGCGATAAAATACAGTTGTGTTATATGAATGAAACGCCCAAACCGTTAAATCGCCTCGCTGCCTATGCAAAGGGTGTGAAACATCAAGGATATCATAACTTCCCCGCAATGCAAACAGAACAGTATCAATAAGAAGCTTAAAAGATTTGCGACGACAGAGCTGGTGCTGGAGTAAATGCTGGTGTAAACGCCGGGGTATTGCGAAAGGTTGCTGGAACACGGAAAGTCGTTGATTGAATGCTGATGTAAGAGACTGGATTGGCGATACCGTCGATGTATTCCCAAGGTGGTGCTTAAAGAAGCATTAGTAACATGTTATGAAAGATTCAGATCGGTCTGTTTCACCTGTTGCATTCCTCATTGCTGCATCTACCAAGCACAGCAAAAGCACCGAAGAAAGACCCAAAATCGATAGTCGCCGCCAAAACACGTGCTCGCCAATTGAACATCGTTCCCATGCCAAAGATCCGTAGGCAAGACAGAGGCAAGCGATGGAGGTGACTAAGAAGAGACGTAGTCGAAGAGTAGTCGCTAACGACCACGAGTCGATACGAGTACAGTGCCATAGTATGATATGGTATCTTTTTGTCGTAAGCAAAAGATGCAGTGATAATTACGACCCACAGCCATGGGACCCTGGCGGCAGTGTCCACAAAACCATTGGCTATAATCTGTCTGGACGATGTACGCTGGTGGTGGCATTTTGATCGAATAATGCTTTAAAGGGAGGCTTTGGGTATTGGGGTTGTTTGCTGAAAGAGAAGGAGGCTGATTACTTCGAGCAATTGCTTGGGTGCCGAGGGCGTTGGACGATGGGATGTGTAAGAGAAATTCGCAGATAAGTATGGATGCTAAGATGGGTCTGACAACATACCAGTGAGACATTGCCTTTTTATATGTATTCTTCCTCAGGACCCTACATTGACCGCTTAAGGCGTGGACAGATATTTCATTCCTTTTTGCTCGCCGGAGGTGGACATGGGCATTGCCTCACCAGGGCGACGAGTAATTTTCGAAGTCGCCATGATGAGGGAGCAGATGAGCTCTTCAATTTTCGACTCGAATCCGCTCTTAGCTTGACAGGAAGGTGACGAAGACAGTAAACCGTGAAACCCGACTGGAAGCTCCACTTTACTGGCGCAGCATTCCTCCTGAGGCCGTTCGGTACTTGCCTCAAACATAAGGACAGCATGACGAAACTGGGAGTATCTGGTTTCACTGTTTAGATTTGATCTGGATGAGATATCCGGAGGGCGTGCTAGTGAAGCTTGGTATCCCGCTACTCGAAATGTCGCTTGACAGCGGGATTTACATCTCTGCGTGACTAGAATATACGTCCCAAAATATCGGAGGGCGCCGAGTTTGGAACAGGGCTTCAGTGGGCTGTGTTAAACATTGACCATGAATCAAATCCAATCATGATATTTTCGTTGAGATTGATGGGGCAATGATAGATGGATTGAAGGGATGTAATTTAACGAACTACGTTGCAGGAGGGAAACAGCAAGAAGACGTCCTGATCCCAATCTCGCATATGCATATGACACTAGACAAGTAGGACGTCGCTACCGAGTTTACTATGATCTCATGCGTCCTTCCTGCAGGTCATACGGACCGGTTTCTTCAAGATTTGTCTTAGCAGGGCTCGAATCGCCGATGGATGGTGGCATAGGAGTCTGCGGAGCGCCACACAGCCTTGTTGTGCTGCAGCTTACAAGATATTCTATTCCAAGGCAGCTTAGCCGTTAGAAGCTTCCATATACATTACGAACGTACAGTTTAGAGTAACGCAGCGCGCTGTTGTTAGAATGACGTACACAAATTTGGGAGTTGCACATGGAAATGCATCTTTGACAGCCGCCTCGAAAGTGACAAATGGAGCCCGGTTAACTAGATACTCCCATTGGATTCAATCTTGCGCTATGAAATTACACTTTAGCCGAATGTCAGGGCCAAGAAAACGACCAGATTTACAGAGCTTAGTTCACAAAGGGCAAACAGAGGAAACGTTGATGGAATAATTTGTAGCATCCCCAAGTCTGCACTGTAAGTACAAAGATCAGGGCTGGCTGGCCATAAGTGGAGATGTATCTATTTATACGTAATGTGCTCGTACATGTTGAAACAGACAGATACAATATACGAATTGAGAGGTGAGTCACAACCAAGCAAATCGCTCTCCAAACTATGAAAACCACCACGATGACTCAAGCATGTTTAAATGAAGGTAGGAGTTAGGCCACACACAAACATAAGCAAAGACCAGCACAAAAAAATAAACCTGATTTCGAAGACAAGCAAGTCTCTCTAGTATATACCTTCGACAGCTCCAACAGAGTAGCCTCGAAAAAGTACCCTTAGTTCATATGAGGCAAGAACGTATCTTTCATTGTTGTGAACAGAAGCCGTGTAAGGTGTGATCTGCCGCAGTATCTAGCCATTGCTCGGAAGATCCGCATCGGTGGCTGCGTTGCTGCATCACTCTTGCGAGCAATTGACACACATATAGTGGTGACAAGATATACAAGCAGGCTGAAGTCCGATAGATTTCGGGCCATCTTTGCAACGACCTGCCCCTGTCAGCCTTTGTTTTACAATATAGGAAAGCCATAACGTACAGCAGTACCACCGAGCAAAGGCTCTTTTGCGTGCAGGATCTTCCGGAAGCTCACTAGGCTCCGAGGAGTTGAAACCTGAAGCGTTGATATATTCGCTCTGTCTGTCGCAGGCATGGGAGCGAGAAAGACCATGTTCGTAATCAACGGGCTCTAGGGAGGACGCATCGAATGTTGAACAAGCTCTATTTGAGTCTTGGGTAGAGGGGGTAGGTGGATCTTCCGCAGATATGGCAAATATGGGGTACCCAGCAGCTCCAGATGGACTGGAAGCTGTCTTCCAGGCCTCATGCTCTACATAGTAGTTCAAGCCTGGCATCGGAGCACACATGGTACTGGGTATTTTAGCCTGATGAGGAGTGATATAGGAGTCGAAGTGAGCTGAGAAGGTAGATAGCTTGATATGTTACGGTGTCGTGGAAAGGAGGTAGGCGATGATAAACTCTGGACGATAATAGGTGGCATAAAAGAACAGCTTATATACACCAGCTGGAAGGAAGCCCGGAGTTTTCACTCAAACCGAGTGAGCCCTGGATGAGTCTGATGCTCAATTTGAATTGAATCCTGCAATATAGGGTTCACTTACGAAGTTTTCGTAGTAAGCACTCAGCCGTAAGATCCAGCGCGGCAGAGTGGGATAGTACCCCAGCCACCAAATGACGAGTTTTAAAATTATGGGGCATCCTCTATGCTCTGCTGAGTTTGGTCTTATGCCGAAAATAGGGACGCAGGCGACGTACGATGGAACTGACGGTGCTGTTGCCATGGCGCTGCTGATGCTAGAAGCTCGAGCGTTAGTCGAGGGCATCATCTCCAGCTCCGGAGAGGAAAGCTACAGCCATGACGATAAGATTAAAATTTGTGCTGGAATCACCTCATATTCTTCGGGTCATCATAGCGATAAGGCGTACAAATATGAACAGAAAGCACAATCCAAGCATATCGCTGCACTCAGAATGGCCAAGCAAGCGTGCAGCAACGGTGTATTCAGATCAGTGCAGGCTCGCACATGGTGCTCACGTGGAGGAGCTCCCAAGCCGTCCCCCCGGTAAGCGCCTTAAAAAGGCTCGGGGAAAATTGCGTCCAACAGAAGTCGAATGTAGGGATCTGAGACCTCCCATAGCACCGGGGACCTTGTGCAAGGGTCGATGCAGTAATAGTGGGTAATATCACTGAAGAGGTAGGTACAAGCCGAATGAATGTGTGACTGTTTCAAACGGCGCTCCGTGTCACACACGGGGATGATAATAATCTGTAGTGAAGACCGAAAATCTACTGAAGTCAGTGGTGATGCCAGCGGCAGGAATTTGTTTCGCAATGATGGTTCCTGCTTTGGTAGAAGAGGGAAGGTAAAATTTTCATACTGTGTGCACATAGCCCGCCACTTCGAACCATTAGTAAAAGAAGGACGGCCGCTTTGCATTGGAGCCTCCCACCAATGCTTGTATTGTAAGCCCTTAGAATATACGAATACCATGTATAAAACTCGGTGTAAATAATCCATTGGTGCGTCTAATCATGCTTTAGAAGGCACGGTATGAAGTGACTGTGACTGCATGAAGGAGGATTGAATCTGCAGGGTGACGTTCGACACAATTAAGTGAGCATAAATGCTGTTAGCTCGGAGAAATCAGGCGACGGTGCTACCCGAACTCACTAACGACTAGATATTCTGGAATCTTGACATTGCAAGAGTCTGCTTCATACGAAACACACCATGGAACATAGGATCAGCAATTTCAGAGCCAGTCCCACCAGTTTGGACTTTGTTCAAGTTGTTTTCCTTCATTCACATGACTGAAGTGGAATGCTGGCTAGGTCTTGACGATTTCAGCGACTCCCCTTGATGATGCGAAGTAACGGAAAAGATATGATCTATGCTACTACAATATAACAGAATATACAATACCAAACTGTACGCTGAGGAAGATCACGGAATGAGAGAATGGATAGGGTTCACGGGGCCCCACATGTCTGCAAAAGGGTACATAACGTTACAAGATCGTTCGCAGGATCAGATTCGATAACCGCAATCTCTAACTTCAAGTACAACTTCACGACAACGCGAGCATCTCTGGACGCCGCAATTTAAGCACGATGCATATAAAGAGGATAAATATGGACCTGGACAGGCGCATCGTTGGCAGCAATACCAGTACAGGGTTCTAGTTGGCTGAGGATGCGAGCGACAAGGATTGTTTCCATTGCCGCTTCCTGATGGAGTATAAAGTCCAGCTCCGCTGTTTGTACGTCGTGTTGAGGGGTGGTCATAGTATGAGTGGGTGCTCGAACTCATGATGTGATGATGTGGCTCAGATGGTGGGTTGCAAACAAGGTGTTGTTCTGGCTGGCAATAGACAGACGACGGACCTTGCACGGATACTGGACGAATTCGTTCGGCTTCTCGTTGGGCAGGATTCACGTACTGCAGTTCGGTCAATCGGCTTGGTCGTCTGCCGGAAGGATCTGGTGGATAGAATGGATACACCGGTGAACTGTTGCGGGTCATACCAGAATATTGCCGGCCATTCGCGTGTGCGTCACTCTGTTGTAGGTCAGTAAAAGCTAGAAGAGATGAGTAGGATGCATTGTTTACAGAAGACATTGATGTTTTTGGGATTGCAATGAACCTGAGACCAATCCGTGATATGAAAGAGGCCACTGCATGAAGCTACCAACCAGGGCTACTCAGCAAGATTGAGAAGAGAAGAGAATATAAGACGAGACGATGGTAAGTGTCACATCATTTTTTCCAAGTAATTGTGGGTGACCTGAAAATTGGGGCTTCAACATTGAAATTCTGAAATTTGAGCGACATCTACTGTCAGAGAACTCCATAGAATCAAGTTAAACGCTAATTGCTTCAAGGATCGAGACTATGCCTGCGCAGACTGGAGATTGAAGCTGTGTATCGCATGTGATACAGATATACATTGAGCTATACGAGTGGCGAATCTTATGGAAACTCATTAGTGAGGCGTCCTGCAGCCAATTTTTGGGTGATGCTTCGTACCTAATGGTTACCGGTATAAAATCTGAAGTAAGGATTGGCAAAGAAGGATTGTGATTCTTCACGTCAGGTGGCAGGGCTTTAGCAACAGACCGGTTAAAGCTCTACTTCACCGGGAATCCTTAATCGAAGCGAGAATGGGAGCCATCTGTAACATACCTCTATCACAAGAAATTTTAGGGGGCTTATGAGAAAGGCAAAGGTAGCAGCCACTCCTAGCGTATAAACAAATGCTCATACGACCGGTATATACTACCATTTCTCAGGCTCTCGACATACGGAGAGTTCGACACTAAAGCTCTCCATGAACAGGCATACAACACCAAAATTGAATTCTTTTGAGATCTATTTCCAGATCTGCATAGAAGTGCCAGTTTTATCCGAGAACATCTCATTCCGAGCTTGATGCTCGATCCTTTTGTTCAATGGTACGAGGATTTCGTGTTCTCTTCAACATAGTCCATCAGGCAATTCTGCTGCGCCATGTAATGGGCAGGAGCGCCTCGGTTGGCAAAATTTGTGGCATTGTTTTGGCAGCCTCAGAAAGCGCGGGTCCGTGTCCCCCGGCGATTCCAGGTTTTCATACAGCCTTCTCTGTGCTCTATTGTGCGACTGAGCGGCCTTTGCCTGTCGAGGAGGCGAAGTCGAGGCCATGTTTTGTCTGTAGAACAATGAGGCACCAAGGCTCTTATTTTTGCGCCGCTTTCCCACCGTGGAATTTATTTGTGAATGTTGAGCGTTTGCCTTACTATCTGTGTATTCAGAGGCAGTGCAATAATTGAAGAAACAGCCTAGCTCGACCCTTTGGACATTGTAGTGGTGAGGCACAATTATGAGACATTAAAGTTATGATTCCATTCGCGGGGTGAACCATTGGCGGGTGAAGTAGGAAGGAAAGAGAATGATCAACAAGAATGTATGGAAATGGGCAGGTTGGTTGCCTCAGGACCTCAGACGTGTTTCCGTGGCTAAGCCCCTTTGGGTTGGCGACCCTCTGGATGACTTCGCAGCCTGAGGTCCTGAGGCAACAGCGGGTTGGCGGTTGGGCCGCCAGGCCATGACTCATCATCGGCGGAGGGGATAATCATTTGGCCGCAATTGTAAATCTAACTACTTCGGACCACTTTAGCCATCTGGCAGTTCTGGTGTACCTTCCTACCTCTGAGTGTCTATTTGCTTATCGATAATCTGCATAGTAAGGTAACAACGTGTCGTTCTCGCGTGAGTTCCACCTGCTTTGTCTGCCTGCTATGAGCGTCTCCCGGGTCCGACAGAGCTTTAGCCTTTCGCCCTTCCTTGGAGGGTCCTATGGCTCCAGCGACCCTGGACCAGAAAGTCGTCAATCTCTGGACTGCAAGAGTCATTCCTCTTATCCTTGTTGCAATAGTTGGATATGTCACGTGGGTGGTGATTGTGCTTGTTTGCGGTCAGTGATCTATCGACGAATCTTATGGTTAGACTGACTAGTAGCAGTTGAATACCTCTTTAAACCCCCAGCCACTCTACGAAGCCCACGTCCCCATGCAGCTATTGGTATCTTAGTCGGCTATTCCGTCCTTCTACTGCTCATTGCAACTGCATATTTCCGGCTATTTTACATTGTCGCGACCAATCCAGGCTACGTCTCCAGAGGGCCTCAATGGCAAGCTCAGCAGAAAAGCCAGAAACAGCGCAGCAGGAACAGCCGCTCAAGCCGGGAGAAGAACGTAGTAGATGCGCAGAAGCTTGAAGAGAAAGTCAACGGCTTTGCCAGGGGAGAAACTACTGGAAACGGGGCGGATGACTTGCATGGTCGCCTTCACGCGGAACGACCCAGCGAGTCCCGACCCTTGACCGGAGCAGATCCAGCGCCTGATCTCAGACAGTTCTATACTAAGGATGTATTTACCTGCGAAGGAGATGGTCGTCCCATATGGTGTTCTACATGCCTCAATTGGAAGCCAGATCGAACCCATCACTGTCGTGAGGTTGGGCGCTGTGTCAAAAAGATGGACCATTTCTGCCCTTGGTGAGTTTGATCCCACTGGAGTGTTCATCTTGGGAGAAAATCGCCCTTCGGTCCGAGGGATGGAAGATGATATCCGATCACTTATTGAGACTTTGCGTGTAGAAGTCTTACCTGAAATAGATTCTAACTGAGAACTTACATTTAGGGTTGGAGGCGTCGTTTCTGAAACAAATTTCAAATTCTTCCTGCAATTCGTTGCATGGACTGCAGTCTATTGTACATTTATTCTTATATTTATGGCTATCTTTGTAAAAGAGCAGGTGAGTCACAGTTACCTTACGCTCCATTCGCACCCTAGATCCGGTCTTACGTTTGCACACCATCTCCAAATCATGGCGTCTTAGGCAGAACCCTGAACCTTGAATGAACCAGCACACCGGGTTTTTTTGTTTCAACGCCGAGAAGCTTGTTTTGACATCAACGGTAGTGTCTCAGGCTAAAGTTTAATATAGGTCGGTCACTCTAACATCCATTTCATCGTGACCCTAGCCCTGTGAGTCCTCAGCTTTCCTAGAAACCACCGGGTTCACTAATGCCCCTCCCCTACAGTGCCGCCCTCTTCGCCCTCTTCACTATCGGCATGACCCTCTCGTCCCTCCAATTCGCAATCCTTAACACCACAACCATCGAAAATCTCTCTCGCAAAACCAAAGTCTGGACCCTAGCCATCTACATGCCCCGGTCTCCCTCTCCAAATAGCACAGCTCCTGGATTCCAAACCATCACATACCCCTTAGCCCCCACCCTCATAAACCCTAATGATCCAACAGCGGCGGCTCCACAGCCACCACCAGGTCCGCCTAGAACCTTTGCGATTCTGCACACCAAACCAGGCCAAAACCCGTGGGATCTCGGGCCTTTGCGGAATTTCAAGAGTGTGATGGGGGAGCATTGGTATGATTGGTTTCTGCCCATCAGACATAGCCCATGCTCTAAACATGATGGACTGGCTAGCGAGTTTGAGCTTGGTCCTGTAGTGGACCAGATGAGACAAGAAGCGGGAATAGCGCTACTCCATGGAGAAGGTGAAAAGTCACATAAGCGAAAGCGGAGGAGAGAGAAACCTAATAGGGAAAAAGAGGAGCGGGATGAAGGCAGGTGGAATGTTGGGCATCCCTCTCATGAAAGGAACGGATTCAGTCGGGAGGCGTCGAATCTGCATCTCGCCCATAATGGTGCGAGGGAAGACGTACATTAGCTTTTGTACTTCTGCTTAAACGAATATAGAAGTACCTTGCTAATATATACGGAATTAATCTTGGGAAAGCGCATATCATTATTCACACAGCATTTTCCCGTTCATGGCTACTCCACTTGAGAATTTGATTGTGTAACGGATCCCCCCTCTACAGCCGGTAGACTTACCCCAACCACTAAATTTAGGCTAGCAAGTGCATCGACCAACCATGAAGGGTATCAACCCAATTCCCGGAATGCTCTCGTTCCAAAGACTAAAACACCGAAGCATAAAAGCCTCAAACCCTACTCGGTCAAGCGATTTATCCGAGGTCTGTTGAGTTGACGTGACGTCAGTATCTTAATTGAATAAAGTACTCTTGTAGAGATAGTGATGGGAGCGGTCATGCACCCATGAACTCAACAGCTTAATTCAGAACCAAAGGGCCTATCTACCATGACCTCAATCTACACGCCGCAAGGCTTTTACAGATATCAGTAATCAATAGATGCGGCCTGAGATTCTCACCACCTCATCAAGGTCATGGCCTAGCTTGCGCTGGGGGAATGGATGTATTGGATAAAGTACAACTTAGATAATGAACGAATGTGATTCCATTCCCCAATGGCTGCTGCGAATCATACATAGGCCGTCAAAGTAGAGATCTAAGGGGTAAATATGTAGAAGAAGGAAAGTGTTATCACAGATAGAGAGTGTGGATACAAGAAAAGGGGCAAAAGTACATAACGGCAAAGAATACAAATCAAATACAAGAATTGGAAAATAAATCAAGTACATGAATCAAATGTAGGAAAAAATTGAAATAAGATCCTCAACACCATCCCACTCTCCCCCTTTCCCCCCCTTCTCCTAATCCATAGCCACCATGTACCCCCACCAAGCACCGAAGACTCTATTACTGCAAACATAAGAACAAGAAGCGAAGCAAGTAAAAACCAAGAAGCGAAAGTCGAAAAGCACGCTTGCTCTCCGTAGGCGGTTCTGTCGATTGGTGTACCGTCACTGTTGCCCGGCTTGGTGAGTAAACAAGAATATTGAGACAAAGAACATAAACGTGGTGATGAAGAAAGACGAGACACGAAAGGGAAACGTCAGCCAGCATCACCTTGACAACCTCCCCATCCCCTCCCCTACCCCTTCCACCATGCCCTCTCATCTCATCCACTGCCTCGACACCTACCATCGCCTCATTCTCACAACCTTTCTTCCAACTTAGCTAAGCACCACACACCCCACACACTTCTTATGCCCATCATACGGGCACCTCTCCGGCGCAAGAGCAGGGTTCCAGCTCTGCTTGCAACTGCAACACACCCACCACCCACGCATGCTTGGGCGAGCAGAAGCATAATCGCCTGAGGCGCTTGGATAGTAGCGTGGAGTAGCAGTGGACGGGTAGGGGGAAGAGGTGGAGGATGGGTAGGTGGTGGTGTAGTAGCGCGGGGTGCGAGATGCAGTGGCCATGGATGGGGAGGTGTGCTGGGTAGGGCTGTAGTGGTAGGATTGGTTGGCGGGTGAGGCATTGTGGTAGGAGTTTGGATGGGAGGGGGTGGAAAAGGTGGGACGGCCAGTTTTGCAGTTGGAACAGCGGATGTGGGTGCAAACTGGGCAGCGCTCGGGGGAGTTGGCGGTGAGGTTAGGGGCTTTGCACTGACAGCAGTTCCAGACGTCGGCCATGTCGAGGGATACGAGATTCGCTATAATAATGGGGAGGTGCTGGGTTGAAGAGTGGATGTCTGGGGTGGTAAGAGCTGGAGATAGGGGCGAAGATTTGGTGGATGTTGGTGTATGGGTCTCAGTTGTAGTGTGAGATGGTTCGAGATAAGAATTGTAGCAGATAGAAGGGCTAAGCTTAAAATTGAAGCAGAGTAGAGTCGAGTAAACGTTAAAGACTAGGGGCAGAACGGTGCTGCTTGAGAGAAAGTATAGGGCCGTTGATAGAGATGAGACAACTCGGTTGGCAAAAAGAGGATAAGCAACGAACCATACAGACAACCAGACTTGAGCAGTAGCAGAAGGTGTAGGTCGAACTGTATCGGACAGAAGAGGAGAAGGATTAAGGTCAAGACTGATAGTCTGGTAGACGGTCTGACAATTGAGTATTTGAATGGCGGTAGTAGAACGTTATTCCGGACGAAGGGTACAGAGAAACAGTGGTGATGATGAGAGATATATAGAGACTAATTGCTGTACAATTGACTCTCAAACCAACACATTATCTAAATTGCCCTACTCTTTGCTCTGGTGATAGCTTCATCATTGCCCTGCTCGGAGGCGTACCTCCGCACAGGTGACCACAATGGAAGACTAAAGGTGTCCATTGGTGAGAACCAGAGACTTGCATCATGGTGATGAGAGGGTTTTGGCGTACTGGCCAGTACGTGTGACCTAGATAATGAAACTGTGAAGCCGGTGCGGGAAGGGCAATCAATACGCCTTAAGGGTCAACCATGAAGCCTTCGTCTCTGAGCCGACTATAAGCGCACCAAAAGAGATGCACTGTCTGTCTTTCATGTCCGTTGGCAGGGTCATGTTGCAATTGCGCCTTGTGAGCTTCAAATATAATGAAAGGAAATGCCACGTAGTCGAGTCAATACCGTGGATATCAAAAACAGAGCCAATACACTGGGCGGATTCGAGCGATGACGTCAGGAACAGTAAAGATGTCATCGCTGTAGCGATTTCAAGTGATTCAATATCTGCTGAAAGTCCAAGGACGGAGTTTCGAGTTCAAGAGTACTTCTTCAAATCGGAGCTTCCCGGAGACGGACAACAGGGTATAAAGGACATATATGGAAAGGATCTCTTCTCTAGTGAAGCGTAATAAGAAGCATAAAGCCATTGTCCCATCACAGAGCATTGAGTTTGTGTGTGCAAGAGCGGTGAGCGTTATGTGGGGTTCGCTAGCAGCATTGGACGCCTTCAACATCCCGATCTCTGCCGGTCCCATTTCGCATCTCGGAAGAGAGGGCGAGATGTCGTTGAATGCAAGGCGTATGTAGCAACTGAATGATAATGGAGAGGCCCGCCCCGTGCGCAGTGTATCTCTTCAACCCATCTTAACAATGTCGTTCCCTAATGATGCATTGCTCCTGGACGTACTATTAACTCTAATGGTTCTCACCTTGACCCATAACACATTTTGATCGTTGAAGGGTCCATGGCTGCCTTGTCTGGTCTCGCAGTTGCCTACCAAAAGTGTTCCGACTCCAGCCATTATATTTCTGGACCAAAAGAGTATGCTTTCAACCGGAACGTACTCTTTACCCTCGGTTCAGCATCTTAGAGCCTCTGTAACGCGTCATTGCTTCCCAGTTTGTAAATCGGAGTCTATGGAGCGTGAAGATCAACGGTAGTTGTTGTACGCCCGACTTTCGATGGCAGGGTCTCGTGAGGGATGCAACGCATTAGCCGCAAGACGACCCTGGTTCTTGGGTTAGTTCTGCCATGTGGTACGATAGATCTTTGGGAGGATGGACATGCCTAAAATCTTGAATCCGGGTGTGTCGTTCATGCTCCGGTACGTCAAGGGAATATGTATGTGCAGTAGTTAATAGTCAGACCTCAAAGACTGGTACCAAAACTACAGCCCACTCGTATTATGTATATTAGCGTGTGCAGAAAGCTTTCGAATCCTTGGCATCGCAATTGTCGCGGCCCCCACCTATTTTGTATAGGCCATTCGACATTTCAATTCATTCAAATCCACTCAACATCTATTATCGCATCAAAAGATAGGTGAAAATGAAGCTATTCAGACACTACTATTCAAAATCTATAGTACCAGCTTCAAGGTCTCTTTCCAAGGCTCTAATATCAGCTTCAAAGATATAATCTCCGGCGACGCTATGCTTGAAATGCTGTCTCGGAAACCTATCACACCTGCTTCTTTCGACAGCGTAATGGAGAAATTCACCAAAAGTGCCTTCAAAATGGGGTCATATTTCCTCGAAATGTCGTCTGACTCAGATCTTCAAAACACTAAAACTGAGCTCGATGAAATTGAAATTCGGCGAATAGGGAGGCAGATAACGCATCTCACATCCGTGTGAGATGATGAGTTCTTCGATTCGACGATTGCAATGAATACTCGCGTTATTCATGATGATTACACTCTTCGGGGCCGGAAAGGAACTGCATAGAGGTAGCAATTCATCTGCTAGTCATCGAAAGAAAGTCTCGTCGTTGAATCAGTCTTCACGAATATCTGTACAGAGTAGATAGTCATCTATCGTGTAAGCCGGAAGAACACTTCAGCAATGCTCTCTCTTTCTAGAGGCTTGATAGCGAGCTGACTCACCAACTGATGCGTAGACTTGATGACGTCATCTCGTAGTCTCATTGAACAAAGTCTCATCGACGAACACAAGCTGTTCAGCCGTCAGTCGCAATAGGTCGACAACTCAGTTTAATCGCAGCTCATCGTTCTGTCTGATGCTCACACGCTGTCTCTTTTTATTGCTTCAGTGTCTCTTCTTCAGAATTCTGAATATCGTGAATCTATGAACATGTATACCCCACTTCTTTCATAGAAACCACATCATCTCTTTCTGCATAGCTCATGACTGTTGCTCTAGATATGTAATTAGGGAGTCTTCAGCGACCGGAAAGATCTTTCGAGAAGCGTCTTTGGGTCGGAATTGAGATCTGAACGGAGAGTCATACATGAATAGATTCGCCTGAAATCTATAGACGGTATCGAAGTGACAGTGAACCTCTTCGACGATAGCTTTGAGACATCAGTGAAGTAGCAGAAGCCGTAATATTTTGGAGCGAAGAGCAGGGGCTAGAGGGCCGATCATAGCTGCTGAGCTGCTGAGCTGCTGGAAACACGTCAGTATAAGCGAAGAAGTCTGAACAAATTCGTTTTCATCTACTTGCTGTTGTTTTGATGCGATAATAGATGTTGAGGGGTTGAAATGTCGAAATGTCTATACAAATTTGATGGGGGGCGCGACAAAAAATAAATGCCAAGGATTCGAAAGCTTTCTGCACACGCTAATACTCATAGGTACGCTAGTAAAAGCAATCTTGATTCGAAAGGATCATTGCTATTCGTCCACAGCTAATAGTTTTGACCTGCTTTTTACCCTTCAAGCCCATCCTCTAACCTTTCCAGCAGTGATGTAGCTTACTTTTTACCCCTTTAAACCACACTCGATCGAACCACCATCGTACTATGAGCAGTATTTCCGATCCGACTTCCTTCTTAGCCTCCTCATTTTCCTTTTACATCAGTGAATCACGTAGGCATCGAAGTGGAACGTTGTTCTGTTTTTCCAAATGTTTTTGTGTTTTTCTACTATCTACAGAACCCCGGAAACATATCCCACAAGAAAAGAAAAACAGTACAGGGGCGAAATGGTGCTACAAAGACGCTCGGAACTCCAAAAGACGACCGGGCTGGTGCAGGGGGAAGGGGGGGAAGCTGAACATCAAAAATAGACAAACAGAACGGTACAGGGGCGAGATGGTGTTACATAGACGCTCGAAATTCCAAAGGGTGAGGGGGATGGTGCTTGGGGGGGGGCAGGGGGGGAACAACAGGGAAACACACGACACGAACAACCACCTCCCCACACCTAGCCGAACAAGCTCCCCGAGAGCTCTAGGAAGGGGTCTTCCCAGAGCCACTCGGGGACGCTTCGTCCGCATCCCATCCCCGTCCTCCACGACGTCACACACACCGTCCACGGGTCACGGTGACCCATTATCATCATCAACATCATCATTATGATGATGAAGATGACGATGATGGGCACCATGCCCGGGACACCCCCAGCTCCGCTCTTGTTCTGGTCGCGCTCCGGTGCGGCGGCCATGATGGTGGGCTCCACCGAGATTTCTCGGACCTCGCTGAGGGCCAAGACTTGCTTGGCCCCCAGGTCATCGGTCTGTATCCCCTGCGAGGCTTGCGGGGCGGGCGGCGGTGGTTGTGTCTGGGTGCCCTGCGAGACTCGCAGGGCCGGGGCGGGGGTTTGTGGCTGTGGACCAAATGCAGGAGACGGCGGTCCACTATCGGCCTCCGAGATCTCGTTGGCCTGGTCAATGGCCTTGGTTCGGGCCACTGCCAGCTCTTTCTCGAGGCGGCGAATTTCGTGAAGGCAATTCTGCCGGAGTTCTTGGAACTCCTGCTTCGAACCCTCCAACTCCGCCGCTAGGTCGGCGTTCTCCACTCGAACCTTCTTCATCTCCACTTCCACCTTCCTCCACTGACGCTTGTAATTGTCCCTATACAGCGTCAAGTTTGCCACCTCCGCTGTGGACTTCTCCAAGCTTTGGTTGGCTGCCTCGAGAAGTTGGTTGAGATCGCTGGATCTCAACTCCTCGTACTTCTCTCTCAAGGCAGCCGCCTCCGCCTCGGCCTTCGTCCGGGCCAATTTCTCTTCTTCTAAGCTACTTGTAGCTTTTTCAACTGCCGCCTTCTCGCTCGCGGTCTCAAGCCGACTATCCTGGAGGTTTCGATAAGTTACCCTCAGTAGATCCTTTGCTTTGACCAGTTCTGTCTCCTGCTCCCCAACGGTTTTTTGCGATTCGGCAATTGACGCCTGTGCGTTCGTGAGCACGTCGTGGCCATGTCTTAGATGACGAGCTTGCTTCTGGATGTACTCTCTCTGCTCGGTGTCGTGTTCTTGAAGGCGGGTAAGCGTGTCTTGCGCCTCCGTTGCTTGAATCTCCAGACCCGCCATCCCGATCTTGTACTTTTGGGCATTGTTGCTCAATTCCTCGCTATGTGCTTCGTTGTTCGTAGCAATTGTATCGTGGAGGGTAGTCAGCTGCTTCTTATACGACTTCTCCATATCTTCAAGCTGCTTTTTGTATCCTTTCTCACAATCCTCGAGCTGCTTAGTGTACTTCTTCACACTATCACGCATACTCTTGTTGGAGAAGTCGCCGCCTTTTTGCTCAACAGGTGCCGCAGGCTTGGTCGACTGTACGTGCTCGGATTTTATGTCAGGAACCAAGTAGAAGTCGGCGAACTCGGCAAAGCCTGGATCTTCAATGCTAGGTGCCCAACTAGGAACCATGCCAGTAAACGCTTTAGTAGTCACATGAGTCCATGTCTCTTTCAAAGGTTTACCATCCAGGCCAGTGAACAACCTAGTGGAAACAGATCTGGCAGAATCTTGTTGAATAGTATCCATGTCCAAGAGTATAGCACCATCCGGGCGTCTCTTGGTCGAGATTGGATATACATTCACAGAAGGCCTACCCCTAATTGAACGCATTGGACGAGGAAATTTGAGAGCTGGAGCTTCGTCTTTTTCGAAATCAAAGTCCACGGATTTGATTGCAAGAGTTTCACCGAAAACTATAGGCTTCACAGAAGCTGGCATATCGAACTTGAAAGTCGGTGTGGCTGACTGCTGCTCTGGCACTAACGATTGGTTAGCGGTGAGGTACTCTGAATTGGCTGGGACGTACTACCATTCGTCTGAGTGGAATTACCCTTGTTTGGCTTCGAGCCACTCTTTTCCGCACTCTTCTTCGACTTCTTGCCCGTCATGTTTGACTATAGATGATGTAATGAAAGATGGTGTTTGTGCAAGGTAGTAGCTATGTAGAAAGTAGCTGGTATGTAGAAGTAGCTGATCTTTGGATGGTAGTAGGTATGTAGAAGTAGCTGATCTTTGAATGGTAGTAGGTATGTATGCTGTAGCTGGTTGGCACAAAGAGCAGGTTTGTAGCTGGTTGGTAAGATGTTGAAGGTTTATATGTTGTGATCTTTATTATGGCGAAGTTGCGATGAGACAAATGTGTTAAGATGCAAATGTGTTAGCATGTGAATAAAAACAACATGAGTAACTGGTGTCGACAATTGATATCACCTACAATTCACTTGAAGTGCCGGAAGCGGCCTATTGGTCAACAAAGCCACTCATGGCACCACAATAGATGTTTATGGGAATAAGCGTGTTCATTGAGAATAGTATAACAGCCCTTGTAATAGAGAAGCTCTATCCATGATACAAGATCACAATCCTAAGTACTTTCTAGAGTGAGAGGAAGGAAAATGAAGATCGGGTCAGGCAACATTCGATCACCCCAACCAGACAGCGAGCTCATAATCTTTCAACCGAGATAGACCCACGAAACTCGCCAAGGTACATAAATTAGATATCAGTCAAGAACAGCGTAGGTGTAGCTGGAGAATTCTGCCTCATCCCCGTCGGATGCTTCGGTCCCCCATTTTCAAACTCTTAATGACAGTCAGCCCTACCCAACACTAGAGCGAAAGCATTATAGAAGTGAGGTCAGAACAAAGTGATTTAAAAACTAATAGCATCATTTCTTGTGGCAGCATGACTTGAGTATCGGCAAGAGCTGAGAGAAAAGGCGCGTTCTCTAAAAGTTTTAGGAAATAAACACCAGTTCAGATACATGATCGGTTTAGTAGACAGGCTGGTACATCGAGAAAGAAGCCAAGATTCGGGTGATCTTAACACTGTAATGGGTTTATCAGGTAGTAGTCTAGAGAGTACCTGTCTACTGTGTGTTGGTGTGCGGTTGTGATTCGTCTGTAGGTAGCCTTCCGGCGGCTAATCCAGAGACTCGCCGCAACAGGGCCTGCCCCTGTCAGACATATATAGAGAGAGCCTCGCACTTCAGTGCTCTCGGAACGTGGTACTCCAAGGTACGTAGCAAAGATATGCGGAGGTACAGAGTACCTAAGCAGTCGCAGCCCACATCACCGTATGTAAGCAATGCAACTATTGGTATACGATAACTTCACCCATGCTATCCATTCTTATAGAAGACTGCTGTCAGGATAAATACAAAGTCTACTGAGTCCCAAGTCTCGATACGCACGCACCCGTCGTGCCATCCACTCTATATGGCTCAAGCATGTTCTCCCTCAACTCCCTTGTCCAAAAGGCCCAATCCCTAATTGACCCAAACTCTCCACCAGTAAGGCCGTCTGACAAAAATCCTTCCAAAGCCACCCTCTTCCGACTTCAATTCCGCTTGCCCGATTCCCAGACACCAACTCACGAGATCACCGCCGAGCTATCATTATCTGTCCTACATGGCTCGCTCTCCACTACGCAGAGCGGTGGCCAAAGGCAGAAGGCGTCCGAATCGGGAAACATATACGTTGGCAAATTGCATATGAGCGAAAGCTTCCTCTGCTTTTCGACTCAGCCTACAAGTTTCCATGCAGGCGCAAGCATCCAGGCGTCCAGTGTATTCACTGGCCAAACTCATGGAGCAGGGCCTGCTGGAAATGGCTTTACACTGCCGCTATGTGCTGTCAGGCGCGTTGAGAGACTATACTCTGAGACTGGCTTATTTGCCCTAGCAATCACGACATGGAACGGCTTCGCCCGTCAGCAAGGAAGCCATCCCGATGCTCAACGCTTTCGAGTCCAGCTCGCCGGCAGTCGCCAGGCGTGTGAAAGATTCTGCGATAGCTTAAAAAGGGGATTGAGAGACGGTGTCAGGGAGGTTGAAAACTTAAAAGCCGTTGTTGGCGAGTGCTACTCCGAATATCTGCTTTCTGGTAACAACAAGGAGGCCAGGGATGAGGCCAAGGCTCTCAGCGGAGTTAAAGACCCGCCAGATGCGGGTCTTGGTACGGTCTTCAGATATCCTGGCGACCCCAAAAAGCTACGGGATCGCAGCAAGATGAGGTTATGGGGGGAATACCTGAGAGGTTAGCCGAGCGAAAGGGCGGATACAGTGCCAGCTAATGAGTGGCAGAGAATGGTCGGAATGTTACTCTCATTCGGCAGCCTACTTTTCACAAGCTCATCCGAGTTGGGCTTCCGAACCGTCTTCGGGGTGAGATCTGGGAGCTGACGTCAGGCTCCCTATTCATTCGGCTACAAAAACCGAAGCTGTTCACGGATACACTTGCGAAATTTTCCGGTCGTGAGTCGTTAGCGATTGATGAGATTGAGAAGGACCTTAATCGAAGTTTGCCCGAGTATCCTGGATTTCAAAGTGAAGAGGGCATTGGACGATTGCGACGAGTCCTCACAGCTTATAGCTGGACCAATGAAGAGGTGGGCTATTGTCAAGCAATGAATATTGTCGTTGCAGCACTTCTTATGTAGGTCTCTTCCCAGTCCCTAGACACTGCAAAGTCAATGCTAACTATCTAAGATACATGTCAGAGTCACAAGCCTTTTTCCTTCTATCAGTCTTATGCGACCGACTCTTGCCTGGCTACTACTCCACGACCATGTACGGGACTCTTCTGGATCAGCGTGTTTTTGAATCACTAGTCGAGAAGACTATGCCAATACTATGGGATCATCTAGTAAAATCAGATGTTCAATTGTCTGTAGTCTCCCTTCCTTGGTTCCTTTCATTGTACATTAACTCCATGCCGCTCGTATTCGCTTTTCGAGTCCTTGATGTCTTCTTTCTGGAAGGGCCAAAGGTACTTTTCCAAGTCGGTCTTGCCATTTTACGTATCAACGGCGAAGAGCTTCTCGACATCACTGATGACGGTACATTTATATCCATACTCAAGACCTATTTCTCGCGTTTGGACGAATCCGCACATCCGAGATCCGAAAACGAAAAGCTACGTGCTGTTACGAAGTTTCAAGAATTAATGGTCGTGGCTTTCAAGGAATTTTCTGGAATCACTCATGCCGCGATATCAGAGCAACGGGAAAAGCACAAAGATGCAGTCCTTGACAATATCGAAAGCTTTGCAAAGAGAACCTCAATACGAAATCTCGGTCCAGATAGTAAGCGTCTAAACGTAGACGATCTAGGCTTCCTCTACGATCGTTTCTACGGTATCTTATATGAGCGGGAACAGCGAATGCAGATGCTGCGGGAAGAGACCGAAAAGCGAGCCAAAGCCGGTAAAATCAAAGCAACGGAACTTGTGACTGGTATTGCTGGCAATCCCAGTATCGAAATTGGGCGAGTTGGCCTAGGACCAAGTCCCACACTAATGAATTACGACGGCTTCCGGGAATTTCTCGCTGGCATCACACGATGGGCAATTGGAGATGCTCCTGTGTCCGTCCAAAACAGCCACGTACTGGAGAAAGAAAACAATACACTATTCGGAACTAGTGGAAGAAACCGCAGCTTTTCTCTCTCCCCATGGGGTGCCGGCAATGTTGAGCCCGCCGACCATGACTTCACGCAACGGCTCTATGGCAAATGGAACAAAGACGACAATGATGGTCTAAGCCTCCAAGATGTCGTCTCTGGGCTAGCACAGGTCAAGGGTACAAGAGATATCATGGCGAGCATAAGCTACTTCTTCGAGCTTTACGATGATGACCAAGACGGCAAGGTAGACCGGGAAGGAATCCTACGCATTTCAGAAGCTCTACTCTTTCTAACGCGTCGTGGTCTGGGAGAATACCTGACCTCTTCACCGTCTTCAAGCATTCTCAACCAAGACGACGATCTTGATCTGAAAAATTCAGACACCAACGAACGCTTCCTCAGCAGCATCAGCGCTTTCATCCGCCGCTGCTTCGAATACGCCGACCCCGACAACCCACAATATCAGTCCTCAAACCCTCCTCAAACCCATGATTCCCAAATAGCAGCAGACATGAACAACTTCTCCGTGGGCGACTCGTCCGACAACGAAGAAGAAGACCTCCTCGACCTCGGCCCCAACACCCCACCACCACCACCAGCCTCTGCACCCCAACTCACCCCTCACCTCACCTCCCACCCCCCTACCCGCAAAAACACTTCCGCAAACCTCGCCCTTGACCCCGCCCACCCCCTCCACATCACCCTCCCCACCTTCCGCATGGTCATCCTCGCCGACGACCTCCTCCAACAATTCTTCGAATCCGCCTTCCCCTCCTCCTTCCACCTCTCCCCCACCCACGCCCCTCAAACCCCCCACCACCTCACCACCTTCACCTCCCCCGCCGCGCCCCGCACCGCCGGCGTCGTCCCGCCCGCAAAGGGCCTTAGGGGTGTCCTAGATAACATCGTCAGCGATGGCATGCGCGTGGCGGGCGAGGTGCGCAAGCGCGTTGATGAAGCACAGCGAGACATGGAGAGGAGTGCGGTTGCGCGGCAGGGTTCTGAGGAAGATGGGGAGGAGGACGAGGAGAGGGGCGGTGTTGATGCGGATAGGAGAAGTCTGAGGAGTGTGAGGGCGGGCGATCGAGAGCTCTTGGAAGGCGCGGAGGCGGAGGTCGAGTCTGGGGGGCGGGGTGAAGGTGGGGTGGACTTGTTGGAGGGGGTGGATGCGACGGCGGCTGTGACTGCTGGGTCTGCGGAGAGAGTTGTGGAGTTTGAGCGGTAGCGTAAGTTCTGATCTGAAAGGCGGAGGAAGACGTTGGCTTGGGCGGAGTTGGAAGGCGTATTAGTTAGTATATTCGGGCGTATCGAGTGTCATGTGTGTGGGTGTTAGTGATATACCGAGCGATTAGTTCTACTGTATTACCAAAGCAGTCCCACCGAAAGATTTCGCATTTCTACGAAACCGATACTTTGATGCACGTACGTCTCCAGTCTTTCTTTGTCGCCCGCCGTCTACAAGCAATCGATCGATCAATGTCTGTGCCCATGACGCGTTGTCGTCGTCGTCGTCGTCGGTATGTATGCTGGTTGCGGTTTTCTCTCCTACATATGTCCGTCGTCTCCATCCCATCTTTTCATCTTCATCTTCCCTTTTTAAAAAAAATAATAAAAATAAAAAATAAATAAAAAAAGGAAACAGAGCAAGCAGCAGCTGTGGGCACTCCCGATTGTTTAGGTTTTTTTCTTTTTTCTTTTCCGGAGAGGGATAATAATAATAATAATTATAAATTCATACACCCTTGTGACATCGGTTAGGCCGACCCATGGGGGACTCTATGCTATTTGTATCGAGTGGACAAAACCCTCTGGGGTAGAAAACCACTCGCAGTCTATACGGCTGCTTCACGCAGCCGAAACAGTGAGTTTTGAGACTATGTATCAAATTTGTTCGCGTTGATCGCACGTTAGAGAACGAGTGTTCTAGCCACTCTAAATTGCTCCAAGAGCTTCGTTTCCATCATCATCTTCGCTACTGCTCTGAGACTCTTCGTGGTGACGATGATTATTCGATAGTTCGAGAAGTCAGCATCTTGTAGCATTCTTGATCGCAGATGCGATCAGTCCGAGCAGTGCATGAGTACATGCTTCGTCGTCTGATGACTTCATCCGCAGTCGCATCGCGAACTATTCGTGCCTGAAATGTTTCTAGAGTGCAGATAAGCATTCAGATCTATGCGTTCAGTTCTGATGTAAGTTGCAAGAATGCTTTCTGCTTTCTGAAGATCATCACGCATCTTCATCGTCTTGTTGAATAAATGCAACCTTTGTGTCGAGATGACATTGACATTTGCGATGCATTTTCTGTAGTTTTCCCATCTTTGATCTCATTGATTCTTATGATACTGCGCTATTGCGATGCTATCACTTATCAAAGCTGTTGCAGAAAGAGATAATCATCTGTGTCTCATCTGTATTCTTGTGCCTTCTTGAATTGAGATGTTCAGAAGCATTATTTTCTTGATGATGAGTAAGTGAGAAATGACGTGATTAACTTTCGTCAAACGAACGTGTATTAGTTTGCATGCTTGTCTGATCTCTTGCGTTCTATCGTTGACTTGACTGCGTAGCGTGATCTTGTTTCTTTTGAACGTTTATCGAAAATATGTTGCATACGTTGCATGCAACATACATAAGACACGATCTCTATGCTGATTTCTCTCTTAGCGAGAGATAGTTTCTCGCAGCAGATTCACAGTTCAAGATGAATGAGATCTCTCACTGCTCAGATTTCAACAGTTTACTTCTTAAGCATGAGTTGCAGACGTTTCGTCTGTGATACGCATGCATATCGCAGTCGATTTCTTCTTTAATCACATCGACATGTGTTACTGTTCTTTCAAGCTATACAGACAATGTCTTCGACTAGAGATTGATTCTATCATCAAGACATTCAAAAGTCAGAGCTCAGTGAAGAAATAAAATTCTTGAGATCGACAGTCGTCGTCATTGTATATCACGTCTCGCAGACGCTCGCTTCGCTTGTAAGACGTGCAACTCATCTGTTTCACGTTATTTGTAGAAATCTTTCTCATGCAGATCGATCGTGTCTTGCAGAAATGTTCATATGCTACACTTCTAATCAGGCAGCGTAGTTCGATCATTCTCTATTAACTCGCTTGTGTCTCTCTTCTCTTAACGAAGTCTTCTCGTCAGCGTATCGCTCACGTATAGAATGTCTGTGTCTGAACGTCTGTTAAACGATATTAACGAGACTCTCGAGTTTGCTCGTGTCGAACTTAACGAGTCTCGTAAGTTGTCTGTGTCGTAGTAACAGACATGCAGTCTTAACAAGATCTATACGTAGTTAGCACGTAGATCTAAAGAATGTTCATGATTTGAGTTCTTTCTGCTAATCACTCTCAACAGATCAAACGCGAGGGTGTTCTGTCTCAGTTCTCGTCGTCGTGACGACGAGATACTGAATCGAATGATTTTCATAAGCGATTTCCCTCGTAGTTCTGCGTTCTATTTGACTTTCTCATCTGCGTGCAGATTGCTTGTAGCATGCGCATTGAGGTTATCGAAGTCTGCGCGATCGCGAAAACTCTGCACGCGGCCAACGCACAGCGCTTCACCACCACGCAGCGCCCCGATGTCATTCAAACTTTTGATAACCTCTAGGCTCTACTGTAGCTAGACAGTAGGTTCGTAGCCAGCACCGCGTACAGGTGGGTTTCATCGCTGGCCCCGGAGAGGGATATGTAATAATAATAATAATAATAATAATAACCCAAGCGGGAAGGGGAAAAAATGGGTTGATGGTGGTGGTCGGTTGTGGTTGGTTGGTTGGTTGGGGAAGGGAAGGTGATATGTAGAAGACTGATTGCATTCTCCTTTTTTTTCTTAGTTAGCTTTTTTTTTGGGGGGGGGGGTTGGCTGTCGTTCTATATATGTATAATATAGGTGGGTTCGGACCGCGTCAAAGAAGACACACACGTCATGGCAAGTTGCTGCAAAGGAAACATTCAGACCTCAAGTAACTAAAGATCGTCAATTCATAAACATCATGCTGTCTACCCCTAGCTTAAAACCGCTCGAAGCCCAAACTCGAAAATGTCTCAGCTAAGATCCCCATCCCCCGGCAACAGCTATCCACAGAACGGAGAAGGAAATGTGGCTGAGCGCCATTTGGTATGCTCCCGATAACCAGATGTGGTGGTTGTTGTTGAGGTGTTGTCCCATCGGGTCGATCCGTGCTCGTTTCATCTCATGCCATGTGTGGAGCCCCCAAACCTCCCCCACCCTCAATCTCATCCATATGCTCAACACCGCCCCGGCCCCCCCTTCCCCCCCAACCCGCGTCCAAGAGATAGGCTGAATCAGCGATACCGCCTCGGCGGCGGAGACACACCCTCATAGACGACCTCCCTCTCAAACACCCTCTCCTCATCCCACGGCCCCGCAGCCAGCTGTTTCCTCACGAGCGGTCTCTCCCGCTCGGGGCGGACTTCTCGCTCCCACTGGATTTCTCGGATGCGGTCGCGGCGGTCACGTTTGATGTCTTCGGTGAGCTCCACGAGGCGGAGGACGTCTTCCTTTTGCGTGGGGAAGGGGCGTTAACGGTGCGTGATTTGAGAGGAGAGGTGGAAAGGGGGGGGGGGGGTTGATATGGGGAGAAAGGAGGCTTACATAGCGGAGATACACCATAACGTAGAAGAAGAACTCGGTTTCTTCATAGTCGTAGCCCGTTTCGTCAATGGCTTCTTTGGAGACAAGGTCTTTGGTGATCTCGGTCCACATTGCATCCTTGCGATCCTTTTGCGCGACAAACCGTCTACCCTGATCTCGGTTGTCGATGACAACCTCTTCTTGCCTGACAAGTTCTCCGCCACCGCTGTAACCGCGACCATCTTCCTCGGCAATGAATTTGCTCCGCCGTACACCGTTATACCGCTGCCATGTAACCTCCTCCTTCGCACCTCCAATCCCCTCCATCTCTACCCGTTTCGTTCCTGGCGGCACATCCACAATCGCCCAGTCTTTCGTAGCGCCGTTGTACCCTTCTCCAATATAGCTCCGTTCTGTCTCCCTCCGATTGTAATATTCCGCTTCCTCAGCAATGTCCAGTTCGTCGCGGTAGGTGTGGGAGCGAGGGGCAGGAGGCGGGCTGGGAGAGCGGCGACGACGTGGGGACGGAGCGCGGCGGTCGATGATAATGTCTTCATCATAGTGTCGACCATTGCGGGAGCCATGACGGCGGATCTCAATTTCTTCGTAGCTTGGTTCAGGGGATGGGGAGCGTGGACGTGGGGGAGGAGGAGCTGGTTTGGGTGGGCGAACTTCAAAGCCTGTAGGCAGGGTTAGTAAGATGGTAGTGTAAAGGAGATTAGGAGGAGCTTGCCATGGTCGATGTGACGGTGGTGGGTGATGATTTCCTGATGTATGGGCGGTGCTCTAATAGGTTCAGGTTCCGGTGGAGGTGGAGGAACGTATTCGGGTGATGGCGACCTCTCATTCCGCCTAATAATGATTTCGTCTTTATGGCGCTTGTCATTATCATCATGGCGGATGATAACATCATCTTCAAAGTCTCTCTCCCGTCGCTTTGGGGGTTCTCGTTCTCGCTCTCGCTCGTCCCTACGAATGATGACTTCCTCATCACGGTAATCACTCGACCCACCTCGTACACTCTCTCGCTCATTCTTTCGAATGATAATGTCCTCTTCTTGGAAACCGCCTCTTGATCTAGCACGAGGTCGCTCTCGTTCGTCGCGGCTTATGCTAATAGATTCCCTTTCGTAGCTTCGTGCGCGAGGCTTAAGTCGATCCCTATCATCCTTGCGAATGATGATTTCCTCTTTTTCGTAGCCTCTGTCTCGCTCTCTCGGTAGTTCCCTCTCTCCCCTTCGGATGACGATTTGATCTTCCGCAACTTCCTTCTTTCTCGGCCGTTCCCTCTCTTGTTCACCCCTACGGATGATGATTTCGTCCTCCTCGTAATCCTTCTTCCTTGGTCTCTCCCTTTCTCTCTCGTCTCTACGAATGATAATCTCTTCTTCTTCGTAGTCCTTCTTCCTAGGCTTTTCCCTCTCCCTCTCCCTAATCGTGGTTTCTTCCCTCTCGTAGCTTGGTTCCCTTGTTCTAGGACGAAACACAAACTCCTCATGCTCTCTCCGTACCTGCTGTAAAGGTAAAGGCGCCGGAGGCTGCCTCTCCCGTTCCCGATAGATAATCTCCTCCCTCACCTCTTCTCTTGGGGCAGGCCTCTCTCTCTCCTTGTGCCGATAAGAAATCTCCTCCTTCTCAACAACGTCCCTCTCCCTTGGTCGCTCCTTCGGACCCCGCGCAATAATGACTTCATCCGTCTCGACTTCTCTCCCTCGAGGGCGTTCTCGTGGTCGGTCTCTCGATCGATATTCGATGCTCTCACGCTTATCGTCTCGAACTACCAAAGGCCCCGCCGAACTGCGACCATAATCTTCTCGTAGAAATTCTGGCTCACGCCGGCGTTCCCGAATGTCGATCTCATCAATTTCTTCGTACTTGGTGCGACCTCCTCGACCGCTCGAAGAATAGTAGTCTCGATCTCGTTCTTCGTAAATCTCACTAGAGGGGTAGCCCCGCCTCGACATTGTTGCGCAGGAGTTGACTTAATCGGCCGAAAGTGGTTGAGCAGTGGGAAGATGTGGGAAGAGAGTCAAGCAAGACTCTGTCAACGAAAAGCGAGGCTTTCATGTGTGGCATCTAACAACGGACCAGGAAGAGGCAGTCGGGTTGGCCCGCTGGTTGGAAGGTCAGGGTCCCCGCCTCGCGGCTTAAGGATCGAGTCCTCCTTGGTGGGGCTGAGTGTGTCTCGAGTGTGTAACGTCTCGCACTGTTTACGTTACTGTGCGAGACTTGGGATGCATTTGCTGCGACTTGTAGGTCAATCACGTCAGAGGTTTGGACTTTGCCTCAGTTACAAGTGTCGCTCATGTGATTGGCCGACTTTGTGGTCACTCTACCAAGGTTGCAGTCAGTTGTGATTATGGAGAAGGGGTCATACGCGGTTCAGCACCTATTATTAATCGGGCAAGCGTGGTGAACGAAACGGATGGCATTCTTAGTAGCATCTATCATGTGGCATTGCAGTAAATATTCACATCATAGGCAAAATCACTGTATCTGTACAAAGGTTTTTAATCAAGAACTCTCGACGCATAGAGCCAACCAACCGTCTTTAGACGGCGTGGAAATGCTATACGACCGTAAATCCACAGAAGATGACCGAGATCGCTTTGCAAAAGCCTCGTCCAGGGCAGACATGATCTAGGATATTCAAAGGCCTGGTAAAAGTAATGTGGATCCACAGCTGTCATGACTAGATTGTTTTTCTTGTACTGAGCACTTCGGGGTCCAATATGATACCAAGACACTTCACTCCAAGGGGGTATGCCCAGGTAATTTTTGGTTCGCAATTTTTGCGAAGCTAACCGTCTCAGCAAAGTCATAAAAGGTCGTCCAGTCGGACAACCCTGAAGTGAAGGAACCGTTTGCTTTTCATCGTGGGACAGGTTCCTGAGCTCCTGTCCAGTATCAATAAGATGTTGGGGGCTCACCTGCGGTCGAGGGTTTTTTTTCTCATGAAGCAATACGCCTCGCATTACCGGTGCTCGGTGGACACAGTTGTGGTTTCCGTATCCAGTCTTGACGGCTAGTACTTGCACAAAAGGATAGGACACCAATGACGACTGGGATCAGCATCAGGGCATAACGTGATCGAAGTTTTGCAATCAGTGACAAGGTAACATGTGCAAAAAGGACAACACTGGGACATGTCGGCTCTCACATTGGTCCCCAAAAATCATCAATGGGGGTAGCCATTCTATTACCGTGGACGCCGAAGTGATGCATATCCCATCCCTCCGCCCAGGTAGCAACACTGAACAGGAAATTATATACTTCCATACCAAAACCAGTGCGCTTGTCCAACAATTCGCGCTAACAATCATGCCTGTCCAGAAACGCGTCTCCAGAAAATGCTGGTAATCTTGATGCCACAAACAGATGGCCAAAGAAACGATATCCCTAATCAAACAAAAGAAAGCACACAGATGGAGTTCCACGCTTTATAGCATCCGCTGGCGGTCCTTGATAGGGGAAACTGTGGGGGCAACAGAACCTTGGGCTTGAATATGTGACTTGACCAGGAGTGTATCGTGACTGCTCGATGACTCGAGCAACAAAAAGACAGAGAGCCTTCCCGATCCAGGTTTGGAAAGGTGCCGTGGCCACATTAGCTAAACAACGCCAGGGTTTGTTGCGTCAAATCGAAGCTCCATTTCGTGATTAAGCACAAGACTCTTTTACAACCCAGCTACTTGTTGAAATCTATCAATGAACTCCATTTGACAATCGGGAAATTATAAGTTAGGTGAATCGGGAGCTGTGGATGGTATAAGATCCAGGATGCCGTTGACGAAGCATGGCTGCTTATCCAGTCCACCTGGAGTTCTCCGGATTTAAATATAAGAAAAGAAGAAATTAGACATTTCTGCAAGACTTCAGGTTTCGTTTCAGATACCAGTCAGGCCAAAGGGTGTCATCTGCGTCGACGTTCATCTCTTATAGGTTCACGTGCAAATCCATCCCGGGGTTGTGGAGGATCATACCCGGTTGGTGTTCCTCGAGACGGAGCAGGAAACCCACCTCTTCCAGCAGGGATGGACTGGCTATAGCTATCATACCTTTCATCGATGGCGGAGCCTCGCATCGGAACATCTTGAGACGATGCCACATATGGATAACCAGGGGCGGACCTAGGCTCTCTGGCTTGGGCACCACTTGGATACGCATCCATTTGGCGATATGGGTAACCTTGTGATGAATAATCTCCTGTCTGTTCTGCATATGTGTAATTCATATCATTAGGGTTCCCTGGCCTCCCGACAGTGGCTGGATATCCTGCGGCTGCATACCCTGAGGCAGTCGGGTAGCCAGTACCTTGTGGTGGATAACCAGCTTGTGGTGGGTAGCCAGAGCTTTGCGGATAAACAGTTCCTTGTGGAGGATATCCGGATGTTGGTGGATATCCAGATACCTGAGATGGTGGATAATTGGGTCCTGGAGGATAGCCACCTGCGGTGGATGGATACCCAGCTTGTGAAATGGCTGATGAATAGACCGGTTGCTGGATATAACGGGCGTCCTGGGCATAAGGGTCACGTGTCAAAACAGCATCCTGACGTTGGCTTGTCTTCGAGTCCTTATATGGTATCTCTAGAGACTGGTTAGGAATACCTGCCACAGGCGAGGCTCGCATTGGACTACCTTGATAGCCCCTCGACCTCATCTGTTGGTTTTCGGACACATAATCTTCGGACAGGTTCTGAAGATCCTCTATCATTTTCTAACGTGGCAGTTATGCGTCAGCGAGCGAAGTGGCTTGGTGTCGCACTATCGACTTACCGGAGTGAAGGGGCGCACGGCAGTTACGATGAAGCCAGAAATACCCTGACCGGTCATTAGTACCGTGGACGGCGATAGCATGAAAAGTGCAAGATCAAACATTATAAGCTCCAGGTCTGGAGTAGGCCTCTGGTCCAAGGTATTTGCATATTTCTCGTTGCATGACCTCGCGATGGATTCCCGTGCCATCAACGAAGAATTCATTCAGATCGCTACCTCTGCTAGGCCTTGGAGGCTCCCTTTCCCGTATGGCTTCCCTTCCAGGATCACGTTCCCGCGGTTCTCTTCGGCGGTCTCCTCGGTCTCGGTCGCCTCCTCGGTCACGCTCACGCTCCCGCTCCCGCTCACGATCACGGTGGGACATGACTAAAGAGCTAAAGTTAAATGCCTTGGGGAGAGATTCCAGGTAGCCAGCAACTGTCAAGCAGCACAGGAAGATGAGAAACTGAGAGAATAAATTTCGAAAAATGCGAGGATGTAGGAAGGCTGAGGGTTTATTCTGATTTCCAGATCCAGAAGGGGCGGCAGGAAAAACTCGACTCTGAGGCAGAGGCGGGGGGGCTTATAGCTAGCTGATGGAGTGGCCGACGCAGTTCTTAGACGTGTGCCAAAAACCCTTGGTGTACGACTGATGATTTGTTGCGGATGAGGGTCCGGGGGGGAGGGTAAAGGTTGGCTATGAGTTGTGGAAGGCAACAGCTTTCGTTTTACTTGTTTTTTTACTTTGTTTTACCAGGCTGATGCCGGCTGGTCGAGAGAAGATGATGATGCTCGGTGACTTGTACGAGAAAGGGCACGATTTTCAGCTGTTTCGACGTGGATGGCAGTGAGAGGTTGGAAAGGGTGGGGGGGAAGGTCGGGCTCTTTAACAGGTCGAGACTGGGGGGGCAACTGCAGCGGTGACTCGATCGGGGGCAAGCGTCCCCGCCGCTTGAACCTCGACGATCATCGATGTGAAGCAGGTGGAGCAGCTGAAGCAGGTGAAGCAGGCGAAGCATGTGATTTGACGACCAGTAGTGAAATGACAAGTCAGTCTGACATCAATCTCGTGCTACAGAAAACAGGGCGGACGGAGTACGGAGTACAGATGGCTTCAATCAATTGTTAATACGGAGTAGAGTATTCCGTAGTTTAATTGTTGTCGATAGCACGTGCTTTAGCCCAATATCAGATGTATGTATTCCGTACCTCTCATCTTCCATTCAGCGATAGCTGTCTCATTGTGGGGATCAGATACAGTACATATTAATGAATCTGGTCCGGTGGGAAGCGTTATGGTGATTCGTGATGCGTGATTCGTGATGCCTCGCGTTGGGCAGCAATGAAACCTGCAGGCTGCGGGAGAATTCCTCCCCAAAGGCTTAAGGCAGCAACTTACGATCGGCAAGCGCCGCAGGCTCCCCCCCCCCAAATAGGCGATTCTTGCCCTATCATTGCGAATCACCAAGGTTCACACTTGCTTCACCGACTACGGAGTACTCTAAAGTATCCCACTACATATGAAAAGCTCTTGCTACATATTATCGTTGCTATCTGCCTTGTTGCCTGGATGGTCTGTGACTGTGAGAGGTCCCATTCTTGGCGAACCAATCACGATTGTCTCTGCAAGAGTAATGGACCTCGGCGGTGTACTCGTACAGTCAAACGCTGTGCTTCGACCAAGCCAAATCCAAATCTCCATCTCCATCTCCATCTCTATCTCCATTTCAGAAGACTTCACGCATATCAGACATGTCGGAGACAGGAGACTCTTGATTTCTTCATAAGATGGCTGCATTTTTGCTGCACAATCGTTCTGCAGGAAACTGGCGTCTCCTGCAGCAGGCTAAGAATAGTCCTAAGGGGTCTAGACTTCAGAGTTCAGGGTAGGGCAAGGCCCGGATTCTTGATCCTCAACGGAGGATGTCTTGGCCTTCAGCCTGCTTGCATCATGGGAGTCTCTGCATCATGGTTGAGAATTGATTTCGCATTAGCATGTTTGAATTCCGAATCGATACAGTCTCCACTCGTCCTCAGATTCATACAGCTTTTTCAGTGCACATTGTTTGATTGCAGGTCAATCCTGGTCTAAAGCTTCCCATATATCAATGATCTGCCGGTCGTGCTGAAACTGCATCGTTCGCAGCAGTTTGAATCTCGTGTTCGTAGGAACGGTCTATATGAAGAGCATCTCCTTCGCGCTCCATCCGCCAATGGTATTCACACTTGAGAGCCATCGGACTAAGCGCATGGTTGAAGTATGCAACCTGTGAAGAAAAAGTGCTGCAGCCCCCCTTGATTGGGAAAGGAGCGAACTGGTCAATGAAAGCCAGGCCTGTGGGTCTAGCCAATCAAGTTTGGAATTATCCACGCCATGATTTTGTTGGTTATCCAACTGCGTATCCAACTCGTCATGGCTTGGTCCGAAGTTTTGGCGTATTGTTGACGCTGTCCTCATTATGAAGGGTCCCGTGCATGGCAGAGCAGTCGCTCTGAACCTCGGTGGAACACTCCCACCTCCAGACTATGCTTTATATTATCGAGTTTTTCGTGAAGATGACGATGCTACCGGTTTCATCGCCGCGGAATAATAGATGTAGCTTTGGTTAAGTCATATAACTACAATCTTCATCCTTGGACATACCAGCCGACTAGACTACAGGTCGAGTGCCGTTGCTTTTATCGACCTATGCATGCTGATTACAATATCAGGAACATGCACAATCACAGTCATACTGGCTTACGCCCCATATGCTTTGAATGGGAGCGACGGGCCAGATGGAATCGACTTTGATAAGGATCCAGCTACCGTCGGTGTCGCTGCCAAGTTGGCAAGAAGTCCGACTGAGAATTGCGTTACGCCAGTCCCGAGAAGAAGAATATGTTAGAAATAGGATCTTGTACCTAGTACAGGCATTAGTACACCAGCCCGTACGCCATTCTCACCTTGATAGCAAGCAATGTGGGTTGACAAGAGATTGTATGGCCGAGCCTCATGACTGTTTCGATGGGACGCGCCGGAACACTAAGAGCCAGGAACAAGTGACCCTCGTGTGGCGCCGTGTTGTATTTTGGAGGCCAGAGGATTCTAGGTGAGGAAAATGGAAGCTCCCTGACAATCAACCAGCAGCCGTTTTTGTCAACGTTGCGTCAACTGTCACCACATGGTAGTCGGAGGATCAGCGAGGTGGTGCGAAATCCCAGCTAATACGCTCCGACCATTGTAATATACATATGCAATCGGAAAGACTGGGGCCACCGAGTGCAGCTGAACGCACAAATGGCGAGTCCCGAACAAGTGAGAGAATGGATTTCGAAGCGAAACCGTTCAGCTCCAATTTTGTAAGCAGCGGTATATCAGACGTTCAATATAGTGAAGATTCCAGGTTAAACCGCCAGGGACGTGCGTACTAGCAATATCTCCACCACAGCCACTGTTGTCTTTTGTCCGTACGATCTGCATTTGACACTCGTCAATGGTTACGTGGACAACCCACTTAGGAACAACCGCGGTGGAAGAGCTGTTGCCATGTCAGCTTCAGGGCGATAAGGAATGCGTAAGGCATCTTACGTCTATTCCATCCTAAAACTAATCTTGACAAGACAATCCTCCGCTACCTCCTAGGCTCATATCACGGTGATCACACAGACTGAGCCTGTTCGGTGGAGCGGCGAACAAAATAGCTGTACCGGGGGCAAGGTCTTGCAAGGTGAAGATATGGGCTTCTGCTAGTAATCGTGACTAAGATAGTAAGGTGTGAACGGAGGCCATAACCACAAAAGGCAAGGATAGTATCCTCTAAGCTACGCAAGCTGGCTGCGCGCATTATGTGTTCGTCTGTGGTTTTTGCCTTATCACACTGTAAAGCTACGTCGTTCTACTACACTTCGATCATCCGAAGGCCAGTCGCTTTTGCCCCTTCTCGACGCTTTTCTGATTTGAGACTGCGCTTGATTTGCCACTCCTGGATCCCTTGGGCCCGTGAGATGGAACGACCGTGGGGCTTTCATCGACGCCATCTGACCTACTTTCCTGGCGTTCCTGTGCCTGTAGATCCTTCGCGAAATGCCAATCTTCGTGCTCTCTTTTGCTTGTTGTTGGCATAGCTTTGCTACAACGGTCACAAACATAAGATTCAATTGAAAACTGATGTAGCGAAGGCGCGACGTCCAGAAGACGTTCCAATGGTTTTCCCCCCTGTTGGCGAGGCTTAAGGTCTAATTCACGTTCACTTAACTTGTAGTCTTTCTCAACACCGTTTTCGGTCTCAGGAGGTGGCAGCATCTCCTCTTCATCGAACTCTTCATGACTGCTCTCACTTCTCGGAAAGAATCTTTGAATGGCTCCATTTTCGAGTTTCCGCCGCTTGTCGGGTTGGCCTTCATTTTCGGCAAACAAGTGCTGTTCGGCATCTCGTGCCGTGGCTTTCATCGTTTTTGCTTCTTCTCCTCGAAGGAGGAAGCCACCAATTCCTAGGTTGCCTTTCGGACCATCCTCGAGACCGCCCACGCTGAGCTGAAGATTCGCACATGGCCACGCTAGGCCATCTACCACGATTTGTCCCAGCAGATTTTTTGCAAGGTCAAACAGTAGAGATTCATTGATGGGTCTACCCGTAGGGATTGGAGCTTGACGTGACCGCATTTGCCCAGCTTGCCTATGGTGTAAGTTGATAGTCTTAGGTCTTCGCTTATTCTCAACAACTCCTTCTTCAACCAGTCGTGAGAAGATGTCGGCCGCAAAGATCCGTAACCATCTAACAGCTTGTTCAAAGGTGTTTATACTTGGGCGGAAGGATTTGGCAGAGAGCATTGACTTTATTTGCGTACGAGAATTCACCTCACTATAGTCCTCACCCCTGATAACTTGATAGACCCACGTGCCAGTATCATCACCTATTCGCGACTTTAAGTGCTCAAGTGGCGCTTTTAGTAGTTCTTGAACTTGATCTGTACCAAACTTAGAAGCCACTTCTTCGCCCAGTTTCCCTCCTAGATTTCGAATTTTTGTGTATTTGATATCTCCAAGAAAATACTGCACAGCTCGGTTTCTCACGATGGTCTGCTGGTTGGGCTTCTTGTGGCCGGATCCTAGCTTCGCGATCGTTTTATTACGTGCGATACCAGCAGAGCAAGTGTACTTTAGACATTTAACAATTGCAGCGCGTACTGAACGCACAATTTCGGATCCGATACACATAGCGACATCATCCCAGTCAGGATCATCGTCCTCCGTCTCAGTAACGTCAAGATCCACTAGCGCATCGGTCTTCCAGTCAAGGGCTGTAGTAGGAGGGCGCGGCAGGAATTTGGTAGGGTCATCATACGGAGCAGGACCACTGATCTCGGGATACCTCTCGAGAAGCGTACAATGTATCTGCGCTGAAAGATCCAGGAAGAATTCATCAACACTAGCCTTCTCTACTCTCTGTATTGGTGGTGGTGGGAGCACATCTTTGACGCACGCCAGTATCCTTCTTGACTCTAACCTATAAGGATCCAGCGACACTTTATGGGTCGCAATGTTTGCGAAGGCATCCGGATGATAAGCCCATTTCTCATCTCCTTCCTTCCACGTAGCGACATGTTGCATGATCAATTCTGGACATAACTTCTTGGCTTCGGTAATGTTTACATGCCTGTTCATGCCGAACTTTCTCGCGGGGTAATTGATTGCAATGAGGCCTTGCCATTGCTATAGAATATATCAATCGTGCAGTCCACACCCGTAGGAGTCCCATGCGTACCTGAACTGCGAGTGGCTGATCCTCAGCTATACCCAGCCTTACGCCCTCTACCTGAGCGTAGAAGGCATCCAGGTCAATATGAGCTATAACTCGAAGTGGACAGGAGGTTGAGGAGAGGCTAAGCTGGGAAAGTTGCTTGTAGGTAAATCGTGATTTTCGTCTATGACCTGCATTGAGGGAGATGGGCGAAGAAGGGAGGAACGGCTGCGAAGAAGACATAGAGTATTACGAAGACCAAGAAAGGTTTCTAGGGCGTAGAAGAGATCTCAGCCCCACGATAGGTACCGATTACAGAGTAGACATGTTGAAAATCCGAATTATCATCGCCCAATTCAAGAGACAAAAGCGAGTCACGTTTCCACGCGACGAGCGCGACCTAATCTTATCTTAGCGTTCATTGAAGCCATCATCGATCATACGATATCTATGAATCGACAATTCGACAGCACTTATTCACTGCCTTGCAGTGATACTCTTTCTTGAAAAGTAAAGATCTCCAATATTATGTCGTTCCTCCGAAACCCATTGGTTCTCCTTGGCCTCAACATTTCCGCAATAGCAGGATCTACACTATACCTACGGTCACATCATGTTTACAACCTTGAAGAACACGAGGCCCGGATGGATGAGCTCGAAGGTATATATATGAATATGTTAAGATTGGTTAAAAAGAGGCAATGTCTACTCTGTTACTAGCCTCCCTCGTTTCTGAGTCAATTGTATGAAACTATGTCTCTTTGTAGCCTATCACTGAATTCACGCTTCGACTAGGTACCCTACGAGGCCACATCGGGCTAATAGAGGAAGCTTTGGATCGTCTGGAAGGAACAGCAACTGAGGCTGATAGGGGAAAGAAAATGTAAGTCCATGTGAAGCTTTGACTCCTCCTTGTGTTGACACTGAATTAGGAATGAGTACTATGGAAAGCATGGTAGAGACGAGAAGCAAAAGAAGTAAACAGTTACTAGTACCTTGTGCAGTAAGATAGATCGTTAGGTATTAAGAGTTGAGGCATTGAAGCCGAGTTAGTGTGTGGATTCCGGTCGGCTTTAATTAACTAAACGCCGCACTTATATGCCGAGGCCCAAGCGATGATGATGTTCTGTCTTGTCGAAATGCGGAGAGAGCTTTAGTGTTCTTCCTTTATGAACTTACCTTAGAACCGTGCTTCATCCCCTTCATCTCCCAATTTTCACACTTCATCATGGCGTCTCATAACGATATAGTTCTCTTTCATTACTCGTTCTCGCCATTTGCTAAGAGGGTTGGTCAATCATTTGCAAGCACTGAGTTCCCTGTGTTGAAATGTGTCCTCTTAGATCATCTGGTACCTTACCTTACGAGGGATTGAGTACGGACAATGTGTGAGCTAGCCACACCCTGGTCGGTCACCTGTGATCTGACAAACATCAGATCCAACCACCGACCCTTCCCAGGGAAGACCTTAACGCCCTGGGAATAAAGTACCGGAGAATCCCTATCATGTCCATTGGTCGGGACGTTTACTGCGATACTCGCCTGATCCTGCAGAAACTAGAAGAAAGGTTTCCTGAGGGTGCTCTAGGTGCTTCGCAGCCCGACCAGAAAGCCGTTGAGAAGCTACTTGAGAAGTGGACAGTCGACGGCGGCGTGTTCGCACGAGCAGCTCAACTTATTCCCCCAGAAATGCCGCTATTGAAGGATCCGAAGTTCACGAAGGACCGTGAAGAGTATACTGGCAGAAGCTGGGCGAAGTCAGATGTCACAAAGATGAGGCCCGAGGCATTGGCGCAGATGATGGATAACTTCGACTTCCTAGAGACTGGGCTTTTAGCCGATGGTAGAGAATGGATCTTGAAAACTGCAAAGCCTTCCTTGGCGGACATTGAGGGTTAGTCAATCCGAAGGGACTCCAAGAATTTACTGACCAATGAAACTTTGTCTCTCAGCTATTTGGCCGTTCCATTGGCTTGTCGAGCTCAAGGGCGCGCTCCCACCTTCACTTATCTCCGAAAAGCAGTTCCCTAAAGTCTTCACATATCTTGACCGCTTTAGCAAGGCAATGTCTGCCGCCAAGTCATCTTCACCAAAGCCTGTAACACTAAAGGGGGCTGATGCTGTCAAATTCGTCTCACAAGCGGAATTCGCTGAACCAGAAGGTCAAGTAGACGACAGTGATCCTTTAGCCTTGAAAAAGGGTGAGGATGTTGAAGTGTGGCCTATCGATACTGGTTTCAAGCATCATGATCGAGGCCGGCTGGTAGCCTTGACTTTGAAGGAGTCGGTTGTGACGGTCCAGACCAAGGTTGGTGGGAAAGAGATCCGCATCCATCATCCGCGGACCAATTTTAGGATCCAAGCAGCGAGTACGCCTGAGGCGAAGCTGTAGTTGATTAGTGGGGGTAAGAATCTGGTTCTCTTCGTGCTCTATATCGATGTACCATAGGTATGTATGAGGGAAAACGCGGTTTGCACAACATTTTGCTCCCCACAGATCTTTCGAATCAGGACTCATGCTGAACAGTAAAAGTTACTTCAGGTTGCCCATTGTTAGCTCAAATTAACCTATACCAATTATGACATGATTGTATTCCATAAAGCCCATACCTTCGTCACACATAGCGGCTATCCAGACTGGCGCTGGCATCGAGATAGATAATTGTTTTCAGCTTTATGTGTCTCTTATCTCTTTGGCCAAGTGTTCCCGCTAGTGCTTTAGCCACCACCTACTTTGCTCTTTTTAATCAAATGCCAGACGTCACCCAAACAATGCGCCCAATATGCTTCAAAATGTTGAGCGGAAAGGATAATAACTTCTGGAAGCGAACAAGCAGGGCCCCATCTGTGCTCATTAGAGGGAGATTTTCTGGGTCGAACAAATTAAGGATGGTGACATTAACATAGTGAGAGCGAGCTGGAACGGGGTGAAACCGTGAAAGGCGAAGAAAAACAATCATTCTCCATATGGTTTAGATACGACCTAATTCGATACCCGGGTAGGGCTTACATTAGGGTGAACGGGTATAATCGAGGGGAACTGTCTCATCCTAGACCACGCGTAGAAGCACGACACCAACTTCCAGAGCAACTCCTGCCTACCTTCTTTGGACTCTGGTACATGGTTCTTTGAGGATGTCCGCCCTCAACATTTACATTGTTACTTTCAACTGCGCTCGAGAAAAAGTTGATCCTAAAGTTTTTGCCCGTCATCTTTTGGATGCTTTGCCTAAACCCCAAGCGCCTGATGTTCTTATACTCTCCCTCCAAGAGGTTGCACCAATTGCCTACGCTTTCCTTGGTGGATCATACTTGACACCATATTTTGACAGATTTCGCCATGCAGTTGAAGCTGCAGCAACGGCAATGCCCAATGGCTCCCAATACACCAATATCATCACCAGAAACGTCGGCATGACAGCGATTATGGCCTTCATTCCGAATGATCAAGCTAACCGCATCAAGTGGCTAGAGACTGGCGGTGTCGGCATAGGAGTGCAACAGATGGGGAACAAAGGTGCTGTTGGTCTAAGGATGGGCTATTCCTATGAAGACGAGGTCATTGAGTTGGCAGCGGTAGCCGCACATCTAGCACCCATGGAAAACGGCCTTGAGAGGCGCAACGAAGATTGGAAAAATATCGTGCGGGGTTTGGTGTTTACTCCAGTGAACGAGAATGCTGTTCGGACCGCTACCAAGCTCCGAGCCTCGCACAGAAATACAGGTGAAGATGAGCCATTACTTCCAGGATCTCCCGATAATTTCACAATTCCCACCTCGGGGCTGTATACGCCTACCTCGCACCTGATTCTAGCTGGTGATCTCAATTACCGGACCTCGCGGTCCAAGCCTTCTCCAATTGATTACCAGTTGTATCCCCAACCGACTAAAGACGTTACTGATCCTAGGCACTACTCAAATCTCCTCAAGGAAGACCAGCTTTCGAGCGAGCTAAGAGCAGGAAGAACATGCCATGGTCTGAGAGAAGCACCCATTCGTTTCGCCCCCACGTACAAATACTCCGGCAAGCAACAAGCAGTTGCGGAGACAAACGACGGTTCAACGTGGGATTGGGCAAAACACCGGTTTCCAAGTTGGTGTGATCGCATATTATACCTTGACCTTCCCTTATGGATGAAAACGGAGGATCCGCCTGCCTCGATACGGGTGAACAACTATACTTCCTTGCCATTAATGTCGACATCAGACCACCGCCCAGTAGCGTTATCCCTTTCACTACCCATCACTGCCATCCCTACTTCTACTGAGGCAGCCACAGACAGTGATGTGAGAATTAATCCTCCGTTTACCATTAATCCGCAATGGAGGCAAAGAAGGGCAACGGCGCGGAGAAAAGAGATCGTTGTCGGTTTACTTGCTTTCCTTGTTTTGACTTGGGAAGGTAGGACATTAATACTCGCAATGATTGTTGGAGCCTCAGGCGGGTGGTTCATCATGATGAGCATACTAGCCACTTGAGAAAGGTTCAAATCATCAGGACTAACAATTCTCGGCCACTCGGGATAGCCTATCATCGCAATGGTATGTTCGCTATGTTAGCTGTTACAGAAGCTCGTTCTAAGCTTATGAATAGCTTCCCGTATTAATCAGACTTGATCAGACCGCCTAAGTGTATTCACACGTCACGTCAAATTCAAGATATTGGATGCGTATGATGCTGGTATTTACTCCCAGCTTTACGGATCAATTTCGTCTCATCGGCTAGTTTGACCAAGCAATCCTCTCCCAACCGGATACTACCTACTCTTGCAGTACGAGCTATACCAACCTACTGATCTGCCACTAACCTCGTTGGAAAATTTCTAAGCCTTAGATCCCGCAACTTGTTCAGACGTTCTCGTGGTGTTGGGTGCATGGCGTATTAGCAGATTAACATTGTAGCCTCGTCCCATACACTTTGATCATTCCGATGATATACCTTGTGTCTACGAAGTATCAGGTCCGATCAATCTGACCGTTAGGTGAATCGTTACAAAGACGGTGCATCCACCGGAGCAATGGCCGAGTAAGATGGCGCCGAAACATTCGATGTTCAGATATCCGATTGTCAAGCTGGTTAGGAAGACCCCTGGCGGTCGCCCTCGCGTCGTCGTGAGTAGTCTACCACCTGTGACCGAACACGCGGGTTCGCATGGCTCTTTGGCCGATAGCCATCTGGCGGATTGAAAGATGCACCAAGGCTAGTAGTAACGAACCCTAGACATGAGCATTGATTTTCCGCTTATCATGGAAGATCTCGAGGAGAGAAGCAACAAGAGGTCTCTGTGATCGATCCAATGTCCCCTGGGCCTACTTCAAAGAAAGCAGTTTGTATGCTTTGTTCGTCGGATGCCACGGGCTTGTTCATGATATAGTGCATGCACCGGTCGGGCTCAGAGCTGCTTGACTGGATATGCACTCTGGTTTCTGTTTGTCATATGGTTCTTTCGGATCCACCAAATGCATGGCCGCATTAGACAGTCACTGATCTCAGAAATTGGCTGTCGACGCCTGCATGCCATCGACATGCGTGCTGTAACTTGGACTTATCCTTTCCATATGATCTACAGCGACCACTCCAGTCCCTTGCGATCATATGCGGCATTGGCAGCCAGGCTCTTAGCCATATTATGGTGCCCGAAGCCTTTGCGGGAGCGGCGTTTCATACTCGGTACCAGCAAGTAAGTTGATGAACAACGATCGCCTAAGGTATGTACGCAGAGTGTCTTTGGTTGGGGGTTGAACCGGTGAGGCCACCTACTCGGGAGACCGCTGCACACTACAGTGTTAGGTATGTCCTCGAAGGTTCAATGTACAAACCGATTCATGCTGCATCAGTCAGTGCTCTCTTCGATCCCAATGAAAGTCGACTTCAAATCAAGCACTGAGTGCCCACAACAGTCCGACTACCAGGTACTTCCGCCCCACCACCCCCACCCCTGTATCTACTTGAAACGGCCTACGGCAGCACCGTTGCATCCTGCGTTTCACTGCATCGCGCATACAATCTGATTGACTGTTCCGGACCTTTGGAACCATCTCTTCCCGAACGATTACCCTCTGAAAATCTAAACATGTCAGCGTCACTTGCCAGCACTGCCCAGGGTATGCGTGTTTCCTTAGAAGGGTTTGCGACGGTGGGGTCTTTGTAACAGTAGTATTAGTACGAGTGAGGCCGCCAAAGTGTCAAGGGTCCGTTTGCAATTGCTCAATTTCTACTACTGTTCCTCCCTCATTCAAGCTTCTGGAACGGCATTCCTAGCATTCAAGTCTACAATCTCCTTTCACAGCTCCCATCACCACAATCTCTTGTCCTCCTTCCACCCCTCGACTCCGCCCCTCCATTCCTCCCCCGCACTTCAGACTCCTCCCTTTCACTTCCAAACCCGCCAAAAATGTTCTACACCTGCATCAACCAACCCCGCGGCTGTCGCGGCCGTACCAACAGCCCCGGTGGCAGATGCCAGGATTGTACCGTACGTTTCCTTCTCCCGGTCCACCCCGAGTCATACACCTAGCCAACGACTTTTTCCTGACTCTCCACTATAGGCCATGAATCTCCGCCGCCCCTCCTCTACCCGCCCCAGCACCGCCTCACCACCTCCAGTCCCATCACGGCCCCGCCTTCCTGCGCCGCCTCTTCCCCACCCCGCGCACACTCATGGCGCGGCGTCCCTGCCGGCGATGGCGGTTGGACTACGATTGTAGCTGGACATGAATCCTTGGTGTGTTGGTGAAGGTTTTGAAGAGGTGCCGGTCATCTTTGCCCGAAAACATACACGGAGCCGGCGTTTACTTACCAGGAATGAACCGGGGCGTGGAGTCTAGGTGTCTGATTGATCTGTATCACAAACACCAGGGGAACGACGTACTTTTTTTTTTTGGCTTTGCCATTTACAGTATATACCCGACATGATTTCTATAAACGAATTTCGCTCTTTAGTTGTAACGAACGATATATCTCGACCCTGCCCAAACCCCCCCCAAAAAAACAAAAAAAAAAAAAGCAAAGCAAAAATGCCAACGCCCATGTACACAACCCCCAAAACCCACTCGTGGCGATATTCCTATCCCTAGTCTCTGGTCAGCTTGACAAGGGTATACAGGGTAGTAGTAGTAGTAATCTCCCATAGTAGTACATGCATACTCCCACCCGCCAATGCCACGAACAATCCGAACCCAAACCCCAAACCCCCCAAACCTTCCCCCCCCACCACCCTCAACCTCAAGCAAAAAAAACATTCCAAAACAACAAGACCTACCTTAGCTTTCCTAGAGGCCCTTTACACAAACCCTACAACCACCTCTCCCCAAATTCCCCTATTTCCCATTTCCCACTTCCCCCCCCCACCCCCTCAACCCCCCCGTCTGCAACGATCCACCCACCCAATTCGCACGGTTCTCGTGTCTTCGGTACAGCTCGCGTTGATTCCTGCGGATGGGTGGATGGATGGATGGGTGGTGCTTTTTGGGGGGTTTGGGGGGGGGGGGGATTGAGGGGGGTGGAGGGAGGTGGAGGGAGGTGGAGGGAGGTGAGGAGGGGGATGAGGGGGGAGGGGGATGAGGAGGGGGATGAGGAGGAGGGGGGAGGGGGAGGGGGGAGAGAAAAGGGGGGAGGGAAAAGGGGGGAGGGAAAAAGGGGTGTGGAGAACACAAACAGTCATAGATAGGATCGACTTAAAGGGGCGAGGGGAAAAAAGAAAAAGTCACCGGTTGAGTAGACCTACGCGTAAAAGAAACAGGGTCGATTCACGCAAATGCACGTTGTGATCCCGATGGTTGGAGCTGTAATGGAAGAACGCCTTGCATACATTCCTATCTAAAGAAAAGTCAAAGGGAAAATGGAAAATGGAAAGGAGAGTGAACAGCCAAAGTTACTACAGCTCGAATCGCAGCAACGCACCCGCTTCCCAATCTCCCATCCCGCCAAAACACCATCCTCATCCTCCAAACCTACCTCATCCAACCCTCCTCCACAACATCATAGTCACGCACAAACCCAGCATCTAAATCTTCTCAACCAATCCCTCCTTCTCATCCCCAGCCTGCACACCGTCAAGTTCCTCGTACTTGGGTAGTCCCTGCTCTCCATCGTCAGTCTCCACAGCCTGGTATTGCACATCATTGCGATGGCGTCTTAGCCACAAGGAGACGACAATCTGGCCCACCAACATGCCCACGGCGGCAGCGGCAAGGCCGAAAGCGCCGCCGATGAGGATCGGGAGGATGACGAATGCAAAGATCTTCTTGCATTTGTGGGCGAGTTTGTGCGCCCATCCGTGATGGCCGTGGTGGCCCATTTGAAAGTGGCGGTGGGTGGGGAGCTTGACGCTTTCGGGCATAGCTGGGACGGAGGGCATAGACGGCATGTCGGGAACAGAGGGCATGTTGGGGCGACCGCCGTGGTGCTTGAAGGCTTGGAGGCGTTGGAGGCATTTCATGCAGACGTGCTTCATCTTCTTGCCGGCTTTGTGGAGTTTGCTTGCGATTTTGGTGAAGACGCGGCACATGATATTTGTGCATTTTGCGTCAGGCGCGTCGGGAGAGGGGGTTTGGGAGGAGACGGAAAGGAGTTTGAGCTGTGGCGGTTAGCTCGATGATGAACTGATTGCGGGAGGACCGGGATGCTTACTTCGCCGTTGGGAGCCTTCAAGGCTTTGATCTCGATGTTATCGACTCTGACCATCTGTCCCTCAAGACCCATGACGGTCATCAGAGCCTCGACCAAGACGGGGTCCTGAGGACCTTTGGTCGCCTTCTCCTTCTCAAACTCGAGGCTGTACGACAATCTCACAGGCTCCACGTTAGTCGGAAAGGACGGATCTTCCTCTCCGTCTTTACGGACTTGCTCCGCCGAAATCGCTGGGGGAAGAGGAGGGATTTCGACTGGGTAGAAAGGCACGCCGTTAAGCTTGAGGCTGTTGTCCTCGGCTGTAAACTCCATCACAAGATCGTTCTGAATGCCTTGTTTCCAGACCGTGCCATCCTGGTTCTTACCAAGAGCGAAGGGACAGGTAGAGCAGTCAAGTTTGATGGTTTGAGATTGCTGAGCGAAGGACGTGGGATCGAAAGGAGAGGTTTGGTCGTCGGTGACTTCGAGAGGGAGGAGGAAGGCGTTGGCGGTCAACGCCAGGGCGGATGCTGAAAGAAATGTTTGAAGCAACATATTCGTGTACTATCTGGAATGTCCTGCAGATGATGTTTGTGGTGATGGAAAGGTGGTTGATGGAAGAGAAGTAGCAAAGGTGGACTGAGGGGCGATGCTTTGGCGATTACGCAGCCTCTCGAACAAACATGAAACGACGCTAACCCCATCCACTGTAGAACAGAATCTACGCGCGCCTTTTGTCCTCTGAGAGGCAACGCCTTGTCAATTCTCAAGTCACTTACTACTTCATGAATTCACCTTCGAGACAAAGCCCTTCATGCTGACGTGAGTGCTTCGTGAATGGCTGTATGTATTGTTTATGACTGGACTACAATGTATCAACAGGACCTTTTTCTTAGGTCCTGATGGGCACAGTCAAGAGAATCGGGTACTTAGAAAACAGTCTTTGTTATGGGTAAAACAACTCTTTCTCTGGGTTGGTTTGTGGAAAAGGGTTCTGAGCCTGCAGTCCATGTGCTACAAAGGCGTCTCGTGTTTCAGTCCGTGCAACTGTTAGCATGTAGAAGTAATGGACCTGTAGGATTATTCCGAATCATCTGAGCGAGCGGCAGCATCAGTATCATGTATTGAAACGTGTAAGCTATTAGTTATCCACAAGACCCTCACAAGTGCATAAAAGCAGGTTAGCACTCAGAAGGGATAGCAGTAAGGTCGTTCGCCTTGTTTGGGACTTGTAGCCAGCGAAATGAAGAGCAGGGAAAGGAATGGTAGACGTTCAGTAGGCATCCGAATACTGTAGTGCCCAGGGGGAATCCCAACGAATGAGAAGGGTATCAAGAAGCAAGGAACGTCAGACCTTCGCCCCCAATTGCATGCCACACAGAAGCATGTGATTGTTCGAGAAGCACTTTTCGCTAAATCTCATCCAGCAGGTAGCAAAGCCATACATACCAGATCTGCCTCGCTATGCAAACCCAGCACCAATAGTACGTAAAACCCTGCTCGCTTGAACGCTATCAAGAAGGTACAATATTAGTACATCTAAGGCCATCTTGGAAATTCGTCGACGGTCAAGGCGGCGACCTCCGCCGCCTTCCCCCTTCACCTTGCTTTTGCCCATCGTCACCTGCCCGTCGATCTTTATCTAGGAGCAACGTAAGCTGGCTTTTCGTCTTGGTTAAGCCCCGATCTTCATCTGCAGCAGCCAACGCTGCCCTTCCTGGAAAGTCCACCCTGTTCCTGCCCCCACCAGCCTGTTGTGTCGGTTGTCCGAAGCCCATCATGCCAGCGGCTTGATAAGAGGCGGGAGCTGCCGCAACGGCAGTAGATTTGGGGGCTAATGACGATAGCGAAGCAAACGATCGTTGTGGGGGTTGCGTTTTGTCAACAAACTTCGAGCGGAAGTTGGGATCGACTAGCGGACTCTTGTTCTCTTCTCGGTCTCCACCATCGGTGGCCTCGCCACCTACATCGCCACTAGAGTATTCGCTCGTGTCTTCGCTGGGTGACTCATCTCGAGGCGTTGAATTTTCCACTTTAGTTGGATGCGAACTGCCCGATGTAGAGTTCCTTGTTGAAAGTGACTGCGTGCGATGGCCAGACACACGAGAGCTTGGGCTGACGTTCAAGATCCCACGCTGAGCGGCAATGCTGGGGGCAGGCGGAGGCGGAGACGCCACGCTCGAGGCCGCACTGGAGGACGACTGCGATGACCTTTGACGCACCGCCACAGGTCTCTTTTTACTGGGTCCGGCTCCAACAATGAACGTCGCTTTCTTCCGAGATGACTTTTGGGAAGGTTGTTCTTGCGGCCTTGTAGATTTGTCCGAGCTCTGGGCAGTAGGAATTGGAGCCTTGGTCGAAGAGCTTTTTATATTGTCATCAAATCGAATTGTTCCAGGTCCTTTCTTAGATGAGGGTGTCGAAGCAATGTCTGCAATCTGACTACTGCTCGCCATAGCGCGGCTAACCTCCGTTGGAGGTGCCGATATGATTCGTGCACTTTTGTTCAGCTTAATCGAAGATCCATCCGTCGGCTTTTTCAATATAGGCGGTAGTGTCACAGGACTTTTCCTTTCCAGGGACGTTGAGACTGGGGCAGATAACGTAGGACCGAGGCCTTGAACAGTAGCGATGCTCTGCTTGCTGTCATTTTGGGCTTCAGATGTCGAAGAGGGGCCAGACGTGGAAGGTCCGAGTGTAAAGGGCGGCGACGTAGTAGGGCTTCTATCTGGAACAGGCGTCCTAAAATTCCCAATGCTTCTTGAGTTCCGCGGTGACTGCGTCGGTGTCGTCCTTATGAATCCACCTTCCGAAATAGTGCTGAACAACGCAGCGACCTGTTTCCCTCTGATGCGATCTCGGATAGCCTTGTTACCCCAGATCCTCCAGAAGAAGTTCTCCAGCCGTGATCCCACGTCGTCTTCAAGCACGCCCTTGTTAGCCGAGTAGACTAATGATGGAGCAGAACATCAGCTTTTGTTATTTGGGCAGTATGAAGAACAACGAAGCTACCTCTCCATAGCTTAGTTATGTCCTCGACAGCTACCCGGTCTTCCCTCTCGATCTCACTTGAGACGTTCTCGTTGGTTGCGATTAAGCCTTTGGGGAGTCCGCCAGCCATGTTGGGCAGCTTTGCCCACCTAGGGAGCGCTGGCTTGTTGTTACGGTGCTTGCATGTTTCTTGAGATGGGAGCACTGGGTGAAGGCGTTCAATTATGGACCATCAACATCCTCCATCTATTCTTGCATCAATGTGTGTTTGGTACGCTAGAGCAAGCGCAAACTCAAAGTATTGGGGGATCTATGTTTATATAAACGACGAGTACTGTCCAGGTAGAGATCAACGAGATGTTCCAAACGGGGGGGGGGCGAGGTAGCAGTGGACAGGAAGAGAAAAGAAGGATTGACTGGACCACGGATCTAAGGAGGACAAAGCATGGAGCTTCGGAATAATATCATGGAACGTGTGTCGGCGGAAGACGCATATGAAACAATAGATAGGTATGTATGGACCTTACGGTAGAGTAGAGAAGAGAAAGGCCTGTTGTTGTGTTCCTACTGTGTGCCCTTTCACCCCTGGGGCGTACCTTCTGGGTAGAATAGGTACGGAATAGAGAGTACGGAATAAGGTAGTGTCAGTTCACATGTGTTGTTGGGTGCCAGACTGCAGCCAATACCTTGAGCTGGCGAAGTCATTGGGTCATTGGGTCAGCAGGTTCTCGTTTTCTTTTTTTTTCGCCAACGGGTTACATTCACTTGCGTTAATACACTTGCAGGGTTGCCACGCCGTCCGTTTATGGGTACTGGACTACTGCTACTGTCTGCTGTCTATCTATTCCGTTAACGGCAGTAGGGATTCTGGGAACCGCAGTCCCGGGTCACTCTAGACTCACAAGGCTCTCGCCACAAGCCGTGTTTCTCCTTTTCGAGAACGATGTTGCTGCCCCTTGCAGTTGTAGGAGATTCGGGATGGCCTTAGGGTTCCGTTAGTCCCTGGATGGGGCTGGCAAGACTTTTCCGTGGCGTGCAAATAGTACCTATGTAGGCTGTCATAGGTACCTTAGGCTGTAAGGAGACTGCGGCACGCTGGGGCTCTCATCACAGCCAATCGGCAGCTTGAAATTAAACATCCGGAACGTGAAACCCTCGACGCCTCGACGCCTCGATCGTGCAAAGGATGGGTCACGGGAAAAAGAATAGAATAGTGATAGAACAGTTATAGAACAGTTGTAGAATAGTCATAGAATAGTTATTACGGAGTACATGTACACAGTAGGTAATCAAGGTATTGTTGAGGCAATTCGCTGCGGCATTTGGACTAGTCGGTTTTGGAGAGAGAAAAAAATACCCCTCGGACGTCATTCCCATTCGGCCCCACCCCGCCAGCACGAGAAGGAGGCTGGTGAAGCGGTCAACCTCGACGTTCTCGTTGGCCACGCTCTTCACGGACTCATGGGAACCCGAACGGGGCATCGGAGAACAGAAGCACTGCTGACCCTCTACTCCGTTACCGCCCTTCTGCATCTTTCTCTGGCATATGATACCGCGTTATCTGACATATAAGATATTCTAGTAGTAATCCTATACGGGGGCTGCTGGATTTACTTCAGGTCGTTTTGAACCACCTTTTATGTGCAAACACCCTTCATAGCTCATATCGTCTTATAGCCGGACGCGCTAAGAGATCGAGGAAAAAGAACAAGGAATTACTATGGTAAACACCAAAAACCGTGGTCTTTTTGACCGAATACTACCTTATTGCCTCAGGTAGTATTGTTCTTGATTACTAAGCTCTACCCTCCGGGCACCATACTAATTCGAAGCATCAACCTTGATATTAAAAAGCCACATCTTATAAAACAATCTCCGCTCTATGTTACAGGCGGGCTATTTGGAATCATATCTTATAAAAAGTTCGTCTTATAGAATAGGCATATCTTATATATCAATCAATTCGGGTACATCACTACTCACGTCGCCCCATCTCACCTTCCGAAAATCCCTACAGTGCAACGCGACTGATCATCCGCTAGGAGAAAAAACCTGGCATTACATAGCCTATGTGGCATTGAACAGGGTGGTCAGCTGCTTCTCCCAATTTTTGTGCCCATGCCCTGTTCCGCAAGTCGCGACAACAAGTCAACGAGGGAGCCAGGGGGGATTCCTGATACGAATCGTGTGCCTGATACCAAAGCGCAAGGGGCGTGAGTATCGAGCCTAAGAATGAATCTAGAAGACCAACTCAGCGAGTACTACTTCCGTACCTGTATGAGACTTAGGCGATAGTCCTCTCAGACAGCCTGACTTTCCGAGGCGAATCGTATGCGCATCGTTGCCCATCGGGCTTCGCATACCAGTCGCTGTCTTCGCTCTTCGTACAAGCCCCGAATGGCCTGAGCGATATTCCGACCAGGCATCCAGGATACGACAAATTTCGATTCGGTCGGTGGCATGAAGTTGTCAAGTTAGTGCCTCACGTACGTTACCTTATTAACATAATTCTGTACATCTACATTTCGGATTCTAGACCGACGGAGTGCTCATCCCGCTGCCAATCGACTTCTACAAAGCCTACATTTGATCAAATGGCTTGCATTGATCTGGAAATCATTTCCCAAGCCATCCTGTATTTCTCTAAGCAGTCGCTCAGACCTCGGCGCTACAAGCCGCCGTGCAGTCCAATTTGTGTGTGGGCTTTACCTGAGAATCGACCTCTGCCCTGAAGCGATCTTAGAATCAGACCAATTGCCCGAGCCGAGGAAAGGTGCATGATATGAGTCTACCTATTCCGTACTGACAGCGTGATTCTGATGTATCATTTCTTATTGGATTAGCGCATGTGCTTCTTGGCTTGCTCGACAACAAGAGGTCAAACGGATATCCTGCTGGACCTGGTGCATACCCCTTGTACGACGACTACAGTATTATCACCATGTACGAAATCTTCTCTCGACTAATACAGCAAAGTAGTTTCTGCATGCGGTTTCGATTCTTTGTCAATCATGCAGATATTATGCTGTGGATAGACAAGACTAGCCAAGCGCAGATGGTGACAATCATCTATTTCCATGAGCAAGACAACTAGTGTCCCGAGGATTGTCCTGGCAAGACTTCTACAACAGAATGGTAGGGCTTCAGAAGGAACACGACGACCGTCCAGAGTATAGCAGTTTTTTATTATTGTATCGCTTGTATCGCCGTGTCTTTGTCTTGATCGCCTCGTGGCGTCGCTACTCTCGAAATGTCCGTTTCCATCAGACCCAGCGCAGGGCTTTCCGGCCTTTGTTCGCCGCCAGTAAGGTACTCTCGTACATATCCCAAAAAATCAACCTTCTCCTAGAGCGTCGTTCTCTGCGTCTTTCAGAGTGGTGTTACCCTCTCCGAGACCAACAATAATCGTTTCGACAACATCACTGCAAGATGCACATCTCGACCATTGCGACATTGGCCGCTCTGGCCATGCCATTTATCAGTGCACAGCTTTCAAGCATCCCGCAGTGCGCTGTAAGCCTTCCTCATTGCCTCCACGCACGTTCCTTGGTCTTTCAATCCGCTAACAACGGCCTAGGCAAACGTGACCGAATCCGCCATCACAGCCGCCGGCTGCACCGACGTCGACGTCCACTGCTTCTGCACCCCCGCGTTCATGGGTTCCCTCCAATCCCTAATCGCCCGCACTTGCAGTGTTTCTGACCAGCAGGGTACGCTCCATTTCCCTTACCCCAAAATCCCAACCCCCTAACATTTCCCAACAGTAACCCTCGGCTTCACCCAAAACATGTGCAAATCCGTCGGCGTCAATTTCGAACTCCCCCCCGACATGAGCGTCAGCGTAGCCACAACAACAGCCACAGCGACGAGTCTGGGCCCCGACATCTCAGCCGGCACAACCACAGTCGAAGACAAAATAGCTACCATGTTGGATACGGAAACGACAACTTATGCCTGGACTTCCGTTCGTCTCCTACCTTTCCCCTCGAATCCCATATCTAACACCCTTCTAGACCCCCTCAGCAAAACCCCTCCCGCTCTCAAACTCCACCTACAACGGCAACTACTCAAACAGCACTTTCTCGAACGGAACCCTCTCTCCCACGTCGCCCTCGCCCTCCTTTACGGGTGCCGGCTCGGTGGGTTACGCTGTGCAGTGGCTTGGGGCTGTGCTTGTGGGGTTGGTAGGGGTGAGTGTGTTTTTGTAGGTGCGGGTCGGGGGGAGGAAGGGATATGTGGGTTTTTCGGGGGGTTAAGGGGGGTTTTACATAGGAGAGGTTAAAGTTTCAGAGGTAATTACAGGTGGAGATATAGGTTTTTTCGTCCAGATAGTAGTAAATGAAACAGCGCTGATATAAATACCAAAAAAAGCTTTTTTGAACAGCTTCCAAATCCCTAGGACATACCTCATCACCTTACCACCTTTACCACAGTTCACCCCCCCAAACCCCAAAACCCCAAACCCCAAACCTCTAAAAAACCAACAATAAAGCAAGCATAGAGTATATAATCCAGTGTCTGTATCTGATCGCGAGCAGGGCATCTCGTAGCGGAGGGACTACCTAGGCTGTTTTGCGGCGGGTGGGGTGAAGACAACGAGGAGGATGTGTTGTTGTTGTTGTGCTATGGGGGGGTTGGGCTTTGTTGGAAGATTTGGGGAGGAAGGGATGGGTGGAAGGGTGTTGGGGGTGTGGCTTCTACAGTACGGTAGGATAGTTGAAGGGTGGGTGGTTGGGTTGATTGATTAGTTTCTGATTTAAAAGGATGGAGTGACGAGCGTGATACAGATCTTCACTTGGGAAATGGATTAATATTGTGTGCTAGAAGCTAGATGTGGTAATAATGGACGGCGCCTTTCCCTGTCTAAAGCGCTGCGTAGCGTCGTATATGTGCGTCGCATCGTTGTATGCAAAAGATACAGAAGCTCTAACAAAGCCAATCGAACTTTTTATGACCCAGAGAAGCCTTGCAATCCGGACAGCAAGACTCTAGGCGGCTTCTCTCCCAAGCCTGACTTTTCTCCTCCAGGTCGAGTTTGCTCTCACGAGCATGGGCGTGGCATCATCTCTTGATCTCCTCCCGCCACTTCCGGGGCTCTGGATACCTTTCTCCGCTCTCTCCCTTGCGTACCATTTCCTCCTCTCTTTCCTCTTCTTCTCCACCCATTCCTGACTTACGCCGCCCCTCCTCCACGCCACCTTCATGAGCATCCCTACATCCAGCATCCCCCTCGGTAGCGCCTGCACTACCTGGAAAATCTCCATGCTATCACTCACATCCTTGATCCTCTGCTCCCCGAGTTTGAAGATCGCTAACGCAACTCGAAATAAGGCCTTGCTGCCTTCGTAGAACAGTACGTCCCACACGCGCAGTACGGACTCAATTGGCAAGGTACCGATAAAGAGGGACATGAACCAGCTTGTTGTACACAAGGATATGGGTGGCAGCCGAGCACCGTGAACACCGGTGTCTTCTTCGCCACCAACGCCGATTTTGGCCCAAATGCCCGGCATGCTTTCCTTCAGGGCGATCATGAGAACCCAGAGATCTACATTTGCGCCCTCCAGGCTAATCTCGTGAGTGCCGGGAAGAAAGTCTGTGGTAATAATGTGGAGCATCCAGAATGCCTTTTCCTCGGGGAGAAAAAGTAGGAGGAGGCCGGTGAGGAAGTTGAGGGATTGGCAGTAGCCGACGCGAGGGGAGTGTAAGGCGAAAGCTTGGAGGACACGACGAAGAGAAGCGAGGAGTGGGGGCTCGGGTGAGGGATGCGGGGTGGGGGTTGTGGAGGAGCAGTCAGGCTTGAAGTGAACATTGTCAGGGAAGGTACGGTGGAGGTCGCGCTCAATGGATTCTTTGTCATTGTCGTTGAGGTCGTCGGACTGGGAGAGGAGGGTGTTGTAGAGCGTAGGTTGTGTGTTGAGGAGAGCGTGACCGCCGGCATAGTGAAACCAAGCGGCGCCACGCCAGGCGGGTGGGATACCTTTACGGACATAGCGTTGAGCCTTGACAGATCTATCAGGGAAGCGAGAGGGTAAGTAGGTAGGAAGACCTTGCTCCTTCATGAAAGACGACCATTTCTTCGTCCGCCTTGCTTGGCCTGAGATATATTTGGTGTTCCAAGCATTATATTGCGCGATCGAGATGTGATGACTGGCCTTTAGAAAACCGTACTGATCCCGGGTTTGAGTCGGAGGTAGTATAGAAGGTGGTTTGGGTGAGATAATTCTGAAAACAGCACCAGACATGATGGCAGTTGAACTTCTCGAGCCGGAAGTTGGTGGCCGTGCAGGCGGAAGTAATTCCGAGTCGATATTGTCGTTGATTGCCTCAGCTATGCGTATCGATCGTCTTCGCTCTTCTTCGCTAATGGTAGAAGGAGCCGGGTTGTCGTGGTCGGACTCAAAATCATCCGCAAATCCAGCGACGTACATGTCGATAGCATCGTCGACCGTCATACCCATGGGTTTAGAGACAGGGCTTTCAGAGGACTCTACTACAGACTCATATATCGATGTGTCCTTGGTCACAACACTACTCCTCTCTGTATTGGTGGTGTCCATATAGCTTGAGCCAGTCGTCAATGCTGATCGAAAACTGGATCGAACTTCATCGTTTTCATACAACCCTTGCCACGGACGGTAGAAATTTGGTGGAAAATCGCCCCCCGTAATCCGAGATTCATGTGTTGTGTTATAGCCATCATTCCCTCTCTTATGATACGGCTCGCTCCGGTCATGGTCAGCAGCGTAATGCCCCGCAGCGGTGGAAGGCCTGTTTGGATCTTTGGCTTTTAGAGACGAGCTTCGAGGTTTGTGGGAAGAGGTGGAGAGTCCTCGATTACGACCTATTGGAGGAGACACTGGTGGAGCTTTCAAGTCTCCTCGTGAGCGTTTGTATAACAATGGGAAAGTTGGCGAATGATGCATTGTAGGCCTTTCGACTTGATGAATCCGTATGGTGTTGGCGGTTTGTGGTCTCGCAGTCCCTTCCAGGTTCAGTGCTTCTGGCGGATGTAATTCATAAGCTGCTTGGTAGCCCACCATAGCTTTCAGGCTGGGTGTCCGGACTTCTTGCCGACCTTTATCAGTCGTCGATTGCTCTCCACCTAACCCATTCACAATATTCCCATTGTATACTTGAAAAGCCTGTTTTCGCCTGTTGCTTTCCTGCACGCTTGTAGGCGGTGTCCTTGGAAGGTCCGACAACAGTCTCAGTGACGGAGGCAGGAACTGGACAGGTACCTTTGGTGAAGGTGCTTGTGGCTCGTCGAGTGGTGGGGATGGCAGTCTTGACCTAGATCGCTTCCTAGACCTGGATGACAACATTCTCGTCAGGCTCTTTTGCTTCTCCAAGGGTTTCCCGACAGTCTTCGCGGTGCCTTGTGGACTGATCAATGACAGGCTTTCTTCGTCAACACGCCCCATGATCCTGCCTAGCTTTTACAGGACACGACAAAGGTTATCGAAGACTATGGTGGTTCAGCAGCCAAGCGCCGGTCTCCCGATAGCAACAGGCTGACCTGCTTGCTTCTCGCGTCCTGGATCCTTCGCACATGCTGTGCCCGCACTCCGTGAAATTTCGGTGGGGCCGAAACGAGTTCGGAACGTAGGTTCTTCAGTCTTCACCAAATTTCTGGGCTAGTTTCTGGGATCACTGTACACTTCTGCACGATCGAGAGGGGATCGATTGGATCTGACACGATGCCGACACGGGAGGCCACAAAGAACGGCTGAGGTGCAGCAACAGGTGCATGACGAATTCTTGCTGCAAGCCTGCAATACAGGTACTCGTAATCTGCTGGGGGAGTGGGAGATTGCGGTTGCGGCGAGACCAAAAAGCCGAACCGAGAATACGGTTGGTGACGTCGTGTCTACATTATGATTACTTTACTCTCTACCTTACTTCTACTCTCCACCTTATTTTCATTCTCTTTAACTCAAGAAAGGCAGAGTTTGTGGTCCGTCTTGAATGCTTGCAGACAGCAAATCCATACGAGCTAGCTATGATCTGTTAGTTGCTGATGTTCATTTCTTATAGAACGTTAACGGAGTCATATCAGGGTTCCAGGGCTTGATGCGGCGGGATGCCGAGTCAGCTGTTGATGAAGCTGGATAAAAAACTTGGTCGAACAAGGGCGATCTGTTGCAAAAGAGGACGGCTCCAATTGTGGATGATCTGCTCAACATGGAGAGTGGTAGGCTTATGCTTTAACATTTACCACGGCTGCCAGTCATCCGATGCGAGAAATATAAGTGTACAACTAATGGTATTACAGTGATTTTGCCATAGCCAAGTGCTATTGTAATTGTATAAAAGGTATCGCTCATGAATTTGATCTTTATGCCCTGTCTCCTAAAGATAGAGAATTGAACACGAGCGAGGCACAATAGCTATTTCCTTCATATGTGCTATTTATGATAAACACAGTCGTACGTATCAGTTCAACGAACCCGCTTTCTCCTGATCTTTCTATTTTATAACTCTGCTTGAAAGGTCAGATGTACGCTGTATTCAGGCAATGGTCATGTCTCAACTATGATGAGCCTTCCTAAATTGATAGTAGCCTTTCAAGACAAAGTAATCCTTCCAACTACAAATGGCTGACATCTTTTCTGTTGCTACAAGTGCAGCTACCTTTAACACCCTCGCCGAGTTCGCCTTCCAATGGACTTTCAAGTATCTCGAGAAAAACCCGTAGAGATATCAGCCTTTTCGGCGAAGATTGGGCTTGTCTATGGCGTTTTCAACAGTTCGCAACCTTGCCCATGCAAGTCAAAACTGAGAGCATCGTTTCGACATTACAATCTGACCATACCTACAAGTGCGGGCACAAGCTAGGAAGCTTCGATGGAATCAGAACCAAGCGACTCGTCGTTGGTCTATGGTAAGCGTCTGTAGGTCGCTGAATGACAGTTGGCTTGGTCATCGAAAACCATTCGGATCAAGACACTGCTAGCAGAAACCGAGTATCAGATGTTACGGTAACGTCAAGACTAGTTGTATCAGCCCACAAGAACACTGAACTCCTCCAAAAACCGTCACAAAGAAAAATTATCGAGAACATTAGAAAGAACCAACATTGGCAAGAGGTAGAAGCCCGCATCACCATCGACGATGAATGGCTGAGTACCAATACCTTTCATGAGGTCGATTGGCCAATTCTCATTTAAATTCCGCTGGACTTAGGTGCTCATATTGATTTTAGGAGCAGTCGAGCAAAAAGCCGTTACCAGTTCAGATGTGACGCTGTTTAAATTATCAGCTGTAGACCATCTTGTGCGGCAATGCTAATTGTAATAATGCTGCAAGGCATCATACGCACTTTCCCAGGTGGCTTGCCTCTTGGCCGTTTCGTGGAGCACCATAACTCCCCAAGATTGCAACGAACTGTCACTTTCTGAGTGCTGGCTTCATAGCAACTGAACTGGCATCCTATACGTGACGGGTATGCCTATAACAGGAGATGCTAAGGGCTACAAGGCAAGCCTCGAAGAAGTCGCTGGGGAATATGTTGACTCACTATCGAACATTAAAAGAGTACTATTGTTTGCAGGCAGGAAGACTTGAATCTGCCAAATAAGGGAAACATGCATGTGCTTGTCTCTCAGTACTCACCAGGGAGCCGCGCCCCTCTCAGAATGAAGGTTAACATGCCTAATTGAACTTACACAAATCGGCAATACACGGTCCATTTGGGCCTTTTCGATGCTATGGAGTTGATTGCATTTACGAGGTATATCTATACTAATGCCAGAAGTCCAACTACTTACAGTTGGGTGGTGAACGACGTCCAGGCGTTGAGGTGAACTGGAGAGTCGTAATCAAGACTAGTAGATTACTACGACACCACCAACAGATTGACTCGACGAACCAGTTATCTACCCGAGTACTATATGAACCTACCGTAGTATTTGGTAGTCATGTCTTGACCTCGAAGACTACCTACTAAGCTGAGGGAGGATAAGGATATAGAGGATTCGGAATCCTTACTTTAGGTACAGGACTCCCTACTAGTCTGCAAAAGCAGGATTGCGGCGAAGTGACCAGAAGCGCCACCTTTGCCGACTCGTAACACGTCCTACTGCAGAAATCTAAAGACGAAACAGACGACGCAAGAAGATGAACCAGACGCAGAATTGTTGCGCTAATCACTTCAGGATGCATGACAACCAGTTTGCTGATGAGAGGACTGCCTTCGATGCAGTAGTAGACTTTAAACGCTCATCTTTGCGATCCACCGTCGCACACATGGAGTCGTGGATATTCTACATATTTCGGATGTTGCCCTTTATTACCAGAACTTGATCCGTTATGACGACGAGATGCCGGAAAAGCGCTCGCTCCGGGTCTCAAGGTATTGGTCGCATTTCCGACCATCTTTCCTATAGTTATAACGTTCATGCTCCTGAGTCAATGGTAAGCTCCATGTCTCCTCGGTCGTCCAAGGTGTTCCCACAGTCGCGGATGGTCAACGCAAGAAGCCACGCCAATTAGACATCTCAGCTCTCCCACTCAGGGGTGTGCTAATTGAACACTGATTTGACTGCCTCCTAAGACCTAATATAAATCCATTTGAGCAATGACAAAATCCCTGCCTTCGGAGATTAAAGATCGACCTGGGCAATCTGTTGATTCTAACTTGCTGGCAAGTAGTAAACTTCGAGAACAAAGAGCGTTAAACTTGTGGAGGATCTTCGTCAAGGCCAATGAACTAAGTCATAATCCGACTACTCCGAAACGGACTCTGTCTACAGATGCGCGACTGTAGCGCGGCAATGAGTCTGGTTTCAACATCTGTCTCATCTTTTCACTTAAATCTTTACCTTCCCCACAGAAGTCCTCCTCTTCTCTGCACCTTGTAGGCCTTTTCTCTCGCGGTCATCCATAACCTCAACCATGTCGAAATAGACGGCTGTGCTAGTCATGGATGCTGGACATCTAATTCATGAGAAGCCAGTTCTGGAAGAGAGCGATTACCATAAAACATTTCAAGACAGCAACTGGGCTAATGTATGGCTCCCTATTTTCCTAATGCCGAAGTGCCTTGGATCTAACCGCTGCCATAGGGCCTTCGAGACATTGCCGCCGTCTTTGTCGTGTGCAGCCACATGACTCTTACCTTCGCTCGTTCCATTATCAGACCTGCCGACAGCGATAATGGCCCTTCCTCATTGATGCAAAGACCCATCTTTCGACTTGTTGCCCAAGGGCCTGCATGGGTTGCTTTGTTCTTTATCCTCTCCGGCTTCGTCAACGCCTTGAAACCGATCCAGCTGGCTCGATCGGGCAGTGTTGAGACAGCTTTATCCAGCCTTCCAATTAGCTCCTTTAGGCGGCCATTTCGGCTAATACTTCCCGCGACTGCTGCCACTATCATCAGCTGGTTCATCACTCGGTTTGGGGCTTATGAGACAGCGAAGAATTCAGATCCCTATTGGCTTCACGTCACCAGTCCAAGTCCAAGCGTCAATTGGAGCAAGGCAGATGAGGATCTAGTATCAGCAATTCGTACAACTTGGTTGTACGAACCATCGAATCCTTACGATCAGCCACAATGGGCTCTCATATACCTTTTACAAGGGTTTCTGTTTGTATTCGCCATCTTGTTATTGACCATCAACCTTACACCTCGATTTCGAGTGCTGGCAGTCGTGGTTTGTTACTTCTGGTCCATGATTTACGGCGAGCATTGAGCCATTCATGGTTATTGTTTCTTGGGCAAATCAGCTTTCCACTCTATCTTCTCCACGGATCTTTTATGCGCAGTACCCTGGCTTGGCTTCTCTTCGCCCAGCAAGACCTTAAGAGAGTAGAAGACGATGGAAAGCAGTACATGAGGTACCCTCAACCAGGATTGTTGACGTTTGCTATTGTTTTACCAATATTTTTTGCTACGCTATTGTCGACATCATACGCATGGGCGGTCAAAGTGGAGCCGTGGTTTGGATGGATCACTAGGAAGGCGGAAGATGTCATGTTTGGAAAGGATGACAGGTCTCATATTCTTCCATCCAAACAGTGGTGACACCATGGGTACACGTGTTTGGCGTTTCTGCATCAAATTGGAGTTACAAATTCGGCTTTTGCATCAGCCATGGCGCCGATGGGACTGGTTTGAGATTCGCAGCATATTGATACCAGATGATGATACTCGAGGTGTATATCTTGTACATAGATACTCATGACATCTGTTTCTCTCTCGTCGGCGACTAGAGGGCATGGCTTTCGGGGGAGTTGTGCAATGGGTCGAGATCGAATTCAGCAAGAAAAGCTGCGGAGACGATTAAGGAGAATAACATATTTACGAGTGGTCACCTTTGATAGAGAACGAAAAGCGATTACTTCCTTGAAAGATTGGCCCCTCTGAGGTGTGACTACGTGCTGACACCACTACTAACCACGACTGCGCACTCGTAGTACCATCGAGCATGCCAATTTTTCGTATTCTTTACCGTTTAACTGTCACCTGACGAAAGAAATAGCTCTGGAAGGGCCAAGCGTACTACCCATAACTCGCGGCCAGGTACGCACGATACGTCGCAAATACTAAAAACCCATGTCGACCTTATTCCCATAAACCTTTTCCGCCAACAATCTCAACTTCATTGGCATATCGCCCTCCCCATAATGCTCAATAATACCGCCTTTGCTGACACGACGCCCAATATCAGCCCATTGTGTCGTATTCTGCGCCTTGTCCTCACACGCGCTTCTCTTCTCCAGCGTCCACCATTTCGGCAACAACCCACGCCGGCTTTCCGCCAGATCTAGAAAGCGACGGAAATCTACCTTCGGGTCTTCTCCGGCGTAAATCCCCCGCTCATCGTTAGCGAAGTTACTGTCATCTTCGAGACGCATACGGTAGCAGTCGATGAGTTGCTGGTAGGCGTATGCTTCGGAGAAGGAGTGAAGGTAGGTGTCACTGACGAGGGTTTTGAAAAAGTCTCCCATGGCTTTGGGCATGGCGTTGAAGTTGGTTTGGCCGCCAGACGCGGCTTTGAGGGCGGTGCAATTTTTCTTATGGCTTTTCCAGTCGGCAAGTTGGCATTCCCGTGAGCAGTATTGCATGTTTTGGCACTTTGCGCAGCGCTTGAGAGGGATCGAGAGCTCTGATTGGGGCTTCTTGCAATTGGCACAGGCATTTTCGAGACCCTCGATTCCATCTCCAGCATTTGGTGAGTTGGATTGAGGCATGTTTCTGTACGCTTCTGAGCTTTTACCTTTCCGGAAGATGTTTAGCCAACCTTCGAGTAGACGAAACAGTCAGAGAAGAAAAATCCTTGCCGTGATAAAGTAGCACACTATTTGCCCTAGATCTACTACAGAGGTGATGTATGCTTGCTTTTTGATTTACATGTAAAACTGATCATTGCCAAAGGTGTTACTTGAACGGGTCTTCATGATTGTGTTTGCGCCGCCCTCATTCATGAAGGTTCATTCAAACTCCAGTGAATATCGAAAATTTCCACGTGTCGCTAACCGACGGGTAGGGCTTCACTAGCTTCTGTACCTTAAACGTCTTGGTCTGTGCACCTTTGCCCTGCCAACCGGTGATTCGGTTCAAAACAAAGCGAAAGTAAACCTTGCCATCGGAAGCCACCATATCGCAATAGATGCATGAACACTGAAGGCTTAATACACTCTACAAATCGCAGAGGCCTCCGTCTATCTTGCTAACAGTCATCGCGAACATGGATCCACCTCCGAAACCATCGTCAACGTCGCTCTTCCAAGTCTACCTTCGTCTCCGCCCTCTACCATCGCCACTAGTTCAATTGACCCAGCAATCACTCTACCCTCTTCTACCACCTCCTGAGCGATATCTTACGGTAGAGACGTCATGTCCAGATTCTCCGGATGGAATGCCTACATATATCACGATACACCCACCAAGCGACTCACGAAAACGAGCGGTGGAGAAGTTTGCGTTTACCAAAGTTTTTGAGGAGGAAGCATCACAGTTGGATATTTTTCGCGGCACTGGGGTTGTACCTCTCGTCGAAGGTGTGCTTGGTGAAGGGAGAGATGGTCTGGTTGCTACTTTGGGGGTGACGGGTTCGGGCAAGGTTCGGGGACACGGTTCGTTGATAACAAAGCAGGAGAGGGTCTGATTGATCGCAGAGCCATACCACCCTGGGGTCGAAATCACAACGCGGCCTTACGCAATTATCAGTTGATCTCCTATACCGATCTCTTGACACGCATGTACTCTATCCCACGAGCAGTCCGTCATTAGTCTCGTCCCTGAATGCAGCGGATGGTTCGGAAGGACAGATACTCTCGGCCTCGAGTTTCCTCGATAGCATGTACGGAGATGCTCTGCAGTCGCGGAATAACTCGCGGGGCCCCACACCTATGATGGTAGGCAGTATTTCTACTTCGTCCGCAAAACCCTCTGCTACATCCGGGCTTTATAGCCAGTGGTCAATCCTAAGTCTTGATGTTGGGTCTTCGCCCCCGTCAGAAGATAGATCGTATGGGAAGTCTATGGTAGCAGTGCCTTCCCAGGGCATTGAGGAGGGAACGCGGCCCCAACCGTCCCAATTGCCCTTTTGGAATATCCCTAGGGTAACAAGAAAACAAGCTAAATTGCGCTTCGGCAATACTCTACAGGATCCACATTTCGTTCCAAGCGTACCCAGACGCAACCTCCCCCAGCGGCCTTCAGCGCTTCCAAATTTCCCTGACATCAGCGATCTGTCCGTACCGGTCAACTCGAACACCGAATATGCGATTCTTGTGTCCATGTACGAAGTATACAATGACCGAATCTTCGATCTCCTCTCCCACTCTCGAAATCTGAAAGACCTTCGTCGACGGCCGCTTTTGTTCAAATCCACAGAGGCATCACCAGATCGAAAAGTGGTTGCTGGGCTTCGAAAGGTTGTCTGTGGGAATTATGAAGAGGCACTGATGGTGCTCGAAACCGGACTGGTTGAACGAAGAGTTGCTGGGACTGGAAGTAATAGTGTGAGTTCAAGAAGTCATGGATTCTTCTGCATCGAGGTAAAGAAGAGAGCAAGGGGAGGCATGGCAAGTATGTGGAGTGGAGCACAGCTTACAATTGTTGACTTGGCTGGTAAGCATCATAACGAGGATTAATCCCACAACAACTAGGATACGCGCTCATTGAAGACACAATAGGTTCCGAGCGTGCGAGAAATGCCAAAACAGCCGGAGCCACTCTTGCTGAAGCCGGCAAAATCAACGAAAGCTTAATGTATCTAGGCCAATGCCTCCAAATGCAAAGCGACTACCACGACGGCGCCAAAGTGAGTACTCCATACAATCCTCTCTATCACGCTTGCTGACCCTTAACAGCCCTCCATCGTCCCATTCCGCCAATGCAAACTCACCGAGCTCCTCTTCTCCAACTCCTTCCCCTCCTCCTCTCACCACACAACGCATCCCCCTACCCACCACCGCAACGCTCAAAAAGCAATTATGATAGTCACTGCAGACCCCCTTGGCGACTTCAACGCTACATCCCAAATACTGCGCTACTCCGCCCTCGCTCGCGAGGTCACCGTTCCACGCATCCCTTCCGTCTCCAGCACCATCCTTTCATCCACCTCTACATCCCATAGACCCCAAACACAAACCACAAGCGGACGTACCTCGCCTATTAATCCAGGATGCACAGACGACGGTGCTGTTCTGGAAATGGCCTTTTCCGAAATCGCGCGCTTAGGTGAGGAAGTGGAGATATTGAATATTAGGTTGAGTGAAGAGGAGGGGAGGAGGAGGGAAGCGGAAGAGGGTTGGCAGAGGGCAGAAGAGAAGGCGGAAGAAATTGAGGGATTTGTACGGGAGGAGTGTTGGGGGGAGATGGAGGAGAAGTTGGTGGAGGAGAGGAGGAGGTGGATGGGAGCTTGGGGAGAAGAGGTATGTTTCTGAAGGAAGTAAGAGAGCCAATGGGTTGACACTGAACAGGCGGATCGTAACGATGAGCACCTCGACCGCAAACTGGAAATCTTGTCCAAAGGCATTCACATCCACGAAGACGCCCCGCCGTCTCCGAACCAATACGCCCTAGACTTGGAAACGGAAAACGAGGCTCTGCGCTGCAAGCTTGAGAGCTTGGAGCGGGAACTGCGATCGCAATCACCCACTAGGTCAGCAAAGAAGGCGCCGCTGAGCACAAGGGCCGGACAAGATGAGTTCGGGCCAATCTTGAGCAAGCTTGATGGACTGCAAGTTGATGAGAATGATGAGCGTGCGATAAACGCGAAGACGCCGAGTAAAACAGAGGTCAAGACACCTGGCAGGAAAGCGAGGAAGTTGACGGCGAAGAAATGGGATTTGATGGACGAGAATGAAATGGATGGCTATGGGCAATACTATTGATTTGAGCGTGTACAGGGATTTCAGGGTTTGCTCGCATTCGGATTCGTTGCGTATGTCCAATCTTAGGGTTGGCTTTTCTCGGATATCGTCCCACGTAACTCAGCGCCCAACCCCGCCGCGCGTGACGCTCGCATTAACCTCAAGCAGCTCCCTCTGTTCAAGATGAAAGACACGATCGGAACTTTGGGTCTCTTCTGTACTGCGTAGCTGCTTGGCGACACAAGTGTTGGCTCCCCGGCCTTCTGGGGCAGTTGGCACGTGGGGTGATTGGCGGCTTCGTTCGAGACGCAGGGGCTGGATGTCAGTTGAAGCATCAATTGGTTACCAGTTCCAGAAATTGGGGGTTGGTACCAGTTACTCTCCTTCAGGAGCCAAGGTAACGGGAATATCCGATAATATCGAGATCGGACATCGTCTCCGAGTTTGCATGACCTCGTCCAAATATTATGATTCCCCCCCCTTTCTTCCAGTCAGATGCCCAATTCCATTTTGATGTGGAAAAGATGACTGAGATGAACTATATAGCGCCATACACAATTGCCAGTCCCAAACAGTAAAGCTAAGGCAAAGGGGGGGCACCCGCCCGAGCTCCCCGTAGAAGCGTAGATTTGTAGCTCCTAGACAAAACAACACAAAGAGCATCAACACAAAGCACAACACTCTGGAATTGACATGAGTTGCTGAACACTTTCCGTTGTTTCCAACAGCATTAATCAACACAGTGTTTTCGGCATGAATCCCACGTAGGCCCGCCACAAGCTCCCGTCACTTTTGGTGATCAACACAACGTCATCCTCAGAATAAAACCATTGAGGTTCAGCCGGTAGAGTAAGCTGCACCTCAAACCCGAAGTAAGCAACCGCAACAACCCAAAGCACCAATTCTCACAATACACATCGTTCGCATTGTACCGCCCATCATGTTCTCCGCACGAGTCGTCGGTCGGTCGTCAAGCCTCATCGCCGCAGCGACCAGCACCCCTCGCATCACATCCACCCGCCTCACCTCTTCCAAATCCATAAATATTATCCGTCCCCTCACCAGCACAGCGAAACTCTACAAAGAAGACAAGCGTTCAATTTTCGAGAGGAGCGCTGCCGCCACCGCGCTCGAAGGAGATGCTGACCATGAAGGAAGCTTCTCGCGTACTGACAACAAGGTATCAATTGAGTATCCGCAGGAGCATGAATTGCCGCCTAGCACTCCGGTGCAAGGGCGCGGTGGCCTACACTTCAAGAGAACTCTTGCATCGTTTACATTGGAGGGCAATGTGGCGGTTGTAACGGGTGGGGCGAGGGGATTAGGGCTTGTGATGAGCCAGGCTTGTGTGATTAGTGGCGCTGATGTTGCGATTGTTGATCTGAATAGCAAGTGAAAGCACTCTATCATTGGCGCTTGCTAACAGTATATAGAGGAGGAAGGAGAACGACAAGCCAAGGAGCTCATGAAACACTTTGTCCAAGAGAACCCGGGCGCTGAGAAGTACGATCTTCCCCCTGATCATCGAACCCGTCTAACCCCCCCAAGGATCCCTAAGGTTACTGCTCACTACGCGGATGTCTCGGATCCCGACTCCGTCAACGCTGCCATTGCCGAAATCATCTCCGACCACGGGAAAATCGATAATCTTGTCACATCCGCCGGTTTCACCGAAAACTTTGACGCCATCGCTTACCCTCCAGATCGTATGCGCAAGCTCTGGGGCGTCAACGTCGACGGGACCTATTTTTTCGCCATTGCCGTCGCAAAGCATCTGATGGAGCGCAAGGCGTCCGGCGCGGTGGTGTTTATCGGAAGCATGTCTGGCGCTGTGGTGAATGTGCCTCAGCCGCAAGCCCCATACAACGCGGCCAAGGCGGCGGTGAGGCATCTGGCGAGTAGTCTGGCCGTCGAGTGGGCGCACGCGGGAATTAGAGTGAACGTGATTAGTCCGGGGTATATGTTGACATCACTGTACGTTTCCCCCCTTCTCTGTAAAACAGCCCCCTTCTAACAATATCCAGAACCAAGAAGATCCTCGATGACAACCCTGACCTCTACAAACACTGGATCTCCCTGATCCCCCAGGGCAAAATGGGCCAGCCAGAGGACCTCATGGGCGCTGTCACTTTTCTGCTGAGTGAGGCGAGCGGGTACGTTACTGGGGCGGATTTGCGTGTTGATGGGGGGTACACCGTCACTTGAGCGTGTTTCGTGTGAGGATACCCCTGATTGCGCCTTGCTGTTGTTACTCGGTTTAGCGACGGGATAGATTGCAATGCTTTGGGAATGAGGGCTAAGGGCGTGGCGTGGGTGTTTTTGAGAAAGCATTATGATTGGGGATTGGTTGTAGCTAGGAACCATGCGATAGGGGTTGATAGATCATTGGCATTATCATTGCAGTACGAATGTGACAGTGAGGATGTGTGCTGTGCGTGAGATGATCACTGTCGTTGTTCGGGGAAGCGACAAGCTCGTGTACGTTGCTGATTGCACAGAACAAACGCCTCACCCTTTCGCTCATGCTTTGAAATCATAATCGACACACTCAAAAAAAATAACAAATCATACCGTCTTCAAAAATTTGGAATGCTTGATGATTCTTGCCCAGTAAATTTTTAACAAAGGTCAGGTCAGATGTGTACAGAATCATTTTCTTGGTGAAATTACAGAAAGGGGGTGGTGGTTGGGCATTTGGAAGACTAAGGGACGGAAGGGGAGAGCGACGGCGGGGGGCAGGGGATGAGGTAGGCCGATGCCTAGATACTCCGTAGACACGACGGTACGGGTGATAAAGCACCTGCAGCACAATTTCCCAAAGCACTCTAATAACCCACTCAATGGAACGAAAAAAAAAAATTTGCGTCAGGAGGGAATCGAACCCCCGGCTCGTCGAATTCATGTTGATGGCAACGACGAACTGTGAAACAATTAGTTTTACTTTCCCCCAATGAAATCTTTCCTTACTTTTTCCACTAAACCACTGACGCCCGGAAACGATGAGATTCTGGATCTTATTACCGTATAATAACAATCTCGTTCACTTTGGACAGTTTTCTGCCATTTCGAGACTGGCATGATGCTACTTTTGCTTTAAATGGTATAGTGTACTGCCCTCCTGGAACGCCACTTTGGGAAGTTGTAATACTCGGAATTAGTTTAGAGCGAGAACCCTTAAACCGTCGTTATCCCAGGTATACGGCCACCTTACCTGTTAGGGTACTAGGGAGCCACGGGAGATGACTAACCAGGCCAATGGGGATCTGGAGATTAATATTTAGATTTCCTAGTACGAGGTAGAGGAACTGTGCAGTAAGCAAATATTCTGGTGGGGTGCCTAAATAGGCTTAGTTTTCTTAATCCTGGGATGGCAGCCATAACGACGGTTTAAGGGAACATCACCAAGGTAAGGTACCACCTATCTACATACCTTGAACCAGCAAAAAGCCTCGCGCCCCCTGTACCATCTTTACATGAGGGCACTGATTTAATCCCAGCGTCTAAAATAGATCACCACCGAGTAATTGTGTTCTTCAACTAGCTGGGCCGGTAAGCATCAGATACTGGATGGAGAGCTGCTGAGTAGATGACTCGTTACCACGACGGCTCCCCACTGTACCTTGCAAGATCAGGGTTTGCCTTATTTAGATTGCATCTACGTCGTCGCTATGGGTTGATGCGATACTCCCTAAAGGAAGCGGATTTACGCTGTAGGTCTGGTGAGCTTGTCTCTTTATGTTAACCTTCATCTCAAGAGTACTGAAACGCTGATCTTCGTCTCGGGCACCCATACTTTTGAATCTCAACGGATAGCCCTCATATCCATACTCAGTGAAGAGGTCTCGATGCTCGATTGTATTGGAAATTTCCCCTAAATTGTTTCCTATAATGATCGTCTGATTATTAAAACATGAAAACCTCCTTCTCACTTTTTAATCAGTTCCCTCATATCTTGTTGCCTGGGAAAATAGTGTCAACATTTGAACCCGTGTCACAAATCTAGGATTGCATCACGATTCTTTGGAAATTGCCATTGCACTGCAAGAGGTTGGGTTACTTACTTGGTTCTTTCACATGTAGTAATTCACAATCTCAGCCCTGATAAAAGGGAGCTATGGCTAGTAACTGCTTTTCATTACCATGTAGATGCCCTTAGATGAGCAGTGGTGAGTAAGGTATCTTAATGGACGAATGTGCTTACGAGAATGTTCCCCATATCTCCTTTGGGTCTAGCTCTGTTCAGAATCAAATGGTGAACCCACGATATCAAACCTCACCATTATAGTGTCGCACACTGCCCAAGAACGGACTCGAAGACCATCAATCCTTCCTACTGCGAGGGTTCACGTTAGAGTTTCCTCTACTATTGTGGATACGTGATGTGTTCTTGTGGTCCGTCACTACCATCAAAGGCACTTTTTTGAAAATGGCAGAGGCTTCGGTCGCGCGCCCCACGATACCTTCTACATCAAATTCTACTGCTCTACTCGCTGCAGTCGTCACCACTGCAGTCGTCGATGAACCGAAGATGAAAATATGAAGATGATCGACCACATCTACCCCACCCTCATCCCAATTCCTTGTGCAGCGTCTCTAAAAGCAGCTATGTCGGCTAGGATTGCTGAGTTGGATCACACTCAGGCAGCAAGAAATCATGTTCTGCAACAAGCAGCAGAACTGAGAGAGAGTCTGAGGTTACAAGACGAGGCTCGGAAAAGGATGGCGGAGGCTCTTGAGGTTTGAGAGAAGTCAACTATGCCTTTTCTATATCGCAGGATCACGGACCTCGTGGAAGGGGCCATCCCGTTGTTGTAGTACGAGAAGCTGACAGATGAATAATACCAACTCCAAGAATATATAAATTTATGGCGCCAAAGATCCGCTCAATCCTAAGAGATGTTTGTCAGTATTTCAAGACTTGTAACGAATGAAGAAATGATAATGAAATGCCAGCTTCAATGTCAAAATTGTCGCAAACCCCTTCCTTCCATCATGATGAGACGAAAAAGCCAGTACGCAAAATTAACATTCGTACTGAAATTTCTATTAGTTCATATGACTATGTTGCTCGTTTCTAAATATGAAAAGCTACACAAGCTGTCATATATCACAAGTAAACAATCAATTTCTTTACCTTTCTAAAGAGAACAATGTGTAGAGAGAATCAACTTGAATTCGACTGTGAAACACATGCAATTGAAAAAAGAAAGAACCGTTTATTAGAATAGGTTAAATCTTGACGATCAAGGTAGCTAGCTTGTTCTATCTACTTATTATTGTCATAAGCCTTCGCTTTTCAACTTAGAGCTCTAGAATCTGAGAGGCGAAGTGTTGTGACATGATGACTGTCTTTCTTAGATAGAGACTTGAACTGCAAGACTGTCACTGTGAAAAGAAAAGAAAGATACAATCGTCGTTAACGAGATGATTCGACGAAACTCGAAAACTGAAAGAAGTACTGTAATCACAAGGCTTAAAATAGCTGTACAATTTCCCAAACTGATCGCAAGTCTTGAAAAGGCAAGAGAGTTCTCTATAGTGAGATAGTCGCAACTCTTTAAATGACAGTATCATTCTTTGTACATAATAAAGCAGTCGTAAACTCTCAGAATGACAACACAACTTTCTCAAAACGATCATGCCGAAAATTTCACTCGAAACTCATCTATATAGCAATATTTATTGCTATAATTCTCATCTCTTCATCAACAAGTGACTCGTCTGTGAGTTGATGAGCATGTTCTTCAGCATCAGTGAATACGTGAACTCTTTTCTGTCTTCGTATGCAAGAATTTCTCTTTAATAATTTTGCAGTTTAGTGACAAAATTTATTGTTGTCAGATTTCGCAAGATTCTACAAAATCGACGAGTCAAGAGTTCGAGCTATTTTCTGACGCATATTCGCTCTTTTGCTATCAAATTGTGAGATCTTGAAGAAATTGATACAGTTTAAGATTGTCGAATGAGTTTGAGAATGTGATTCGTCGATAGGCGAGATCGCGAACGTGATTGTGTGATTGTGAATTCGCTCAAAGACGCTGCTATCTTACTTACGAGATGATGCAATAAAGTATTCGAAATGATCATTGTATCGCAATTGCACTATACTTGAACATCAACAAAGATGCAAATATTTACATATAAGAGCAATAATGTTCAATACATATAGAAACGTTAAGTGATTGAAATTATAATATATATTTAATCATGAAAGTTGTTAGAAATCAGCATAGAGCGAGTCATATGAGTGTCATTTAACTAGTAGATAAATGCTAAGAAAGAAAGATAGCTACAGAAAAGAAGCTGACTACATATGTGTGTTTCTCAGCCGACGCTAGACTCAATAGAAACTAGTCAAGGTGACGAAGCGAGAATAGAACTGACAAGGCTAGAAGACTGAGCCTGACAAGTCTAAGATCGTGACATTACTCTCTCTCTTCAATGATTCATGTTCGCATGAATGTATTTTCTGATCGGCTTGATTGATGTCTGTTAAATCGTGATTGGTTGAATTGTCGATTAGCGCGATTTGTTCGAATATCGAATATGAAAATCGTCAACGATCTTCTGAGCGTTCATAAATTCGTCGTCATCAGCGTTGTATCAATTGAAGTTATTGTCATAGTCATTTCATTTGACTCTATACTGAAGTCGTCTTCGATATCGACGAGAATTCAATATATCATCGATTTCTCACTCGTCTTCGTCGTTTATCACTATTGAACCTGAGAGTTCGTTCTTTTGACCAGGCAAGAGATCGTCGACGGCAGGGCGAAGCAGATCAGGATAAAATACATCATAAACATGCATAAACTCTGATAATTTCAGTTTATATGAAGAGTCGACGAAATCTAGATTGGTGAAAGAATCGAGCATTTTGTCATTTAGCTTCTTGAAAAATCTCGCTGTAACAATGTTTCTTTCATTCAGAAACATCTTTGATTCGATCTCATAATCAACTTCTTTTCTATGCTTATTGACTTGTTTCATCATTTGTTTTCATGTTTTGACTAGCGACTCGCGAGCAAACTTCAGTGTTTTGTTCATATGTTCAGATATATTCTCGACTTTAGTCGTCTGCAATCGTTCACGAAAACTTTCATATTCGATGACATTGAATTCAAAGCTCATACAAGAATGAAAGTCTTTGTTTAGAAAGAAAGAGATTGAGAAGATAACTGAGAACAGAGCATTATTGTCAACAAACTCAATCATAAGTAGTAGCTTAGCTCAGTCATTCTGCATGTATAAACAGAAAGATCAAAGATATCTTTTGACATTCTGATTGACTCGTTCACTTTGATCATCGATCTGAGAATGATAGACTGTGAAGAGTTGAAGATTAATGTTTAGTCTTTTGCAAAGCAACTTTTATAGAATGAAGATAAATTGAGAGTCTTGATTCGAAACAATGAAATCGAGTAAATCATGTATTCAATATATTCACTGAAGCATTAGCTCAGCTGTTTTTTCTGCTGTGATTTTCTCGTCATCAGTAAAGCAAGAAATATAATGTCGTTTCTTTGTCAATCTACATATCATTGTTAGTATGATGTTTTTGCCTTTTGAAGAAGATAAGTTGATGACGAAATTCATGACTATGTTCTTTCATTGCTGTTTGAATATGAGTAGAGAATGTAGTAGTTCATTGAATTTATTTCAAGAAGTTTTTAATCACTGATAAATGTAACAGTTTTGAATATATCAATCTATTGTCTTTCACATTGAAGATCAATAGTAGTATCTTCTTATGATCTTCATCATTCTGAGAATTTCGAAATGATCAATAGAAGGTTGATCATGAACTTTCTGAATTAGCTTCATTTGAAGATGCTCATCAAAGAAAACTCATAGAAGATCATCTCAATATAGTATTTCATTCTGAACTCGACAATCTTTTAATTTAGTATCTTTGTATTGAGCTTCATCTTTTAACATGACTTCACGAAGTAGAATACAATTCTCGTTGATTCTGTTAGCTTCTAGAATCAATTGATAAATTAATTCATCATTCTCTTTCTCTTTTAGATCAATGATTTCATTCGATTCAACGTGAGAATTGTAGTTCGCTGATAGTGACATCGTTCATTCTTGAAACTTCTAGAAACTGAATTAACTTGACGAGTCAATGTATTGACTTTGATATTTTGTTTGTCTGAGCGATACATGATTTTGAAGTTGAAGTCAATGAGCTTTTGTATTCAGCGCATTTGACGTTTACTTAGCTCTTTATCTTTCATTAATGATGTTAAAGCTTAATGATGTCAGAATTATGTCTAGGTAAGTCAATCAGCGAAAGTCAGAATTGAATAGTGCTTGATCTTTAGAGATAGCTATAACTGAATATTAAGAATACAGAAGAAGATGAGTACAAGAGCTTCTATTTAAGTAATATTCAGAGACTGCGCTAAGCTTGAAGAAGATGTGTTTGTGACACGAGTAGAATGTGATGTAGAAAGAAAGATGATGTTGAACAAAGAGATGTTGATGAAAGAAAATAGAGACTGAGTCAGATCTGAGCTAAAGGCACTGACTAGTTCTATTCAGCCTTGATACGCTTGTAATATTACTCTTCTCTTCGAAAATTCATGTTTGCATGAATGTCGCTCGTTTGCTTGCTTTCTTATTGAGTTATTTCAGTACTAGCGTGACTTTCTTGAGTATAGTGCATGAAATTCGTTCAAAACTTTCTCGAAGTCATTGAATTCATCTTTATTGACATAGTATCATTCATTGTCTCTATTTAGATCTTTTCATTTGACCTTGTACTGTATTTGACCTCGATAGCGTCTGAAGTTCAGAATGTCATCTATCTCTCAGTGTTCATCGTCGTCGTCATTAATAATGATGAGCCTGAGAAATTCTGCATGCTGTTCTGATAGAGAGTCTTCTGAATATGATCACAGTAACTTTGAGCTGAACATTGAATGCAGATGCTTCATGCTGACTGATAAACGAAGATGATAGAAAACTCTCGCTTTGACAGTGATCTGATACAATTCTAGTTGTTTGTCTTTCAAATCTTTGCAGAGTCTCGTTGTCTTGACGTTTCTGAAAGATAGTCAAACTCAGTCATCTACTTCATAGATGACGTTTCGTCTATGTTTATTGATCTGAACTTCGATAATCAGCTTCATCTTTTTCAATTGTTGATGATCAAAGCTCAGTAGCTCTTTCATTTGAATGATAATATCATCTGCTTTTCTAGCTTCAAGTCGTTCATGAGTTGTTTCGTAGTCAGTCGTATCTGAATCGAAACTCATTCGAGGGTGAAATTCTTTATTGAAGTAGAAAGAGATCATTGAGATGATTAAGAAGATATTGAAATTGTCGCTGAATTTCATCATAGATATTCATTTGACTCAGTCGTTCTGCATATAATTGCAGTAGATTCTAAGTTCGCGTTCAACGTCTTGATTGACTCGTTTCGTCTGATCATCGATCTTCGAATGATAGACTGTGAATAGACTAGCTGTAATTCTCAGTCGCTTGCAAAGATTCTTTCACATAGTTGATATGAATTGAGAGTCTCTGTTCGAAACAATAGAACTGAGTAGATCATGCAGTCAATAGACGTTTCATAGCATGATTCAAATCATTTCTTCGACTGAGATGTCATCGTCTTCTCAATGACAGAGAACATAGTGACGTTCTTTGATGAGATGACATATGATTGTGCAAATGACGTTATAGTCTTCTGACAGAGATAGTTCAGTGATGAAGTTCATAGCTATATCTTGTTATGAAGCGTGTCGACATTGAATAGAGTCTAGTCAATAGACTTTAGAGATTTCGATATGTGAACAAGAAACAGCGATGTTTCAAATTGAAATATGCTGAAACATTTCATCTATTCGAGCTCTAGCAAATCGACTACTTCGCTTCTTTGTTCGCTCTACTATAGATACAGCTCGAAACTGTCTTCTTTCTTCTGTATTCTTAGTTTTCTAGTTAAAGCTATCTCTATTGATCAAACATTCTATTCAGCTACGCACTATCTCGCTGCAGTGTGGTTAGATTCTAGGCACGATCTCAACATTAAACTAAGAATTCGTTAATTCTATGATACGAGTATCAATATTCATTCAAGACACTCAACGAACAACGAAATGAGTATAAAGAAATTTGTTTTATCTGATGATCAACGCAATCGAAAGACAGAACAACATCAGAGAATCAATAGAATCAACGACAAGACTGTTGAATTGCTAGAGAATCTACCGCTCATTCAGTAGCATTGATTCACTCGATCAATAGAATCAACGAGAACATATGATCGTTGATTGCTAAAGAATCACAAACTTCTCTCTTTTCTCTCAAAAAGCTCGTGAATCAGTCGAGTCAAAATAATCTGTGTCATCAAATTCGATTCGACTCGATTTGAATTCAGGTCAATTTAGTGAGTCTGCTACAAAGACAAGTCAATAGTCAATCTCTTTGATGAGCTAGTCAATTTCTTCTAGTGAGTCTGCTACAAAGACGCTGTCAATGCGATGATCTATCTACTCACATCGCTCTACCTATCAGTGAATCGACCTATCTCGTGTTTCTACGTCAAATAGTGAGTCTGCTACAATGATCGTTCTTTTCTTCTTATAGTGAGCCTGCTACAATAGACATTTCGATGGTCTGAAAGATCAATAGAAAGATTGGTAGAAAGACGAGCGTCGAGCTCTACGTCAGTGCTATGAACTACACTACAAGTCATAGAGACATGATTTTTAAAGAGAAGAAAGTAATGTTACGAAGCATGTCGACATTGAATAGAATCTAGTCAATAGACTCTAGAAATTTCGATATGTGAACAAGAAACAGCAATGTTTCGAATTGAAATATGCTGAAACATTTCATCTATTCGAGCTTTAGCAAATCGACTACTTCGCTTCTTTGTTCGCTTTACTATAGATACAGCTCGAAACTGTCTTCTTTCTTCTGTATTCTTAGTTTCCTAGTTAGAGCTATCTCTATTGATCAAACATTCTATTCAGCTACGCACTATCTCGCTGCAGTGTGATTAGATTCTAGACACGATTTCAACATATCTTTTCAGCGTTTCTGTGAAATCGAGAGAGAATAATGAAGTTTATTGATGCTATTTCTAGAAACTTTGCTTCGCTGACAAGCATGACAGTTTTGAATGTATCATTGAATAGTAGCTTGATGATCTGATCAATAGTAGAAACGCTGAACTAGATCAATGATTCGTTTATTGTCGAAATAAGAGATTGAAGATTGATCATGCACTTCTTGTAGCAGTTTCGTATGCATATTCTTGAGAACTCACAGTAAGTCTTTTCTAAAAAGAACGCTGTCAATGATTTCGCAGTTCTTCAATTTAGTGATATGAAATTTGAGCTTGTTCTCGTTCATAGCTTGTCTATATTCGTTGCAGAACTCATTCATTTGATTGATCATATGCATTTGCTGATAGAGATTTGCTTTCGATTCAACGAGTAGAACATTGACTTTATCAAGAGTCAGAATAATCTGAAAACGATCTTCAAGTTGTTGAGCTGATTCAAAGATGTTCGCTAGAGACATTCGAGTTAAAGCATCAACTTTAGTATTCATTTTACCTGATCTAAAGATGATCTGAAAGTTGAACTTCGACAGAATGTTCAGATAGTTGACTTGTCATCGACTCAACTGTTTATTTTTCATGAAGATCTTCAAAGCTTGATGATCAATGAATATCTGAATGAGTAGTTCAGTGCACTTCAGCTTGAGTCATCAGTGTTCGAAGCATCGAATAATGACTAGCAATTTCTTGTCATAGATGTGATAATTGATTTCAGCGAAGATCATGCTTTTACTGTAGAAGATCATCGAATGAAGAACTTTCTTATCATTGTACTGAGATAGTATTTCATCTTTTACATAGTTCAAAGCATCAATCTTCAGAATAGCTTGTCGTTTGAAATTGAAGTGACGAAGTATTGAGATCGAGCTGACTTGTTTCTTTAAATTGTCAAAGACTTAAACACAGATCTTGTTTCAAACAAAAGACGTATTCTTTCTTGTCAGCTGAATGAATGATTTGACTAGCTTCAAGAAGTTCTTAATGAAACAACGATAGAAGTTAACAAATCTCACGAAGCTCTGAATTTCTTTTAGATTGATCGAAGTGATTCAGCTGACTATGACTGTCACTTTGCTGAGATTCATACGAAGATCTAGTTCTGATACAATGACTTTTAGAAAGACAGTCTCTTCTACATTGAATTCACACTTTCGAATATTCATCTGCAGTTCAGCTTCACGTAGTTGACTCAATACTAGTTTGACGTGATCTTTATATTTCTTTCTCATTTTGCTATAGATGAGAATGTCATCTAGATAGACTTGACAAAAGTCGTTCAGAAAGTTTCATAGAACATCATTTATATATTGCTGAAAGAAGATCGATTCATTAGTGTTGAGATCATGCCTAGAATCTAATCACACTGCAGCGAGATAGTGCGTAGCTGAATAGAATGTTTGATCAATAGAGATAGCTATAACTAGAATATTAAGAATACAGAAGAAATCAAAGAGAGTTTCGAGCTGTATCTATAGTAGGGCAAAACAAAGAGAGCGAAGCAGATTTGCTCGAGTATCGAAAGCGCTAGAATAGAGTGTTGAGGCTAGAAATTCAACATGAGTCAAAACCTCTAGAGCTTGTTGACTAGAAAACTCTATTCAATCTCGACACACTCGTAACATTACCTTCTTCTCTTTAAAAGTCATGTTTCTATGACTTGTAGTGTAGTTCATAGCACTGACGTAGAATCTTGATGTCTGTCTTTCTATCAATCTTTCTATTGATTCAAATCAACTCGTCAAATGCCTATTGTAGCAGACTCACTATGTGAGATAGAGTGATCATTGAAGCAGGCTCACTAGTCGACTTGCTCATCGAAGAGATCGACTATCGGCTTGTCATTGAAGCAGACTCACTAGTTGCACGTGAACGTGAGATAGATCGATTCACTGATAGATAGAGCGATGAGAATAGATATGTTATCACATTGACGAAGAGTGTCATTGAAGCAGGCTCACTAGTCGACTTGCTCATCGAAGAGATCGACTATCGGCTTGTCATTAAAGCAGGCTCACTAGTTGCACGTGAACGTGAGATAGACCGGTTCACTGATAGATAGAGCGATGAGAGTAAATATGTCATCGCATTGACAAAGAGTGTCATTGAAGCAGACTCACTGATTCACGAGCTTTCGAGACGAAGAGGGAAAGAAATTGAACAGATTGTTTTCACTCGTCTGCTTCATGAGAATGAGTTGATTCTCAAGCAATTCACGAAGATTCTTTATCGTCGATTCTCTTAATCGAGTTGAACAGCTTATTTTCACTCGTCTGTTTCATGAGAATGAGTTGATTCTCTTGATCGAGTGAACTTTGCATACTTAGTGAGCGATAAGTTGTCTAGCGATTCAAACAGTCTCGTCGTTGATTCTATCAAACTCTCTAGTGTTGTTCAGTCTTTTGATTGCGTCGATCATCAGGTAAACGAATTTCTTTAGACTCGTTCTGTCTGTACGAGTATCTTGAATGAATATTGATATTGATATCATGTGATTAACGAATTCTTAATATAATGTTGAGATCATGCCTAGAATCTAACCACACTGCAGCGAGGTAGTGCGTAGCTGAATAGAATGTTTGATCAATACAGATAGCTATAACTAGAATATTAAGAATACAGAAGAAATCAAAGAGAGTTTCGAGCTGTATCTATAGTAGAGCAAAACAAAGAGAGCAAAGCAGGTTTGCTCGAGTATCGAAAGCGCTAGAATAGAGTGTTGAGGCTAGAGATTCAACATGAGTCAAAATCTCTAGAACTTGTTGAGTAGAAAACTCTATTCAATTTCGACACACTCGTAACAATTAGTCAGTTTAAATGATAGCATCTTGTATTTATATGCTTCTAAAGCAGTGATAAAAGTGATGTAATTCTTGTTATTGAGATGCATTTGAAGTTTGTTGAACGCTGATATGATGTTCAATCTAGTCAGATGCTTGCAACTCACTATTTTATCAATGAGCTCGTTTATCAACGATAAAGAATATCTATTTCTTTTGAAAATGACATTTAGCTTTCGATAGTTCACGCAGAATCAAAGATTTTCATTTGCTTTAAGAGTGAATAAAACGAGAAAGAAATAGAAAGTCTGACTAGAAGTAATGAATTTCTTCAACAGATTCTCATTTAAGTACTTCTTTACTTTCAGAAGTTTGACAGAGAACATTCAATAGACTCGACAGCGAGAGAATGTTGAATCACTGATGAGTTCAATTTTATGATCGTAGAAGCGATGAGAGAGTAGTTTATTCAATTGAGCTCGATCAAAAACATTTAGAAACTCATGATATTCTGATGACAGCTTGACTTTAATATCTTTCAAATTCTGAGTCGTTTCATTGATTAAAGAGACGTTTAAAACGTTCAAATTGCACTGAGTATTGTACGCGATTTCTCTATCAATATCAGTCATGAATAAAGCAAAAACTTCAGTCTGATTCTTCTTTGATTAATTCAGTAGAGTTTTGAACGAAGCTGCATCTATGCTTTGAATTGAGAATGATTCTTTCTTAATCGTAGTTGAAACAGATTGTTTGAGCATAATAGAGATCTTAGTCTGAATGATAGAAGAGAGCGAAGTTGATCGCGATCAACTTAAGTGCTTTGAATTGAGAGAAATTGAAAAAATCGAAATAGAAGTATTTAATTGATTCAAAAAATCAATGACGTCGTTTTGCATATTCAATAATATTTCGTTTTTATTCATTCAAAACTTACTCAATATGACTTCATGATGATTGATATCAGCTATCAGCATTGATACAGTCAATTTCTTATGACTTTCGATGATAAGATTGAGTAGAATTTTATGAATAATGATCTTCTTAGATATCTTCTCATCATAGTCTCTTATTAACTTCTTTTTTGTCAGTGATATAAATTGAATTTCTAGTTTCTTGCATATTCTATTGACTAGATTAACGTGTATGAGCGTATGAGTGACTGAATCACTGTCTATCAGAGAATAAAGACTAAAAGATCGATTCTGAGAGTTGAGAAAGATGTCAATTAAAAACGACTTTTCAAAGTAATTCTCTTCTGATAGAATTTCGTCTAGTTTGCACAAAGATATAATCTCTATCTCTTTAATGACTTTTGAAGAAATGACTAGTTTTTTGAATTGAAATTCAAATCGAAATCGAACTTGAAATGATCATATTCATTGTTTACTGCATTGATTCTAGTAGATCAATCAGAGCACTCTCTAGAGCTATGATCTGATTTATGACATATGAAACAGGTTTCGACTAAAACATCTGCTTCTTTGACGTTAGTTAAAATCGCGTCACACGACTTTAGATAATCAGATTTTGAATGATTGACTGACTGAGTAACAACAGCTTTATGAAAAATGATCTTTGACAGATCATCGATGCATTTGATGAGATTGACTTTGTTCTTGATTTTTCAAATGACTCGTTGATCATTATTCAAATGAATCAAATAGAAATGAATCTCTTTAAGAAAATCAGATTGAACTAATTGATCTATTCAAATGAATTGAAGACGAGAGTTTATTTTATCTTTCAGATCGATGATCAGTTGCTTTTCGTGATACTTCAGATAGAAAGATAATCGTTGAAACTGAGTGTAAAACTCGCTGAACTTCTTTGATTCTTGAATTAAGTTGTAGTATTCTCTACGAAAGTTGACTTTCTTATCTAAATCATTGAACAACTCAGCTAGTTCTTTCAAAAGATCATCAACAATCTTATAGAGATTGACACAGTCATGTTCACATCTAGATTAAGCGACATCAGCTGCATCATCAAATAATCTGAAATGTACATAGCTCAGTTTAACTCGTTCATTTGAAAAGAGATTGACGTTGATCTCTAGTTTATTCTGAATTTTGTCATATCAGTTTTCCCAAGTAGAATTCTTTCTGTCAGTAAATCAGAAAGAATCAGATATTTTCTGAGATCTAGAACGCTTAAAGTAGATGAAATCAGAAGAAGTGATTTCTTTAGTTTGAAGTCTAGTTTTCAACTCTTTGATTTCGTTGTCTCGTTGTTTACTCAGCTCGTTGAGTCAATCTGTTTCTCTGTCAAGAATCATGCATCGAGCCTTTCAGTTTTTGATAGAAACAGAGAATATTACTGTTTCAGCGAATGACTCATCGTCTTCATTGATAAATGATTCAGCACTAGAGAGTTTCAATGAATCAGTCTCAAAGATTTGAGAAAAGCGACTTCAAAATTCTTTGAAACGTTCTTCAATAAATGAACGTTTTGACATGATGAAATTTGAAGAAAGAACAAGATCGAGTGAATGATGATGCTCAACAGTATTAATGAAGATGTATGATTAAGTGTTTAATTTTCAGAAGAGAATATTGTTGATTAGAAAGATATTTTTGATTTGTGAGTTTTTGAGTGATTCTCAAGCAATTCACGAAGATTCTTTATCGTCGATTCTCTTAATTGAGTTGAACAGCTTATTTTCACTCATCTGTTTCATGAGAATGAGTTGATTCTCTTGATCGAGTGAACTTTGCGTACTTAGTGAGCGATAAGTTGTCTAGCAATTCAAACAGTCTTGTCGTTGATTCTATCAAACTTTCTAGTGTTGTTCAGTCTTTCAATTGCATCGATCATCAGATAAATGAATTTCTTTAGACTCGTTCTGTCTGTACAAGTATGTTGAATGAGTAATGAGATCAGTATCATGTGATTAACAAATTCTTAATATAATGTCAGAATCGTGTCTAGATGAGTTAATCAGCGAAAGTCAGAATTGAATAGTGCTTGATCTTTAAAGATAGTTATAACTGAATATTAAGAATACAGAAGAAGATGAGTACAAAAGCTTCTATTTAAGTAATATTTAGAGACTGCGCTAAGCTTGAAGAAAATGTGTTTGTGACACAAGTAGAATGTGATGTAGAAAGAAAGATGATGTTGAACAAAGAGATGTTGATGAAAGAAAATAGAGACTGAGTCAGATCTGAGCTAAAGACACTGACTAGCTTTATTCAATCTTGATACGCTTGTAACAGATTATCAGTGAACATCTTGATGAGTAGCTCAGTCAATTTCAGCTCAGATCATCAATGCTTGAAGACATGAATGATTGCTAGTAGTTTCTTGTCATAAATCTTGTAATTGCACTCAGCGAGACTCAGATTCTTGCTGTAGTAGATCATTGAATGCAATGTTTCTTCGTCATCATACTGAGAAAGTATGTCATTATTGACGTAGTTGAATGAGTTTGTTTCAAGAATAGTCTTTTTATTCTGATTAAAATGACGAAGAATAAAGACTTCAGTCATTCATTTCTTCATATGATCAAAGATCATTTGACAAGCTTGATTTCATTCAAATATCATCTCTTTTTGAGTTAGTTGAATCAGAGAATGAACAATCTTCGAAAAGCTCTTTATAAAACGTCAATAGAAATTGCAGAAATTGACGAAGAACTGCATCTGAGTGAGATTTGTAGAAGTAGATCATTCAACTACTGCTTGTACTTTTCTGAGATTCATCTTTAGTTCTTCGATGAATAGCAATAGTCTCAGAAAGAAAATCTTCTGAACA
>JAABUS010000674.1_pt1 | contig 84219 bp, 74 predicted proteins | sample 5560161 | NCBI WGS metagenome assembly JAABUS01 (sample SAMN10711885, study PRJNA513376) | rock metagenome | isolation source: Antarctica rocks | place: Antarctica: Victoria Land, Trio Nunatak nord | collected 2016-01-04
AGCCCTCAGCACTCAGCACTCAGCACTCAGCACTCAGCACTCAGCACTCAGCACTCAGCACTCAGCACTCAGCACTCAGCACTCAGCACTCAGCACTCAGCACTCAGCACTCAGCACTCAAAAATACCCCGCCAGGTCCGCAAACCGATCGAGCACCAGCAACCGTCCCGGTCCCTCCGCCAGCTCCTGGTGCTCCAGCCGCCAGGTGTGCTGGTGCGGAATGAAGACCGCGTTCAGCCCAGCGGCCAGCGCCGGGTTGACGTCCGATTTCGGCGAATTGCCGATCATCCACGTTCGCGACGCTTCCAGATCGAGCTCCGCCACCAGCCTCCGGTACGCGCCGACGTCCTTCTCCGCGACCACCGCCGCGTGGCGGAAGTGTGAGCCGAGGCCGGACCGGTCGATCTTCAACCGCTGCTCCTCCACCTGACCCTTCGTCATCAACACGAGATCGTGCCGCTCTCCCAGCGCCGGCAGTGTCTCCGCCACCCCGGCGATCAGCTCCATCGCCTGCGCCAGAATCTGTTCACCGAACCCGAGCACCGCCGCCAGGTCCTCCTCCCGGATCTCCCGCTCGGCCAGATGCTCGTAACACTGCCGCAGGTTGCGCGCGAACGACGCCGAGCCATACCCGTGCACCCCCGCGTTCGCCCGCTCGATCTCATCGAGAATGGCGCGAACATCGTCCCGGCTCAACCGCGAGTGCGCGAGATAGTCGAGAAAATCCTCAATCGCCCGCTCAAAATAGACGTTGTTCTCCCACAACGTGTCATCCGCATCGAAGATCAGCGTCTGTCCCACCATCCCATCCGATCCCCTCATCTTTTCTCCTCGTCACAGTCCTCAAAATGATCGATCTATTGACTGGCCGATCGACCTCTCTCGGGGAGGGACCGCCTTAAACATGCGGCGTTTCGCGGCACCGCCTCGCTCGACACCACAGACAACCAACCGCCACCACGGCTCATCAACCGCTGGCGGGTGGGCGACCCGGGTGTCCGGCCCCTCACTGTACCAACCGTGGCGCTGCGGTCCTGGAGGGCGGCCCCGCGTTCAACAATACGCTCTACGCGACACCCCGTCTCCACCGGCCCCACCGTTGGGGGGTTCCGCCGAGATCATCAACTCGACACCACATTCTTCACTGACGTTCCGGCATCCGCCAGCGAGCGGGCATTGCCCATGCCTGCTCCGAGGAGACCCTCCTCGTGGCATCCTTCCCCGGACGCGATAGCCGAGGCGCCTCACGCCTCCGCGCCGTGCCCACCCCCAGCACAAGGGAGACCATGAGCCAGCATCCCCAACCGACACTCGCACCGACGGCCGCACCGGAGTCCAACGGGACCGATCCGCGGCCCGGCGACACGCGCGTCTTCCTCTTCCACCGTTCGCACGTCGCGCACGATCCCGGCGCGGCGATGGACGAGGTCAACCAGTGGCTGGCTCAAGCCCGCATCGGCACCGCCGCCGCCGATCTTCAGGTGCGCGGCGTGACCATCACCCCGGATGGAGCAGGCGGAATCTACGCGACAATCGTCTGCAGCGGCCTCCCGGCCGGCGCGGTCCTTCCCCGCCCCGCACCGGCCCCTCCCCGCTCGACCCGATCGCTTCCCTCCCGTGCCGCCGCACCCCGAACGCGCCGCTCCACCCCGTGGTCCGTCAACCTCCTCGTCGCCTTTCTCGCCTTTCTCGCCGTCCTCGTCCTCATCATGACGTTCCTCGCCTGGCGTACGTAGCCACGCCATCCACGGACAACGACCGGCCAGTCCGTAAGATGGCGAGTCAGGAACGGACAATCGTTCCGGAGCGGCCTCCCGGCAGTAACCAGTGTTTCCAACGCGACAGGAACGGCGGACGACGTGGTCGTCGTCGCGCACCCGAAGCACGGCCATTAGCAATGACCCGGCTCGCTCGCACGGCGCCGCTGGACATCGTCGACCTGGGGAGTTTTGGGAGAAGACCTGAGGCGGCCCGGAGCGCCTCACATCAGACCTGGTTGGGTGGTGGGTACCTCCCCGACGCGTCGCCACGACCATCCCCTCTCCCGCGCATCGGGAGAGGGGGCAGGGGGTGAGGGCTTTCCAGGGCAGGGGGTGAGGGCATTCCGGCGTCGGGGATCTGGGCCATCCCCCGCCCTAGCCCGTCGGTTCGTTATCCGTCAGGGCGCTGGATTACGCCTGCGCCTCACCGATGGTCAGCGACGGGATCGGCGCGGCCCCCGGCCCCGGCTCGACCTCCCCGTTGGGCGCCATCAGCCAACCCACGACCAGGAGAAAGAAGGCGACAAAGGCGATGATCAGCATCTCGGTCCTCCCCGTTTCCGCAACCCGTCAGCCGTCCTCGGCGCCGCGCTCAGCGGCCACCGCCATGACAAAACTTACAACTGGTACGCGAGCTCGCCGTGCGTGGTCGTATCCAGTCCCAAAACCTCTTCCTGCTCCGGCACCCGCAGCCCGATCACCACGTCGATCGCCTTGAGGATGACCCACGTCAGCACCGCCGCGTGGACGCTCACCACGCCGACCGCCACCGCCTGCTTGAGCAATTGCTCCGGGTTGCCGAAGAAGAGACCGTTGACCCCATCGAGCCCACTGACCGCCTCCCGTGCGAAGAGGCCAGTGGCCAGCGCCCCCCAGATACCGCCGACGCCGTGGACCGCGAAGACGTCGAGCGCGTCGTCGACCTTGACCACCTTCTTCAGCAGATCGACCGCCAAAATGCAGACCACCCCCGCCCCGAAGCCGATCACGATCGCCGCTTGCGCGTCGACAAACCCCGAAGCCGGCGTGATCGCGACTAGCCCGGCGACGGCTCCCGCCGCCGCGCCCAGCACGCTCGGGTGCCCGTGTCGCATCCAGCTGGCGGTCATCCATGTCAGCGCGCCCATCGCGACCGCGGTGTTCGTGACGACGAAGGCGTTCGCCGCCAGGCCGTTTGCGCCGAGCGCGCTACCGGCGTTGAACCCAAACCAGCCGAACCACAGCAGACCCGCTCCCAGCACCGTCAGCGTCAGGTTGTGCGGATCAGGCGGCTCCTTACCGAAGCCAATGCGTTTGCCGAGCAGACCGGCCGCGACCAACGCCGAGACGCCGGAGGTGATGTGGACCACCGTGCCACCAGCAAAGTCGAGCGCGCCGTACGTGCGCAACCAGCCATTGACGCCCCACACCCAATGGGCGACTGGCGCGTAGACGAGGGTCGACCAGAGAAGCGTAAAAACGACGAACGCCTTGAACCGCTTCCGCTCGGCAAACGCGCCGGTGATGAGCGCCGGGGTGATCACGGCGAACATCATCTGGAAGACCATGAACGCCAGGTGCGGCACCCCAGGGGCGTAGGCCTCGTTCGGCGTCTGACCTACCCCCCGCAGACCGATCCATTCAAGCCCGCCGATCAGACCGCGGCGATCGGGTCCAAAGGCGAGCGTGTATCCCCACAGAACCCATTGCACACTGATCAGGGCCAAGATGAAGAAGGAGTGCATGATCGTCGACAGCACGTTCTTCCGCTGAACCAACCCGCCGTAGAAGAACCCGAGCGCCGGCGTCATCAACATCACCAGCGCCGCCGAAGCCAGCACCCACGCCGTGTTGCCCGTGTTGATCTCCATTCGCCCCCGGCTCCCATACACACGCGGTCAATCCACCGGCACCCTGTCGTACTCCCCAGTCTAGAAACGCGCCGACCCCTTTGATACGTGCAACCCTGCCAATTTTCGCGGCGCGTTTTGTTCAATCTGAACAAATTTCGGGGGTTCGAGGGTCGCGGACCGGACGGCAGCGCTCCCCAACCGTCCAATCCCGGCGGTCTCCCTCCCACACGCTCCGGGTGACGCTCGACGCGCGCGGAGCCGACCCCGCGACCGCCGTCCCCGCGGGCAGCCTCCGGTTGGTCTCCGTGCCGCGCTCCGTCCACCGTTCTCCCTCTCCTAGAATTGGGAGAGGGGGCAGGGGGTGAGGGCATTTAGGAGGCAGCCTCCGCCGCCATGCCGCCCCCGGATCGACGCCCCTACCGCCCCACGCCCGTCACCACTCCGCCGTCGCCCGCCGTCCAGCGCGTGATCACGACCTTACTCTCCATGTAGAACCGGATCACATCTCGCCCCTGCGGGTGCAACGTCCCGAAGAAGGAGCGCTTCGCCCCACTGAACGGGAAAGCCGAGACCGGCGCCGCTACCCCGACGTTGATCCCGATATTGCCCGTCTCCACCTCGTATCGGAATCGCCGCGCCGCCCCGCCACTCTCCGTGAAGATCGAAGCCGCGTTGCCGTACTCCGCGGCGTTGATCAGCGCGATCGCCTCGTCGAGACTCTCCACCGGCGTCATCCCGACCACCGGGCCAAAAATCTCCTGCCCGTAGACCCGCATCTCCGGCCGCACCCCGTCGAGCAGCGTCGGCCCCACGAAGTACCCGCGCGGCCGCTCCGGCACGTGCGCTCCCCGGCCATCGACGACCGCCTCCGCCCCCTCCGCGACCCCATCCGTAATCGCCGCCACGATCCGATCCCGCGCCCGCGCCGAGACGACCGGCCCCAAATCGACCCCGGCCTCCAAACCATCCCCCAGCCGCAGCGCCCGTGCCGCCTCCGCTACCCGCTCCCGCGCCGGCTCGTGCGCCGCCCCGACTGGCAGCACCAGCGAGTTGGCGAGACATCGCTGTCCCGCCGCGCCGTAGAACGAGTTCATAATCGTCGAGAGATACGCGTCCATGTTGGCGTCCGGCAGCACCACGATCGCGTTCTTCGCCCCGCCCGAGGCTTGGACCCGCTTCCCCTTGGCCGCCGCTCGCGCGTAGACGTAGGCCGCCGTCTCGCTCGCCCCGACGAAGGAGATTCCCCGCACCTTCGGGTGGTCGAGCAGCGCGTTGACCGCCTCCTTGCCGCCGTTGACCAGGTTGACGACCCCCGGCGGGAACCCCGCCGACTCGATCAGCTCAAACACCCGCCGCATCACGATCGGGTCCTGCTCCGACGGTTTCAGGACAAACGTGTTGCCCGTCGCCACCGCGTACGGCCAGAACCAGAACGCGATCATGAACGGGAAGTTGAACGGGGTAATCGCGGCAAACACCCCCAGCGGTTGAAACACCACCTCCTCGTCGATGCCGCGCGCCGCTCCGTCCTCCAGCCCATACCCCATCATCAGACTCGGCGTGCCGCAGGCGGTCTCGACGTTGTCGATGCCGCGCTGCACCTCGCCCCGCGCGTCGTCGAGCGTCTTCCCCATCTCGGTCACGATCAGCCGCGCCAGCTCTTCGCGGTGCTCGACCAGCAGTCCTCGCAGCGTGAAGAAGAGACGCGCCCGCTCCTGCGGCGGCGTCGCCCGCCAGGCAGGGAAGGCCGCCGCCGCCGCCGCGACCGCTGCCTCCACGTCCGCCCCGCCACTCAGCGGCACCCGTGCCAGCACCTCGTCCGTCGCCGGGTTGCGCACCTCCTGGGTCTCACTCGCCTCAGCGTCAATCCACCGGCCGCCCACGTAATTTTGGAGCGTAGCCACATCGGTCCGAGCTGCGGTAACCATCCTCTTTGCTCCTTCCAGATCAACGCCGCGGCACCCCGCCTCAGCAGAAACCCCGCGCGGCCGCGACCACCATGAGGCGACGATCAAACGTCAGCGAAGGTGGCCCACGCCGGTGTCGCGCTGTCCCAACCGTACCTGTCCCAGACCGGCGGCGCAACGCCGTTTCGCTCGACAGCGTCGCCTCCCGAAACCGTATCGCCCCCTCCGGTTTCGGTGTCACCACCCGGAGCCGGGTCACGCGCCGCCTCACGCATCGCCTGGGCACGAGGGATGCCGCCTCAGCGCACCCGCGCCCGCGGCCGTCCACTACCCCGCGACAGCCACACCGTCCCGCATTTCCGTCGCCACCCGCGGCGGCGTCTCGCCCTCACCCAGCCCGAGCGCCGCCTTGCCGATCAGCGTCAGCGCCGCGTCATCCATCGGCGGATGCCCCAGCCCCGCCCGGGCATCGCGCAGATACCGTTCAAACGGCAACGTCCGCGACAAGCCGGCCGCCCCCACGATCCTCAACGCCAGGTCCGTCACGCGGATCGCGTTGTTGGACACCAGATACTTCACCGCCACCGGCTGCCAGCTCATCTCGCCGCGCCGCTCCGGCTCACCCACCCAGGCGGCGGCGGTCTCGTACAGAACCGAGCGCGATTGGAACAGCAGCAGCTCGATCTCGGCCACCCGGTGCTGGATCGTCTGCAGTTCCGCGATCGGACCGGCCATCCCATTTGGCCGCCGCTCCCGCGCGTACGCCACCGCGGCGTCGCGCGCCGCGCCCGCGATCCCCAGATACACGGCGGCGGTCGGGAAGATCGACCAGGCCCGCGCCTCCCCCGCCCGCGCCGGGTTCTCTCCCGGCAAGCGGGCGTCGAGCGGCACCTCCACCTCCTCGAAGACCACGTCGTGACTCGCGGTGGCCCGCATCCCCAGGTTGTCCCACGTCTCCTCGATCCGAATCCCCGGAGTCTCGGCCCGCACCAGGAAGGTAGCCCGTCGGGGCGGCTCGTCCTCCTCAATAGCCGTCGCCAGCACGTCCAGATACGTCAACGCCGGCGCCAGGCTCGTCCACCGCTTGCGACCGTTCAAGCGCCAGCCGTTCGGCGTCCGCTCCGCCCTCGTGCTTGGCAACGCGCCGCGACTCGGACTACCCATCTCAGGCTCGCTCGCCGCCGAGTTGATCAACGCCCCATTCGCCACCACGTCCCGGCAGACACCCGCATAGAGTTCCTCCGGCCAGCTCCGGCTCTCGCCGAGCCGCCCCAGGTAGACGAGGTGCATCGTCGCCGCCAGGGCCGTCGCCCCACAGCCCCGCGCCAAACGCTCCTGCGCCAGCGCCAGCTCGAACGGATTGGCACCGCGCCCCCCATATTCCTCCGGCACCGTCAGGCTCAGGTACCCCGTCTCGTGCATCTCCCGAAAGTTCTCGAACGGGAACGTGTTTTGCCGGTCGTGCTCGGCCCCCCTCCCGGCGAACTGCTCCGCCAACCGGTCGGCCAGGGCCATAAACTCGGCCTCTCGCTCTGTTCCCCGATGGTGCATCACGCTCTCCATACCCAATCAATCCGGATCGCCAGCGGCCATCCCCAGGCCACAAGCACCGCGAAAGCTTATCGCGCGCAACCAACAGCGGCCGCTCGTGCCTTACAAACCTGAGCGCCAACGATCGGCGCGACTCTTCAGCGACCGCCCCCCCTGCCCGGCACCAGCACAGGTCATACCAAATCCGCTTGATCGCTGGCCCTCTCCCGCCGCCACGCGACCAAGTTCCCCTCTCCCGCGCATCGGGAGAGGGGGAAGGGGATGAGGGCCGTTCGGCGGGGGGTGAGGGCCGTTCGGCGGGGAGTGAGGACCGTCAGGGATGGCGACGAGGCCCGCTCGACTGGGCGCGAGGACCACCGCTGGCGCTGTCGTCGCCAGATCGTCACCCGGATTCCGTATCCGTCGACCCGTTCCCCGCGTTCCCGTCCGACTGACCACCCGGTCCCCCGTTGCCGCCGTCCCGAGCGGCCACCGGCCATGGAGATTTAAACCGCCCCACTCCGCCCCGCGGCGTCTAATTCAGCGGCCCGGGCGCGGGCCGCGACCTCCCGCCGCGCGACCTCCGCCCGGACCAGGGGGATCACCTCCCGCCCGTACGCGATCGCGTCCTCAAGCGGCCGAAAGCCTCGAACCAGGATGGTCGAGACACCCGCCTCATAGTAGCCAAGCAACGATTCCGCGACCTGCTCCGGCGTGCCAACCAGCGCCGTCGTGTTGCCTGCCGCTCCCGTCGCCCCGGCGATCGCGGTCCAGAGCCGCTTGTCGAAGACTTCCTGCCGCGCCGCGAACTCGAGCAGCCGCTGCGCTCCGACCGCTCCTGGCCGGGCCGAGCCATCGGCAATCCGCCGGCCACCAAGCAGTGAGACGATCCGATCGAGGTGCTCCCGCGCCTTCTGCCACGCCTCCGCCTCCGTCGCCCCGAGGATCAACCGCAGCGACACACTGAAGCGCGGCGAGCGATTCGCCGGCGCCGCCGCCTGGATCGCCGCGATCTGCTCCTTAACCGCCGCCAGCGGCTCACCCCACAGGGCATAGACGTCGGCCCGCTTGGCCCCGACCTCGATCGCCGGCCCGGACGAGCCGCCGAAATAGATCGGGATCGACGGCCGCTGCACCGGCTTGAGATCGGAGTACGCGTCCTGAACGTTGTAGAACGCTCCCTCGTAGCTGAACGGCGTCTCGCTCGTCCACATCCTCCGCAGAATCTCCAGATACTCGTCGGTTCTCCGGTAGCGGCTGTCGTGGTCGAGCCAGTCGCCGTCCTTCCGCTGCTCGGCGTCGCTGCCACCGGTGATGATGTGGAGCGCCACCCGCCCGCCAGTCAGATGATCGAGCGTGACCGCCTTCCGCGCCGCCACCGTCGGCGACACGAAACCCGGACGGTGCGCGATCAAGAATCCCAAGCGCTCGCTGTGCGCCGCCCCATACGAGGCGATGCTCCAGCCGTCCGGTCCCGTCGAGAAATAGCCGATCAAGACGCGGTCGAATCCGCCATCTTCGTGGGCCCGCACGAACGCCCGCAGATAGTCGCGATCGATCGTCCGCTCATGACTCGTCCCCGGTGGATCATCCAATTCCGAGACGTTGGCGGCGCGAATCATCCCGATGAACTCGACCGGCATCCCGCAACTCCCGCCCGCTCACAGTCCTGCCTCCACTGCACAAGATGGGAGAATCTAAAGTAGTCGATCAAGATTGTCAAAAATACCACGCGGTAGCCTCGGCTGGCCCGCGTTCACCCCCGCCCGACCATCGGCGACCGCCCCCAGTCACCGCCGGCGTTTCTGCCCCGTCGCACCGCTCGCGGCAGCCGCCTTCCTCCGGCACGCGGCGCCACCAGCACCGACCACCCTACCCCACCGACCGGCTGTTCGCCCGGAACGCGTCCGTGTCGATTCCCCAGCCGGCGATCCGCGACGGGTAAATGCGGATCAGCTCCGGATCGAAATCGGCATTGACTTCCTGTCCGCCCGTCTCCAACACCTCGGCCCGGCCTCGCACCTCGACCCCTCGTGGCTGCCAGGGTGGCAGCACATCGTCGACCACGAACGCGGCCCGCCCGCTCCGCTGCACGTCGCGGAACTTCTTGCTGCGGCCGATGTTATGCCCCCCGATATCGATCGTATCGAGTTCGGGGTTGTGGCGAAACGCGACCGGCACCACATGCGGCTCGCCCGCTTGATTGACCGTCGCCAGCCTCCCCAGGGTTTGACTCGCCAGGTATTCGATCTCGCCCGGCGTAAAGCTACTCATCTCGTTCCTCGCTCACCTCGGCTAGCCACCGCGCGGTCGGTCGACTGCGCCGCGCCATCGCCTTATCGTAGGCCGTGCCCCGCGCTCGCGCACCGGTTGTCTGGCTGGCGCCGTCACTACCCGTATCGGTAGGCCCGATCGCCGATTCGCGGCAAGAGCGGTCTGCGCGACGATGCTACAGCGCAACGGCTGTCACGCCGCGGCACCGTCCCTCGATCTCTCTAGTGAGCATCCCTGGCGAAGTCTCGTCGTTACGCCTCTTCAGCCCCCAGCGGCTCTCCCGTCGGCGCCCCGGCGTCCTCTTCCGTCGTGCCCAGCTCGTCGACCTGCCCGCCCAGCGCGATCCCCGGCGCCAAATAGTCGGTCGAGAGAAACCCCACCCCAGTCGGTGGCGCGGCGTGCCATCCCTGGTCCAGCGCCTGCTGCCCCGTCACGTTCAGACGCACCACCCCCGGCTCGATTCCCCCAATCGCGTCGATCGGGATGTAGACGTCGTCGGGGAAAAACCGTCCCTGTTCGACCAGCACGTAGCTCGGCGCCGCCTCGATCACCGTGCCCACCAATTCGTCCCGCGCGTCCCGTACGTCCCACCCCGGCACGATCCGCGACCCCTGATGCCCCTGCTCCATACACCGCCCCCTCTCACCTGCCACCAACCACCGGGAACGGCGATGCCAAACGCTCCGCCGTCACAACTCGACCGGCCCCTCCCTATCTTCCCACGCCGGCCCGCCGGCGAGCAGGTGCCTCCCGGGCCGGACTGTCGTTGCGGACCTGCGGCTCGTGGTCGAGCCCGCGGTGACCGACCGCGAACCGCGGTACTGGTCACCGCTCAGCCGTCAGTCGTAGGGGTGCTGCTTGCCGCACCCGTGACCCAAAGGGTCACAACATCGCCAGTTCAGGCGTCTCCTGGAGCCAACCGCTCTACCGATCGATGGCCCGATCGACACTCGCCTGATCGCTTCCGGGCGTCCTTCCAGGCTACGGCGCTGCGTCCGAGGCAGCCGGGGTGGCCGCCGGGGACCGGCTCGACCACTCCGCCAGCGCCTCCGCCGCGATCGCGGCCGCTCCGCGCGGCGCGTCCGCCTGCGGATCGTCCGGCGCCTCCCGTGCGCCACCGGCGGCGTCGAAGATCCCAGTCGCGACCCGGATCGGAGCTCCGGCCAGAAGCGCGACATTGAGGGCGTCGCTCGGCCGGGCGTCAATCTCCTTCGTCCCCTGAGCCCCACCCACGACGACAACCGCGTAGTAGACGTCGCCGTCGAGCCGTGCCACCCGAACCTCCCGCAGGCGTCCACCCGAGGCCTGCAGCATGCTCGCCGCGAAGGCGTACGTCATCGGCCGCGGCGTCTCGACGCCTTCCAATTGCAGGGCAAGCGCCGTCGCCTCGAAGTCGCCAATCCAAATCGGCAGCCGGCGTCCCCCATCGACCTCCTCGAGCACCACCACCGCGTGGGGTGGATGGCCCTCCTTAGCCGGACCCCGCCGCACGTCGATGATCCGGACCGCGACCGCATCGGACTGCTCCGCCACCGCCATCTCGCCCTCCGTCGACATTGCCCACAACTCCTTTCGCAGCGACGCTCGCCCCTTGTGCAGCCGCGTCTTGACCGCCCCGACCTCGATCCCCAGGGCGTCAGCCGTCTCCGCTAGGGTCAATCCCGACAAATAGACCAGCGCGACCGCCGCGCGCTGTCCACGTGGCAACTCCGCCACGGCCAGCCGCACGCGGGCGTCGCGGTCGGCTGCCGCCGCCCGCTCGGCGGGATCAGGCGCGGCGTCGACCGGCTCGGGTCCCCGGCCCCCGCCGGTCACCGCCTCCCACGACCAATCGCCCCGCGTCCCACGCCGCCATCGCCGGCAAACGTTTAGCCCGATCCCCGCCAGCCACGACCCGAACCTGTCGTCCCCTCGCAACCGGTCGAGACTCAGCAATGCCTGGAGCGACGCTTCCTGCGCCGCGTCCTCCGCTAGCTCCGGGTCCTGCAGCGTCCGGCGGCACATCGCCAGCAGCAGCGGCTGGTGGCGGATCAGGAGCTGCCCAAAGGCCTCCTTGTCTCCCAGCCGCGCCGCGGCAACCAGTCTGATGTCATCCACCCTGTCCATCGCGTCGCCCGCGCGTCGCTCGGCGGTGTCCATCGCTCAATAGTCGCGATTGCCCCGTCCGGAGATACCCTCGCCCACAAACCCTGTTCACCTCGACCTCTGGCCCGCGCTCTCCCGCCCCGCCGCTATTCCCGCAGCTCAGGAATCTCCCCTACGACCCTGCCCTGCCCCCTCCCCACGCTGTGACACGATCATGAGAGTCGCGGTCCCCCGCAGCGCGTCCCCCTTACCCCGCCCCACTCACACGAGGTCCAACCGATGGGTGGGTCTTCTCCCGAAGCCCCGTGGCTCGGTTCCCCTCTCCTGCGCATCGGGAGAGGGGGTAGGGGGTGAGGGCCGTCGGACCGTCGCCCCGTACACCGGCCTACCCGTGACGTTCGTCCCCCCACTCACACATCGTCCCCAACACCCAGCCCGACACTACGCCCCACCGCGCCGCGCCGTCCTCCACACGTCTCCCGACTCCTGACTCCTCAGCACTCAGCACTCAGCACTCATCCGCCCGCCCCAGCGTCGATCTCCTGCGCCGTCAGCGCCGCACTGTCGAACCAGTGCCGCCAGAACTCGTCGAGGTTCTGCCCCGAGGCCCGCTCGAACGACGCTCGCAGATCGTCCGGCCCGGCAATCCGGAACTGGTACGCCTCGGCATAGTCAAGCAGACCAGCGTAGAACGCCTCGTCGCCGATCTTCTGCCGGATCGCGAAGAACCCCAGCGCCGCCTTCGCGTAGAACGCCTCCGATTGCGTCACCGGGTCCTGATCATCCCGAAGCGGCTGATCGACCACCACGTCACCGCTCGCCAGCAGGGCCCGCGCCTGCCCGATCACCCACGCGTTCAACTGCGACGCCGCCACGTCGCCGCTCGCCGTCTCCTCCTGATACAGCATCGCCGACACCGTCGCCAGCCCCTCGTTCAGAAACGTGTGATCGTTCGAGTTCGCGCCCACCCCGCCGCCCCACCAGAGGTGGGAGATTTCATGGGCCACCACCGTCTCGAAGCCCGCCGGGTCCGACGTCAGATAGCCCTCGAGCAAACCCGGCCCATCGAGGAAGACCAGCCCAGACCAGGACACCGCCAGTGCCCCATCCAAATGCGTCTGGACCAGATCGAGCTCAGCGAACGGATAGGCGCCGAAGCGCTGCCCAAAGAGCCCGAGGGCATGCACGGTGACGTCGAGCGCCGCCTTCCCCGCCGCGGCCATCGTCTCCCCCGGCTCGGTGTAGACCCTGATCGTCGTCCCGTTCACCTCCGCGCTCGCCGCCGTGTAATCGTCGTCCGCCACCAGCGTGAACTCGCGCGCCGGGCCCGCCACGAAGTGGTGCTCGACCACCTCGCCGCGCCGCTCCTCACCGGCGCTGACGCCGGACGCGACCACCGTCAGCTCGGCGGGTGCGGTCAATCTCACGTCATACAAAGCGCTGTCGGAAAAGGTCGGATCGCCGAACGACGTCGGCGGATCGATCCTCCAGCCGGAGCCGTCCTCATAGACCGCTAAAATCGGGTGCCAGTCAGCCAGGATCCACGTCCCGTCCGCCGAATCGTGGTTGAAAATGCCATAGCTCCCGGTCGAATCGAGCGGCACCGTCGTCGTAAACCCCAGCTCGATCGCGACCGCCCCTCCCGGCGCCGCTGGCGCCGGGAGGGGCACCCTCAACGCTGTCTCCTCCACCTCCAACCCTGGTTTGACCGCCGCGCCATCGACCCGCGCCGAGCCCACCGTCAACCCGCCATCACCGTAGTAGGACGCGTTCGGAAAGAGGCGGAAGTACACCTCCCGCAACGTCGCCGCCGCCCGGTTGACGAAGTGAACGCGCACCGTCCCGCCGATCGTCTCGGCCGCCGGGTCGAGCGTGGCCGCGATCTCGTAGCCGCTCAACTCCCCCGACGTCTCCGTTTGCACCTCGCCCCGGAGATTTTGCAGCACATCGGCGTAGGCGTCGGGCGCCGCCAGCGGCTCGGCCCGGCCCACGACCGGCCCCCAGAAGGTCAAACAGAAGAGCAGCAGCAGCACACCGCGCAGCACGATGCGCCGTTCTCCTCCACGGCTCGCACCGCCACCCCGCGGCCGTCGCGCCGGGTCGTCCATGACGAACACTCCTTTGCCGGTTCGCCCGCTGACCACGCCGCAACGGGAGACCATACGTATTAGGTGAATCGCCTCTCCCGCGCCCCCCAATCCGGCGCGGCTCTCGCCGCCGCTCAGACCGACGCATCATACGCAATCCGCTTGCTTGTGAGTCCCCCCCCCGCGCCGCGCACGAATTCCCCTCTCCCGCGCATCGGGAGAGGGGGCAGGGGGTGAGGGCCGCTCCCGCGCATCGGGCGGGTGCCCTCTGGGCAGCGGAAGGGGGTGAGGGCCGTTCCCGCGCATCGGGCGGGTGCCCTCTGGGCAACGCCGCCGTAAGTCATTCACCAGGATGTCATGCGACCCGAGCCTCAGACTCGGCCCACGACGTAGCCCAATCTGCCGCGAACGCTCGTCACGACCAGCGCTCGCGGCACGGCGGATCGGGTGGATTAGGGGAACATGCTCGTCGATTGCGCCGGTTCGATCGCCGCCGGGCTACACCACCGGCCTTCGGCTGGCGGCCGCTTCCACATCCCGATAGGCGGCGATCACCGGCGGGTCCGCGTCGGTCGGAACCTGATAGCACCGGTGCGGCACGCCAGGGATGTACCCGACAATCGTGCCATCCACGTCATACCAGCGAATACTGGTCCCCGCTCCGCCCAGGGCGCTGACGGCCGCGGCCGGCCCCGAGGGCTCTGGCGGACCACCCAGCGCCCAGCACCCCTTCAACCAGCTCGCGAAGCGCCGCACCTCCTCGCTCTCCCCCCGCCAGAGCGCAGAGACATAGCGGTCGTAGGCGCGGGCAAGCTGCTCGGCGGACGTCGACATCGGACGCCTCCCCGTCGTTCGGCGCGAAACCGTTGCCGATCGCGCGCCGACGAATAGAGTGCATTCCTTCTCCGGTCACACTACCCGGCGTCTCGCCCCCTTGTCTACGGTGGGACAGCACAACCATTTCCGCGTTTCCCGTTCAGCGTGCCCAATCGCCGGTCCTCACGATATCCACCTCGTCAAAGCGGCCCACCGCGGTGATCTGTTGGAAATGATATCTTGTGAGTCGTCGTGATATCCCGTGCACGCTCAGAAACAAAGCCACCGTCGCACGAAGGAGCGCCCGATGGCCCTCACCGCCGCCGATCCTGGCGCTGAGCTCCTGACCAAGTCCGACGCGGCGGCGCTGCTCAAGGTCAGTCCGGTCACTGTCTCCCGTTGGCTAAAACAGGACCTTCTCCCCGCCTATCGCCTTGGCCGGCGCGCCATCCGTATCCGCCGCGGCGATATTGAGCGGATGCTCGCTCCTATTCACCTCAACGAGCAGCGTGCCGACCCCGCCGCAGATCTAAACCGCCAAAACCTCCGGTTCCTCAGCGATCGACCACGAGCTCTTGGCATCCATCACGCCACTGACCGAGGAGGAGATCAAGCGTGGCTTGGCCGCCATGGATAGCGCGCGGGAACTTCGACAACGAATGCGTGCCGACCGCGGCGGACGCACGTTAACATCATCGTGGAAGTTGATCCGCACGGAACGCGAGAAGCGATGACGTAGGCCGCTACACGCCCGGTTGCCGTCGACGCCAGTGTCGCGGTCAAATGGGTACTGGACGAACCTTTGTCTGATGCCGACGAACGCCTCTGCGTCGAGAGCCATATCGTGCGACGACCCGTCGTCGCTCCGCCGCTTCTGCCAAATGAGGTCACGAACGCAATCTACCGTCGCCTTCGTCGTAACCTCATCACGGAGGTCGAGGCCGACGAGGCAGTTGCTCGCTTTTCCGACCTCGATGTTCGGCTCCTCGCCCCATCAGGATTGACCCAGTCCGCCTACGCCTTCGCCAAGCGCCATCACCTCGCCGCCATCTACGACAGCTTGTACGTCGTCCTCGCCCACCACCCTGATGCGGTTCTGTGGACCGGCGATCGCCGGCTCCTCACCGCCGTCGGTCCCGCCGCCCTGGGTGCGCTGGATCGGCCACGACCTACCCGGCGACAGCTGATCCCTCGCGGCGCTACATCCCCATCATGTGATAGCCGTTGTCCACGAACAACGTCTCGCCGGTGATCGCGGCCGCAGCGTCGCTCGCCAGAAACACCGCCGCCCCACCCACCTTCGCCGCGTCGAACGGCGTCTTCAGTGGCGCGCGCTCGGTCAGCGTCCCCCACATCTCCGAGAAGCCCGGAATCCCCCGCGCAGCGGCCGTCTTCAGCGGTCCGGCCGAGATCGCATTGACTCGCACTCCCTGCGGTCCCAGATCGGCGGCCAGGTAGCGCACCGACGCTTCGAGTGCCGCCTTCGCCACCCCCATCACGTTGTACCGCGGGAAGACGCGGTCCGCGCCGAGATAGGTCAGCGTCATGATGCTCCCACCCTCGGTCATCAGCGGCACCACCCGCTGCGCGGCGGCGATCAGCGAGTAGACGCTGACGCTGTGCGCGACCCGGAAGCCCTCCCGGCTCGTGTCGAGGAATCGCCCCTGCATCTCCGCCGCCGGCGCGAACCCGATCGAGTGCACCAGCGCGTCCACCCGACCAAAGTCGCGCGCCAGCGATGCCCCGAGGGCGTCCAGCTCCTCGTCCGATTCGACGTTGCAGGCGTAGCCGGCCGCGCCCGGCGCTTCCGCGATGAGCGCGTCGGCGTCACGCTTGGCGCGGTCATCAACATACGTCACCGCCAACCGGCCTCCCGCCTCCGCCATTGCCTTGCCGATCGCGTAGGCGATGCTCCACCGGTTCTGCACGCCCATCACCAGGCAGACCTTGCCCGCCAGCGCCCCACCTTGCTGGCCCTCCGCCCGGCTCTCACTCCCCGCGTCGCTCATCCTCGTCTCCTCACCCGCCGCGCTGCTCGCCCGGGACGGACCGGGTCATCGCCCGCTTCGCCCCTTGCCCCGCGCCAACATCCATCTGATGCATGATACCCTCGCGGAGCCGAGCGAGCGGAAGCGAGGAGCAAACGTGACCATCACCGAGGCTAACGAGACGCATGCCAACAACCCACTCATCTTTGATGGGCACAACGACACCTTGCTCAGCCTGGCCAAAACCGGCCGCTCCTTTCTGGAGCAGGGAGCCGACGGCCACGTCGATCTGCCACGCGCCCGTGAGGGCGGATTGGGCGGTGGCTTCTTCGCCGTCTTCGTCCCCGATCCCGACGTCGCCCCCCTCCCATCGCCCCCGGACCAACCCGCCGAGCCGCCGCCGCCCGACGAGCCCTCCCGCCTCAGCGCCCGCTACCGCGACCCCGCGACGATGCCGCCCCCGATGGAGCTCCCCTACGCCCAACGCGCCGCCCTCGCCACGATCGCCAGCCTCTTTCGCCTGGAGACGGCGACAAACGGCGCCGCCCGTGTCGTTCGCTCCGCCGCCGAGCTGCGCCAGTGCCTCGCCGACGGCGTCCTCGCGATGGAGCTTCACCTGGAGGGAGCCGAGCCGATCGATCCGGAGCTGGACGCGCTGGAGGTCTACCATCAGGCCGGCCTCCGCTCGTTAGGAATCGTCTGGTCCCGGCCAAACCGCTTCGCCCACGGCGTGCCGTTCGGCTATCCCGCCTCCCCCGATACCGGCCCCGGCCTCACCGATCTCGGTCAGGAGCTCGTCCGCGCCTGCAACCGCCTTCGCATCATGCTCGACCTCTCGCACCTCAACGAGCGCGGCTTCTGGGACGTCGCCGCCCTTTCCGACGCTCCCCTCGTCGCCACCCACTCCAACGCCCATGCCCTCTGCCCCGCCACCCGCAACCTGACCGACAAGCAACTCGACGCCATCCGCGACAGCGACGGCATGGTCGGCGTCAATTTCCACGTCGGGTTCCTCCGCCCGGACGGCGCTACCAATCCCGACACCCCGCTCTCCGTCATCGCCGATCACGTCGACTATCTCGTCGCCCGCCTCGGCCCCGACAAGGTCGGCTTCGGCTCCGACTTCGACGGCGCCACCATGCCCGCCCCCCTCCACGACGCCACCGGTCTCCCTCTCCTCCTCGCCGAGCTCCGCGCCCGCGGCTACGACGACCCCACCCTCCGCCTGCTCGCCTGGGAAAACTGGGCCCGCGTCCTCGAACGCACCTGGGGCTCCTAGGTGCGACGCCTGCGTCGCCCCTCCCCAAACCGCCCCGCCCGTTGCGATTACCACCCACGCACGCCATTTCGTGGAGACGACGGACCCATCTCCTAGCGGTCCACTCCCCCGCTCGACCATGCTTGAACGTGCCAAAACTGCCTCGCCCCACCCCCTTGACAGTTCATAGTAGAACATATATCCTATCTCTAAGCGGTCTGCCTCCGGCCGGAGGGCGGGGACCTGGGCAGCCGCCCATCTTGCCCGGGACCGTCATCCCGTCATCCGCGACTCCAGAGCTCACCTGGATTACTCCGAGCCCCTCCCCGTCGCCGGCGACCAGCCCCATCCCTGGGCCGACTACGCATCGCGCTCCCACGCTCCGACGACCACAACTGTTCGCCCCTTAAAGTTCTCCCCTCTCCCAGAATTGGGAGAGGGGTTGGGGTGAGGGCCGTCGGCAACCTGGTTCGAGCCCCGTGGGATCGTCGCCCCGTGCGACGCTCTGACCGGGAGGGTCGTCTTCCCGTCGAGTGAAATCACGCTGATTTGGAGCTAGAGAGTGCGCCAGTCTCTCCTCGACTCCTCGACTCCTCGACCTCTCGACTCAACCGACCTCCGACCTACTCGCCCCCCTCGTCCTACTTCGCCCCCCGGGAGCGCAGCGACCCCCTCCGTCCTCCAACCAAACGAACGAGACCGGGGCAGTTGCCCCGGCCTCGTCCACGACCTCCCGTCTTCTTCTGACTCCTGACTCCTGACTTCTGACCTCCGACCTCTCCTCTACGCCACCTTCTCGTCCGTCGTCGGATCGAAGAAGTACAGCCGGTCCGGCGCCGCCGCCACCTCGATGTCCTGCCCCGTCTGCAGCTTCACGTCCGGGGCCATCCGCGACGTCAGCGTCACCCCGGCATTCGTCAGATAGACGAACAGCTCGTTGCCCAGCGTTTCCACGATGTCGACCTTGACCGGAATCGTCGCGTCCGGCGGCGCGTTCGCCTCCAACCGGGACCGCTCCACCAGATGCTCCGGCCGCACGCCGAGCGTCACGGTCTTGCCGCGGTACTGCTCTAGCGACTGCGCCTTCGAGTCCGGCACCCGCATCTTGAAACCAGGCGTCGTCGCGTAGAGGCGACCATCCGCGGCCTCCAATCCGACGTCGAGGAAGTTCATCGACGGCGAGCCAATGAAGCCGGCCACGAACTTGTTCACCGGGTTGTCGTACAGTTCCTGCGGCGTGGCAAGCTGCTGCAACACCCCAAGACTCATCACCGCGATCCTGTCGCCCATCGTCATCGCCTCAACCTGGTCGTGGGTGACGTAGATGGTCGTCGTCTGCACCCGCTCGTGCAGCTTGATCAACTCGGCCCGCGTCTGCACGCGGAGCTTGGCGTCCAGGTTGGACAGCGGCTCGTCCATCAGGAACACATCGGCGTTCCGCACGATCGCCCGGCCCAGGGCCACCCGCTGCCGCTGCCCGCCGGAGAGCGCCTTCGGCTTCCGGTCCAGGAACTGCTCGATATCGAGCACCCGCGCCGCCTCCCGCACCCGCTGCTCCCGCTCCCCCTTCGGAACCTTCCGCAGCTTGAGGGGGTAGGCCAAGTTGTCGCGCACCGTCATGTGCGGGTACAGCGCGTACGACTGGAACACCATCGCCACGTCCCGGTCCTTCGGAGGCAAATCGTTGACGACCCGATCGCCGATGATGATCCGGCCACCGGTGATCTCCTCCAACCCGGCGACCATCCGCATCGCCGTACTCTTGCCACACCCGGACGGACCAACGAGGACCAGGAACTCCTGGTCATCCACCTCCATGTTGAGGTCGCTGACCGCGTTCTGGCCACCGCCGCTGTACTGCTTCGACACGTTTTCGAAGATCACGCGCGCCATTGCCGTGAACCTCCCCGTGGGGTTGACTACAGGGTCGCCACCAATCGGGCGACCCGGAGACACCTTCAGCACCTGCCGGATCGCGGTGCCTTACGATCCGCTGGGTCATTTGTCGATAATTTCGTCGGCGTTGTCAAGAGGCAACCCGCAAATCGCGGACGCCGGCGGCAAAAGGGGGGTACGTGGTGAGCGACGGGGCGAGACAAGTCGTGACATTCGGCGAGGCGATGGTCCGCCTGACGCCGCCAGCCCACGAGCGGCTGGAGCGGACCGAACGCCTCCAGTTGACGATCGGCGGCGCGGAGCTGAACGTCGCGGCGACCCTGGCCTGCCTCGGCGTACCGGTCGCCTGGGTCTCGCGGCTCCCCGACGTCCCCTTTGGGCGGATGATCGGCCGCGGCGCCCGCGCCGCCGGCGTCGATGTCTCGCTCGTCCAGTGGGTGCCGGAAAGTGAGGGGCGGGCCGGTCTCTATTACCTCGAGGAGGGGACCGACCCCCGTCCATCGGCCGTCTACTACGACCGCGCCGACTCCGCCTTTGCCCGGATGACCCCCGGTGCCTTCGATTGGCCTGCCATGCTGAGCGGGGCCAGCGCCCTCCATATCTCCGGCATTACCCCAGCCCTCGGCGACGGCTGCCGGGCCGAGACCTTCGCCGCCGTCCGCGCCGCGAACGCCGCCGGCATCCCGGTCGCCTTCGACCTCAACTACCGTTCCAAGCTCTGGTCGGAGTCGGCGGCCCGGGCCTGCTTCGTCGAGCTCGTGCCGCTGGTCGATATCCTCTTCGCCTCGCGCGGCACGCTGCGCACCTTCTTCGGCATCGATGGCAGCCACGAGGAGGTCCTCCACCTGGCGCGAGAGCGGCTGGGCGTCGCCGTCGCCATCCTCTCTCGCAAACGCGCCCGCGCCAGCCGCTCCCTCAAGCTCGGCAGCCTGGCGATGGGCCCGACCGGGGAGGTCGTGACCAGCCCCTGGCGGGAAGTCGAGGTCGTCGATCGTCTCGGCGGCGGCGATGCCTTCGCCGGGGGCTTCCTCGCCGCCTACGTCACCTCCCCGGACGACCTCGCCCAGGCGATCGCTCTCGGCGCCGCCGCCCAGGCCCTCAAACACACCATGCCTGGCGATCTCCTCGCCGCCACCCGCGCCGAGATCGAGGCCGCCATCGCCGCCGGCGCTGGCGGCGCCCTCCAACGGTAGTCGGAGGTCGGGGGTCGGAGGTCGGGGGTCAGGAGTCAGGAGTCAGAAGTCAGAAGTTCGCGGGGATGAGGGTTGGAGACCGGAATTCGGAGCGGGCATGGCAGGGCAGTGCCTGGATCACGGAGACTGGCCACTCGTCTCCCCCCGAATCCCCGCCCTCCGACCTCCGACCTCCGCCCATCTAACTCCTGACTCCTGACTCCTGACTCCTGACTCCCTCTTCCCCCACCCCCGGCAACGGCGACATCACCGCCGCCGGATCGAGCCGGCCTAACAGATCGAGACCGATGCGCGCCCGCCGCAGCCGCTCCCGCGTCAGCGCCACGGCAGTCGCCTCCAGGTGGCTGCCACTCGGGTAGATGTTCGGCGCGTTCCGTAGCCCGAATTTGAGATAGACCGGCGCCGCCACCCGCACTAGCTCCGCGATCTCATAGTGCCGCACGAATCCGCCAATGTCGTCCGGCACCTCGACGTAGATGTCGAGCGGCATCGCCGTCGCTTGGCGGATCGCCGCCAGTTGGGCCAGGCTAAGATCGGTCGGCACGTTATAGGTCGTCAGGCCAAGTCGTTCCAGCTGGCGGATCGAGACCGGGTTGGCCGCCCCCAGCATCACCGATCCCTTGAGAATCAACTCGGCCGGCAACTCGCCCGCCATCCTCATCTCCCCGAGCACCGCCAGCAACCCCTCGTCGGTGACGAGCACGCTGGTGATGCCGTGGTCGCAGGCCCGCCGCACCTCCTCGACCGCCTGCACCAGTTGATCCATCCCGCGCACTTTCGGCGCGACAATCCGCCCGGCGGTGGAGTAGGCCATCGCGCCCGTATCCCATCCGGCGCGCGGCCCGACAAACAAGCTGACCTCGATCCCCCGCGTCCGCGCCAGCGCCGCCATCTCGTCCAGCTCCGCGTCGAGCAGCAGCATCACGCCGCTCCCCTGGCTCACCCGGTGCACCGGAACGCCCAGCCGGTCGGCCGTCTCGTAAACCGCGCTCAACGCCGCCGGACCCTCGACCGACGGAATCTCGATCCGATACTGTCCTCCATCCGGGAAGCGTGCCGTCGAGGCCGGCAGCCCGTGGCCGTCCCCCGTCGGCAAACCGAGCCCGGCCAGAAACCGACGTGTCTGCTCCATCCCATTGCCGTTCATCGTGGTCGCTCGCTCCTCCGCGTCATCCGACCGGTCCCGCGCCACCCATCCTACCGCGACCCAACCGGGCCGGCTCAGCCGCGATCCGCGGCAACCACCGCGATCCGGTAAATCACTCCCGTCGGCCGCGTGCTAGCCAGCGAGCCGGTGCCGGTCAGGTCCGCGGCAAACAGGGCTTCGTCCGTCGCCAGCAAGCCGTCGAGGTGTCCGACCGCTGGCTCATCGTTGGCGACGAAGGGAACGACCTCACCCGTTTCGAGATCGACGTAGAGCAGCGGATTCTCCTCATTGTCGAGCCCGGTCTCGTCCCACTGCCCGTGGAAGCCGACGAAAACGCCATCGTTCAACCCGGCGGGGAACGCGGCCGGCGCGACGGCGATCTCGGACGCGCCCTCGTTTTCATCGCCGTCGCGGGGCAAAAAAGCAACAAAGGGAGGGAGACCACCGCCACCGACGCGCTCGCCGGTCCGGTAGTCGACGTAGTCGGTCGGAAAGCCAAAATCCTTGACGGGACCGTCAAGATCACCGGCGGCGATTCGATTCAGCTCGTCGGCGCTGAGCGCCTCGATCGGGTTGTCAGGCGTGTCGATCCCGTTGTCCTCGAAGAGGAGATCGCCACTCCTCGGATCGAAGGTCATTCCCGCCGCGTTCCGCAGCCCGGTGGCGATGGGTGTCAGGTCGGAAAAGATCGGTCCCGGACCACTATCGTCAACGCTCAGCCGGTAAATCGACGCGTCGGTCATCATCCCATCCGCCAGCCCAGTCAAAGTTACCGTCGCGCCCGCCGCGTCGTTCGTGACCGAGCCGACGTTGAAGAACAACTCGTGCCGGCGCGGCTGGCCAGCGATTGGACGAATCGCCAAAGCATAGCTCCCATGCTCCGTCGGGACAGACTGGACGAAATCAATGCTGCCCAGCGACGTCAGAGGCTCCGTCGCCACTGCGCCAAGCCGAAAGACGAGAATCCGCGTCCCGCTCGGCTCCGCGCTCACCACGTAGATCAGGCTGCCCGCGCGCTCCACGCCCGTGATCGCCCCTGGCAGCCCGGACGCGACGACCGCTCCCTCGTCGTCGGCCACTCCGTCGCCATCCGTGTCCGTCAGCCGGACCAGCGCGCCGCTCGAATCGTAGAAGGTACCGCCAGTCGGCTCGCTCGTTCCCACCAACAGCGAGCCGTCAGCCAGCTCAGTCATCCCAAGGGGGTAGAAAAGATGATCGGCGAAGACCGTCACCCGAAAAGCGCCCGCGTCAAAGCGCGGATCGCTGGCGAGCGTCAGCGCCGGCGTCGACCTGCCGTCGACCATCCCAACCGCCGGGGAGCCGCCGGCGCCGAGCAACAGCAGCAGCGAGACAAGGACGGCGCCCCGCGCCGGCAAGGCTTTGTGGAACACAGGCACCACTCCCCTCCTTGTGTCGATCGCGCTCCTGTCCATGCAATTTCATCAGCCGCGGGCACCAGGGTGGGCACTTGTCTCCACCCGAATAGGTAGAGAGGATACCTCCCCTTCGTGGGACGGCCAGGCGCCCGCCCGGGGCAGGCACCCGCTCGACGAGGCAACCCCAACCGCTTATACTCAACTTGTATGAACAAGTTTGACGAGGGAGTGAGCCTCCGCGCTCGCTCACGACAGCCTGGCTCGCCACCGTTGCACCAGCAAATCGCCGACGAGCTCCGGCGTCAGATCGCGCAAGGCGCCCTGCGCCAGGGCGATCCGCTCCCCTCAGAGAACGATCTCATCCGGCAGTTCGGCGTCTCGCGAGGAACGGTCCGCCAAGCGCGGGCGGCGCTGCGGGCGGACGGCACCATCGGAGGATCGCAGGGCCGCCGCCTGGCGGTCTGGGCGCCGCGACTGACCCAACCGCTGAGCGAGCTCGTCAGCTTCTCCGCCTGGGCGCGGTCGCTCGGCAAGCAGCCTTCGGGCCAACTCGTCGCGTTCGGACCCGAGGCGGCCGGACCCGACGCCGTCAGCGCCCTTGGTAGGCAACCTGGGGAGACGGTCTTCCGGCTCCTGCGCGTCCGGTTCATCGACGACGAGGCGGTGATGGTCGAGCGCACACTCTTTCCCCACCGCATCGGGAAGGTCCTCGTCGGCGTCGACCTCAACCGTGGATCGATTTACGACGAGCTGGCTCGTCACGGGCTGGTCGTCGCCTCCGCCCAACATCTGGTCAATGCCGTCGGCGCCTCGCGCACCGACGCCCAGTTGCTTCGGGTGGCGCCGCGTACGGCGCTCCTGCGAGTCGAACGCCGCGCGTTCTCCATCACCGGCGAGCCAGTTGAGTGGTCCGACGACCGCTACCGGGGAGACCGCGTCAACGTCGGCATCGAGAACAGCACCCTCGGGTCGGGGGTGACGCGCCGGCTTGCCTAGCGAGGAGCGGTTGACCCACGGCGGCGCCGCTAAGGGTCGATGACGAAGCGATCACGCTGGTCGATCACGAGATCAGGAGGAACCCGACATGCCCTACGCCGATTCAGCCGAGACCGCCAGCCGCTGGGCAACTGAACGGGCCATCAACGTCTGGACCGTCTTCAGTGGAGACCTCCCGGCGCCCGCCATCGAGGCGCTTGCCGCCGGGTTTCAGGACATCCGCGCCGACGGTGCTCGCCTGGCCCTGATCGTCCCCCCAGGTGAGGTGCCGACCGCTAGCGAGCGAGCGCTGGCCGACCTGGTCGTCGACGGGCCGGCGATGCCCTCCCCATTTGGACTCTTTGCCGCGCTGCGGGCCGCCGGCTGCGACGACGTGCGCCGGCTTGGCCTCCTCGGCGCCAGCACCACCGCCTTGGACGCCGGCCATCGCGCCGGGGCGACGGCCGTCGTCGGCATCGCGGCCGGGGAGCGCCGGACCCTGTTAGCGGCGCAGCCCGACGTCATCGTCACCGCGACCGATTTCGCCACGCTCGACCGCGACCGCTACGCCAGCGCCCGCGCCCATCGCGAGCGCGTCCTTCTCAATCCGGGACCAGCGGTCGTCAGCGATCGCGTCCACCGCGCGGTCGGCGGACCAGATGTGTGCCATCGCGAGCCGGAATATACGGCCATCTTCCAACGCGTCCGGCATAAACTCTTGCGACTCGCCGGGGTTGCGGACGACTGGGCGGTGGCAATGCTCGCCGGCAGCGGAACCGCCGCCATGGAGGCGATGACGGGAGCGGCTACGCGTCCAGGTCGTAAGCTGCTGGTCTGCCGGAACGGGATCTACGGCGAGCGTATCGAAACGATCGCCCGCCGGCTCGGCATCGAGGTGGTGGTCGTCGCCGCGTCTGATCTCCAACCAATCGCACCGGGCGACGTCGCGGCGGCGCTGGCCGCTGACCCCACCATCGACGCGGTGGCGGTCATCCATCATGAAACGACGACGGGTCTCCTCAATCCTGTTCACGAGATCGCGGCCGTCGCCCACGGCCACGGCGCCCTGGTCCTGGTCGATGCGATCAGCTCCTTCGGAGCGGAGGAATTGCGGCTCGACGGCACCGGGATCGACTTCGTCGCCTCGACCTCGAATAAATGCCTCCATGGTCTACCCGGGGTCGCCTTCGTCCTCGTCTCACCACGCGGCCAAGCCAGGATCGAGGAGGTCCCCCCCCGGTCGCTCTACTTTGATCTCGGCGCCTACTTGAAGGCCCAAGCCACGGGCACCGTCCCCTTTACCCCGGCGATTCCCGCCGTCTACGGCCTGGAAGCGGCGTTGGACGAGTTGCTTGACGAGGGGCTCAAGGAGCGCCAAGCGTTCTACCAGGCGCGGATGGCGTTCCTCGATGCCGCGTTCACCCGGCTCGGGCTCGAGCCGCGGGTGGCGGCCCCGCACCGGTCGCACTCCGTCCACAGCCTTCCTCTCCCCGATGGGGTCGTCTACCGTGATCTCCACGACGCGCTCAAGGCGGACGGCTACGTCATCTACGGCGGGCTCGGCGAGGCCGCGAAGACGAGCTTCCGTGTCTGCGCCTTAGGTGCCCTCGGCATCGGCGCGCTCGAAGGATTCGTCGCCGCGCTGGAGGATGTCCTGAGCCGCCGCGTCGCCCTGACATCCGCCTAGCCGAGTCACTAACAACAGGGGAGGCGAGCCGTCACCGCTCACGAAGGGAGAAACGTCGGCGTGATGCCTGACGACAGAGTAACGATCAACGCGCGAAACTATCGCCTACCGCGCCGGCCCACGGTGGCGATCACGATCGACGGCTGCGACCCGTCCTACCTTGAGGACGGTCTGGCGCGGGGTCTCATGCCCCGGCTCGGGGAGATGCTGGCGGGTGGCGGCGCCTACCACCTCGGCCGGAGCCAGATGCCCTCTTTCACCAACACGAACAACATCTCGATCGTGACCGGCGCGCCGCCAGTTATCCATGGGCTGCCGGGCAATCACTACCTAGCCCCATCCGGAGAGGAGGTCCAACTCAGCGATCCGTCGTTCCTGCGCGCCCCCTCGATCCACGCCGCGCTCCGCGACGCGGGAGCGAGGGTGCTCTGCCTCACCGCCAAGGACAAGCTCCGGCGCCTCTTGGCCCACGGGGACGTGGCGGCGACGAGTGCGGAAAAGGCCCACCAGCACCCAATCCCGGCCTACGGCATCGACGATGTCGTCGCTCTCGTCGGTCGGAAAAACCCTGGACCCTACGAGTGGGACATGAGCCACTACGCCCTGGAGATCGGTCTCGCCGTCTCCCGGTCGGTCGGGCTGATCGATCTCCTTTACGTCTCGACCACCGACTTCGTCCAGCACGCCGAAGGCCCAGGGGGACCGATGGCCGACCGGTTCTACCGGCGCTTTGACGAGCTCCTCGGGGACTATCTCGACCTCGGTTACGTGGTCGGGATGGTGGCCGACCACGGGATGAACGCGAAGCACCTCCCGGACGGCACGCCACGCGTGCACTACCTCGAGGATGTCCTGACCGCGGCCGGTATCGCCAATTTCCACGTCGTGCTCCCGATCACCGATCCCTACGTCGTCCATCACGGCGCACTCGGCTCGTTCGCCTGGCTCCACGTCGACGAGCATGACCGGGAGCGGGCACGCGCCGCGGTCGCGGCGCTCGACGGCGTCGAGGAGGTCTTGACGCGGCAGGAGGCGGCGATCATCTACCAGCACCCGCCAGACAGGATCGGCGACATCTCCGTCGCGGCGGACGCCCGCACCGCCCTCGGCAAATCGCGCGCTAAGCACGACCTCTCCGTGCTAACCGGGCCACTCCGCTCCCACGGTGGACGGCATGAGCAGATCGTGCCGGTCATCGTCAGCCACCCGCTCGCTCCCCGCTACGCCGATCGGCACCGGGCCGGCGTCGAGAACCGCGATCTGCACGATCTGTTGTTGAACGGGGTGATCTGATGACAATCGCGACCGCAACGCGCTACGAGCTGCCGGCGATCATCGACGGCGAGGAGCGATGGGGAGATCAGCGGTTCGAGATCCGCTACCCCTACACCGCCGAGGTGATCGGCTCCGCGCCGAAACTGACGCGGCAGGACGTCGAGCAAATTCTAGATCGCGCCGCCGCGCGCCGCTTTGACCTTTCCCGGCACGAGCGAGCTCAGATCCTGTTCCGGATCGCGGATCGATTGCAGGCGGAGGAAGACTCCTTCGCCCGGCTCATTACCGCCGAGTCGGGTCTCTGCCTGAAGGACACGACCTACGAGCTGCGACGCGCCCAAGACGTCTTCCGATTCGCCGCGATGGAGGCGCTCCGCGAGGACGGCCAGGTCTTCGCCTGCGACACGTCGGCCAACGGCAAGCGGCGACGAGCCTACACCCTCCGTGAACCGCTCCGCCTCGTCGGCGCGATCACGCCCTTCAACCACCCGTTGAACCAAGTCGCGCATAAGGTCGCGCCATCCATCGCGACGAACAACACGATGGTCCTCAAACCGTCGAGCCGGACCCCGCTGGCTGCCCTCCTCCTCGCCCAGCTCATGCGCGAAGCCGGGTTACCGGACGGCATGGTCACGATCGTGACCGGCGACGCCGAGGAGATCGGACCGCTCCTTTGGAGCCATCCCGCGATCGGCAAGCGCGTTGCCCACGAAATGGGCTACCGCCGGGCGATTCTGGAGCTGGGCGGCAACGATCCCCTGCTGGTGCTCCGCGACGCCGATCTCGACGAAGCGGTCCGGCTCGCGGTCTATGGCGCCTTCAAGAACTCCGGTCAGCGGTGCACCGCGGTCAAGCGGATCATCGTCGAGGAACCGGTCGCGGACGCCTTTGCCACCGCTCTGGCCGCGGCGACGGCAAAGCTGACCGTTGGCGACCCGATCGACCCCGCGACCGACGTTGGCACCGTCATTTCGGAAGGGGATGCTCTCGAATTCGAGCGGCGCATGAACGACGCCGTGGCGTCAGGGGCGACCGTCCTGTATGGCGGCGAACGGCGCGGCGCGCAGATCGTGCCAGCGGTCCTCGACTACGTCCAGCCGGAGATGGAGCTCGTCTCCCGCGAGACGTTCGGGCCATACGCGCCAATCATCCGCGTCCCCGATCTCGACGAAGCGATCGCGGTCGCCAACGCTCAGGATTTCGGCTTGTCAAGCGGGGTCGTCACCAACGACCTGCGTGCCATCAACCGCTGCGTCCGGGAACTGCGCTGCGGCACCGTCAACATCCGCGAGGTTCCGGGCTACCGCACCGAATTGACCCCCTTCGGGGGCACGAAGGACAGCGGGCTCGGCGTCAAGGAGGGCGTCGTCGAGGCGATGAAGGCCATGACCTTCACCAAGCTCTACACCCTGCCCTGGGATTAGCGCGATCACGACCCGACGCCGCCCCGCCGCCGGGCGCCTGAGCACTACGCTGCAGCCGCACGCGCCCGACGACCCACGGCACCGCCGCATGGTGCATCGTGCCCCAGGCGGCGCACCGCCCACATGCTACGGCTTCTCGGGTGCCCGCCGTTGCCAATCCGCGATCGCCTCACGCCGCCGGCGCCACCGGCTCATCGACGCCACCGCCTTGCTCGCGGGATTGCCAGAGCGTCCACGGCGGGCCACCAGCCGGGCAGCCGAGCGATGCTCGCCTGGAGCATCATCGTCCGACTCTTCCCCGTTGTCGATGTCGTCGCCGCTGTCCGTCCGCCTGGGGTGCCCGGGCTCCTGCGAGTAGCTGACGACTCGAACACCCTCGATTCCCCTGAGTCTATCCAGCAAGACGGGAATCGCCCGAAGACTCGCCGTTCCAAGATCGAGGTCCAGCCGGTCCTCCTCCCCCGGACGCTCCTCACGCAGACGCATCCGGCGGAGGCTGACCGAGGCGTCACTCACTGCCCGCTCGATCGCCGCCAACCGGTGTTCCCCATGGCGCACCCGGAGGACGAGCCGGTGTTCTTGATGGTGAACGAAAAAGTGCCGCTCTACCGGCCGCAGCACCGCTTGAATCAGCAACATGAAGAACGTGCCGATTCCGGCCGCGACGTACAAACCGCCGCCCGCCGCCAAACCGATCCCCGCCACCGACCAGATACTCGCTGCGGTCGTCAAGCCCCGCACCCGGTTCTTTTGGAAAATAATCACGCCGGCGCCGAGAAACCCGACTCCGCTCACCACTTGCGCGGCGAGCCGGGAGGGGTCGAGCGTCGAGACCCTGTCCGGGCTCACGGCGTCGGAGAACCCGTAGGCCGAGACGATCATCATCAGGGCCGACGCCACCGCGACGAGGGCGTGCGTCCTCAGCCCCGCCGCGCGTTCGAGCCGCTCGCGCTCCAACCCGACAAGTCCCCCCAGCAAAACGGCTGCCCCGCAGCGGAGGAAAATGTCGATGGTTGGCAGCGTCATGGCGGCGGTCCTCGCCGGCTCCCGCTCAGATGGGTCGTCCCATTCCTGGGCGGTGAGAGAATAACTACGCACGCGAGAAGGAGCGAAGAACCTGGCTTTAACATCATCTTAACACCTGCCACCTGGCGAGACACAGGTCGCACTGGTGGCTGGGGGAGAACGGGAGGAAGAAGCGATTCCGCAAGGGGCGGCTCGTGCGCCGTCGATGCCCCCTGTGGATTACCTGGCGTCCGCGCGCTCCAATGCGGCACCATTCGTCTCAGGAATGAGGAGATTTCGCCCCTCGGTCCCTGGCATCTCTAACCCAAGCAGACCGGCAATTGTCGGCGCCCAGTCCGCTCCATGCGGCGGCCGTCCGTTCATCGCGGCGGCGATCGCGGGGACGGCCGCATGACCACCGGCCACCACCGCTGTCGTCCGCTGCGTCCCCGGCCCGCCGTGGACCCCGCGCAGACTTTTCGTGCCACGCCGCGAGAAGAGCCTGCCCGCCTCCGCCTCGACAAGCAGGACGTTAGCCTCGATCTGACGCCACCCCGCGACGCCAGGCACCGTCGCCACCGCCGCTCCCGCTCGCGCGGCGTCGACTCCGGGGAGGAGCCGAACCAGCGCCGCTCCACCCTCGTCGACGACCTCGGCGATGAACGTTCCTCCGGCCGCAGCGGCGACAAGGTCGACCGTCGGCGCGTCCACCATCGGCTCCATCCCATGATCGGAGAGGACGATCAGGACCGTCCGCGACCAGTCAGCCGCGAGCGCGTCGCGAACCTCACCGACGATGGCATCCGTCGCGGCATAGCACGCCAGCGTCTCGGGGTGGTCCGGACCCAGGCGGTGCCCCCAGGTATCCGTTTCGTTCAGATGACCGAAGAGAAAAGGGAGCCCCGCATTAGCGGCGGCCGCCAGGAGGTACGGTCGCACCGCGGCGTTGGTCGCGTAACGAAACGCGTCCAGCGCCGTATCAGCGTCCGGCGTCCCGTTCCGGGGCCAGCGATCATCGGCCGTCTCGACTCCGAGAATGCTGGAGAGCTTATGGTCGCCGAGAATCGCCGAAGATCGCAGCCCGGCCGCGCGGCAGGCGTCGAACAGCGTCGGGACCGCGACCCGTCGTTCACCGGCCCAACCGGGCACGGTCCCGGCCCGGGGAGCGGCGGCGAGGTTCGACCGAACCAGGTGCGTCCCCGCGGCACACCCTGTCAGGAGCGTGGCGTGACTCGGATAGGTGACCGACGGCAGGTCGCAGCGGCCGCCATCCGGGGCACGCCCTCCCGCTTCCCCAAGCGCCCACAACCGCGGCGTCAGCTCGGGCGTCATCGCCTGATGGTTGAAACCATCCAGGCTTAGCAACACGACCCGCGTCGCCTCAGGCATCGGCGGCAAAGACGCGAACGTTGGCGGGCTCTACGTAAACGCGGACCGCCACGCCGGGGCTGAGCGCGCTCGCGTCCCGGCTCGGGAGGTCCGCGTAGAGACGCGCGGACCGTCCATCGGCCTCGACCAGCAGCGCCACCCGCGTCATCACCCCCTGAAACATGGTGCTCTCGACCGTCGCCGCCTGCCCCCGGCCATTCGCCGACACCTCAACGTCCTCCGGCCGAACGAAAGCGACCGCCTCGCCCGTCTCCGGCGGTCCCGGTACGCGGAACACCTCGCCAAGCTCGACCATGCCCTCTCGCACCGGCAGTTCCAGCGCATTCCGATTGCCAACGAATCCCGCGCTGAAGCGCGTTGCCGGCGCGTCGTAGAGCTCCGGCGGCCGCGCGATCTGCTCGATCCGGCCGCGGTTCATCACCGCCACGCGGTCGGCGATCGCCATCGCCTCGGCCTGGTCGTGGGTCACGTAGAGCGCCGTCGTTTGCACCACCTGCTGAATGCGCCGGATCTCATCCCTGAGGCGTCCGCGCACGAGCGCGTCGAGGGCGGACAACGGCTCGTCCAGCAACAACACGTCTGGCGCCGGGGCCAGGGCCCGTGCCAGCGCCCCTCGCTGCTGCTGACCGCCCGATACCTGGTGCGGGTAGCGATCCGCCTGGTCGGTCAACCCAACCAGATCGAGAAGCTCCTCAACCCGGCCGGCGATCTCCCGCGCCGGCCGGTTGCGAACCTTGAGCGGGAATCCGGCATTCTGACGGATCGTCATGTTCGGAAAGAGCGCGTAACTCTGGAAGACCATGCCGATCGGCCGCTTCCGGGGTGGCACCCCGGTGACGTCCCGACCCCCGACGATAATCTGGCCCGCGTCCGGCTGCTCGAGACCAGCCACACTCCGCAGCAGCGTCGTCTTGCCGCAGCCTGACGGACCGAGCAGCGCCACCAGCTCGCCTGGCGCGACTTCGAGCGACACATCGTCGAGGGCGCGGACCGACCCGAAGCTCTTCGCGATGGATCGCAAACCGACACCGCTCATGTCGACCGCTCCTCCCCCATCGCCCGCGCTCCCGGCAGCATCCGACCGACCTGTCCCCGGTTGAGCCAGACAACGCCGACCGAGATCGCGAACAGCACGACGAAGGTCAACACCGTCAATACCGCCAGCTTCTCGAATTGCGAGGTCGTCTCCGTCAGCAGATTCAAGCTGTAGAGAGACACGTTCTCAAAGCGGGAGCCGACCAGAATTTGGACCAGGGCGAACTCGCCGAAGCTCGTCGCGAAGACCAGCATGCCGCCCGTCGCCAGTCCCGCCCCGATATTCGGGATGATGACCTGACGCAGCGTCTGGAGTGGCGAAGCGCCGCAGGTCTGCGCCGCCTCGTTCAGACGGGCGACGTTGGCCGCCGCCATCGCCCCATCGACCGCCCAATAGAGAAATGGGAACGCGATCGCCGCATGACCGAAGAGAATAATCCACGGGGTGCCAAGCAGAGACGGCGCGTAGCGCCCAGCCAGCTTCAGGATGCCGAAGGCGATGACCACGAATGGCAGGACAAACGGGATTGCCGCTGAGAGCTCGGTCAGCAGACGGATGCGCGGGTTGCGCACCCGCTGCCAGTAGACCGCTGGCACCACCAGCAGGACGTCGACCACCAGGACAGCCAGCGCCATCCAGGTCGTCCTCCAGATGACGCGCCGCATCCGGTCCTCCTCAAGCGCCTCCCGCCAGTGCCGCAGCGTATAGCCATCGGGCAACAGGTGACTTGTCCAGCGCGTTGAGAAAGAATAGAGAAGCACCGCGACCATCGGAATCGCGACATAGAGGACGATCGCCCCGAGAAAGACGGCGCCCCCTAGCCCGCCCCGGCTAACCGGCCGCCTCACACGAACCACCGCAGCGCCCAGCGCAGCGTCAGGCGGTAGGCGACGAGCGAGACCGTCGCGAACATGAGCAAGACGACCGCCAAGACGAAGGCTCGCTCCTCCCGTCCCGCCCCGGTATTCAGGGTCAACCCAATCTGCAGCGTGATCAGCCGCAGCTTGCCGACTGTCGAGGCGTTCGCGCCCATCGCGTACGCAAGCCCATAGATGCCGATTGACCAGGTGAAGATCAGGAGCCACCCCGCGGCCAAGAAGGGGGCCAGGATTGGCAGCCCGATGTGTCGCCAAAACTGCGCCCGGCTAGCGGCGCACGTTTCCGCCGCCTCCATCCACTCCGTCCGCAGGATCGCCATCGCCGGCAGGGTCAGCAGAATGAAGAGCGGCACGTTCGTGTACTCATAGGCCAGCACCAGACTCGCCACCGACCCCATCGCCGGCGGGGCGATGGGGATACCGACGTCATGCAACGCCAACGTCACCATCCCGTAGGAGCCGAGCGCCGCGATGTAGCCGAACGCGAGACCAACACCGCCAAAGTTCGCGGCAACATTGAGCAGCGCCAGCCAGATTGACCGCCGCAACGTCACCATGCGCGAGATCATCCAGGCTAGCGGGCCGCCCACCAGCAGCGACAACGTCGCGCAGATCAGGGCCAGCTGGATGCTCGTCCGGACCGCTCGCTGTCCTCCAGCGCTCTGAAGCGTGTCCCGCCAGAACGCCAGCGTCCATCCTGCCGCGCTACTATGAATGCTACTGACCACCAGCTCGACCGTCGGCGCGATGAGGAGGACAAGCGCCAGCACAAGCAGTGGGAGGGCCGGCAGCCAGGCCGCCAACCCCTCTCCCACCCACCGGGCGAGCCCTCCCAACGGCCGCGGGCGGCGGACCGCCTCCGGTCGGAGGGACGCGCCTTCCGTGGCCGCCACTAGCCGCCCAGAACCTCGTCGTCCCACGTCGCGGCGATCTTCTCCGCGTCGATCTGCGTGAAGTCCTCGACCACCTTGACTTTGGCGTAGTCGCTCTCCGGCAGCCAGTTGGCCTTCGCCTCCGCCGGCAACTGCTGCTGCCCGAGGACGTAGCGGATCGGCCGCGCGCCGAACTTGGCGAAGGCGGCGGCGGCCTCATCCCCGAGAACGTAGTCCATGAACAGCTTCATGGCGTCCATCTTCGCGGTGTTGTAGCCGTTCAGCATCACGGCCGACGGGGCGTAGATCGAAACACCCGGGATGACGACCTTGGCGTTGATGTTCTTTTCCTTGAGCTCCTTGACCGCCGCGGCGCAGTTGAAGTCGTAGCGCATCCACAGGACGATCTCGCCCTTGGCCAGCAGGTCAGTCGAGGACTCGGCGGGGTTGTACTGCTGGATCACCTTTTTCGCGAAGTCGATCCCCGGTTGGAGATTCGCCGCATCGCCACCGTGCGCGTAGGCCCAGGCGAGAAACGTCGTTTGGGCGGTGCCGCTGGTGCGCGGGTCGCCCGGGCCGCCGACCTTCCCCTTGAGCTCAGGCTTGAGCAGGTCGTCCCACGTCGCTGGGACGAGCGGCGCCGCGTCGGTGTTGACGACGAGGGCGGGCACCCCAGCAAAGGTCGCCACCCAACCGCCCTTCTCCGCCTTGTACCCCTTTGGCAGTTGTTCGGCGCTCGGCGCCAAGTAGCCGGGCACCACGCCACGCTTCTCCGCCACCGTGCCCCACAGCAGCCCGATGTCGGCGAACATCCCGCTCGGATTGCTCTTCTCAGCGTCGAACTTGGTAATCTCCTCCAACGACGACATGTCGGTGTCGGTGTGCTTGCCATCCTGGACGCCAATCGACGCCTGGAACTGCTTGAACACCTCCCCATAATTCGCCCAATCGTCCGGAATGCCATACGTGATGATTTCCTTGGCCTGCTCGACCGCCTTCGCCTTGTCCGGCGCGGCAGCCCAATCTCCCTCCGCCGCGGCCGCGGGTGCGACGCGGCCCAAGCCGGGCATCGCGGCCGCGGCACCGAGAACCGATGCCCATCCAAGCACCTGGCGGCGGGAAACGGAGCGGTCAGCGAACACTGGAGCCATTGGTTCCTCCTCTTATCAACGCGACGCTCAAGGGACCCCAGGGAGGGTAATGGGGCGGACGGACCGATTCATGAACGCTACATGAAACGCCTATCGCCCCGTATCTTCGGTTACTGCCGTGCGTGCCATTATCCGGCCTTTTGGCCAGAAGGCAAGGGGAGCCGGAGCATCAACCCACGTCGTCCGCGACGAATCCACGGACACCCACCGTCGACCAGCCCGCGTTTCCCATCCTCGATCGCCGCTAGTAGACGATCAAGCTCGTCACCTCATACCCACCCAACAGCGCGCGTCCGTTCAAGGCGGAGAGCTCGGCGAGAACGGCGATACCAGCCACCACGCCGCCGAGGCGCTCGACGAGAGTCGCCGCCGCGCGGATGGTGCCGCCGGTGGCCAACAGATCATCGACGATCAGGACCCGCTCCCCCGATCGAATCGCGTCGCGGTGCACCTCGACGGTGTTGGTTCCGTATTCGAGGTCGTAGGACTCACTGAGCGTCGCGCCCGGCAGCCGTCCCAGCTTGCGGACCGGGACGAGACCGACTCCCAACGCATAGGCAACCGGCGCACCGAAGATAAACCCCCGGCTCTCGATCGCCACGACACTCTCGACGCCGCGGTGGGCGGCGGCAATCGCGTCGACGGCGGCGCGAAAGGCGCGAGCGTCGCCCAACAGCGGCGTGATATCGCGAAAGAGAATCCCGGGCTGCGGGAAGTCCGGGACATCGCGCACGAGCGCCCGTAGCGCCGCGATCTCACCTTCCTGGTCGGGACGCATTGTCACCTCTGGCGCGTTCCCGCTCGCATCGGTCATTCCGTGCTCCTCGTCGTCATCTCGTTCGCTAACCGGGCCGGTGGCCCCGCGACCAGTCGACAGCGTTCCATTGTGCGGCGTCCGCTCGCTCGACCGCGGACGATCGCCCCGTGATGACCGGTCGTCCTCAACCAACCGCCGGGGTTGCCGCGATGAGTTGATCTAATGCGATTGGCGGAGGCCCCTCACACGCTGACGCTCCGAGACAGGCCACCTGCGCCCGCGCCAATGCCTCGACGACGTCCAGCGTGACCTCCGGTTCACCGTCGAGTTGGATCCGCGCCACCTCGTTCCCAACGCGCACATAGACGCGATATCCATGGGTCGTCACCGTGTCGCTGGCGGGAAACGCGTAGGAAATCGTGGCCGACGCATCGCCAAGTACGGGAGCGTCGTCGACGCGGCCGAGATCGAGAAACGACCCTGGCTCGGCGAAGAGCAGATCGGGTGCCCCCTCTAACCAGGCGGCGGCAGCCGCCGAGTCGTTGAAGCGATACAGCTTTGCCGCGTAATACGGAGCGATCTCCCCAGCGGTGCCGACGCTGAGGGAGCGCTCGTAACTATAGACATCGGACGCGGCGCCGTAGAGGTGCTCACGGTCGGCCGCGTCCTCCGGGTCCACGCCAAATAGCGGGAAGGTCTCGCCATTCCGGCGATCGTAGACATCATAAACCGGAGCCGGCGCCCCCGCCCGATCGATCCGCAGCAGCCGCGGCGCCAGAACGGGAGCGCCACCTCCCTGGACCGACGCGACGCGCGCGAGGAGACCCGCGCCGAGCCCTTCGACAGCGGCGACACCCCAGTCACGCTTACCCGTCAAATCCGCGATAGCGACCGCGGCGATCAGATTGCCAGCGCGAGCGGTCAGCTCGAGTTGCACGGCAACTGAGCCAGCGTCAGCACCAGGCACGAACGTGCGCGTGATACGGGACTCCTCGCCAAGGGCGATCAGCCCCCTGACCGGCCGTCCCGCCGCTGCCGGCACCTGTTCCCCGAGGAGGACAAAGGCCGCGGCCGCCCCAGCCGGACTACCGTATTCGGTGATCGCCGAGCTCACCGTGGCGGCAATCTGCCCTGGCGCCCGCTCTTGAGGTAACGCCAGCCTGCTCTCGTAATGAGCCCGCCACCCAGCCGCCGCCAGCTTGGTGACCAGCGAGGTTGCCGCGGCTCGTGTCCACTCGCCGCGGTCCCTGGCGAGGTCAACCGCTTGGTCCGTCAGCGCGACCTGTTCCGCTCCCGCCAGCGCGAACCCGGGCTCAGGCAGATCGGGCGGCGTCAGCGTCATCGCGGCCAGGTCGAGCGAAACTGGCGGCGCCTCTTGAACGACCGCTGGCTGGGGGCCAAATGTCCGCAAGCCAGCCGGCGGCCCGCCAATGAGCAGGCTAACAACCAGCAGCACGAGACTAACCGATTCCCGGCGCCCATGGACGACGCGGAGGGTTGCCACAGGGCTCGTCTTCTCCGGCGGGTGATGGCGCGGCCGCCTGCACGGAGCGGTCACGACGATTGTGACGTCACCGATCAGAGGAGACAAGCCGCGACTCCCGGCCGGCGGCGGAAGTCACCATAACTGACGTCACCTTGGAGTGTATAATGACTCTGCGCGATGAGATAGTATCGTCGCGAAAGGATGAAGAATAATGGCCAAGCAACGTATCGCGATTCTTTTTCTCGTGCTGGTCAGCCTCCTCGCGGCGCGCTCCGCGGCGAGCGCCGATTGGGCGCCTCCCGTGCAGACGAGCGGCATCCAGGGTCAAGTCACGATCGGCCCAACCTGTCCCGTGGAGCGAATCGACGACCCCTGCCCCGATCTCCCCCTCGCGGCAACCCTGCTCGTCCAGGACGTCTTTGGCAACGATTTGCTGACAGTCCAGAGCGGCGAGGACGGGTTCTTCTCCGTCAGCCTTGAGCCAGGTCAGTACACCCTCGTACCCCTCTCACCTTCGCCCGGCGCGCCACCGTACGCCGCGCCCCAGGTCGTCTCGGTCCTGCCGGGTGGCTACACCTTCGTCGTCGTATCCTATGACAGCGTTATCCGCTAGCCCGCCGGCGACCTGCCCATCAGCGCGACGTCGTTCTGTCCCAGTCCAGCGCTGATCTGCCTGATGATCGTAGTCAAGCCGCTAGCGACATCGGGAATGATGTGTGCTCCATCGGAGCGCGGCAGCCCGGCCGTCGTCGCCATGCCTCGCCTCATGGAATCCGGCGCGCCCAGATCGACTCCGGAAAACGCTCCTGGATCTCGCGCCAGACCTCGTACATCTCGGCTGAGGAGTGCGTCTTGAGGTAGACGGCGATACCGCGCCAGTAGATCGCCTCGGGCGCCAACGGAGCATCCGGGTTGCGCTCCAAAACCTCCGCCAGCAGCCTGATCGCCCGGTCGTACTCCGCCCAGCGCAAACGCGCGTTCGCCTCCCCGATGTCGAGCATGTCGAGGAAATCGCTGGCCGGCAAGAAATTGACGGATCGGTAATGCACCACGCCACGGCGGTCCGCGACGAGCAAAGTCGGCGTCCAAATCACGTTCAGCGGACGCACGAACTCGCGATCCGCGAACAGATCGAGGCGCAGCGGCACGAACCGCTCCGCAATGGTCCGCCGCACCTGAGCGTCTCGATACGTCACGGCATCGAGCTTGGCGCACCCCGCTCAGGGATCCTTCGACACGTCGATCAAGAGTGGCCGCCGCGTCGCCCGCGACTGGTCGAGCGCCCGATCCCAATCGGCCAGCCAGGCGATAGGAGTAGCCATCTCCTCCTCAACCGTCATCGCGTCTCGACGTGAGTCTGGGCGTCTTCAGCCGCCATTTCCCCCTGCTCGTAGTAGCCGGGGGGCGGGCCTTCTTCGCCATAATAGAGAAACTCGGGCGCCAGATCGGCGCCGTTTGGCCAGACAACCGTGCCCAGCTGGGAATCCACCCGCACTTGGGCGAAAAAGGCCGGGTCACGCAATGGCTCAAAGACTGGGCCCCAGAGGTCCGAAGCCATGTCAATTTCGCGCCGGGTTCCGTCTGAGAAGGTGACGTCAAGGACAAAAGCTCGTGGTACCGTCACGCTGACAGCTCGTTCCATCATGGGACCTCTTACCTCCGTTTAGTTCAGCGGCATAATCCGAGTCGGCGCTTCACGTCGCTGTACCCGCTGCCAATTCTCCATCAGTTCGCCTTGGTGCAGTGCCGCCCACTCAACCACGAGATTCCGCGCTCGTCTCGGCAGCCGCCCTTCCAAAACATTCATACCGTCAATGCCGATCACCGCCTCGTACTCCCCGTAGATCGCATGAAAATGAGGTGGGGGATGCTCCCGATGGTACATCGCGATCACGATTCCGTAGAATTCAGACACCCTCGGCACGGAAGGCTCTCTCCATCCAAACCTCCTCAGAGACTGGACCGTAGCGGCGCGGCATACTTCAGCCTCACAAACGTCCTGCGTTGCTATAGTTGACAGTCTCATGCGATGACTGATCGGAGTAAGACCAGTGATCTCCAGTGTAGCGAGCTCGCCGACCATGACAAGCGCCCCCGACCAAGCCCGCGCCGCCGGCATCAACCCGCTCGACTACCTGCGACAACGCGGGTACGTTCAGGACGTCTCCGACGAGCAGGGTTTGCGGGCCGCGTTCGCGGCTGGGCCGCTCACCGTCTACCAGGGCTTCGATCCCAGCGCCAGCTCGCTCCACGTCGGCAACCTCGTCGGCATCATGATGCTCGCCTCGCTCCAGCGCTGCGGTCACCGCCCGATCGCCCTCGGCGGCGGCGGCACGGCGCTGGTCGGCGACCCTTCCGGCAAGACCTCAGTCCGGAAGCTGATCACCCCTGAGGAGATCGAGCGCAACCTCGCCGGCGTCCTCCCCCAATTCGCCCGCTACCTCGACTTCGATGGGGGCCGCTTCGGCGGCAACGCGCCCGCCACGCTCCTCAACAACGCCGACTGGCTCCTCCCGTTGCGCTACATCGACTTCCTCCGCGACATCGGGCGCCACTTCTCGGTCAACGAGATGCTGGCGGTCGAGACCTACCGCCAGCGCCTCGAAACGACCGGGCTGAACTTCGTCGAGTTCAACTACCGCCTCGTCCAGGCGTACGATTTCCTCCACCTCTTCCGCGAGGAACACTGCCTGCTGCAAATCGGCGGTTCCGACCAGTGGGGCAACATCGTCGCCGGCGTCGACCTCATCCGGCGCGCCGACGGCGCCAAGGCGTTCGCCCTCGTCTCGCCCCTGATCATGGCCAGCTCCGGCCAAAAAATGGGCAAGACGGAAGGCAACGCGGTCTGGCTCGACCCCGACCGCACCAGTCCCTTCGACTACTACCAATATTGGATCAACACGGACGACGCCGACGTCGGCCGCTTCCTCCGCCTTTACACCTTTCTCCCCGAGGAACGGATCGCCGCGCTGACCTCCGTCTCGGGCGAGGCCCTGCGCGAGGCAAAACACGTCCTTGCCTCCGAAGCGACGGCGCTGACCCACGGGACGCAAGCGGCAGATGACGCCCAGGCGAGTGCCCGTCGGCGCTTCGCCTCACCCCAAGATCATCTACTGTCCGGCACGTCTCTTGGCGCGTCGGCAGCTTCTGCCTACCTCGATGATCCCGCCATGCCCAAAACCGAGGTGCCCTCCACCGACCTCGCGGTTGGAGTGACCCTCGCCGATCTCTTCGTCCGCACGGGGCTCTGCAAATCCCGCAACGACGCCCGGCGCCTCGTTGCCCAAGGCGGCCTCTCGTTGAACGGCCAACGCATCGACGATGCGGACGCTCTATTCGAGGCGGAAGCCGGATCAGCCGCGCTCCTTCGTGCCGGCAAAAAGCGCTTTCACCTGGTCCGCGTCGTCTAGAACTCCGGCGGTCGCGCGAGCCGGACCACCAATGTTTCGGCCAGGCTCCCGGGTCACGTCGACGGCGACGCCGACGGCATCACCACCGGTCGGGCCACCGTCCGCGCCGCGATCGCCCCGAGCGTGATCACCACCGCGATCGCGACGGCAATCGGCTCGACCCCGAAAAGGTCGGCCGCCAGCCCCGCCAGCAGCGTCGGCAGCAACGCCCCAACGTTGCCCAGCAGCGTCGTCGTCGCGATCGTCTGCCCCCGGCGGGACGCTGGGGTGTGCGTCAGCAGCAGCGATCGCGCGGTAACGCTGACCAGCGCCGAGCAGAACCCCGCCGGGACCGAGAGGAGCATCGCGACGACCACGAGCGACGGGATGCCAGCTAAATCGGCCACCTGGTTCAGGGGCAGACGAACGTCCTGGACGAGAAAGTTCCGCAAGGGGGTGACGAAGCCGAGCGCTCCGACGCACCAGGCAAATCCGATCAGCCCAGCGGTGGCGATCCGCTGCTCTCCCAGCGTGCGCCCGACCCATGGAGCAACTCTCAGCCCCAGCACCAACCCGATCGCCGCTGGCGCAAAAACGAAGACGGTGTTCTCGGCCGCCGTATCGAGCACCCGCTTGAGATACAGCGGCATAATCACGACCAGCGCGCTCATCCCGATTCCGATTAAGACGTCGTTGACGAGCGCGCGGTAGGTGACGTCGTCCGCGCGGGCCCCGTACCACCCATCGAGGAGCGTCGTCGCCACCGACCGGCGACGGCGATCGCTGGCGCCGACGACGTGCTCATCCAGGGGCGGCAGCATCGCCACCAATCCAGCGGCGACGAAAAACAGCGCCGCACAGGTGGCGAAGAGCGCCCGCGGACCAGCAATCCGCAGCAGGAGCGGGGCGAGGACGACCAGACCAGCGAGCTGCGCCAGCGTCAGCGCCAGGTTGGAGAGCGCCTGGGCGGAGGTGTAGCGCTCCCGTGGCACGAGGGCGGTTAACGCCGCGCTTTCCGACGGCGAGTAGAACTGATGGATGGTCCAAAAGCCGAGCGTCGCCGCGAAGATGCCCGGCAGCGATGGCTCATGGGTAATCAGCACAAAGGCAAAGACAAAGCGAACGGCGTTGAGCGCGATCAACAGTGGGCGGCGGGGCAGAATATCGACGACGATGCCCGCTGGTAGCCCAAACGCGATCGAAGGCAGGATCGAGCAGATCACAAACAGCGAATTGTACGTCGCCGAGTCGGTCTGATCGGCGACGATCAAGAGGAACGCGTAGAGCAACGCGCCCTGCGCTGTCTGGGCGGCGATCCGGCTCAACCAAAACGTGCGGAAAAGCTCATCCTGAAGCAGCGGCGGCTGCTTCGGGCCACGGTTCCGGACGGCGAAGCGGGCGACTCTTCCCCCCGCCGGGCCGAACCGTGCCCCCCGTTCCCGGCCGAGCGCCTCGATCGGCTCATCATCCGGCGCGGTACTCCCCCCCAGCGCCAATCCCGCCGGCCCGATCTCAGGTGAGCTGGTCGCTTCCTCAGCCTCACTCCGCGCCCCTCGGGTTACCGTCCCCGGCGGCATCGTCGCGGGCGAACCCAACGGTCGCAGCGCGACCCGTCGCACCGGTCGCGGCCGGCCGGAGCGGCGAGGGCCGCGACCGGAACCGGGACCGACGGGTTCGGATGGAGGTGTTCCCGGGCTACTCACGCGTCGCGACCGACCTTCGCTGCCGTCTGCCGCTCGGGACCGCGACGCCATGGTCGCCGGTCCGCTCCAAGCTTAGCGCGATTAGAGCAATGGAGGAGGATACCGTCGCCGGGACGACGCACCGCCGGCGGCACGTTCAGCGACCGGCGGCGCGTCCGCAGGACTACCGCCAGCATCGCTCAAGAGCCGAAGGGGAGGGCGTCACGCACCATCTGCATGGACGGCAAAATATCGAGCAACGCGATCAGCAGGAGGAGATCGCCAGCGACGAGAACGGCCATCAGCGCGATCGGCCCCACCGGGCCGACCTGCCCCATAAACCGGCCCAGACCGAATGCGTTAACGGTCACGGCGACGAAGATCAGCCACGCCAGCCCGACGAAGAACCCGCCCAGCATCTGCGCCTCGCTCCGCGGCAGATCGCGCCAGAGCAAGATCGCCAGGTTCAGCACTCCGAGCAACATCCCGGGCAGGAGGAGCAGCGCGACGTAGGACCAGAGCCCGTGCACGGCGCGCGCACCCGGTCCGAGCCTCGCCGCGCGTCGCTGGTGCGGCCAAACCCCTTCGACCGAGCTCTCGACCGCCTGGATCGTAAACACCAGGGCGACGCAGACCAGAATCAGCAGCCAGAGCCGGCCGTCGTCGAGCCGCAGGCCATCGCGCACCTTGTCCAACGACAATCGACTCTACCTTGCCCTTCACCCACCACGCGGCCCCGGCCCCGTCGCCGCGCCACCAAGACATCGCGAGGGTAGCACACAGCCGCCAGGGAATGGCCGCCACCACTCATACCGATTCTGGATGATTGGTAGGTCTTTGCCCCTCGCGGGACCGCGTTCCCCTCTCCCGATGCGCGGGGTAGGGGGTGAGGGCCGTTTCCGCGCACCGGGTCGGGTGCCCTCTGGGTAGCGGGAGGGGTGAGGATCAACGTCGGCGCTGACAACGCCGTGTATTCATCCTGACTCCGTAAGAGCGTTCCGCTGGCCGCCATCCGAACGGCTCTCCGTCTCATCGATCCTGTCGGCGAGGTAGCCCCTGTCACCGCATCTTTTTGGTCGGCCACCCCGATAGCCCCCACAATGTGTGAGGCATGCGGCACCGTTGTTCCGCCCCGATCTTCCTCATCGCTCGCTTGCCCACGGTTCCCCCACGCGTGATACCTGGTGCTGATCGCTCATGACCGCTCGCCTCTACGCCGATCCCGACCACCACCCCTTTGCGTTTGGCGAAGGGCCAACCCGGGCCTTGCTGATTCCGGGATTCATGGGGACGCCAAAGGAGATGCGCCCCCTCGGCGAGGCGCTGGCCGAAGCGGGCGCCGCCGTCCGCGGCATTCTGCTACCTGGGTTCGGCCCCGACGTCGAACGGTTAGGGACGGTCCGCGCCGCCGATTGGTTAGCCTCCGCCGGCGCGGCCTGGAATGAGGTGCGGACCGACGCCGGACGCACTGTCCTGGTTGGGTTCTCCATGGGCGCCGCCGTCGCTCTCCAGCTCGCCGCCAAAGATCCCCCAGACCGGCTGATTTTGCTCGCTCCCTTCTGGCGGTTCTCCGACCGCCGCGCCCTCGCCCTTCCCCTCCTGAAACATGTCATCCATAGCTTCCGCCCGTTCGAAAAGGCCGATTTCACCGACCCCGCCGTTCGCCAGTCCTTCGCCGAGATGGCGCCGGACACCGACCTCGACGATCCAACGATGCAGGCGCGGCTGCGGCGCGAGACGGTCATCCCCACCGCGACCCTCGACGAGCTGCGCCGCGTCAGCGCCGCCGCTGGGGTCGCCGCCCAGCGGATTACGGCGCCGGCGCTCGTCCTCCAGGGGACAGACGACGCCACCGCCCTGCCGCGCTTCACCCGCCACCTCGCTTTTCGACTCCGCGGCCCGCTCGCCCTCCACGAGCTGGCCGGAGGACACCTCATCGTCGCCTCCGACGGTCCAAGTTGGTCGACCGTCCGCGCCCTCGTTACCAGCTTCGCGAGCGCTCGGTGAGCGCTTCCCGCTGCCCGCGCCGGCCACGGCCCCCAACCTCTCAACGACGTGAGCGTTCCCCGTTCCTCCGGCGCGCGGCCCTCGTGTTGCTATCAGCCCAGGTCGTCCTCGCCATTCGCGTCTTCAGCCGCATGCTGCGTACCGCTCGCGGCCGCCGCATGCCAGCCGCCGATCCGTCCGAGGTGATCGATGGACGCGTCTCCGTCATCGTCCCCGTCCTGAACGAGCGCGACCGGCTCGGCCCGTGCCTCGACGGCTTGACGGCTCAAGGACCCGAAGTCGCGGATATTCTCGTGGTAGACGGCGGCTCAACGGACCACACGCCTGACCTGGTTCAAACATACGCCCGCCGCGACCCGCGCGTTCGCCTCATCGACGCGCTCCCAGTTCCAACGGGCTGGAACGGCAAGACGCATGGCCTTCAGGTCGGCTTGAATCAGGCCCCGACGGAAATAGATTGGATCGTGACCATCGACGCCGATGTCCGACCCGCGCCCGGTCTCGTCCGCGCCCTCCTCGCGTTCGCCCGCCAGGAAGACGTCCTTGCCCTCAGCCTGGCGACGCTTCAGGACCTATCTGGACCCCCCGAGGCCGCGCTGCACCCCGCGCTGCTCACCACCCTCGTCTATCGCTTCGGCATTCCCGGCCTCGCGACGAACCGGGTCTCAGCCGTCCAGGCGAACGGTCAATGCCTTCTCCTCCGGCGAGACGTGCTCGCCGCGGCCGGTGGCTTCGCGTCCGCCCGCGACTCGCTCTGCGAAGACGTCACGCTGGCGCGCACTATCGCGGCGCTGGGGTACCGCGTCGGGTTTTACGAGAGCGAGGGGCTGGTCTGGACCGCCATGTACACTGGCTGGCGGGACGCCTGGCGCAACTGGACGCGATCCCTGCCGCTGCGGGACCGCTACTCTGGGCTAGCCGGTTGGCTTGGCCTGGTCGAAGTCACCCTTGTCCAAGCGATCCCCCTGCCGCTCGCGATCGTCCTCAGCCGGTCGCGCCGCCAAACCCTCCCGATCGCGGTGCTCGCGTATCTCAATCTGGGTCTTGCCATCGCTCGTCTCGGGGTGCTCGTCGGGACATCCCGCGCCTACCGCTCGCGTCCATGGAGTTACTGGGTGTCGCCCGTGTCCGACGTACCCGTGGCGGTTGGAGTATGGTTGAGCGCGGTTCGCCGCCGCCACGAGTGGCGCGGTCGTCCCATCATTCGTGGAGGTCCCAGATGAGGCTTGCCCGCCTCCTACTCATCGCCCATCTCGCCGCCCTCGGCTTCGGGCTGGCCGGTATCCTGATCGCGATTCCCAACCCCCAGTTGTGGGCCGATCAGGCCTGGGGTCTGAAGGTCTTCAACTTCGGCATCACCTACGCCGGATCGCTGCACATCGTGCTTGGCGCGCTGGCGATGTTCACCTTCGGCCTCTACGCCCTCGGCTGGCGGCGAACCTCGATCTTCTTCGCCCTGTCCATGCCCATCTCCCTCAGCGCCGAGCTCATCGGCACCGGCACCGGCTGGCCCTTCGGCAACTACGCCTATACGGACTTTCTCGGCTACAAGATCGCGGGCCATGTCCCCTTCTCGATCCCACTCTCCTGGTTCTACGTCGGCTTCGCGTCGCTCCTCCTCGGCAGCGCGATCGCCTCCCGCCGTGGTCTCCGACCGCGCGGCGCCTGGTCGGTCGGTCTCGGCGTCTGGTTCCTGACGGTCTGGGACCTGGTCCTCGATCCGGCAATGGCCCACAAATCGCTGCCGGTCAAGTTTTGGGAGTGGAGCGAGACCGGCCCCTACTTCGGCATGCCGATCCAGAACTTCGCCGGTTGGACCGCCACCGGGTTGATTTTTATGTCGCTCAGCCGTTGGGCCTGGCGACAGGGAGCCGATCCCGACCGGGACCGGATCGCAATCTGGTTCCCCCTGACCATCTACGCGGCGAACGCGTTCTTTGCTATGGTCCTCAGTGCCAGCGTCGGCCTCTGGCTGCCGATTCTCCTCGCGGTTCTCCTCGGCCTCGTGCCAGCTACCTTGGCTTGGCGAACCGGTCCGACGGGACCAGCGCCACGCACGAGCGACGGATCGTGGCGGCCATTGCCGACCCAGTAGGCGCGGTCGGTCGCCGCGTCGTCAGCGGCTATTGCCGGCGGGCGCTGCGCCGCGACGTCGATCTCCACGTGGATGGCCTCGAACACGTGCCCCCGAGCGGCCCCGCCATCCTCGCCGCCCGCCACGTCCACCACCTCTACGACGGCTGCGCGCTGGTCACGACCATCCCTCGACCAGTCGCGATCATGGTCGCCCTCGATTGGGTTCGACCGGGGCCACAGCGGCAGGCAATGACCTGGGCCTGTGCCGCCCTCGGCTGGCCGACCATCTTCCGATCAGACAGTCCAGCCGCCACCGAGGGCGCCGAAAGGTCTCGGCTCCTCCGTCGCGCGACCCGGGATGCCGTGGCGCTCCTGCGCGCTGGTCAACTCCTGCTCGTCTTCCCCGAGGGCTATCCTAACGTCGACCCCCATCCGACGCCGAAACCTGACCTCGACGCCTTCCTCCCCTTTCGCCCTGGCTTCGTCCGCCTCGCCGCCCTCGCGGAGCGAGACGGCCGGACGCGGGTACCGATCGTCCCCGTCGGATTTTCCTACCAACGCGGCTCGCGCTGGTCGGTCACCCTCCGCTTCGATCCACCAAGGTATCTGGACCAGGAGATGGCGCCGGCGGACCTGGCTCGCCTCGTCGAGGAGCGCGTCCGCGAGCTCTCCCGCCCATAGTCAATCGTCGCCACCCCGGCTCAGAAGCGAGACCGCGACGACGAGGGCAGATACAGTCCCAAAAACGCGGCGGCCACCGTCGGCATCGCTCGCAATTTTCGCTGCGTCGGAACCTGGGCGCGGCCCGCGAAGACGTCGTAGCCCTGCTCCTCGATCCGCGACAAAATCTTGCCGTAGAGGTGGGCGCTGGCGAGCGCGGTCAGTTGTCCTGCCGGGGCGAGCGCATGGATACCAGCGCGTCCCGACTCGTAGAGGGCGCGGGCGCGCGCGATCTCGAATGCCACGAACTCGGGGAATCTGCCTGTCGGCCGCCCAGCGAGGATCGCCGCCGGATCACAGCCAAACGACGCCAGGTCGTCCAGCGGCAGGTAGAGGCGGCCCATTCGCGCGTCCTCCGCCACGTCCCGGAGAATATTGGTCAGTTGCATCGCGATGCCGAGATCGACCGCGTGCGAGAGCGCTTTCTCGTCGCCGCAGCCAAGGATCGGCGCCGCCATCAGACCAACCGTCCCCGCCACCCGGTAGCAGTACAGCCGCAACGCGTCCCAGGTCATGAAAGGTTGATGATCCATGTCCATCCGCACGCCAGCGAGCAGATCACGCGCCGCCTCACGCGGCACGCCGTACCGCTCTCGGACGGCGGCGAAAGTGACTGCGATCGGGTGCAGTGGAAGGTCGAGCTCCGTTTCCCAAGCGTCGAGCGCTCTCGCCGCGGCCGCAACTCCCGTCGCCGGTGCACGGTCCACGATATCGTCGGCGACGCGGCAAAAAGCATAGACGGCGTAAATGGCCCGGCGCCGATCCGAGGGTAGGAACCTGCTGGCGAAGTAGAAGGTTCGACCATACTCGCGGGCGACGTCTTCGCACGCCCCCCAGTCCACCCGGGCAGGCACCCTCTCGACCTCGCCAGCTGCTTGATCGAACAACGCTTCTTCCCAGGGCCGTCAATGGGCCCGGTTCCGGAGACAATCCGCTCGCCTCCGTCGCCGAGCCGCGCGAGCACCCAGCACCGGAATGTCAGCCTAGGCTACCGCCGCTCTCGGCAGCAAGCACCCATGCTACGAGAGCCCCTCACAGTCGGTAACAAGCGCCACCTGCATCTCAGTCGCATCCCCCAGGCACGCACCTAGCACGAGGCCATCCACCCGCCCGGCGGCGCGCGTCACAAATCCGCTTGACCGGCCTTGACCCCGCACCGGCTTCGAGCGCGGTTCACGCGTCGCGCGCTCGACGCCGGTTGCCGCTCAATCCGCGGTCTCCCGGGCCGCTCGTATCGCCGCCAGTTCCGCGTTCCCGCGCTCCCGCAGCGCGGCAAGCCAGCGCTCCCGATGCGGCCGTAACGCGTCGACCAGCACCTCCGCCACCGCCAGGTTCCGCAACCACTTGCGGTCGGCCGGCACGACGTACCACGGAGCATGAGGCGCGTTGCATTCTCTCAGCGCGTCCTCGAAGGCCGCGATGTAGTCCCCCCACGACCGGCGCTCGATCCAATCGGCGCTCGACAGCTTCCACGCCTTGGCGACGTCGTGCTCGCGCGCCAGCAGCCGCTCCTCTTGTTCCTCCTTGCTAATGTGCAGGTAGAACTTGACCAGGATCGTCCCGCTGTCGGTCACCAGCCGCTCAAAGGCGTTGATGTGCGCGTAGCGTGCGCGCCAGACCTCCTCTGGGACAAGGTCATGGACCCGCGCCACCAGCACGTCCTCATAGTGCGAGCGGTTGAAGATGACCATCGCTCCCCGCTCCGGCGTATGCGGATGGATCCGCCACAGGAAATCGTGCGCCCGCTCCTGGGCGGTCGGCACCTTGAAGGCCACCACCCGCGTCCCCTGCGTGTTAACTTCAGAGAAGACGTGGCGAATCGTTCCGTCCTTGCCGCTGGTATCCAGCCCTTGCAAAACGATCAGCACCGACTCGCTGCCCGCGGCGTACAGCAGCTCCTGCAGTTCGCCAAGTTCCCCCGCCAGTTTCCGGAACCGCTCTTCCCCAACCGTCCGTTCGATCTTGCCATCACCTCGCGGATCGATCGCGCCCAAATCGACCCGTTCGTCGCCCACAACCCGGATCGCGTAGCCCATCGCCCTCTCCTCCCCGCGTCACGCCATCGATGGAACGTTGGCGCACCGATGGTGCCATCATCGTCCGAGCCCAGCGTTCACGCACCCGCCGATGGCAGCCGGCGCTGCTACGCACCGGCCAGTTCGCTCTGGAGACGGAAGACGCTCCTTCCCCACCTGGGGCACGCCGAACGATCGCCGTCCGACTGGGGACGCCGCCTGTCACGCGCACGGCTGAGGGTGCCGCCCGTTCCACGCGCGAGTCGCTTGACAAGGCGCGGAGACGGCCCTAGATTGCCACAACTGACCAATTCACAACTGCGCGACCTGGATTCGTTTGGGCGTTCGGCACGAGGTTCATTCCTATGCGGCCTGAGCTGACCGTCGACCGATCGATCATCCGGGTTCCGGAGTTCCAGCGCCTCCGCACCGTCCCAAACGGGGGACGTGCCAGAGGCGCCGGTTTCACCCCGGACGGGTTGCGATCTCGTCAGCCGGGAACTCGGTCGCCATTCACAATGAGGAGGATGTAACCGATGGTCCATCAGGAGAAGGTTAGGACACTCGTCGACGATTACAAAGCCGGCCGGATGAGCCGGCGCGACTTCCTGATTGGCGCCGCCGCGCTCGGCTTTTCGGCCACGGCCATAGCCGGCGCCTTGACCGCCACCTCGGCGGCGATGCCTGCCCTCACGGCCGATCTCAAGAAGGTTCCACGCGAGAAGACGGTCGTTGCCTCTCGAAGTGCCATCGCCGGCAAATTCGACGAGGCGGGACTCTGGAACCCGTTCATCCCGGCCGCCAATCACCAGCTCGGTTCGCAACTCGTTTTTGAACCGCTCGCCTTCTATAGCGCATTCCAGGACAAGTTGATCATGTGGCTGGCGGAGAGCTACGAGTACGCTCCCGACTACATGTCCCTCACCGTCAAGACCCGCCCTGGCGTGAAGTGGAGCGATGGCAAACCGTTCTCCGCCGAAGACGTCGCCTACACCTTCACTCACCTCGTCGAGATCGGCTCCGCGGTGAAGTGGGGCGCGAATGTTCAGCAGTTCGTCAAGACCGCGACGGCATCTGACGCGAACACGGTCCTCTTCAACTTCAAGGTTCCGGCCCCGCGCTTCTTCGAGTTCATTTCGTACAAGTTCGACATCGGCGTCTATATCGTGCCGAAGCACATCTTCGAAGGTCAAGACTGGGCCAGCTTCGCCCACTTCGACATCGCCAAAGGCTGGCCCGTCACCACCTCTCCGTGGCGCGTCATGTTCTCCTCCACGGATCAGAAAGTGCTGGATCGCGCCGATTCGTGGTGGGGTGAGGCCGCTGGCGTCGCCAAGCTGCCCGCCGCCGAGCGGTTCGTCTACCTTCCCGATCCGGGTGAACAGGGCCTGGCAACGGGGATGATCTCGAATCAGTACGACATCACGACGGGCATTCAACCCGCGACCTTCGCGACGGTCTTCGAGGGCAGTGACAAGGTCACCACCTGGACCGGGCGCGAGGCCCCCTTCGGCAACGTCGACTGGTGGCCACACTCGCTCTATCTCAACAACGAGAAGGCTCCTTACGACGACCCGGATATCCGCTGGGCGATCAGCTACTACCTCGATCGCGATCAGATCATCGACATCGGATGGTCGGGCGCGAGCAGCCCCTCGACCCTCTTCGTCCCCGATTACCCCGGTCTCAAACCCTACGTCGAGGCGGTTCAAGACCTCATCGACAAGTATCCGTACCTCGAGTTCAACAAGGACAAGGGCGACGCCCTCTTGACCGGCAAGGGTTGGAAGAAAGACGGCGACGGCATGTGGCAGGACGCCACCGGTAAGCCCGTCAATCTCGAAATCATCAGCTTCTTCGACTTCACCGGGGTCGGTCCCGTCGTCGTCGAGCAGTTGAAGCGAGCCGGCATCGCCGCCACCTATGCCGAGCCGCCAGACATGTTCACCCGCTTCAGCTCGGGCGACTACACCGGCGCCCTCTTCGGCCACGGCGGGAGTTACAGTGGCGACGTCTGGTACTCGCTGAACCTGTATCAGACGGCGTCCGAGAAGATTCCGGGCGGACACCTCGTCAACTTCTCGCGGTGGCACAACGACGAGTTCGACAAACTCGTCGATGAGCTCTACGGCATCAGCCCCACCGAGACCGAGAAGGTGATGGCCATCTGGAAGAAGTGCCTCGCCCTGTGGCTCCCTGCCTATCCAGACATCCAGATCTCGCAGGGTCTCCACCGCTTGCCGATGAACACCACCAACTGGACCAACTGGCCGACCGCGGAGAATGCATACGTCAACCCGGCTCACTTCCACCTCACGTGGGGCTTGGTCATGCATTCCCTCAAGCCGGCGGCGCAATAGCTCCGGCGAGCACGTGAGCCTGAGGTGGGGAGGGGCGCAAACGCCCCTTCCTACCTCGCTCTCCGCTGCTGAAGCGCGTCGAAGGAGAACGCCGTGCCGATCGACTACGTGCTGAGGCGCCTCGGTGTCTTCGTGCTTACCATTTGGCTCGCGGCCACCGTCAACTTCTTCCTACCGCGCCTCGGTGGCGGAGATCCGGTCCGTCAGCAGCTGGTGCAGCAAGCCGCGCTCGGAGGCAGCATCCAGACCGGCATGGAAGGCATGATCGAGATCTATGACGAAAAATTTGGCCTAAATAAACCGCTTTGGAAGCAATATCTGACGTACCTCGGCGATACGGCGCATTTCAATTTCAACTACTCGATGACGAACTATCCGCGAAGTGTTCTCTCGATCATTCGCGAGTCACTCCCCTGGACGCTGGGGCTCCTGACGACCACCATTATCATTTCGTGGATCATCGGCAGCCTCCTCGGCGCCTTCATGGGCTGGCCACGGGCCCCGAAGCTGCTTCAGTTCCTGATGCCACCCCTCCTCTCATTGAATGCGATCCCCTTCTTCTTACTTGGGCTGGTCCTCGTCTATCTCTTCGCGTTCCGTCTCCGTTGGTTCCCGCTGCTGTATGGGTATAAGCCCGGCACGTTCCCCGTCTGGAGCTGGTCCTTCGCGCTCGATGTCCTCTATCACTCGGTGCTTCCGGCCCTTTCCATCATCCTCGTGTCTATCGGTGGCTGGGCACTCTCGATGCGCTCGATGATGGTCACCACGACCGGTGAGGACTACGTCACCTACGCGGACGCGAAGGGGCTCAAGGACAGCACCATCTTTGCCCGGTACTCGATTCGGAACGCGCTCCTCCCCCAAACCACCGCGCTCGGGCTGGCGCTCGGTCAGGTAATCGCCGGCACGATCATCGTCGAGGTCATCTTTTCCTACCCCGGCATCGGCAAAGTGCTCTACTCCGCGATTCGGGGCTCCGACTATTTCCTGGTTCAAGGCATCGTCTTCATGCTCATCCTGGCGATCGGCCTCGCCACCTTGATCCTTGACCTGATCTATCCATTGCTCGATCCGCGAATCACGTACGCGAGGAGCTAGCATGGGAGTCGCGGTCCACGATGGCACGATCCCCGTCCCCCGGCGCGTTCCCGCCCTGAGAGGGATGCCCAGGGGCGTCTTCGATTACGTGCGGCGCAATCGCTCGCTCCTCGTCGGCCTGGGCTTTCTCGTCGCGCTCGCCCTCTTCGTCATCATCGGGCACCTCACCGTGGATGTGACGGACGCGCGGCCGCTTTCGGTGCGCAGCTTGCGCCCACCCTCTCAGGAGCTTCCGTTTGGGAGCGACAAACAAGGCCGCAACCTCTACGCCGTGATGGTGGAAGGAACCCCTCTCACGTTTCGCCTCGGCTTCCTCTGCGGTCTCTTAGGCGTGACGCTCGGGGCCGTGGTCGGGTTTATCGCCGCCTATTACGGCGGAGTCGTCGACGAAATTCTCAAAATCCTCATCGACGTCGGGCTCACCGTCCCAGGTTTGCTGATCCTCGTCGTCCTGGCGATGCGCATCCGCGGCGGCATGACTGTCACCGAGATGACCTTCGTCATCTCCGTCGTCGCCTGGCTCTATCCGGCGCGCACGATCCGCTCCCAAGTTTTGACGATGAAACAGCGCGCCTACGTTCAGGTGGCGCGTCTGTCAGGCACGAGCAGCTTCGGCGTCATCGTCAAGGAGCTGCTGCCGAACCTGCTGCCGTATCTCGTGGGCACCTTCGTCACCTCGATCTCGGCCGCCGTCCTCGCCGCGATCGGCCTCGAAATGCTCGGTCTCGGCCCGTTCGAAGCGCCGACCCTGGGGATGACGCTCTACTGGGTCAACTACAACGCCGCCATCATCAACGGCTGGTGGTGGTGGTGGACCCCTCCGATCGTCGTCATTTCGATCCTCTTCACGGGCCTATTCTTGATCGCCGTTGGCTTGGACGAGTTCGCGAACCCTCGGCTGCGCAACCGCGTCTGATCCACTGACCACGAGCTCACCGACCGATCATGCCTCGTACGGACTCCGGGTGATCCCCAGGGCTGCCGCCGGCGTTCCCTCTCTCCAAAAAATTGGGCGGGTGACCGCTGGGCGCGGGTAGGGGGTCAGTGCCGCCGCGATCTTCCCGCGTTGGAGCGGATGCCGTATTACGCCGGCCAGATCAGGCGACGGTCTCGACCACCGGCGCCGACCGCCGAGCCAGCAGGCTGTCGAGCTCCGAGGCGTCGAGTTGGGGCCTGTCCCGATAGAGGAAGCAGGCGGCGGCTCGTCCATGCTCGGTGCGGAAGAGCGGCGGGGTCGTCGTCCGGCACATCTCCATCACCATCGGGCAGCGATTCGCGAAGCGGCAGCCCTGCGTCGATTCGACGCGGGAGGGCATGTCGGCCGAGACATCCTGGAGCGTCCACCGCTTGGAGGTGTCGGCCGCCGGGATAGACTGGATCAAGAGTTGCGTGTAGGGGTGCAGCGGCTTCTTGACGACAAGGTCGACGTCGCCAACCTCGGCCATCTCCCCACGGTACAGCACGATGATGTTGTCGCTCACCTGGTACGCCGTCGTCAGGTCGTGCGTGATGTAGAGCATCGAGATACCAAAGCGTACGTGCAACTGACGAAGGCTCTCGAGAATCGTCGCTCGCAACGATGCGTCGACCATCGACACAGGTTCGTCCGCGATGATCACCCGGGGCTGGATCAAGAGCGCCCGGGCCACCATGATCCGCTGCCGCTGGCCGCCACTCAACTGGTGAGGATGGCGACCAAGGGTCTCCTCAGGACGCAATCCGACCGCATTCAGCGTCTCTTCCATCAGGGCTCTCGTTGGTTCGCCCGATTTCGCGAGACCAAAATTCTTGATCGGCGTTTCCAGGACGTGATCGACCTTGTAGAACGGGTTGTAGACCTCGTACGGGTCCTGAAAAATGACCTGCACGTCGCGCAGGAATCGGCGTCGCTCCTCACGCGACAGCGTGCGGAGGTCCTTGCCCTGGTAGAGCACCTCGCCAGATGTCGGCGCCGCGACTCCAAGCAGCAGCCGGGCAAGCGTCGTCTTGCCACTCCCGCTCTCGCCGACGATCGCCGTGATGCTCGGCGGCTCGGTGTGAACGTTCAGCGAAAAATCCTGCAACGCTACCGTCACGGCCTTGGCGCGGAGCAGGCGTCCCCCGCCGAAGACCTTCGTCGCGTGCCTGACAGCGAGCAGTGCAACCATGGAGATTCCTCAATAGAGATGGCAGGCGACGCGACGCTCCGGCTGGACCTCCCGGAGTGGTGGATCCTCGACAATGCACCGGTCGAACGCGCGGGGGCACCGAGACCGAAACACGCAACCCTGCGGCCGCTGGAGCAGAGACGGCGGCAATCCGGGGATGCCCTGAAACGCCCCCTTGTCCTCAAGCGACGGCAGACTGGCGATCAACAGTTGGCTGTACGGGTGAAGAGGGGCCCGGAACAGGTCCCCCACGTTCGATACTTCGGAAAAGCTCCCCGCGTACATGATGCCCACGCGGTCGACGACCTGCGCCATCAGACCCATATCATGACCGATCAGCAGGATCGCGGCGCCGAGCTTTTCTTGCACCTTGAGCAATGTGGCCATCACCTGGCGTTGCACGACGACGTCCAACGCACTGGTCGGTTCGTCCGCGATGATCAACGTCGGACGCAAGCTGATCGCGATAGCAATGCAAACGCGTTGCTTCATGCCGCCGCTCAGCTCGTGCGGGTACATGGCGCCGACCTGTCGCGGCAGGCCGACACTATCGAGCAACTCGTACACCCGGTCGTCGAACGCCTTTGGCGACAACACGACGCCATGGTCCCGCAGCCCGTCACGGATTTGATCCCTGACCCGAGCGACCGGATTCAGCGAGTTCATCGCTCCCTGAGCCACCAGGGCGATCTTGGCGAGGCGCGCCTCTCGCATCGCCTCGCGAGACAGCGCGAGCAGGTTCGTCCCTTCGAGGATGATCTGACCAGATTCAATCCGCCCTGGCGGCCGGATCAGGCGGAGGAGAGCGAGCGCGATGGTCGATTTGCCGGACCCCGACTCGCCCACAAGTCCGAACCGCTCACCCCGGCGGATATCGAAACTCACCCCGTTGACGGCCCGAACCGCCCCACGCGACGTGTGGTAGAAGACATGAAGGTCCCGAACTTCAAGCATTCCAGAGTCCACGTCATTCTCCGTCGAACGACTGTGTTCTTGCGCGGCTCAATGGGCAACGGAGATGGAGGCATCTCGTGTGGAAGGTCGCCCTGGAATCAGAAAGGTGTGGATGACTGCTCGGTTGTCGGCTCCGGCGCAATCATAGCCGCTCATTCCCGGTCGTCAAGCCGCGTTTCGTTCGCGGCAGACAACCATCGATCTCGTCAGAGTGAGCACGCGCTTGGCACCACCACGGGTCGCCGTGTTTGCCCCTGACCCGTAGGCGCGCCGGTGGAGACCAGTTTAGGTCAGCGTCACCCCTTCAAGCGCCAGCAGATGCTGCTTGATCTGGAGACCACCCGTATACCCACCGAGGGTGGCATCCGAGCGGATGATGCGATGACACGGCACGACAACCGGGATTGGGTTGCGGCCCAGGGCGTTCCCGACGGCGCGGGTCGCGCTCGGCCGGCCAACCCGCGAGGCGATGCCCCGGTAGGTATCCAACCGGCCAAAGGGGACCCCCGCCGTCGCCTCCAACACGTCCCGCGTAAATGGCGTCACACCGGTGAAGTCGAGCGGCAAGTCAAAGTCGTGCCGGCGCCGGCCGAAATACTCCCGGAGTTGAGCCGCTGCGTCGACAAGCACCGCCCATTCCGCACCTGACTCACACCCCTCCGGCAACGGCCGCGGATCGAAGCCGCGAGCCGCCAACCGGCGCCGGAAGACGTCCTCGGTCTCCCCCTCGGCAAAGTCGATCTCGCACACGCCCTCTTCGCTCGCGGCCACGAACAACGGTCCGATCGGGCTCTCCAATCGCGCATAGCCCGCTCGTCGCTTACCGAGCATCGAGGGGAAAGGGGGCGGTGTGGCATCGACGAGAAGATGCTCGTGAAGCTGATCGAGCGCGTCCGTCGCCTGCTCGTAGTGATCGAGTTCGTTCGCGCAATAGCGGCAACCTGTCGTGTGGTCCAGGAGCCAGTCCGACTCGCGGGGCGTCAAGTCACCGAGGAGGTGCGCCGGCATCGCCTCGCAGGCGACGTCGCAGGGATCGACGTTGGGTCGGCTCGCGACCACGATCAGATCAACCCCAGTCTCACTGGATTTGGAAGGCGGCGGCCGGTTCGGGATATCCCCGTCATCCACGGTGCCAGAGGTGGCAGCTTCAATGGTTTGGCCATCGCTTGTCTTCATCGTGACATCCATCCCGTCTGCGATATGCGCCTCGCGCCCCCAACGGGGCTCGTGTCGGCGCCGGACCGTCGAGCTGGCAATCGTCCCCCATCAGTCATGGCCCAGACGCCGCGCGCCTCGCCCGCCCCCTCACAGCCGGTCTCCGAAGCGACCGCGCAGTTTCCGCAGCGCCTCGTGGACGCTTGCCCGCGCGGCCGCCTCCGAACACCGCAGGTTGACCGCGATATCGGCGTAGGACAGATCGTGGTACTTGCGTTGCACGAGGGCGATCCGCTGCTTGAGGGGCAACGCCGCGACGAACATCTCCACTTCGCTGAGGAGATCGCGGGCGTCTAAGCGCGCCGCGTCGTCGCTGGCAACCTCCGGAATCGCTTCCGCCTGCGTGGCGTCGAGCGGCCCCACGCGGCCAAGCTTGCGTCGCTCACTGAGAAAGGTGTTGGTGGCAATCCGATAGAGCCAGGCCCGATGGTTCGCCTCCCCATCGAGCCGGTCAAACGCCCGATAGGCTTTCAGCAGCGTCTCCTGGTACAGATCATCGGCGTCGGCGTGGTTGCGCGTCAGATGGGTGGCAAACCGGTAGATCTCGGTCTGGTAGCGTGCCAGCACCTGGTCGAAGCTTGGGCAGCAACCCAGCGCCAGACCTCCAGCCTCCAAGCCGGCCACGGACCCCGTTGCCATCGCGTACGTCATCCCGTTCATCGCTCCGTCCGGCCCCCGGCCCCACCGGTCACGATTCCCACTTCCGTATAACGCGCCATCTCCCCCGTCGTGAGATCAACGCCCAGCAGAGGGCAGACGGCAGACGGCAGACGGCAGAGGGCAGAGGGCAGAGGGCAGCCTGATGATAACCGCCACCAGTTCTCACCCGCCCGCCGCTCACCACTCCCCCCTCCTGACTTCTGACTTCTGCCCTCTGCCCTCTGACTTCTCAGCACTCAGCACTCAGCACTCAGCACTCGTCTCGTCCACCATCGCACCCGCGATCGCGCCAATCGTCGCATGAGCCAAATAGGGATCGGAGAACCCACGTGTCAACACCGCAATCGCCAGCGTGCCATCCAGCGTGCTGAGAAGGCCCGCGTCGTGAGCGAGCCCCGGCAGCGTGCCCGACTTGCCACCGAACTCCACCTCGGGTCGCGGATAGCGCGCCAGGCGGTCCCGGTCCTGCTGTAGAGCGAGCAGCGCTCGCATCCGCTCGCAGCTCGCCGGCGTCGCGGCCGTCCCCTCGGCGATTGCCGTCAGCAGTGTCACCAGGTCCGCCGCGCTGGTCACGTTCTCCGGTTCGCCGGGATCGGGCGCGCGGCCGAGAAACCGCCGATTGAGCGCCGTCGCCCGCAGTCCGAGACCAGCGATCGTCGCGCCGACGCGATCCATGCCGACCGCATCCAGCAGCAGATTCGACGCCCTGTTATCGGACACCGCGATCATCAGGTAGGCGAGGTCGGTCAGCGGCAGCGTCAGACCGGGGCTCAGCCAGGCGAGGACACCGCTCCCCGGTACCGGCGCGACGGAATCAACCGCCAGCCTCGCGTTCAGATCGATCCGGTCCGCATCGACCTCCCGGAAGAGCGCCACCAGAATCACCAGCTTGATCGTGCTCGCCGCCGGGAACGGCTCGTCTCCCGCCAGAGACCACCTCCTGGCTGTCCCGACCCAATGGGCCGCGACCCCGATCTCAACCCCTTCGCCAGTCTCCTCCGCCAGACGCCGGACACGCTCCCACCCGGCCCCCCAATCCACCGCCAGACCTCCCTTCCGAAACGGGTCGCCCCGGTCACGCGTGGTAGTATGCGGGCCACACTCCTACGTCGAGCGCATCTCCATTCCGCGACCCAGACGATCCATCGGACCGCGCCCCACCCTCCCGGCACGCGTCCTCTCACCGGAGCCCGAGATCCATGAGCCGAGGCACCATCGCGCGCACGCGCCAGCGTCATCCCAATGCTCGCCAGCGCGCCGCCCGCTACGGGAAGACGCGAGCGGGCCGGCGCTCGACCGGGCTGCCTCCCCACCTCCTCCCCGGCGTGACCGGGCGGCGAGTCGGCAACAACTCAAACCGCCTTCGCCTCGCCATCGGCGCGGCGGCGATCATCCTCGTCGCCCTGATCGCCGGGTTGGTCTCGACCATCACCTCGGCCGTTGCCGGCGTCAGCGGCACGATGGTCGCCTATCGCCAGGTCAACGAGGGCCTCCCGAACGCCGCCCAGGTGATCGCCAAGACACCCCAGACCACCCGCATCCTCGATCGCGACGGAGCGCTCCTCTACGAAATCGCCGATCCGAATCTCGGCGCTGGCTGGCGCACGTTTGTTCCCCTGAACCAAGTCTCACAGAACGTCATCGACGCCACCGTCGCCGCCGAGGACGCCACCTTCTGGACCCACCGCGGCGTCGCGCCGATCGGCATCGTGCGCGGCCTAGTGATCAACCTGACCGGCGCCGGTTCGTCCGGCGCCTCGACGATCACGCAACAGTTGGTCCGCTCTCTCTATCCGCAAAAGATCAGCGCTCAGGACATCTCGTATACCCGCAAGGGTAAAGAAGCGCTGGCCGCCGTTGCTCTCGAGCGGCGCTATTCCAAGCAAGACATCCTGACGATGTACGTCAACCAGATCTTCTATGGCAACCGCTCGTACGGGATCGAAGCCGCTTCCGAAACCTTCTTCCATAAGCACGCCTCAGATCTCACCCTCTCTGAGGCCTCCCTGCTCGCCGGCCTGCCCCAGCAGCCGACCAACTACAACCCCTCGGTCTACCCCGAAAACGCCAAGCGCCGTCAGCAGTACGTGCTCGACCAAATGGTCAAGCTCCACTACATCACCCGCGCCGAAGCCGACGCCGCCTACGCCGACTTCCCCAAGATTTACGACGACCGCGAAGGTGGTGGCCAGGTGCTCGACCACCCCCACTTCGTCCAGTACGTCGTCGAGTACCTCCAAAGCAAGTACGGCGAGGATGTGCTCACCGGCGGCCTCAACGTCTACACCACGATCGATAGCGCCATCCAAAAGCGAGCCGAGGAGATCGTTCAGACGAACGTCCAGAACAATCTCACCTACTTCGGCGGTCGCAACGCCGCGATGGTCGTCCTGGTCCCCTACACTGGCGAGATCCTATCGATGGTCGGCTCCGCCAACTTTAGCGACGCCTCCATCGAGGGCCAAAACAACATCACCACCTCGATGCAGCAGCCAGGTTCGGCGATCAAGCCGATCGTCTACGCCGCCGCCTTCGAGCAGGGCTGGAATCCAAGTACCGTCGTCCTCGACGCCCCCTTCCGCGAAGATACTCCCGGCGCGGTCGATCCCGTCACCGGGGCGCCGTCCCCCTACTATGAGCCTCAAAACTATCTCCAAACATTCAACGGCGCCGTCCCCGTCCGCATCGCTCTCTCCAACTCCCTCAACATCCCCGCCGTCAAAGCCGTCCAGTACATCGGCGGGCCGCAATCCGTCATCGACATGGCCCGTCGCATGGGTATCAAGCATGGTCTCGACGACCCGAATCCAGCCAACTACGGGCTGTCGATCGGGCTCGGCAGCGGCGAGCTCTGGCCGCTCGACCTGACGAACGCCTACGCCACCTTCGCCAATAATGGCAAATATGTCCCTGCCAACCCGATCCTCAAGATCACCGACAGCCAGGGCCGGGTCCTCTACGACCTCGATCGCGAGCACACGCTCGATCGCGCCAAGCCGGCGATGCGGGCCGAATACGCCTACCAGATCACCTCGATTCTGACCGACAACGTCTCCCGCCGCCGCATCTTCGGCGCCGGTAACCTCTTCGAGACGACGCCTCAGCAGTTGGGCCGGCCAGTCGCCGCCAAGTCAGGCACCACCAACGATTTCAAGGACATCTGGACGATGGGGTATACGACCGACCTCGCCATCGGCGTCTGGGCTGGCAACACCAGAAACGAGCCGTTCAATCAACCGATCGACGGCATCCAGGGTGCCGGTCCGATCTGGTCCCAGATGATGCAGGAGATGCACACCAACCCGGAGTTCGCCAAGCTCCTCAATGGCCCCGATGGTCAGCCCTTCCCGCTCGAGTTCCCCCGCCCGCCCGGCATCTACGATGGAGTCGTCTGCGCCGCTACCGGCGGCCGCCCCACCGGCTACAGCGGCAACCGGAGCGAGGTGCTCGTCCAGGGCGGCAGCCCGGCCCTCCGCTGCGATCAACTTTCAGCCTGGCAGCGCGGCGACCTCGCGAAGGTAATGGCCACGCTCCGGCAACGGGGCGGGGCCTTCGTTCCCGGCGCCGTCGACAGCATTAACCGCTACGCCCAGGCCGTCCATTTCAACGGCGGCTCAGACTTCAATCTCTTCCCCCCCGATGCCCCGGAAGGTGGCTAACGGCTATCAGCCACCGCCGCTGCTCGCGCGTCAGCCACCGGGAGAAGGCGATCCTCTCGACCTTCCCCCCATGTCCCGCCACCAGATCGGTCGCGCATGAATCGTCGATGAGACCCGCCTTGGTTCGCTCTCCACGGCCCACGACGCGTCGTCGCTTCATCAGCGGGGGCCATATACGACAACTGGTTGATTGGTGGGTCTCCCCCGCCGTCGCCACGCACTCGGGCTCCCCTCTCCCGCGCATCGGGCGGGTGCCTCTGGGCAGCGGCTGGGGGTGAGGGCTTTGGCTTTCGGCGGTAAGGGGTGGGCCAGAGCAGGCGATGTCGCGGTCAAATGCTCACCCAAATCCCGTATGAGCCCGACGTCGCGCTCACCGGACGCGAATCGCCCCAGCCGATGGCCTGAAAACATCGCCCTCCGCTTCGCTAGCGACCTGTGCCCAAGCTGAACACGGCCGCCATCTCGCGGCGTCCCCTGACCGCGGCCGTTATCCGCGCCTAAAAACCAACGTCCGAACCAGCCCCTCGGCGCCCACGTGGACGTCCTGGCCGCTTTGGCTGATCCTCTCCAAGCAGCGCGGCGGGAGCACCACCGTCTCCTGTCTCTCCCAGGCCGGCGGCCGCCCGCCGCCGCCGCCGGGTCAGACGCGATCGTTGCGCGGTCGTCCCCTCCGGCGGCGTGATCGGCCGGTACGGCACCGGCGACGACAGAACCACCGACGTGACCACCTTCGCTCCCGCGCCCGCCAGCTCGTCGGCGAGCTTCTCCAGCGCCGCGTTGTCGGCAACGTGCACCTTGATCAGATGGGTCGCCTCCCCCGTCGTCCTATGGCACTCTGCTACCGCTGGCTCGGTTTGGAGACGCTCCAGGAAAGCCTCATAGTGGGCCGGATCAACCGTCGTCGTGATCAGCGCCGTAATCGGCCGCCCCAGCGCCTGCGGCGCGATGATCGCCCGGTAGCCCGAGATCACGCCGCGCTCTTCGAGCCGGCGCACCCGTTCGATCATCGCCGGGCTCGATAGGCCGACGCGTTCGGCGAGCGCCTTCATTGTCAGTCGCCCGTTCGCCTGGAGAGCCGCCAAAATCTGCTCGTCGAGGGAATCGACCTGGTTCATCGTACCTTCCCCTCTCACTTTCGGAAGTTTGCCCGTACGGACACCTACGCTTGCACGATCACGCGAAACGTCCGTTTCGCTTGTCAGGCAAGAGCCTACCGGCGGCAGAGTGTATCGTCCGCTTCGTTAGCGCGCAAGCCCATAGGCCGCTAGAAGATTCGTTTGCTCCTTGCTGCTCACCTTCCGTCAGCCATTCATCGGTGGAGAACTATGAGACGCGGTAGAATCCGCCAGGACACGATGCCTTGGGAAGGGGGTGATAGTGACCGAGCGTCTTCAAGACTTTGGTAACGATGGGCCGGTCGTCACCGTGCCCTGGCTCCAGTCGCACCTCGGACAGACGAACGTCCGGCTGATCGACGTCCGCTCCGCCACCGATTACGCCGCCGGCCATATCCCCGGCGCCTTCCACAGCGACCTCCACGCGCTCGTCCTCGCCGACTCCGCCCCGGCCTCGATTGCCGCGTTCGACGCGGCGCTGGCCGCGGAGATTCGCCGCCTCGGCATCCAGACCGGGGAGCGGGTCATCTTCTACGAGGATTTCAGCGGGACCTCGGCCGCTCGCGGCGTCTGGTTGCTCGACTACGCCGGCCTTGGCAACGGAGCGCTGCTCGATGGGGGACTGGGCGCCTGGCAAGCGGCCGGCGGCGAGCTGGTTCGCGCCGCCGCAGTCCCGACCCCCAGCACCATCGAGCTCCATCCCGATCGCTCAGTCCTCGCAACGGTGGACGAGCTAGCTACACCGCCGAGAAACGGTTCGCCACCACTCCCCCTCGACACCCGCAACGACGTCGAGTACGCCGCCGGCACGATCCCGAACTCGGTTCATGTCGAATGGTCGCGCCACCTTCGTCCCGACGGGACGTTGCGTCCCCCCACCGAGCTCCGCGCGCTCTACGCCGCCGCCGGCATTGAACCGGCCGGCGATCGGGATGTCGTCACCTTCTGCGGCAGCGGGTTTCGCGCCGCCCACAGCTACGTCGTCCTGCGCGCCCTCGGCGTTCCCCGCGTCAAGAATTACGCTCCCTCCTGGAACGAATGGGGCCGCCGCCCGGATCTCCCAAAGTCACGACCAGGGATCCGGTAATTCGCCGCCGGATGTCAGACACCAGAAACGGTTAATCAATCGTTGTCCACGCCCTATTCGCCGCGAAGTACCCGTCCTCCAGCCTACCGCCTGCCGCCTCCCAGACTGCCGCCTACCCCCTGCTGACCTCGCGGAGGAGAGCGATGCGATTGGAATTGTTACCCCCACTGACCCCCGAGCCCGCTGAGGGGGAGGTCAAGCGCGACGTCGGCGCCGTCGTCGTCCGCGCCGCGTCCGGCGGCGTCGTCCTGGAGTTAGGTCCCGCCGATGGCGCGCCCCACTTGCGCCTCGTCCTAACCATGGCGGAGGGACAGCGGCTCAGCGCCACCCTCCAAGCAATCGCTAACGGCGGTCAAGAGGAAATCTTGATCACCAACGATTAGCGCCGGCCCAACCGCGGCCGCTTCACGACCGCCTCGCCGACCCCGCCGTCACACCGGACCAGATACGTCCCTGCCGCAGTTCACGCCGCCCCTCTGGTCACGGCCACCCCATGTCCTCCCGGCTCCGGGATTCATGTCAAATCCGCTTGATCGGTGAGCATCCCTCCCCATTATGCGGCCGGTCTCCCCTCTCCCGCGCATCGGGCGGGTGCCCTCTGGGCGGGGAAAGGGGGCGAGGGCTTCTAGCGGCCAGGGTGAGGACCGTCAAGCTGAAAATGCCGACGCTACGTATTCACCCGGCTCCGTGACTCACTCGCGCGAGCCGGCCGCAACCTCCTTCGGCTGGCCATAGGTCGCCAGAAAGCGCTCCCGCATCTCCGGAATCAGATCCTCCGGCACCAGATCCGGCTCCTTGCCACCGTTGGCCGCCAGGGCGTGGATATAGACCTTTGCCGACTCCTCGACGATCTCCGCGACCATCACCGCCTCCGCGAAATCGCGGCCGAAGCAGATCAGACCGTGGTTCTTCAAAATCACCGCCAGTCCGCCGTGCTCCAGCACTTCGATCACGCTGTGTCCAAAGTCGGGCGTCCCGGTCAGCCCGTAGCGCGTCACCGGCACCCGCGGCCCCACGACCAGCGCGACTTCCGTCAGAATCGGCGGCAGGTATGGCTTCAGGCAACTCACGACGGTCGAGTAGTGGGAGTGAGTGTGGACGATCGCCCGCACGTGTGGTCGTTCGCGATGGACCATCGTGTGCAGCGGTGTCTCGCTGCTCGGCTTGCGTGTCCCCTCGACCACCTCACCTTGCTCATCGACGATCACGACGTCCGCCGCCGTCACTTCGAGGTACGGGATCCCGCTTGGCGAGATCGCGATCAGTCCCGTCTCCGCATCGCGCACGCTCATGTTGCCGGCGGTCCCGTGCACCACCCCCCGCGCCAGCGCATCCAATCCAACCTGAACCACTTCTTCTCGCAGCTCCGGCAACAACACGCCGTTCCGTCTCCTTTCGCGTCCCTTGGCTCCGCTCCTCAGCGGCGGAGCCCATCATGCGGATCTATGTCCGCTTGGCCGCATCCGTCTTTACCCGAACTCGCTCGCCCGCACCCCGTCTCGATCGACCTCGGTCAGCGCTGCCCACTCCCGCGCCGTCGGCTCCGGCGTCACCGGGGTCTCCGGGCCGACGTCGACCGCGAAACCAGTGGCGGCACGCACCTCACCCGGCGGCACTCCCGGATGCAGACTCTCGACGACCAGGCGCCCCTCACGCCGGACGAAGACGCAAAGCGGGGTCACCACGTGTGTGACGTTGCCGGCGGCGGTCACGAAGTCGAGTCGTTCGACGAACGTTCGCGGGTCGTGCTTCGTCCGCCAGAGGATCACCCTCCCCGCCGAGGGCATCAGGGCCGCGCTACCGGCGCCGCCCGGCAAACGCACCGTCGGCCTCGCGAAATCGCCGATCACGCTCATGTTGATCCGGCCGCCGCCGTCGATCTGCACGCCGCTCAAAAAGGCGACGTCCAACCGCCCGCGCGCCGCCAGATCGAAGAGATCGGTCAGCGTTATCAGCGCCCGCGTTCCCCGCAACAAGGCCGGATCGACGGTCGACACCGGCAAACGCTCGGGCTTCGGATCGATGCTGCCGCTGATGTTGAGATACACCAGATTTGGCGCCTGCAGGTGCTGCGCGAGGAGCGTCGCGACCATCGGCAGCGGCGACGCGACACCGTGAAATACGGTCTCTCCGTCTCGCAGCAGCCGCGCCATCGCCACCGCCATCATCGCCGCCGGATCGACGCCATCGGCCTTGGCCACGGCCGGCTGGACACCACCGGCGGCCTGGATCGCAACCATTACGCCTCCACGAACGCCATCGCCGGCTCCGCCGTCACAATGCGCTCGGCGACGAAGCGCCGCAATCTCAACTCGTCCCGGCTGGCAACGACGTACTCGGCCAAATAGCCAGCGTCATAGTCGTAGAGCCCGGCGCAGCCGAACGGCCAGGCGCCACCAGGCGCCTCCACCACCGCGTCGACCATGAACCCGGCGATCGCGACCGCCTCCGGCATCGCCTCGAACTCCGCGCCATCGACGATGCGCTCCGCCGTCACGATCACGTGGCGCGCCGCCTGAACCATCAACAGATCCTCGAACCTCGTCCCCACGATCCGGGCATTTCCCTCCGTATCGGCCTCCTGGACGTGGATAATCGCCACGTCCGGCACCATCGCGGGAATGACGACGACGCCGGCGCCGGTGTAAGGGTCAGTGAGGGTCTGGAAGCCGCGCGCGCCGGGAACGTCCGACCCGGTCATCCCCGCCACCGGCATGAAGGGCACACCCTGGATCGCCGCCCGCAGCCCGGCGATCACCGTGTAACAGGCGTGCTCCTTCGCCTCGACCTGCCCCCCCTCGACGGTCCTCCGGTAGCTCGGCGCCATCCCGAACACGGTCTCGAACCCCACGAACCCAGCCGCGACCGCCGCGACGCACCCCATCCCGCACAGGAGATCGACGTCATAAGCTCCGGCCGTCTTGACGACCTCCAACCCGCGCTTCTCCTGCCGCACCATCTCATGGACCGCCGCGCCCGGTCCCCGGTGCAGCGTGTTGCCACCGAGTGCGACCCGCGCCCCATTCTCGACCACCCGCACCGCGTCCCCGAGCGAGGTCCTCTTGTCGAGCATCGTCATTCCTCGTCACTCCCGGCCAGGCGCCACTCACCCACCAATCATACCGGCCTTCGCGCTATCATGCGCTCGCGCCACCCTGCCCGCGGGTCAACCGCGCGACGGGTAGCGCCTCCCCGCCCTCGCCTTTAGCTCATGATTGTCGGCCGATAGCTAATAGCTGATAGCTGATAGCTCACCGGAGCCACGCCTATGCCCATGTATCCTCCCGAGGTCTACCGCTCCTACTTGACACCCCTGCGCTTCCTCCAGCGCAGCGCCTCCGTCTTTCGCGACAAAGCAGCGGTGATTTACGGCGACCGGTCGTGGACCTATCCAGAGCTGGAGGCGCGAGTCAATCGTCTCGCCTCTGCCCTGCGATCCGCCGGTGTCGTGCACGGGGATCGCGTCGCTTTTCTCGTACCAAACATCCCCGCCCTCCTGGAAGGGCACTTCGCCGTTCCGCTCGCTGGGGCCATCCTCGTCGCGATCAACACCCGCCTCAGCGGCGCTGAGATCGTCTACATCCTCAACCATTCCGGAGCTAAGCTGCTCGTCGTCGACACCGAGCTGGCTCGCCTGATCGAGCCGCTCCTGGGGGAGCTCCCGCATCTGGAGACGATCGTCAACGTCGACGACCTCCCCGGCGGCGTCCATCTCCCCGGGCCTGAGTACGAAGACTTCCTCGCAGACGCCAGCCCGGAGCCGGTCGACTGGCCCCTCGCCGACGAGGACGAGACGATCGCGATCGACTACACCAGCGGCACCACCGGTCGTCCAAAAGGCGTGATGTACACCCACCGCGGCGCCTACCTCAACGCCCTCGGCGAATTGATCGAGACCCGCATGGCGAGCGACAGCGTCTACCTCTGGACACTCCCGATGTTCCACTGCAACGGCTGGTGCTACCCCTGGGCCGTCACCGGCATCGGCGCCACCCACGTCTGCCTCCGCAAACTCGAGCCAGGCGCCGTCTGGGATCTGATCCGGGAAGCTGGCGTCACCCACTTCTGCGCCGCGCCGACCGTCCTCATCTCCCTCGTCAACCATCCCGGCGCGCAGGCTGGCTCATTACCACGCAAGCTGATCGTCAGCACCGCCGCCGCCCCGCCGTCGCCGACGATCATCAGCCAGATGGAGGCGCTCGGCGCCGAGATCGTCCATGTCTACGGCCTGACCGAGGTCTACGGCCCCTACACCGTCAACGAGTGGCAAACCCAGTGGAACGCCCTGCCCGACGGGGAGCGCGCCCGGCTCAAAGCGCGCCAGGGCGTCGGCTATCTCGTCGCCGACGACGCCCGCGTCGTTGACGAGAGCATGCGCGACGTCCCCGCCAACGGCCAGACCCTGGGCGAGGTCATCATGCGCGGCAACAACACGATGAAGGGCTACTACCGCGACCCCGAAGCGACCGAGACCGCCTTCCGTGGCGGCTGGTTCCACTCTGGCGACCTCGCCGTCATGCACCCCGATGGGTACCTCGAGCTGCGCGACCGGAAAAAGGACATCATCATCTCCGGCGGCGAAAACATCTCCACGATCGAAGTCGAGCAAGCCATCTGCGCCCACCCCGCCGTCCTCGAAGCCGCCGTCATCGCCATTCCCGATGCCTACTGGGGCGAAGTGCCGAAGGCCTTCGTCGCCCTCAAACCCGGCCGCGATCTCGCCTCTGACGAGCTGATCGCCTTCTGCCGGGACCGCCTGGCCCCCTTCAAGTGTCCCAAAGCCGTCGACTTCGGCGAGTTGCCGAAGACCTCGACCGGCAAGGTCCAAAAATTCGTCCTCCGCGAGCGCGAGTGGGCCGACCAGGACAAACGCATTCATTGACGCGTGAAGAAGGCGCGCTGCACGACGCGGGACGCATGCTCCGGCCACCTATCGCGGGGATGATCTTCGCGTGGCAGAACGCCCTCGATATGGCGATGCGCCGGAATTCGCGCAACGAAAGCGGTCATGTTTGAGTTGGGACCGGGAACGAGACCGGCGACGACGAATCTGGTTAGGCGCTCGGTTCGAGTGCAAGCCGGATGCCGAACGCGATGAATGCGACTCCTGTCGCGGCGCTGATGCCGCGACGATACCTCGTCACGACGACACGCGTGCGTCCAACAGTCAAAGCAACGACGGTGTACCAAACGAGAGCAACGCTCACCAGAATCGCGCTGAGCACGACGACCTGCGGTGCGATGGCCGCGGCGCGATCGACGAATGGCGGCATGACACTGAGGAAGATCACGGGCGCTTTGGGGTTGAGGATATTGATGGTGAGCCCCTGCCGGTATGAGCGGGACAACGTGGCCGGCGGCGCCGGAGATCGACCCGTGACGCCTGGAGCTTTTCGGGCCCCGAGGAGCGCACGGACCCCGAGAGAGAGCAAAAACGCTGCTCCCGCGTACTTCACGACCGTGAAAAGTTCGGCTGACGCCAGGAGGATGGCCGAGAGCCCGAGACTTGCCGCCGTAGCGTGGAGCGCAAGCCCGGACACGGTACCGAGCGCGGTCAGGATCCCGTGTCGCGACGAGACGAGAGCGTTTCGCAACACCGCGGCGAAATCCGGCCCAGGGATAGCAACCAGGATGCACGCGACCTCGAGAAAAGAAATGGAACGGCCGTTCACGCTTCAGCGCCTCCCGGATCACGGACCACAGAACCATCCAACGCAATACCCCAACTTGGGCCTCGCCCGAGCGTCGCATGTCCGCTGCGAATCTGCCGCATGGGCAAATGTTGACACGAACCCGCCATCCGTCGCCGCCTAACGCCTCCCCTACCCTCAGCCGACCCCCTACGTGTCCCCCCGATACGCGGTATGATCGCGGCGGCATCCCGAATCGCTTCGATCAGGAATCAAAAATCAGTCCGCGTCGTCCCCTGACCCCGCCAGCCAAGGAGGCTCCCTGTGCGTCCGTCGCTCGCCCTCGCCGTCGTCCTCGCGCTCACCATCGCCGCGATCGGCGGCACACCTCGCTCCACCACGGCCCAATCCGGCTCGCCCACCGCGGGTTGCCCAACCACCACGCCTGAGGAAAACGAGACCCTCGTGCGACGCTGGTACGACGAGGTCTGGAACCAAGGGAACACCGCCGCCCTCTCCGAGCTCCTCGCGCCAGATTACGTTCGCCACAACGCAAACCAGCTGGATCAACGCAACGTTGACGTCGGCACCACAAAGGCGTGGGTCCAGGAATCGCGCCTCGTCGACTTCCCCGATATTCAGGTCGATCTCCAGGAGCTCGTCGCCTCCGGCGATCTCGTCGCGGCCCGCGTCAGCTTTACCGGGACCAACCAGGATGAGATCGAAGAGCAGGGCGATCTCGCCGTGCCGCCGACCGGCCAGCCGGTGACCTGGTCCGCGCTCTCGCTCTTCCGCGTCGCCTGCGGGCGCATCGCCGAGCACTGGATTCACGGCGACGAGCTTGGCAAACTGCAACAGCTCGGCGCGCTGCCCGATCCGCTTGGCCTCGCCCGGGCCACACCGGCCGCTGCCTCCCCCGCCGCCCTCGCGACCCCGGTCGCCACCTGCCAGCCCGCAACGCCAGCGGCCAACGAAGCCCTCGTCCGCCGCTTCTACAGCGATGTCCTGGACGGCGGAAACCTCGCCGCCGTCGGCGATCTCTTCGACGACAACATCGTCCACCATGGGTCCAACCGAGGTTCATCCACCGGTCTCGCCGCCCACACCGATCGCCTGAGCGAATGGTCCCACGACCTCGCGGACACCAAAACGACCATCGATGCCGTCGTCGCCGACGGGGACGTCGTCGCCGTCCGCTGGACCGTCACCGGAACCTACGTTGGCGATTTCGAGCAGGTCGGAGTGCCCGGCAACAACCTCCCGGTCACCTTCAGCGGGATGGCCCTCTTCCATCTCGCCTGCGGCAAAATAGTCGAGGAGTGGACCAATTGGGATAGCGTCGACATCTTCCGTCAGCTGACGGCCGGTACCGGCACTCCCACCCCCTAAGCACGCTCCAGCCATGGCGACGGTCGGACGTCCTCGCGAAAACTGTTCCCGCTAGGTCGTGAGAGGAGGCCCCTCGATGCACCGTCTGACCGCCCTCACGACCGCGGTGCTTCTCCTCGTCAGCGCGGGCGGTATCGCGCTCGCCGCTCAGACGTCCGACCCCGACGCCGCCGAGTGTCAAACCACCCTACCCGATCCCGATCCCCTGCCAGAGAGCGCAAGCGCGCCAACCCGCCAGCCCGGCGGCCTGCCCGATCCCCTCACCGCCATGCCCCTCGACGTCAAGATCGGCCAGATGCTGATGGCCGGCGTCCTCGACACGACCCTCGGCGACGACGAACGTCACCTCATCGCCGACCTGCACGTCGGCAACGTCATCCTCAGGGGCCGCAACATTGACTCCCCCGAGCAGGTCCTGACCCTGACCCAGAACCTCCAAGCCTTGGCCCAAACCAGCAACGGTGTCGGCTTGCTCCTCGCCACCGATCAAGAAGGCGGCCTCGTCCAACGGGCAAATTCCTACGCTGGCTTCACCCTGATGCCCGACGCCGCCACCGTCGGTCTCGCTCGCTGTCCCACCGTCCTCCGCGCCTACGGCCGGATGTCGGGCGAAGAGCTCGCCGCCGTCGGCATCAACATGGCCATGGCGCCCGTCCTCGACGTCAACGACAACCCGACGAACCCCGTCATCGGCGCTCTCAACCGCTCATTTGGCACCACCCCCGATCAGGTCGAGCAAGCCACCCTCCCCTTCATCGCCGGACTCCATGACGCCGGCGTGATGGCGACCGGCAAGCACTTTCCGGGACACGGCGCCACGACCGAGGACTCCCACAACGCCCTCCCCTTCGTCGAGAAATCCCGCCCCGCCTTGGAAGCCGTCGACATCGCGCCCTTCCGCGCCGCCGTCGACCAGGGGATCGACGCCATCATGCCGGCCCACGTCGTCTACCCCGCCCTCGACCCCTCCGGCCTCCCTGCTACCGTCTCCGAGCCGATCCAGACCGGTCTCCTCCGCGACGCGCTGGGATTCACCGGCTTGATCATTACCGACGACATGGGGATGAAGGGCATCACCCAGCTCTACCCGCCCGAGGAATCGGGAGTCCGCGCCGTCCTCGCCGGCGCCGACGTCGTCCTCTGCGTCCGCATGGCCTCCGATAGCTCCTGTGGTCCCGACATGCTCGAACCGCTCCGTGTTGGGCTGCTCCAGGCCGTCCGCGACGGCCGGCTGCCGATGACCCGTATCGACGCCTCAGTCCGGCGCATCCTCGCCGTCAAAGCGCGCCACCAGGTCGGACCGGCGCCCGACAGCACCCTCGTCCAGATCAAAGGCGCCGACCACCTCCGCGTCGTCGCCGACGTCCTCAACATGGTTGCCGCCCGCCAGGCCGAAGCCGGCCATCCCTAAATCCCAGTGCTAAGGCAGGGGCGGACGTACCCCCGACCGATGTCAAACGACCGTCAGGAATAGGCCAGCGTGTCGTGGTGCCCAAGCCGGAGCGAGATCCGGTTCGCCGCCGCCAGCACCCGCGGCCGGATCTCGTCTCGCCGTTCGGGTGTTAAGGTCTGCGTCGTCCCCGTCACGCTCAGCGCCGCCACGACCTCCCCCCGGTGGTCGCGGATTGGACCCGCCAAGCAGCGGCTGCCAACCGCCCGCTCCTCGTCGTCCACCCCGTACCCCGCCTCCCGGATTTCCCCCAAGACGACCGCCAACTCGTTGAAGTCCCGGATCGACCGTCCCGTGTACGGCCGCCACCCTTCCCGCTCGATCACCCGCCGCACTTCCTCCCACGGTCGATGTGCCAGCAGCACCTTCCCCAGGGCGGTGCCAGTGGCCACCGCCCGGCGACCGGGTGTCGCCACCCAGACCGGCCAGCCCGGCGGCGCCGAATGGGCGACGTGGATCACGTCCCCCCCGTCGAGGACCGCGAGGTTGACAAGCACGTCCATCTCATCCCGCAGGCGATCCATCTCCGGGATCGCCTCCTTCCGCACCGCAAGCTGGTTCAGCGCCACGCTCGCCAGCTCCACCACCCGCAACCCGAGCCGGTACCCCCCCCGTTGTCCATCCCGCTCCAGGAGTCCCGCCGCTTGGAGCGTCGCCAGGTACCGATAGACCGTGCTCTGATTCAGATCCAACCGGATCGCCAGCTCGGCGAGCGTCAGTCGCGGCTCGGCGGCCGAAAAGCAAGTCAGGATCAATGCCGCCCGATCAATCGTCTGGCTCCGCGCGCCGGCTGGCCGCTGCGCCTCGGTCACGACCATAACATCCCTCTCCAGGTCTCAAGTCACCGAACTTTCACTATTTGAAAGTATATACCGATAATTGACACCTGATCGACTATCCCCGATAATCGCGGCACGTTACGTCCCTTCCGACATGACCCACCCTGAGCGGCAGTCCCCGGCCCGGAGCATCGACCATCACACTCTTGGGGAGTCGTTATGGCGCCGAGCGGCAACGCGAGTGGAGCGGTTCCCGGCGCCGGACCGCTGAACACGCGCCCCGAGTCGCGTCCTGGTCCCTCCCAGGCCCAGCAACGCCACGCGATCGAGCCGCATCCCCGCGCCCTCAGCGCCGGCCGTCAAGACCTCAAGCGCCACTGGTCCCTCTACCTGATGGCCCTACCCGGCGTCCTCTCCATCCTCGTCTTTGGCTACGGGCCGCTCTTCGGCCTCGCCATCGCGTTCCTCGACTATTCCCCCATCCGGGGCGTCCGTGGCAGCGACTGGGTCGGGCTCGATAACTTCCGCGCCGCCTTCAAGAATCCGTTCTTCGCCCAGGCCCTCCGTAACTCCCTGATCATCAGCAGTCTCAAGCTCGCCGTCGGCTTTCCCTCCGCCATCATCCTCGCCCTCCTCCTCAACGAGGTCCGGGCCCGCTGGTTTCAACGCCTCGTCCAAACCGCGACCATTCTCCCCTTCTTCGTCTCCTGGGTGGTCATCGCCGCCATGTTCCGCAGCCTCCTCGCACCGGATGGTGTGGTCAACGAGATCCGGACCCAGCTCCTCGGCTTGCAGCCCGTCATCTTCCTCTCCGATCCGGCGAAGTTCCGCTGGGTCATCGTCCTCCAGGACACCTGGAAATACGCCGGCTATTTCGCCGTCCTCTACCTCGCCGCCATGACCGCGATCGATCCCACCCTCTATGAGGCGGCCATGGTCGACGGCGCCAATCGCTGGCGCCAAACGCTTGACATCACGCTCCCTGGTATCCGCGCCACCATGGTCACCCTCTTCGTCCTTCTCACCGGCTACCTCATCTTCGCCGGCTGGGAGCAAGTCATCGTCATGTACAACCCCTCTGTCTACGCCACCGGCGACATCCTCGAGACCTTCACCCTCCGCCTCGGCCTCAGTCAAAGCAAATACGGTCTCGCCACCGCCGTCGGGCTCTCCCAGTCGGTAATCGGCCTCGGCCTCGTCCTGGTGACGAACACCCTGGCCAAACGCTTCAATGAGGATGGCGGCCTGTTCTGACACCCGATGATCGAGCCGCAGGTCTCCCACGCGCGTTGAAGGGACCACAGATGGGACAAACGACGCTCGGACAAGCGAACGAACTGCGCTTCCAGCGGAGATTCCTGGGTCACGGCGTCGGCTGGGGCCAGGCGCTCATCTGGCTCGTCCTCGCACTCGTCTTCCTGCTGATGGCGTACCCGTTCTTTTATGTCATCTCTTTGGCGGTCATGCCCTACGCCGAGTACGTCGGTCGCCCCATCCATGCCTGGCCAGCCGGCTTCACGACCGTCTACTTCCGGGAGGTCCTGCGGGATCACCGCCTCGTCCTAGCCTTCGAGATCTCGATCCTCAAGACGGTTGTCGGCACCGCCCTCAATGTGGTCGTGACCGCCATGGCCGGCTATGCCCTCTCCCGCCGCGAGCTGCGCTACGGCCGGCTGCTCAGCTTCCTCTTCCTCGTCCCGCTCTTCGTTACCGGCGGCCTCATCCCCTACTACCTCGTCATCCGCATGACCGGCCTCATCAACACCTTCTGGGCGCTGGTCATCCCCGGATTGGTCGCCTCCTTCTACCTCTTCGTCGTCCGCACCTACTTCCGGAGCTATCCCCAAGAGGTCATCGAAGCCGCCATCATTGATGGCGCGGGGCATTTCCGCATCTTCTGGCAGATCGTCTGGCCAACCTCGACCCCCATCCTCGCCACCATCGCCATGCTCTACGGCACCGCCCATTGGAACGACTACTACTGGCCCAGCATCCTCGTCCAGTCGCATCTCTACCCCGCGACCGTCGTTCTCCAGAACATCACCACCAGCCGCAGCGTCCTCCAAGGATTGGGGACGGGCACCCAAATGACCCCCCAGTCCTTCATCGCCGCCGTCGCCGCGATCCTCGTCATCCCCGTCATCCTCGTCTACCCGTTCGTCCAGCGCTACATCGTCAAAGGCATTTTGCTCGGCTCGGTCAAGGGCTAGGAGGTGACTCGATGCACACGGCCTGAGGGATCCGAACGTGAGACAGCGCTCGACGCGGAGCAGAAAGGATCGCAGCAATGACGGCACACCAGACCATTACACGGCGCCAACTCCTCAGGACCACGAGCGGGGCCGCCGCCGGCCTCGCGCTTGGCGCGCCAAGCCTTCGCGCCAATGCCGCCGTATCAGCCGCGCCAACCCGTCAGTCTCGGCCAAAGGTCGTGATCTGGGCACCAGGCGACAACGGCACCGTCGCCGATTGGAACGAGGATCCCATCCTCGCCGCGGTCAAGGACGCGACCAACACCGACATCGAGATCTCCAAGACCGGCTGGGATAGCTACCTCGACCAGGTCAACGCCGCCGTCGCCGGCGGTGAGGTGCCTGACGTGATCGGCACCATCGATCACAGCAATCGAACCCTGATGGCCCAGTGGGTCCGCGATGGCGTCGTTGCCGCCTTCGACGGCGACGTCGGCGCCGCCGCCCCGAACATCCTCGCTCAGTACGAGAAGAACCCGACCCTCAACGAGCTCAAGATCGACGACAAGATCTATATGAAACCCGTCTCCTGGGGCGATGGCAACTACCCGAACATGGGCCTGATCCATGTCCGGAAGGACCTCCTCGACACGTACAAGCTGCCACCCCCCGACACTTTCGAGCAATACTTCGCCTTCCTCCGCGCCGCCAAGAAAGACGGCGCCACCGGCGTCATCTTCGGCGCCGGCGGCGCGGCGGGCGTCGGTCCCGGCGGCGGCATTGGCCCCGCCATCAACGCCTTCGCTGGCGCGTATGGGCTGCCCTTCCTCGGCTGGGTCAAGACCCCCGACGGCTACCAGTACGCCTCCATCCAACCCAAGATGCGCGACGCCCTCCTCCTCTTCCGGAAAATGGTCTCCGAGGACCTCGTCGATCCCTCCTCTTGGGAGCTTCAGCCCAACGACGCCCGCGACCGCTACGTGGCCGGTACGGGCTGCTCCCTCATCTTCAACGGCGGCGGCCACATTGGCCGCATCCAAAACGACATGGACCTCTCGAAGCGTGGCTACCAGGAATACCTCCTCCCCGCCCTCGACGCCGGCGCTGGCTCCCGAGGCTACCTCGCCGAGCCGCAGTTCTACGGCGGCACCTTCGTCGCCAATCTCAAAGGCAACGATCCCGTCGTCGCCGCCCGCGTCCTCGACTTCCTCAGCGGCGAAGAAGGCATCAAGCTGACGGCGCTCGGCGTTCCCGGCCGTGACTACAAGGAAGCCAACGGTGAGATCACGCTGCTTCCCCAGCGCACCAAAGACGGTTTCCCGACCGAGGGCGGGACCACCGGCGCCCATCCCCTTGCATCGGCGATCGTAAGTTGGGTACCCCAAAAGTGGCAGGACTTCGCCCTTCTCTACGGGAAACCCGCCGCCTTCAAAGATTGGTACGCGAAGATGTGGGCCAACCAGGGCCAGCACCAAGTCCAGGGCGCCGGGCTGCTCACGACCAGCCCGCTCTGGAACGACTTCCAAAGCTCCAGCACCGAGCTCGTCACTCGGACGTTTCTCGAAATCGCCCGCGCCGGCTCCGACGCCGACGTCACCAAAATGTTCGACGCCTTTGTCGACGAGTGGAAGAAATCGGGCGGTGCCGATGCGACGACCGAGATGAGCCAGGTTCTGACCGCCATCTACGGCTAGCCCCGCCGCGGAGGGCGGCGGCCCTGACGTTGGCGCCGCCTGCCCTCGACGCGGGGTCACCCGCGATGCCCCGCGCTTCGGCGACCGCGGTTTGGCATCCTCATCGTGCGGCTGACAGCGCCGGAGCGGGAGAAACGACACGTGGCGTCCTGCGACACGCAGCGGAAACTCACCGAGCATCCCGAGTGGATCGCGCCCCGGTCGGACGCTCGCGTCTTCCTCGGCGAGCCCGGCGCACCCGAGGCGACCAAGACAACCGTCGAGCCTGGCAACGCCTTCTCGCCCGGCATGGCCACCTTTGGCGTGACCTGGTGGCTTCGCTTCCCCGATCGATCGACCTTCTTTGCACCCGAGCTCGCCCCGCTCAATATGCTGGCCTGGAGCTACGAAGACGGCTATCTCCCCCTCATCCACTGCCACACCCGCGCCGAAGGCCTGTCCGTCCGCCACAGTCTCTTCCAGGACGGTACCGCCGCCGCGCGCTCCGAGGCCGTCTGCGCCCGGCTCACGCTCACCAACCCCAGCCCGGAGCCGCGGCCGGTGCAGGTCTTCGTTGCCCTCCGCTCGCTCGGTCCGGCCGGCGGCCCCCTGCCCGCGCTCCGCATTGCCCCGGACTCGTTCGGTTTCTGGTCCGCCGACCGGACGCTGCCCCTCCTCTCCCTCGACCAGCCGCCGGACGCCATCGGCTGCGGTATTGGAGACCCCTCCCCTCTCGCCCGCGAGGGCCGGACACCCGCCGAGAGTCAAGCGCGTGACCCCGACGGCTGGTGCTTCGGCCTCGCCCGGTACGATCTGACGTTGTCCCCTGATGGTGGCTGGCAGGTCAATCTCGACTGCCCGCACCAGACCTACGGGAACCTCCAAGAGGAGTTGCCTGGTACCGCTTCCCCCTGCCCCGCCCTCTTCACCACGCGCGCCGAGTCCCATCTGACCGGCTGGCGGGAGCGCCTTCGTTTGACTGATCTCACCGTTCCCGACGACCGGTTTCGCCACGCCTACTTCGCCGGTCTGCAGCACCTCCTAACCGCATCCGTCGGCGATCAGGCCCGGATCGCTCCGCTCGCCTATCCCCTCCCCTGGCTTCGCGACAGCGTCTTCATCATTCGTTGCCTCGATCTCGCCGGCTTCCACCAAACTGCCCGCGCCATGACCGAGCATTGCGCCCGCAACGATTTCTTCGGTGGCTTTGGTCCTGAGGGCGATGCCCCCGGTCAGGGGATCTGGGCCTTGGTCCAACACTACCGCCTCACCGGCGACCACGCCTGGTTGCAAAGCGTCTACCCTGCCATTCAGCGCAAGGTCGACTGGCTGGTCCGGATGCGCCGCGCCGATCGTCCCCTCCAGGTCGTCGCCGACACGCCGACCCTTGCATTCACCCATGCTGAGCGAGCGTCGGGCTACATCTGCTTGCCAGCCCAAGATGGGGTGATAATGGGAACGATGGACCACGGCGTCGCCTCCTCCGTGGGCTGGGTCAACCATTGGGCGCTGTGTGGACTGCGCGCGGCGGCCGACGCCGCCCGCGCCCTCGAGGCAACCACCGATGCCGCCACCTACGACGCTGAGGCCGCGGCGCTCCGGACCGCCCTGCTCACCTACGCCGAGCGCAATCCCGAGTTCTTCCGCTGGGATCGAACCGTCAACAGCCTCCTCTGGCCAACCCGCGCCTGGGAGGACGAGCCCGCCCAGATTGAGAAGGGGTTTGACGCCTGGTGGCAGACCAACCGGGGCACCGCCGCTCACTTCAAGCCCGAACCGTACTGGCTCTATTTCGAGGCGGCCCAGGCGCACAACGCCCTACTGCTCGGTCAACGTGACCGCGCCTGGCAGGCACTCGAATACCGACTGCGTCGTCAGGACGCTCCTGGTCTCTATGGGTGGCGCGAAGGGCGTGATGGCGTCGGAACGAAAAACGCCGTCCTTGGCGGCTCCCTCCTCGATCAGCTGCGGGGCTGCCAGATCTTCGACAGCATTATGCCCCACGGCTGGTCCCAAGCCGAGATCTGGCTCCTGCAACGGGCGATGCTGGTCGAGGAATGGCAAGGAGCCCTCCTCCTCTTCGCCGGTATCCCCCCAAGCTGGCTCACGCCCGGGACCCACCTGGGGTTCACCAACTTTCCCACCTGGTATGGCGTCATCTCCGCCGAGCTGACCGTCGACGCGGCGGCGCGCTCCGCGGACATCGCGCTATCCGGCGTCGCCGTCGGTACCCGCCTCCGCATCGCCCTCCCGGGTCGCCACGTCGACGCCGTCGCTGAGGGCGATGCGCTTCACCTTCATGTCGATCTCTCCAACCCGCCCCGCAGCCCGTCCAAGGCAGGTCAAGACGCATGAGTACATCCCAACACCCCTTTATCGGCCGGTCCGCCTCGCCCCGATCCACCACCGCAGCCAAGCGGTCGTCTCTCCTCCACCGGGGCTGGCGGTTGCCGCCCTCGTCTGGCGACCACCTCGTCGTCCCCGTGCCATCGCTGCCGCGGTGGCTCCCGCGCAGCCCAATGCGCGACGCCCGCGTCGATGCGTCGTCACCGCGGACCGCTCACGACACCGCGCCCCACACGACGACGCGGGAGCGTTCATCGTGACCGCCGGCGATGCCTGGCGCGGCGTCTTCACCATCCCTTGCACGCCCTTCACCGACACGGGTGCCCTCGACCTCGCCAGCCTCCACCGTGAGGTCACGTTCTGCCTCGATGCCGGCGCGCACGGGATCGTCGCGCCGGTCAACGCCTCCGAAGCCTGGACGTTGACCGACGACGAGCGGCGTCTCGTCGCCGAAACGCTGGTCGCCGCCGTCGATCGTCGCATCCCCGTCGTCGTCGGCGTCTCGGCTGGCTCGGCCAGCGCGGCCGTCTCCTTCGCCCGACATGCCCAAGCGATCGGTGCCGACGCGGTGATCGCCCTGCCTCCATCCGGCCCGACACCGCCCCTAACCGCGATCTCTGCCTTCTACCAGTCACTTTCCGAGGCGATCGCCATCCCGATCTTCGTCCAAAATCACGACGCTCCCTACGGCGTCCGCATGCCCCCCGACTTCGTTGCCAACCTCATCCGCGAGCTCCCGAACGTCGATTGGATCAAGGAAGAGACCCTCCCTCCCGGCCACGCCATCTCGGCCGAGCTGGAGCTCTGCGGCCCCAAGCTCAAGGGGATCATGGGTGGCGTCGCCGGTCGTTATCTCCTCGACGAATACCGTCGCGGCGCCCGCGGCACGATGCCGGCCTGCGAGGCGACCGATGTCCACGTCCAGGTCTGGGAAGCACTCGAAGCCGGCGACGAGCGGCGGGCGCGTGACCTCTTCAACCGTCTCTTGCCGCTGCTCAACTACGAAGCGCTCATGCCCGGCGTCTACAAAGCGGTCCTCAAGCGCCGCGGCGTCATCGCCTCCGACTACCTTCGCCACTATGCCGGCAACCCCCTCGACGTCTGCGACCGCCGCGAGCTCGACGCCATCCTCGCCGACATGACCGATCTCTTTCGCCTCGCCCCTCCCCGCTGATCGGCACGCCACCTTGCCCCAAAAAGACGCACCAGCCCGCCGCGTATCGAGAAGTGAGTGGAGGTGAGTGATGGAATACCGCCAGTTGGGTTCGACCGGCCTCCAGGTCTCCGCCATCGGCCTCGGCACGTGGGAGATCGGCAACCCGGGGTACGGTCAGACGATCGAGGAAGAAGCCATCGCCGCGATCCTTCGTGCCCTCGATCTCGGTGTGACCTGCTTCGACACCGCACCCGTCTATGGCTGCGGCCGAGCCGAAATCGTCCTTGGCCGGGCACTCGGTCGTCAGCGACACGATGTCGTTCTCATCACCAAGTGCGGTCTCGCCTGGAGCGGCCCAGACGACGCGCCCCAGGTCCGACGGGACGCTAGCCGCGGTCGTATCCTGGCGGAGATCGATGAGAGCCTCCGGCGCCTCGAAACTGATTGGGTCGACCTGTACCTCGTCCACTGGCCCGATCGCGCGACCCCCATCGAGGAAACCGCTCGCGCCATGGCGGACGTACTGCAAGCAGGCAAAACGCGAGCGGTCGGTGTCTCCAATTTCAGCCTCGCCCAACTCCAAGCCTTCGAAAGCATCTGCCCGGTCGCCGTCATCCAGATGGGCTACAACCTCTTCGATCGCCGCATCGAAGCCGATCTCCTCGCCTACTGCCGGGATCGGGGCATCGCGATCATCGCCTACGGCGCCCTCTGCTACGGTCTCCTCACTGGCACCTTCACGACCTCCACCCGTTTTACCCCGCCCGACTGGCGGGCCACTGGCAGCGCGTTCGGGCTCTCTCTCTTTACCCCGGACAACTTGCCACGCAACATCGCCGTCGTCGAAAAACTCAAGGCGGTGGCAGGAACCAGAGGCAAGACGACACCCGAGCTGGCCCTGAACTGGCTCATCAACCGTCCCGGCGTCACCCTCGGTCTCACCGGCGTCCGACGACCCGCCGAGATCGAAGAAAACGTCAACGCTATCGGCTGGCAGCTCTCGCCGAACGAGCTGAGGCAGATCGACGACATCCTCACCAGCGCCGCCGGCAACACCGGTCCCCTGCCCGACTGGTAAGAATGTCGGTCAACAGCCACCACGACGAGGACGCCCGACACCAGCCCTCGCAAGACCTGTCGAGACGCCGTCCATCCTATCCTCACCTTCGTCGCTCCCCACGTCGGCCCCGGCCGCTCGCCGGCTCTCACCCGCGTCACCCACGCGAAAGCCCGGCCGTGTCGGCCGGGCTTTCGCGGAAGGGGAGGGGTGGAGCGCATGGGGGACGCTCCGGGGCTGCTGGCCGGCGTGCCGGTGGATGGGGCGGCACGCCAGCCGGGAAGGAATTGTCTCGTCACACGTCAGCGCTAACTCGCTTTTGTCTAGCGACTTTGTGGACTTGAATAGAGTCTACCGGACCCCAACGGAAAATGCAACCCCTTTCGCCGATCAATATTTCACGCACCGCTTCCCGCCGCTGGGCACACCACTACGGTTGACACCATCCGTCCGGTTTGGTCTACTCCCCGCTGGTCTGTCACCCCCTACCCCCGTCGAGGAGGAACGATGCGCGTCGAGCTCCGCCGCGTCGAGCTACCTGATGTCGGCTTGCCGGACGAGCCGCCTTCCCTCCCCCAGGCCGCGTACGAGACGCGCGCCCGGGCCATCTACGCGGCTGCCGCAACCGATTGGGTCGCCGTCTATGGCGACCGCGAACACAACGCCAACCTCCTCTTCCTGACCGGTTTCGATCCCCGCTTCGAAGAGGCCCTCCTCCTCCTCGGCCCCGCCGATCGCCGCCTCCTCCTTGTCGGCAACGAAGGCGTCGTCCACGCCAGCATCGCCGCCCTCCCGGTGGAAGTCATTCTCTACCAAGGCTTCAGCCTGATGGGTCAACCACGCGACACCGCTCCCCGTCTCCATGATGTCCTGCGCGCGGCCGGTCTGGCCGCCGGCCGCAGCGTCGGCGTCGCCGGCTGGAAGTACCTCGAATCATCGGAGACCGACCACCCTTCGGCCCCAGCCTTCGTCCCCGCCTTCCTCGTCGACACCCTCCGCCAGATCACTGGCGCCGACCCCATCGACATCACGCCCGAGTTGATGCACCCGGTTCGTGGCCTCCGCGCCCACAACACCGCCGCCCAAATCGCCGTCTTCGAGTGGGCCGCCGTCCGGGCCAGCAACGCCATCTTTCGCGTCGTCCGCGGCCTCCGCCCCGGCATGACCGAACGCGACGCGGCGAGCCTCCTCGCCTACGCCGGTGAGCCCCTCTCGATGCACCCGATCGTCGCCTCCGCCTCCCCCGGTCACGCGATCAACGGTCTCCGCAGCCCCACCGGTCGTCCGATCGCCCCTGGCGACGGCGTCACCACCGGCATCGGTTACTGGGGCTCCCTCTGCTGCCGCGCCGGCCTCCTTCTCGAAACCCCGGACGACTCCTTTCTCGCCAACGTCGTCCGTCCCTACTTCGCCGCCATCGCCACCTGGTACACAGCCCTCCGCATCGGCGTGGACGGCGGCGAGATCCATGCCGCCGTCCACGCCGCGCTAGAAGAAGCTGGCGCCGCCTTCCTCCCCATGCTCAACCCCGGTCACCTCATCTCCTACGACGAATGGCTGCACTCCCCGATCCGCCCCGGCAGCCCGGAACCGATCGTTTCCGGCATGCTTCTCCAATGCGACATCATCCCGACCCCACTCCCTCCCGGCACCGCCCTCAACTGCGAGGACACCATTGCCATCGCCGGCGAGTCGCTCCGTGCCGAGCTTGCCCGCGACCACCCCGATCTCTGGCGTCGCATCCAGACCCGGCGCGCCTTCATGGAAGCCGAGCTGGGGCTGACGCTCTCCCCCGATCTCCTCCCCCTCTCCTCCGCCAATGCTTACCTGCCTCCCTTCTGGCTCGATAACTCCCTAGTCTGCGCCGTCTCCCCCTGAGTCCCCCATCAGCGCAAATGACCCCGCCTACGCGACAACCGCATCATGAAGGTGGTAACAATGACGATCCCTGACGCGACGCAGACCAGTGCCACGGACCCGCTCCTCGACCAGGCGGTCCAGCGGCTCTGGACCGAGATCGAGACCCGCCGCGATGAGCTCAGCGCCACCGTCGCCGAGCTCGTCCGCCGGCCAAGTCTGCTCGGTGAAGAAGCGGCGGTCCAAGCCTACGTCGCCGATCACCTTCGCGGCACCGGCCTCGCGACCGACTCCTGGGATCTCGACGACGACATCACCCGTCTCCCCAACGCCGGCGACAGCGGCGTCCCCTTCGCCGGCCGCCCGAACGTCGCCGGTGTCCTCGCCGGGGCGGGCGGCGGCCGCTCCCTGATCCTGAACGGCCACATCGACGTCGTCAGCCCCGAGCCGGTCGCCGCCTGGACCCACGACCCCTGGGCGGCCGAGATCGTCGGCGACCGGATGTACGGGCGCGGCGCCTTCGACATGAAGAGTGGCGTCGCCCTCAACCTCGTCCTGCCTCGTCTCCTCCGCGATCTCGGCATCTCCCTTCGCGGCGACCTCATCGTTCACAGCGTGATCGAGGAGGAGTGCACCGGCAACGGTGCCCTCGCCGCCAGCCTCCGCCACCACGCCGACGCCGCCCTCGTCACCGAGCCCGAAGGATTACGGTTCACGAAGGCCCACCTCGGCGTGATGTGGTTCCGCATTCGCGTCGAGGGCAAGTCCTGGCATGCCATGGACGCCCGCCGTGGCGTCAACGCCATCGTCAAGACGGTCCCCATCATTCAGGCCCTGGAAGCGTTGGACGACCAGATGAACCTGACCATCCACCCCGTCTGGGCGGAGGCCGGCATCGATCACCCGATCAATCTCAACATCGGCGTCATCAACGGCGGCGATTGGCCGAGCACCGTCCCCGGCGCCTGCGAGCTCCATTGTCGCGTCAGCTTCTTCCCTGGGCAGAGCGTCGCCGACACCCGAGGCGCGATCGAGGCGGCCGTCGCCCAGGCCGCGGCAAACGACGACTGGCTGCGCGACCATCCCCCCGCCGTCAGCTACGACGGCTTCAGCACCGCCGGCTCCCTCGTCTCCCCCGAGGAGCCCTCCGTCCAACTCCTCGGCCACTGGCACCAGCGTGTCACCGGCAAGTCGATGCAGATCGTCGTCGGCACCTCCGTCAACGACATGCGCTACTACAACTTCGCCGGCACCCCCTCCGGCTGCTACGGCGCCGCTGGCGGCAATCCCCACGGTGCCGACGAGTGGCTGGACCTCACCTCCCTCGTCCCCACCGCCAAAGTGATCGGCGCCTTCCTCCTCGACTGGTGCGGCGTCGCCGCCTAAACCGGTTTGTACACCAGTTGCCTCCAACAGGCGTTG